>Ga0209382_10000651_pt1 | contig 56339 bp, 43 predicted proteins | sample SoiMetdeltSBSDD5_FD_187599 | JGI IMG/M metagenome (GOLD analysis project Ga0209382, IMG submission 187599) | Bulk soil microbial communities from a Populus tree surrounding site in Tennessee, USA - Soil MetaG P. deltoides SBSDD5 (SPAdes) (version 2) | ecosystem: Environmental > Terrestrial >...
CTTCAGGGCACCCCGACGGTCGTCGGAGGGCTGATGTATGTGACTGGCGGACCGAGCGTGTTCGCGCTCGAGCCGGAGACCGGCAAGCAGGTCTGGCGCTTCGATGCGCAGAAACGCGGCGGGACGTCGCGGCGTCGCCTATTGGCCGGCACGGGCCGGGTCACGCCGCGCGTCTATGTGGGCGTTCGACGCCGAGAGCGGCAAGCTGCTCTGGGAGACCACGCTCCCTGCCAGCGCTCATGCGACACCCATGACCTTCATGGGACGCGATCGCCGGCAGTACGTGGTCTCGGCGGGTGGCGATGGGCTGCTGCAGTCACCCACCGGGACTCAGATCGTCGCGTTCGCGCTGGCTCGGTGAGGCAACTCCCAACGATCCAACGATCAACGATCCAACGGAAAGGTTCGACAGATCTGGGCAGAAGGCGGTTCAACAAGCTTGTTGAGCTATTTTCACCCCTCTCGCTCGAATTACTTCCGTTGGATCGTTGGATCGTTGGATCGTTGGGAGTTGATCCTGCATACGATCGGAACGATGAATCGTCTCGGCTTTGTCGTTGCTCTGGTTGTGGTGCTGACTGGCTGCCGGAAGGCCCCAAGCCCCGAGACCTCGCACCCCACCCCTCCTGATCACACCGCCCAGGTCGAGCAGTGGCGCGCCAAGCACGAAGCGGACTACCGCCGTGACTTTGCCAGCATCGCGGGCCTCTTTCCGCTGAAGGAAGGCGTCAACACCGCCGGGAGCGCGGCGACGAACGACATCCGGCTGGCCGAGTCGATGCCCGCCTCAGTCGGGAGATTCGTGCTCGCAGGTGAAGCCGTGCGATTCGAGCCGGCGCCCGGCGCCGCCGTTCGGCTCGAGGATCGGCCCGTGACCGCGCCGCTCGTCCTGCAGGACGACAACTCCACCAATCCGGACGAACTGCTGCTCGGCGACGTGCGGTTCGTCATTCACAAGAGCGGCGGAATCCGTTCACTTCGCGTGCGCGATCCGAACGGGCCGCTGGCCAAGGGATTCCTCGGATTCCAGTGGTTCCCCATCGATGCCCGGTACCGCGTCGTGGGACGATTCATCAAGGACCAGGAGCCGAAGTCCATCCCGGTGGTCAATACCTATGGCGACGTCGACAACTACAAGAGCGAAGGGGTGATCGAGTTCACCCTGATGGGAGAGATCCTTCGGCTCCGTCCGTTCACCACCAGGCCGAAACGCTTCTACCTCGTGTTTCGAGACGGATCGAGCGGACAGGAGACCTACGAGGCCGCCCGCTTTCTCTACGCCGATCTGCTGGACGACGGCACGACCGTGCTGGATTTCAACGAGGCCTACAATCCGCCCTGTGCGTTCAATCCCTATACGACCTGCCCCATTCCGATTCCGGCGAATCGTTTGAAGCCAAAGATTCTCGCGGGCGAGAAGGACTATCCGGTGCATGTGCCGCTGGGGGCTGTGACGCCGGGATCCGGGATCCGGGGTCCGGGGTCCGAAGGTCGGGGCAAGTAGCGAAACCGGATCCCGGATCCCGGATCCGGACCCCCAGTCCTTTATGCAACAAGCGCAAGCCCGATTAGCCAGAAGGCAAAGCTGCTGACAATTACCCGACGGGCTCGTTTCAATAAACGGTTCTTAGACAAACTGCGGAGCAGGCCATAAAGCATCTGGCGTGTGCGTGCCAACTGCTGCCGCGTCGCGGCCAGGTCGTCGGGTGACACAAACTTCAAACGCACGATGAGTTCGAGTTCGGTCGACAACTCACCGGCTGAACCCAGGGCAATTCTCACGTGATGGATATATCGGCCCTCCTCGCCACAGCTATGCCCTTCAGCGATGTTCGACGGGATCGAAACTCCGGCACGCCTGATCTGAGAACTGAGCACGTACCGTTCATCGCCTGGCAGGCGAGCGGCCTGTTCGTAGATCAGGACAGTCAGGTCCATTGCCGCTTGCCACACCTCGAGATCTCGATACGATTGAATCGCTGCCTTTGCCATGATCGCCTCGCAGTAATTGCAACGCGGTTCGCCGCAACGATCGCTGAATCTTCAACCCGTTGGGCCTAACTCGTTGGAAATGAGTGTTCGGCGGTTGGAGTGGGCAATTGACATTCCAGTCGCTGCGCGAAGCGAAGCGAGCGCTTCCGGACTCCGGACGGACTCCGGACCCCGGACCCCGGATCCCGGATCCCGGCACACGTTACTCGTGCCTGAGCGCTACCAGCGGATCGATCCGCGAGGCCCGGCGGGCGGGGAAGAAGGCGGCGGCGACGGCCATGACCAGGAGCAGCACGGTGGCGACGGCGAACACGGCGGGATCGTGGGGCTGGACGCCGAACAGCTGGCTCTCGAGGATTCGGACGGCGGCGTAAGCGCCGGCGACGCCGGCCAGGGCGCCGGCGAGCACGGTCCACGCGCTTTCGCGGACGGCGAGCCAGCTTACCGACGCCGGCCCGGCGCCGAGCGCCATCCGGAGGCCGATCTCCGGTGTGCGCTGAGTGACGGCGTAGCTCATGAGACCATACAGGCCGATGCAGGCGAGGAGTACCGCGAATGCGCCGAAGTAGGACGACAAGAGCGCGAGCAGGCGCTCGCGGGCGAAGGAATCTTCGGTCTGGCGCTCGAGCGTGCGTACGCGAAAGAGCGTCAGTGCCGGGTCGACCCGGGCGACCACTTCGCGGATGCGCGTCATGACCTCGGCGATCTGACCGGCGTACCGCAGTTCGAACGTCGGGGTGTCCATGTCCTTACCCTGCTGCTGGAATAGCGGGAAGTACACGACGTCGCGCGGCAGGTCGCGAACCCTCGCATATCGAACGTCGCTGACGACGCCGACGACTTCGCGGGCGTTTGGCCCGCGACCAAGACGCTGGCCGATCGGCGATCCCTGGAAGTGTCTGGCCATGCGCTCGGCGATGATCGCGACTTTCGGGAACTCGGGGCGATCGCTGTCGTTGAAATCTCTCCCGGCGATCAGCTTGATCCCGAACATAGCGAAGTAGCCGGGTCCAACGTTGTTGAACGCGACCCGCACTCGTTGGTCGGGTGGCAGCACCTTGTCGCCGATTTCCGAAAAGGAGCTCACGTAGTAGCGGTTGTCGCTCACCGGGCGCACCACGGACACCGTAGCGCCGCTGGTCCCAGGGATCGACTGCAGCGAGTCGAGGACGGCGCGATAGGTCGCCGACACGGCGGGTCCGGTCTTGCCCGCCAGGCGTGCGTCAACCGAGAACATGAGCACGTTCTCGCGTGTGTAGCCGGGATCGACCTTCCACAAGTTCGAGAGCGTTCGCGCAAACAATCCCGTGGCGACCAGCAGCATCAGCGACAGGGCGACCTGCGCGGCAACCAGGGTCCGGTCGAGGACCCGTCTCCGGCGTCCGCCTCCCACCTGCCGGCTGCCGGCGAGACGCACGGCCGATGTCGCGCGAAGGGACGGAAGCAATCCGGCGAGCAAACAGACGATGAACGAAACCGCCAGCGTGAAGGCGACGAGCCGCAGGTCGGAGGTCACCTCGAGCGGCGGCCGGTCGAGTGACGGCGTCGCCACCGCCAGCAGCGTCCGCGCACCCCATCCAGCCATCGTCAGGCCGAGCGCTCCGGCCACCGCGGCGAGCACGATGGTTTCGGTCAGGAGTTGTCGAACGATGCGCCAGCGCCCGGCACCGAGCGCGACCCGTGTGGCGATCTCCCGCTGCCGGGCATCGGATCGCGACAGCAGGAGCGTCGCGACGTTGAGGCTGGCGAGGAGCAGGACCGCGCCGAGCATGAGCATCACCATCCGCAGCCAGCGTTCGTACCCGTCGCGCAGGTCGCTGTTCATGCCACGTGCCCCGTTTTCGAGCCGCAGCTGGTTCTCACGCGCCATGGTCATCTGCGCGGGACTGGCCGCCGTCGTGCTCACCTGCGCGAAGATCGCTTTCAGCTCGCTCTCGGCCTCGGTGATGCTGACGCCGGGCTTCATGCGCCCCATCATGTAGATCCAGGTCGCGAACGCGGCGTTCCACAGCGGTCCGCCTTCGTCGAGACGATCGCGGGCGCGCATCGGCACGCTGATGTCGTAGGGGCGCCCGACCTCAGTCCCGGCGAACGGCGCCGGCTCGACGCCGACAATCGTGAACGGGCGGCCGTTCAGTTGAACCGGCTGGCCGATCACGTCGCTCCGGCCGCCAAACCGCTGCTGCCAGTAGCGATGCGAGAGCACTGCCGCTTCGGCGCCCGGACGATCGTCCGAGGCAGCGATCAGCCGGCCTGCCGCCGCGGTCAGACGGAGCGTCGTGTAGTAGTCGCCGCTGACGTAGATGCCCTGCGCGATATCGGGCTCGCCGCGATAGGTCACGTTCACCCGATCGAACGGGTTGGTGGCGAAGATGCCGGATAAAGTCGTCGTGCGGCGGCGAATCTCCTCGAAGTGCGGATACGGCAGGGAATGGTTGAAACGGCCGTTGGGGCCCCCGAACGATGCCAATACCATCTGGTCGGATTCCGGGACGGGCAGCTTCTTCAGCACGATCGCGTCGAAGAGCTGGAAAATCGCCCCGGCGGCGCCGATACCAAGCGCCAGCGAGGCCACCGCGAAGACCGTAAACACGGGGCTGCGCCGCAGCACCCTGAGCGCGTAGCGGAAGTCCAGTGCCCAGGCACCGATCAAGGCGCCCGCCTTGACGTCGTGGATGGCTTCCACGACCGGGTCGAGGCGGCCGAACTCGATCGTCGCGGCGCGACGGGCGCTCTCGGGATCCAGGCCGCTCTGTTCCTTTTCCTTCACTAATAGCGCGAAGGCAGTGCCGACTTCTTCGTTCAGGTCGCGATCGACGCGATCGCGGTGGAGGAGATTGCGAACCAGGATGGCTAGTCGTTTCATGGGCGTATGAAGTAATGGAGCTTTGTTGGGCGGTTCTGTCAGCATTAACCCCGCTGCCCGAACCCCCGAACCCCCGAACCCCCGAGTCAGGCTCTTCTGAGGGCCTCCAGCGGATCCACCCGCGAAGCCCGCCATGCCGGCACAGCGGCCGCCACCAGTGCGACGGTGAACAGCGACACGACGCAGCCGGTCAAAATGATCGGGTTCGACGGCTTGACGTCGAACAGCAGGCTCTCCAGCGCGCGCGCGAGCAGTATCGAGGCCGGCACTCCGAATGCGGAACCGATCGCGGCGAGCATGGCCGACTCACGCAGAACGCCGCGCAGCACGGCAGCCCGCCCGGCACCGAGCGCCAGGCGAAGGCCGATTTCGCCCGTGCGCCTGGCGACCGCGTACCCGAGTACGCCGTACAAACCCACTGCCGCAAGCAGCAGCGCCAGGCCCGCAAAGGCGCCGAGCAGGCGCCCGACCAGCCGCTCGGTGACCAGCGATTGATCGATCTGCCCGGCCAGCGTGCGGGGCTGTGGCACTCGCACCGAAGCGGCGATGGATTGCACTTCGCGCCGGATCACCGGCGCGAGTAGCCGGGGATCGCCCATCGTCCCGATGGAGAGCTGCAGGCCGACGTTGTCGGATCCATTCAGCACCCAGGTGTAGATGGTCGGCACGTCCTGTTCGCGCAGGTTCAGATACTTCGCGTTCGCCACCACACCGACGATCTCGATTCCCGGCTGACTGCCGAGCGTGACGCGCCGGCCGATGGCGTCTTCGTTCCTGAAGAATCTCTGCGCGAGCGCTTCGTTGACAATCGCGACCGGCGGCCCCTGGCCATCCCGCTCCGTGAAATCGCGGCCACGCCGCAAAGGCGTCCCCATCGCGCTCAGGAAGCCGTCGGAGATACGGTTGACGTAGACCGTCGCGGGCGTGGCTCCGGCACGATCTTCGACGGTCATCGTGAGATCCACACCGCCGCCGGAAATCGGCGTGATCATCGAGAGTCCAGCCGCGCGGACCCCCGGCACCGTGCGCACCCGTTCCAGCACCTCGCGCCAGTATCGGGTGCCCCGGTCGCCCGTGAAGCCGGCTTTTTCCGGACTGATTGATTGCAGCAGCACCTGATCCCGGTTGAACCCGGCGTCGAAGCTTCGGATGTTCCGCAGGCTGGTCAGGATCAGCGCCGCTCCGATCAGGAGCAGCAGCGACAGCGCGACCTGGACCGCGATGAGCGCCTGGCTCCATCGCGTCGACCCTCGTGACGCCGAGAGCGTCCGCGGGCTGGCATCCATGTCGGATGCGATCTCGACTCGCGCCGTGCGCAGCGCCGGCAGCAGGCCGACGATCAACGACGAGCCGACGGCGACGACGATGGTGAAGGCCAGGATGCGGACGTCGGGCTCGATGTTCAGGTCGACTGGCGAGGGACCGTCCGACACCAGCGCAACCAGCATGGGCGCGCCAATTCGTGACAGGAAGAAGCCCGCCATGCCGCCGGTCAGGCCGAGCAGGGCCGACTCGGTCAACATCTGCCGGATCAGACGGCCGCGGCTGGCACCGATGGCGAGCCGCAGGGCCATTTCACGGCGACGGGCGACCCCGCGGGCCAGCAGCAGGTTCACGACATTGGTGCACGCAATCAGCAGGACGAGCGTGACCGCGGCCATGAGCAGGACGACGGGCCGGGAAAACTGGCGGCGCAGGTCGGAGAGACCGCCGCGGGCCGATTCGAGCGCGAGCCGGTGCGACAGGTATCGTTGCCGCGATTCCGGATCCCTGATGGTCTGGGCAATCTCGCCGATGGTTCGCGCAAACACCGGATCCAGGTTGGCCTGCGCCGCGGCAATCGAGACCTCGGGCTTCAGCCGCCCGATCATCGCGAGCCAGTTGAAATCGGGCCGCTCGAGCCAGCTTTGCCGGCGAAGCAACGGTTCGCTGGCCATGGGAATGTAGAAGTCCGCGGGCCGGCCGACGACCGGATCGTCGAACGACGGCGGCAACACGCCGACGATTGTGAGCGGGACTGGTTCGACGAGCAGCGACGAGCCGACCGCGGTTGGCGCCCCTCCGAACTGCCGCTGCCAGAAGGCATGGCTCAGGACCACCACCGCGGTTCCCGGGCGGCCATCCTCGGCGCCAAGAACGCGCCCGATATGCGGCGGTACTTCCAGCAGCTCGAAGAAGTTCTCGGACACGATGCGGCCGATGGGCACCGGCGTCGTGTCGATGTTCGCCTGGACCAGGCTTCTCGAGATCGCAAGCGTTCCGCTGAAGACCTGATTCCCGTCGCGGATGCTCCGGTAAATCGGATACGAGAAGCTGCCGCCACGGCCGTACGGTGTGACCCGGGCGATCTCGATCAGCTGCTCAGGATGGGCGACCCGAAGATCGCGGAGCAGCAGCGCATTGACGAGTGTGAAGATGGTCGAGGTCGCGCCGATGCCCAGCGCGAGCGACGCGATCGCGGTTGCCGCGAACAGCGGTGCGCGTCCCATCAATCGGAAGCCGAAGGCGAGGTCGCGCCAGAAGGCGTCGAGCGATGCGCCGGCCCGTTGCTCGCGAACTCGAGTTGCCAGACTCGCCGGCCGGCCGAGCTCGAGCAGTGTCTGGCGTCTGGCGTTCGCGGGGTCGAGCCCGGCGCGGATCTTTTCTTCGACCGCGAGATCGAAGACGGACGCGACTTCTTCGTCCAGGTCGCGGTCCGTCCGGCCGCGATGAATCAGGTTGCGCCACAGGCTCCGAAGCCGGGACCGCACGGCCGTCTCCTCAGGCTTCGAGCGCGCGCGCGATCGCGAGCGCGATCCGGTTCCACTGGGCCGTCTCCTCGCCCAGCTGCTTCTTGCCAGCGCGCGTGAGCTGGTAGTACTTGGCCCGCCGGTTGTTCTCCGAGGGCTGCCAGTCGGCCTCCAGCCATCCGGCTTCTTCGAGCCGGTGCAGGGCCGGAAACAGCGACCCGGGCTGCACGACGAATGTGCCCCCGGTCAGCTGCTCGACGCGGCGCGACACCCCGAGCCCGTGCAGCTCGCCGGTGCTCAGCGCCTTGAGGATGAGAAGATCGAGTGTGCCCTGCAGCAGAGTCGCGCGGCGATCGGTCACGTGACAGCTCCCTTGTATCGACGTTCGATAGAAGTGTGGCGGCTTCTCCTATCGGATGTCAATAGGGCAACATCGGGATCCGGGGTCCGGGGTCCGGGGTCCGCAGGGTGGTGGTACTCAGAGGCAACAGGCCCTTGAATTAGGCTCGGTTGCCTCTAATTAGCACTGACGTCCGGATCCCGGACCCCGGACCCCGGACCCCGGATCTACCGCATGTGGTGCGGATCCTCCGGCAGATCCTCTTCGTGCAGCGACGACATGCCCGGATCGACAGCCGACCCGTGGGCGCCGCCCGGATGGAGGCGTGGATCGCCTGGATGGACTTCCTCGGGCGCCTCGGGTGTCTCCGGCGCCTTGGTGGATGCCGTCGCGTCGGACGGTCCCGGGCGTGGCTCTTTGGTGTCGCTGGCCATGATGACTCCTTATTCGGGATCCGGGATCCGGGGTCCGGGGTCCGCAGGGTGGTGGTACTCAGAGGCAACAGGCCCCCGAATTAGGCTCGGTTGCCTCTGATTAGCACTGACGTCCGGACCCCGGACCCCGGATCCCGGATCCCGGAGGAAGCTGAGAAACCTACCGATTCGAAACGATCGCCTCGACGTAGGCGGAGACCAGCCCTGGCAAATCGTCCGCCGGACCGTAGAGAGTGAAGACCTTGCGGAAACGGGGCCCGGAGATCGCCAAATCCCATCCCTTGCCCGATTGCGACTGGAAGAGCGAGAAGCGCCAGGCCTCGAACGAAGGCCGGTCCTTCTTGATCACGTCGCGAATGGCTTTGTGCAGCCGCGTCCGCAGCGCCGGGTCGCCCAGCTGGGGACAGCTGACGGTCACGGGCATCGGCGCCGGAACTCCTTCGCAGGAATGGCGGATCCGCTCGCGCTGGACCTTGACACGCTGCTACCCTAGCGCGGTGTGACGGCCGAGTTCAAGCTAGGCTGTTAGTCCGTTGTGCGGCTCGATGACAACGAATACAGAATTCTCAGCGCCGCGCGTCGCAGGCGCGCCCCACCGGAGCGGAGCGGGGCCCCGGGGCCCCCGCGAGCGACGGTGTAGGGGGGTTCCCGGGGGGCGAAGCCCCCCGGACTCGAATGCCCGGCCGTGCTTGCGCGTGCCGCGCCGATATTCATAAGCTCCTCTTTATGGGTGTGGCTCAATGGATGCGGGTGCTGGACACGGTGGGCGGCTTGATACAGATGTCCACCCGTTTCCGGCGGACGCCCGAGGCGGATCTGCAGGCGCCGGCCGGCGCAGGCGGGCCGCTCGGGCAGCTCGAAACGCGCCTTGCGGGTGTGGTGGTCGCGGCGTTGAAAGAGGCGTTCGATCGCGACCGCGCCCGGATGGATCTGGAGCGCACCCAGATGGAAGCGGAGCGCGAGCGCGCGGAAGCGGCGCTCTGTGCCGAGTTGCGGCGCCAGGCGGCGGACCGGGTGCTCGGACAGCTGCGGATGATCGCGTTGATGGCTTTTGGCCTGCTGATGGTGTCGGCGGCGCTCGGGGTCTGGCTGCCGGGCATGCGGACGACCGGGCCGCGCGTGTTGATGGGAACGGGGTGGGTTCTCGCCATCGGCGCGCTCGGGACGGCGTTTGCCGCATGGCAGCAGGTCTCGGCCTGGACCGCCACGGCGCGGCCGTCACCGGATCCGGCCGCCGTTGTCAGTCCTGTTCGTCCTGCGGCGGCGGCGGCTCCCTGGTTGCTTCTCGGCGCTCTGGCGTTGACCGGTGTCTCGCTCCTGACGGCACTTTGACCAACCTGCAGATCACACATTCATGATTACTGTTTATGGCGCCGACTGGTGCGAGGACACGCGCCGCTCGCAGCGCCTGCTGAGGCGCCTTCACGTTCCCCACCACTATCTCAACATCGACGAGGACCTCGATGCCCTCGACAAGGCCAAGGCGCTCAATCACGGCGAGCGCCGCACCCCGACGATCGATCTCGGTCTCGGCGGTCAGGCCCTCGTCGAGCCCGACAACGAGACGCTCGCCGCCGCCCTGGTCGAACGGGAGATGCTGACCCGCGACGAGGCGCACGAGCGCCTGGGCATCCAGAACATCGGCGACGTGGAACGCGTGGCCCGCACGACCGCGGGCCTTGCGCTGATCGCCGCGGCCGGCACGTCGCCCTCGACGTTGCGCTGGCCGCTTCGGCTGATCGGCCTCTTTGCCACTTTCACCGGCATGTCCGGCTGGTGCCCCGCGTACCACGCCGCCGGGCTGACGTCGCTCGGCGGCCCGGGCGATCGCCCGAACGAGGCGGAACGATCGGCGTGGATTGTGCCCCGCACCGATGCGGCCGGGGATCCGCCTGCTGCGGAGGCCGGCGAGCCATGAACCCTCCCGTGGCGCGCCGGGTCGATCCGCTGACCCTCCTGGCGGGTGCGCGGCATCCGGATCCGTTCTCGGTCCTCGGACCTCACGTCACCGGGACCGGTGTCGTGATCCGCGCGATCCTGCCGGGCGCGGAACGGGTAGACGTGATCGCGCAGGGGATTGCCGTCCCCGTCGCGATGGAACGTGGCCATCCGGCCGGCGTGTTCGAAGCCCGCCTCGAGGGGCTGCATGAGATTCCGGACTATCGTCTGCGGGTCATTCATCCTGGCGGGCACGTCGTCGAAATCGACGATCCCTTCCGGTTCGGCCGCATCCTGACCGAGTTCGACCTGTATCTCTTCGGAGAGGGCAATCACACCCGCATCTACGAGAAGCTCGGCGCGCATCCCATGCGGATCGGATCGTCCGACGGCGTGCACTTCGCCGTCTGGGCGCCGAACGCTCAGCGCGTCAGCGTCGTCGGCGACTTCAACAACTGGGACGGACGCTGCCATCCGATGCGGTCCCTGGGCTCGAGCGGCGTGTGGGAAATTTTCATTCCGGCCGCGCGCGAGGGGCACCACTACAAGTTCGAGCTTCGCACCCGCGAAGGCCACATCCTGGTCAAGATCGATCCGTTCGGGCTGTGCTTCGAAGTCCCGCCACTGACGGCATCGATCGTCACCTCGTCTGCCTATCAATGGGAAGACGGGGAGTGGATGCGTACGCGTGAGCAGGCTGGCAGCTGGCTGACACGGCCGATGGCCGTCTACGAGGTCCACCTCGGATCCTGGGCGCGAATTCCCGAGGACAGCTCGCGCTATCTCTCGTACCGCGAGCTCGCCGAGACGCTCATCCCGTACGTCAAGGAGATGGGCTACACCCACATCGAGCTGCTGCCGGTGATGGAGCACCCGTTCTCGGGATCGTGGGGCTACCAGGTGACCGGCTTCTTCGCGCCGACCAGCCGCTTCGGCTCGCCGGACGACTTCCGCGCGTTCGTCGATGCCTGTCACCGGAGCGGGATCGGCGTGATTCTCGACTGGGTGCCCGGGCATTTTCCCAAGGACGAGCACGGTCTGGCGCGATTCGACGGCACGTCGCTCTACGAGCATGCCGATCCCCGCCAGGGGGAACATCGCGACTGGGGCACCCTGATCTTCAACTACGGCCGCAACGAGGTCCGCAACTTCCTGCTCGCCAACGCGCTCTATTGGCTGCGCGAGTTCCACATCGACGGGCTGCGCGTCGATGCCGTCGCCTCGATGCTCTATCTCGATTACTCGCGCAAGGAAGGGGAGTGGGTCCCGAACCGCTATGGCGGCCGCGAGAACATCGACGCGATCGAGTTCCTGAGGCAGCTCAATACGCTGACCCATGCCGAGCACCCCGGCTCGATCACGATCGCCGAGGAATCAACCGCGTGGCCGTCGGTCAGCAAGCCGACCTACACCGGCGGCCTGGGGTTCACCTACAAGTGGAACATGGGGTGGATGAACGACACCCTGGAGTACATCAGGAAGAATCCGGTCTATCGGCGTTACGAGCACTGGAAGCTGACGTTCTCGCTGATCTACGCCTTCACCGAGAATTTCATCCTGCCGTTCTCGCACGACGAGGTCGTGCACGGCAAGGGGTCGATGTTCGAGAAGATCCCCGGCGACGACTGGCAGCGGGCCGCCTCGCTCCGCGCGCTCTACGGGTTCATGTACGCCCACCCCGGCAAGAAGCTGATGTTCATGGGCGCGGAGTTCGCGCAGGGGCGGGAGTGGAACTACGACCACAGCCTCGACTGGCACCTGGCAGAGTATCCGATGCACGCCGGGATGAAGCGGTTCGTTCAGGACCTGAACCGCACCTACACGGAGGAGCGCGCGCTGCACGAGATTGACTTCGACTACACCGGCTTCCAGTGGATCGACTGCAACGACAACGAGAACAGCGTGATCTCGTTCATCCGCCGCGCCCGCGATCAGCGCGACATCCTGATCGCGCTTCTGAATTTCACCCCGGTGCCGCGTGACGGCTACCGCATCGGCGTCCCGGACGCCGGCGCCTACACCGAACTCCTGAACAGCGATGCCGAAGCGTACGGTGGCGGCAACCAGGGCAACGGGGGAGTCGTGTTCACGGAACCGATCGCGTCGCACGGATACGCGCAATCGCTGTATCTGACGCTGCCGCCTTTGGGATTTCTGTTGTTGAAGCCTGCGAGATAATCGTCAGTTCCCAGTTCCCAGTAGCCAGTTTAGTTTCCAGTTCTCGTTCTTGCTGGCAACTGGCAACTGGAAACTGGCTACTGACGACTATGAATGCACCCCCGGTGCCTCATGCCCCGTCCGCTCGACGTACTCGACATACGATCCCGGATACGCGTGCGGCTGCGTCTCGGTGCCGCTTTCACCGCCCAGCTCCAGGACCCGGTTGCTCAAGCCGCGCAGGAACATCCGGTCGTGGGACACGAACATCATCGTGCCCTCGAACTCGCTCAGGGATGTGACCAGCATCTCCTTGGTCGCGAGATCGAGATGGTTGGTCGGCTCGTCGAGCACCAGGAAGTTCGGCGGATCGAGCAGCATGCGCGCGAGCACCAGGCGCGTCTTCTCTCCGCCCGAGAGCGCCCGGATCTTCTTCTCGACGTCGTCGCCTGAGAACTGAAAGGCCCCGAGCAGGTTGCGCAGGGCGCCGGTGGACTCCTGTGGAAAGTCCTTCTCGATCTGTTCCCACACCGTGAGGTCCGGGTCGAGGAGGTCCAGCGCCTGCTGCGCGAAGTAGCCCATTTTCACGCTCGCGCCGATCGTGACGGCGCCGCGGTCGGGCGGCAGCACGCCAGCGATCATGCGGAGCAGCGTGGTCTTGCCCGCTCCGTTCCGGCCCATCACCGACCAGCGCTCGCCGCGGCGGACGATGAGGTTCACGCCGTCGTGCACCAGTCTCGCGCCATACGCCTTGGTCACGTCGTCGAGCACCGCGACCTGTTCGCCCGAGCGCGCCGGCTGCCGAAAGTCGAACTCGACCACGCGGCGCTTGCGAGGCGGCTCGACCTTCTCGATCTTCTCGAGGGCCTTCACGCGGCTCTGTACCTGCGCTGCCTTGGCGGCATGTGCCGCGAAGCGCTCGATGAAGCGCTGCTCCTTCGCGAACATCGCCTGCTGCCGCGCGTACGCCGCCTCGCGATTCGCCTCGCGCAGGGCACGCTCGCGCTCGTAGAAATCGTAATTGCCCGAGTAGACGGTGATCTCGCCCGAGTCGATCTCCGCGATCTTCGTGACCAGGCGGTTCATGAAGTCCTTGTCGTGCGACGTCATCAGCAGCGCGCCCGGCAGCGACTTCAGGAACGCTTCCAGCCAGATGATCGACTCGATGTCCAGGTGATTCGTGGGCTCGTCCATCAGGAGGACGTCGGGACGGCCGAGGAGCACGCGCGCCATGGCGACGCGCATCTTCCAGCCGCCCGACAGTGCCCCGACATCGCCGTCGATCCGCTCGTCGTCGAAGCCCAGGCCGTGGAGCACCTCGCGCGCCTGGCTCTCGAGCGCGTAGCCGCCGAGATGTTCGTATTCCTCCTGCACTTCACCGAAGCGCTCGAGAATGCGGTCCATGTCGCCGGCACGATCCGGGTCCGCCATCGCGTGATTGAGCTCTTCGAGCTCGTGGTGCAGGTCCCCGACGCGCCCGCTGCCCGCGATGGCCTCGTCCAGGACGCTGCGCCCCGACATCTCTTCGACGTCCTGCCGGAAGTACCCGACCGTCAGCTTGCGGGGAATCGACACGTCCCCTTCATCCGGGGCTTCCTCGCCGACGATCATCCGGAACAGCGTCGTCTTGCCGGCACCGTTCGGGCCGACGAGACCGACTTTCTCGCCAGGATTCAGCTGGAACGAGGTATCGACGAAAAGGAGCTGACGGCCGTACTGTTTACTGATACGTGATAGGGAGATCATCGTCTCTTCGCGGGTTCGCGGGTTCGCGGGTTCGCGGGTTCGCGGGTTCGCGGGTTCGCGAGTTCGCGAGTTCGCGGGTTCGCGGGTTGATGCTAATCAGAGGCAACAGAAGTTGATCCAAGCGGTCGGTTGCCTCTGATTACCCCGACTCGAGCCCGCGAGCCCGCGAGCCCACGAACCGCGGTCACCGATTGCTCATCCTCTCAATGCGCTCCCACTCGTCATCGCTGACCGGCATGACCGAGAGCCTGGACATTCGCACCAGCGGGAACGTCGCGAACGACTTGTCCGCCTTGATGGCGGCGAGCGTCACCGGTGCCTTCAGCTTCTTCACGGGCGCGACGTCCACCGCGTAGAGCTTGCCATCGGGATCGGCGGGATCGGCGTAGGGGGCGCCGGCCGCCTTGGCGATGCCGACGACCGACTTCTCGTCACCCGTGTGATAGAAGAAGATACGGTCGCCTTTCTGGATGCCGCGCAGGTGCTTCTGCGCGAGCGCGTTCCTCACGCCTGTCCACGACGTCTTCTTGTCGCGCAGCAGGTCGTCGAAGCTGTAGTGGGTGGGCTCTTCTTTCATCAGCCAGTTCACGATTACTCCATTGCCAAAATTGCCAAGATTGCCAAAATTGGTTGAAGGCTCAGCAACCAGCAAGGTTGCGAATGGCAATTCTGGCAGTTTTGGCAATCTTGGCAATTTTGGCAATGGTAAATGTGTCGGACTGGTCTCAGCTGCGGCTCCGCGATCGAATTGCGCCCGACGTCCGGGTTCTGTTCGTCGGGATCAATCCAGGTGTGCGTTCAGCGGTGACCGGGCACCACTTCGCCGGCTTCTCGAATCGTTTCTGGAAGCTCCTCCGCGAATCGAAGCTCGTACCCGAGCCGATCACTTACGAGGACGACGGCCGGCTGGTGGAATGGCAGCTGGGGATCACCAACCTGATCGCGCGGCCGAGCCCGGGCATCAACGACCTCCGTCCGGCCGAGTACATCGAGGGCTGGAACATCCTGTCGAGGAAGATCCGGCGCTACAAGCCCGCAGTCGTCGCACTGGTCGGCGTCACCCTCTACCGCGCCATCCTGCCGCTGTTGCCCGGCGTGCCCGCAGCCGAACGTCGCACCGCCAGGCTGTCGCCCGACCACGTTCTCGGCCTCCGGCCCGAAACCATCCACGGCGCCAGGCTGTTCGTCCTGCCGAACCCGAGTGGCAGGAATGCCAATTTCAGTTTTGCCGAGATGCTGGCGGCGTTCAAGAGCTTAAGGAGATATCTGAGACCAACGATCCAACGATCCAAGGGAAGTCGATCGAGATGACCGGGTAAACGTCGCATCAACAAGCTCGTGGCTGCGCCTTTCACCCCGCTCGCTCGAACGGCTCTGCTTGGACCGTTGGATCGTTGGATCGTTGGGAGTTGACGCGAATTCTCAGAACGCCCACTCCAGGCCCACGAGCGGCGACAGCCGATCGGTCAGACCACCATCCGCAAGCGCGAACTGCAGGTTGAAGGTCACCAGCATGCGCGACATCAGGTTGGCCTTCAGGCCGAAGCTGCCGGACGATGTCCAATAAGACTCGTTGACGAACCGGATGTCGTCGAGGGTGACGCTGCCCGCGGCGCCGGTGCGCGTCGAGGTAATCGCGACCAGCCGCGGTGAGCTGACCACGCGCTGGCCGAAGAGATCCAGGATCATGCTGAGGCGCGGCGCGACGAGAACATCGCCGCCGAGCGCGTAGGTGAACTGATCCGGCAGGTCCCCCTTCACGCCCTCGCGGACGTTCCCGCCGATGAGGCTTTCGCCGTTCCACTGATAGGCGGCGTTGGCATGCGGCGCGAAGGCTCCCATCTGCGCGGAGAACGCGACGAACGGACGCATGCCGACGGCGCCGGATCCGAGAAGGTTCTGCTCGTCGCCGGTCGGCATGCGGACGTCGAGCCCGGCGGCGAGCGCCCGCGTGCCTTCCTTCATCATCGTCGCCTTCAGGCGGGCGACCAGGTCGCCGACACCACCGGCCGATCCTTCGGCGAAATACTGCCGTGTCGATCCGAATCCTCCGATTGCATCGGGGTCCCTGAAGTAATGGACGGCGAGGTTGGTGCCGGTGCCGATCCGATGAATGGTCGCGTTCGAGAGCAGCGACAGCCGAGTCGCCACCACCGGCACGGCGAGCGAGAGGTCGATGCGGTCGGACAGGCCGTAGGTGAGCGCCGCCGTGAAGCGATTCACGGTGGCCTCGACGGTGTTGCTGGTCGCGACGACGTCGCTGCGTCCACCTCCCGCTTCGAAATTGTCGTGAGTAAAGACGGCCGGGATGTTGGCGAGCCGCACCCCGTCGAGCGCATCGTAGGAAAAGAACTGATAGCTGTATCCGAATGCGATCTTGCCGCGGCCGATGGTCTCGCCGCGCTCGGCGAGGATCGGGCCGAAGTTCCGGGTCGAGCGCAGGAACGTGCCCGTGGCCGAGTCGAAGGTATACGTGAAGCCGGATGCCGGTGACGGCAGCGGCACCGTCGCCAGCTGGCTGGTCAGTGCGACGTTCACCAGCCTGAACTCCGACTGAAACGCGCTGTTGAAGTGCGCCGAGTGATTGGTTCCATCCAGCTGCACGTCGTCGCTGTTCAGGACGAGACCGCGGGGACCGTAAATGTCTTCGAAGAGGGTCGAGAGCGTCGATGGCCGATCCTGCGCCGCCAGTGGAGAAGCCCCGAGAAGCAAGAAGCCGAGCACAAGCCAGTGAACATGAACCAGACGCGAGCTCAATCTCATTTCATAGCCTCGAACCGCACGCGCTCGATCACCCAGTCACCGCCGTTCCGCCGCGCGTTGAGCGTCGTCCGGCTGTTGGTCAGGAGCCGCTGGTTGTCCACGGTGACCAGCTGGTAACGGCGTAGAAAGCTCGCGGTGGCCGTGTTGCCCGATCCGGCGATGTCGATGTTCGAGATCTCCACGTCGATGCGGCGCGCGTGCATGAACTCCTGGCGGATCGCCTCTTCCTGCGCCCCCTGGAGCGATGGCCACAGGCGTTTCAGGGCGTCGATGCTTCTCGCCTCCAGCGCCTGTTCGTATCGTCTGATCAGCTCTCGCACCCCGTCGTCCAGGGCTTTCGCGTTGTCGATGGGCACAGTCGAAGACGGGGGCGTCCGGACCGCCGGTGGAATCGCCGGCGGCGGTGTCGCCGGGGCTGGTTCCGGCGGTGGTGGGCTCGTCGTTGGCGGCGCTGGCACGATGGGCGCAGGTGCCGCCGATCCCGAGGGCGGCGGTGCCGGTGTCGCTGGCTGGGGCGTCGCCGGAGGTTCAGCGCGCGACTGGGTAACCGGTGGAGGGACCTGGGCCTCGGGCGCGCTCGCCCCAAGCTCCGCGCTCCGGAAATGACCGGCGGCCTCATAGAACCTGGCCGTGGCCTCCGCCATTTGCTTGGATTGGAACATCCGCGCGCCATCTCGTTCGGCCGAGAGGCCGGCGGCAAACGCCTGCGAGCGCACCGCGCGGTTTCCCGCCTGCCGCGCCGCGGCCTTTGCGCGATTCATGCGCGCTCGCGCATCGTCAGCGGCGCGTGCATCGGCGGCCGGTGAGCCCGCCGGCGTCGCGTCCGCTGGGGGAAGTGGTGAAACGGCGCCGGCTGGTGGCGGCGGAACCGTGGTGGTTGGTGCGGGCGGCGTGGTGCTGGATGGAGCAGGTGATTCGACCGCCGCCTGCGGCGGATTCGCGTCGCCCCGCCTGGAGAGCCAGATTGCCAGACCGGCCAGCGCCGCCACCGCCACCGCGGCCGCGACGATCCACGGGGCCTTCGGGCGTGGGCGCGGCGTGGGAAGCGGCGTGATGCCCGTCGGTGCGTCAGGTGCGATCTGCCCCGCCGACTCGCCTGAAGCCGGTCTGGATCGGCCCGACTCGGGGCGCCGCATTGTAGATGGACGCGGTGGATCGGATGGTATGCGACCGGTCGCCGGTCTGACGGCGGTGGGGGCATCCGCGATCGCCAGGTGTTGGCGCTGGAGCGCCAGATCGCGTGACAGCTCGCTGAGGTCCTGGTACCGGGCGTCCCGGTCCTTGGCGATCGCCTTCTCCACCAGCATGACGACTTCGTATGGCAGGGTCGCATCGATGTTGAGCAGCGGCTCCGGCACGTCCTGCAGGATCTTGTAGAGCGTCGTTGCGAACGAATCGCCCTGGAATGCCTTCCGCCCGCTCAGGATCTCGTAGAGCACCACCCCGAACGAGAAGATGTCAGCGCGATGGTCGATGCGCTCGCCGCGGACCTGCTCGGGCGCCATGTAGTTGAGCGTGCCGAGCATCACGTGGCTGGCGGTGAGCTCCGAGCTGACCATGCGGGCGAGGCCGAAATCCAGGATCTTCACCACGCCCTCGTCCGTGATGAAGATATTCGCCGGCTTGATGTCCCGGTGAATCAGGCCGCGGCGATGGGCGTAGGCGAGCCCCTCACAAATCTCGTACGCAATCTCGAGCTTCCGGGCGAGTGTCAGGGGATCGGGCCGGGTCAGCCGGTGCTGCAGATCCTCGCCCTTCAGGAACTCCATCGAGAGGTAGGGCTGTCCCTCGTGCTCGCCCAGGTCGTGAATGGTGATGATGTTGCGATGCGACAGTTGACCGGCGGCGCGCGCCTCGCGGAAGAAGCGCTCGCGCAGGTCGGTTTTGCCTTCAATCGAGGCGCCGATAATCTTGAGCGCGACTTCGCGTTCGAGCAGCGTGTCGTGGGCGCGATAGACGACCCCCATCCCCCCCTGCCCGACTTTTTCGATGATCCTGTAGCGCCCGATCGTGGTGGTCAGTTGTGCCTCTGAACGGACGGATCATAGTCCAGACGCCACGCCTGCCATCTTCATCACTGCCAGCGTGGTCTCGAGACCGAGCCTGGCGCCGGCCTCCGGACTCATGTCCTCGGGAATGCGTCCGAGCGGCTCGGGACTGATGGCGTCCTGGTAGCCGATCTTCTTCAGCGCCTGGAAGAAGCCGACCAGGTCGATGACGCCCTCTCCCGGCATGTGCCGCTGGTTGTCCCGAACCTCCTCGGGCGGCTGCGGCTTCGCGTCGGAGACATGGATGTGGACGATGCGGCTCTTGTCCGTGGCCAGAATGTCCGGGACCGTCCCACCGGAATGGTGCCAGTGCCAGGCGTCCAGCGTCGCGCCGATGTTCGGGCCGATCTCCTTTGCCAGCGCCACGGTCTCGGGCAGCGTCCAGATGAACGGCTCCTTGGCGCGCGTGCGGAACATCAGCGGTCCCAGGAACTCGAGGCCGAGGCGGATGCCGGACTTCTGCAGGATCCCGGCGATCGGCGTGAGCCTCGCGATGATGAACTTGCGGCGCTCGTCTCGCGGCTCGTTGCTCGCCGGCGAGAGCACGGCCATCATTCGTGTGCAGCCAATCTCCGCAGCAAACTTCGCGTTGTCCTCGAGCTGCGCGAGCCCGGTTTGATAGGCGGTTTCGTCCGCGGCAGCGAACTGGACAGGCAGATTGGCTATGCCGGGCCTGACCCGCGCCTCCTTGAGGAGCGCTTTCGTGGCGTCGATGCCGTCCTTGCGAGCGGCGGCGAGCTGAACGTCAACACCCGGATAGCCGACGGTGCCCGCGAGCCGGACGAAGTCGGGCCACGGCATCTGCCGCGTCAGCGATCCGTTGAGCGACAGGAACATCCCGGACTGGGCAGACGCTCCCCTCACCGACGCCAGCACCGCACTCGCGCACGCGGCCTGCTGGATGAACGATCGTCTGGTGAGCTCGTGCCGCATCGCGCGTCTCCTTGTCTGCATGCGCATAAGGATAAGAGATGTACGGGATTTGGCTGGAATCCCACCTCGCGCCGACGGCGTCCTACCGGACAGACCCATGGCCCAGCCCCTGCCGTCACCTCCTGATGATTTATTGCTGGATGCGTATTCCCGCGCCGTCATCGACGCTGTCGAGCTGGTCGCGCCCGCAGTGGTGTCGGTGGACGTCCGTAAACGCGGCGCCAATCAGGGCCGGCGCTCACCGGCGCAGGCCGGCACCGGTTCCGGATTCGTCTTCGCTGCCGACGGCTTGATCCTGACCAACAGCCACGTGGTCGAGGACTCGACGGAGATTGACGTGCTGTTGCCCGACGGCCGTGAGCACCGGGCCGACGTGATCGGGCAGGATCCCGATACGGATGTGGCCGTCCTCAAGATCACCGCTACCGACCTGACCGCCGTCTCGTTCGGTCAGTCGCAGACCCTGCGACCGGGCCAGCTGGTGATCGCCATCGGCAATCCGTACGGTTTCCAGCACAGCGTCTCGGCCGGAGTGGTGAGCGCTCTGGGGCGCACGCTGCGCGCGCGGTCCGGGCGGCTGATCGATCAGGTGATCCAGACCGATGCGGCCCTCAATCCGGGCAACTCCGGCGGCCCTCTGGTCACGAGCGCCGGGCAGGTGGTCGGCGTGAACACGGCGATCATCGCGGGAGGCCAGGGACTGAGCTTCGCCGTGCCGATCAGCACGGTCGTGTCCGTGCTGCCGGCACTGCTGCGCGATGGGCGGGTACGGCGCGGCTACCTCGGTGTCGCGGGGCAGGACGTGCCGCTGTTGCGCCGGGTCACCCGCTTCCACCGGCTCTCGCAGGCAACCGGCGTGCTGGTGATCTCGCTGGAGCAGGACGGCCCGGCGCGGGTCGCGGGCGTGCGTGAGGGGGACATCATCATCTCGTTCGACGCGGTGCCGATCTCGAGCCTGGATGATCTCCATCGCACGTTGACCGAAGATCGGATCGGCACCTTCGCAACGATGGGTCTGCTGCGCGATCAACAGCGGCTCGACGCCAGCGTCCGGATTGGGGATCGGCCGCGCTGAGATCCGGGGTCCGGGGCCCGGGATCCGGGAGCCGGGGCCCGAGGTACTCAGAGGCAACCGGGGCAAATCCAAGCGACTGGTTGCCTCTGGTTATCGCCGGCCTCCCGGACCCCGGATCCCGGATCCCGGACCCCGGATCCTTTACTGGCTCGTCGTCCCCCGTTGCTTCTTCTGCGCCTCCACCATCGCCGCGACGTCGGCGAGCAGCTTCTTCGCGTCGTAGACGATCCCGTCCTTGATGGTGTAGCGAACGCCTCCCACGCGCTCGGTGCGACCGGTGCGATCGTTGAGCCGCACGTGTCCCGTGCCGTAGAGCACCATGAGATTCTGCAGCGGATTCTGGTCGACGAGGACGAGATCCGCCAGCAATCCCGCGCGGACGATGCCGAACTGCGGCTCGACGCCTTTCGGATCGTGCAGCGCCTCGGCCCCGTGCATCGTGGCGGCCCGAATCACCTCCAGCGGATGGAAGCCCGCTTCCTGCAACAGCGTCATCTCATGGATGATGCCGAAGCCCCACGTATTGTAGATATAGGCGGCATCGTCGCTCACCGTTACGCGTCCGCCCATCTTCTTGTAGTCGTTCAGCAGCTTGAACCAGACCTGGTAGAAGTTTCGCCAGGCGATTTCATCGCCGAGCGTCCAGTCGAAGAAATAGGAGCCGTGATTTTCGCGGTTCGGCTCGTAGAACGCCATCAGTGACGGCAGCGTGTACTTCGCGTGCCAGTCGGCGTTGCGCATGCGCATCACGTCGCGCCCGGCCGCGTAGGCGGTCATGGTCGGATCGAAGATCGTGCCGAGCTTGATGTGCTCCTGCAGGTACTCCTTCCACTCAGGGCTCCCGGGCGGATGGATCTGATCCCACAGCCGCGCGACCTGGCCGAACCGCAACTGCTCGTCGTTGTAGTTCATGTTGTCGGGCCACGGCTGGACTTTGTAATCGCGGAGCAGCGCCTCGAAGTGACCGTAAAAGTGCGTCACCGTGCCGAGTCCCAGTCGAGCAGCAGTCAACGCATTCATTTGGGCGACCCCGCGCTGTTCGAGGTGCGCGGTCGATCCCAGCCCGAGCTTCTTTCCCTCGTCCAGCAGCGCCGCCATGATCCGCGGCGGATACGCGACGAGCTTCATGCCATCGACGCCGTTGGCGGCGCACCAGCGTACCCACGCCCGCGCCTTTTCCGGCGTGTCGACGACGCCCTCTTTCCAGCCGTTGCCGGGGCGCTGATAGTTGTAGATCCGCGGCGCGACGATGGCGTTGGCCGCGCTGCGCTCTTTCTCCTTCAGCGCGAACGCCTGCGGCGCCAGTTCGACGCCGCGTATCGTGGTGACGCCATGCGCCATGTACAGCTTGTAGACGTACTCCGCTTCCGGCGCCTTGCGGTTGTCGCCGAGATGCGCGTGCAGGTTGACGAATCCTGGCATCAGATACATGCCGGTTCCGTCGATCACTTCACCGGTCGGCGCTTTGGTGCCGAAGAGCAGCGGCACGTTGGGTGTTCCGGAGCTCGTGATCCGCGCAATCCGGTTGCGCTCGATCGCCACGTTCATCGGACCGGCCGGCGGCGCGCCGGTGCCGTCGATCACGATGACGTTGGTGATCGTCAGCGTGGGAAATGGACCGCGTCCTTCACCAGCCCGCCGATCGGGTGCGGGCACCAGCCGATCCTGCTGTGCGACCAGGAGCGGATCGGCGAGGAGCGTGAGACCGAGGGCCAGTGGCAGGAGCGACAGGCGTTTGGTCATGGCAGCGGGATCATACCCGCCTGCGCGCTTCGCGCTTCGGCGAGGCAGGCTGTACCGGGGCCACCAGATCGCCCTTACTTCGTCGTGGGTGGCGTTGCGAGGAATGCAGCCGTATCCTTCGCGGCTTTCGTCTCCACGCCAGGCTTGCCCAGGAACCCCAAATCGCGGAACCAGTCGATGAAGCGGTACTGCCAGGTGCCGAACGGGGTGCCGTTGCGATCCTTCATCCCGTTGCCGTGGCCGCCGTTGCCATACACGTGCATCTCGAGATTCGGAATACGCGCCTTGAGGAGCGCGCCGAAGAACTCGTCGGCCCAGACGGCGTGAACGGCGTCGCCCGATCCTGCGGTGGCGATGAACGCGGCGGGTATGTTGCGCGGCACTTCGGGCTTCGGCTCGCGCGCGAACGGGGTCGGGCCGGGGTAGATCAGGGCCACGAAGTCCGGGCGCGAGCTGGCGCCTGACGCGCCGTCGGCCTCGGCCTTGTTCTCGCTGTCGAACGTGTCGAAGAAGAGCGCCGCGCGCGCCACCAGCTCGGCGCCGGCCGAGAATCCCATCAACCCAATCTTCTGGGGATCGATGTTCCACTCCTTCGCCCGCGCTCTCACCATCCTCACGGCCTGCTGCGCGTCATAGACCGCGTCGGTTTCCGCGACGTAGCCATCCTGCCGCAGCCGGTTGCGCAGGATGATGGTCGCCACGCCGTAGTTGTAGAAGAAGGGCACCTGGTCGGCGCCCTCGGTGCCGACGTTCAGCGTTCGATGCCCGCCGCCCGGCACCACGATCACGGCTGCGCCCGTGTTGTTCGACGGATCGACGACGTGCACCTCGATCGATGGATTGTGGATGTTGACGATGCTCTGGATGCGGCCGGGGACGGTTTTCTGCAGATTGTTCTGCTCGGCCTCGCCGATGCGCTCTTTCTTCAGGTATTTCGACGTGGGTGGAAAGAGCGCGACGATCTGACCGCCGGGCACGATCGGTTGCGGCACGAAGGGAGTCGCTGGCGCCTGGGCCAGAACGGCGGCAGCGGTAATCACAAAGAGTGCCGAAACGACACTGGATGTTCTGCGCATGCGGAAGATTATCGATCCGGTAGACCGGGATCCGGGGTCCGGGGTCCGTGGGTGGTGGTACTCAGCGCCAATAAGCCCCTTGAGTGAGGCCCGATTGCCTCTAACTAGCACCGACGTCCGGACCCCGGACCCCGGACCCCGGACTCGCGACCTTTCCCTTTATTCCGTCCTCATCGCCACCATGGGCTCGATTCGACCGGCCCGTCGTGCCGGCACCCACGCCGCGACCATCGCCGCGGCGAGGAGGATCCCGGCCGCGGCGGCCAGGCTCAACGGATCGAACGGGCTGACCTGATAGAGGACCGTCGACAGCACGCGGCCGAGCAGCGCGCCGAGCCCCAGGCCCAGGCCGAGTCCGATCAGCGTCAGCGCCGATCCCTCGCGGAAGACCAGCTGCACGATGCGGGCGGGCGTGGCACCCAGCGCCTGCCGGATGCCGAATTCGCGGGTCCGCCGCGAGACCACATAGCTCTTGACCCCGTAGAGTCCGACGATGGCCAGGAACGCTGCGGCGCTGCCGAGCACCACGAACAGGCGGGCGGCGGTCCGCAGGAACCACAGGCCCACGCTGCCGTCGCGATGCGCCGCCAGCGTCGCCACGGTAAACAGCGGAAGCGTGGGTGCGGTGGTTCTAATCTCGCGCCGGACCAGGTCCAGCAGATTCTCCGGCGCGCTGCCGCCCGCGGCACGGATGTGGAGGTGCATCGACGAGACGTAGGCCTGGCCCGATGACAGGTAGAGGTGCGGTACCGGCTCGCGATCGAAGAGATCGTGCCGCGTCCCCTTCACCAGCCCGACGATCTCGATCGCCCTTCCGCTCCCGACCCCGTCGTCGTCGGCGGCGAACTGCAGCCGCCGGCCCAGGGGTGTGGCATCGGGGAAGAGCCGCCTGGCGAGCGGCTCGTCGACGATCGCCGGGATGACGCCGGCGGAGAGCTGTTCGTCGGCGAGCGTGAACTCGCGGCCGGCGACCACGTCGATGCCCAGAGTCTTGAAGTAGTCGGCGCCGACCACGAAGTATTGCGCGTCGACGAGCTTCTCCCGCGCACCGGGATCGTTGGCGCGCAGTCGCGGGCCGTCCCCCTGGACCTGGCGGGTGATCGAGATGTCGTTGAACGGGATGAGCGACGCGGAGCTCGCGCGCTCCACCCCGGGCAGCGAGCGCAGCCGTTCGAGCAGCTGGCGATGAATCGCGCGCCCCCGCACCTCGTCCATCCCGGCGAACGCCGGATCCACTTCGGCGTGCACCGTGCGGTCGAGAGCGAAGCCCGGATTGGCTTGCGCCCCGAGCACCGAGGCGCGGACGAAGAGCGCCGAGACCACCAGCAACGCCAGCGAGAGGGCCATCTGCGCCGTGACCAGGAGATTGCCGGCGCTGAACCAGCGCCGGGCGCCGCCGAGGCCACCGGACTGATCGCTGAGCGCGCGGACGGTATCGGTCCGCGCCAGCCGCAGCGCCGGCCACAGACCGAAAGCGATGGTCGCCAGCGCGGCAAACGCGATCGTCACTCCGACAACGCGGACGTCCGGCGCCGCGTCGAGGGCGATCGACATCGGCATGATGCGGGTCATGCTGCGGAGGAGCAGAGCCGCGCCGAAGTACGCCGCGCCGAAGCCGGCCACACCGCCGGCCAGCGCCAGCATGAAGCCCTCTGTCAGCAGTTGGCGAACCAGCCGGCCGCGGCCGCCGCCGATTGCCTGGCGAATCGCAATCTCGCGGCTCCGGGTCACGCCGTGGGCCAGCATCATGTTGGCGAGATTGAGGCACGAGATCAGCAGCACCACGGCGCCGAGCCCCTGCAGCAGCGCGACCGGGCCATATATCTGGCGATCGTCGCTCGGAGCGTTGCTGATGCTGAGCCGGCTGAGTGGACGCACCAGCAGCGTCTGCTTGGCGTTCTCCGCGGGAAAGGCCTGCTCCATCCGCTGGGCGATCGGCGCCAGGTCCCTGTCCGCTCCGGCAATCGTCGCTCCGGGCCGCAGCCGCCCGATCAGCATCAGGCGGTGATAGTCGCGACGGTCGAGGGTCTTGCGATTGCCGGCGATGAGCTCCCATTCGAGCAGATCGTGCGTCGACAGTGGCACGTAGTAGTCCGGCTCGATCACCACGGTCGTGCCGCCGAAGCCGCGCGGAGCGATGCCGATCAGCGCGTAGTCGCGTCCGTTGAGGACGACGGAGCGGTTGAGGATGTCGTCGGCGAAGCCGGTCCGCGCCCACATCGAGTAGCTAGCGATCGCGACGAACGCCTGCGCCCCGGGCCGCTCCTCGGCGCTGGTGAAGGTCCGTCCCCGCACCGGCGCTACCCCGAATGCGGCGAAATAGTTGGCCGAGATCACCTCGACCATCGAACGCCTGGTCGTGTCTCCTTCTGTCACTCCGACCATCGACACGTTGTGCGCGGCGAGCACGCTGAACGGGCCGGTGGCTTCCAGCAGGTCGAGGTAGTTGGGATAGGAGAAGCCGCGATACCCGCGTGCGGTGTCCCGCTCGAGGCTGTGGACGCCGACCAGCTCGCCAGCCAGGCCATTCGAGATCCGCGGCCGCAGCAGCAGCGTGTTGATCAATCCGAAGATGCCGGCGTTGATGCCGATGCCGAGGGCGAGCACTCCGACGGCGGTGATGGTGAAGCCGCGGTGCCGCGCGAGCACGCGGACGCTGAAGCGAGTGTCCTGCCACAGGGTGTACATCGGCGTGCCTCGTTGAGAACGACTATGATGCTACGCGTGGGGAGGCCGCACGGTTCCGTTGGCCGCGTCGCGATCCTGGCCATGCCGCTGGTGATCCTTCACCTGGACCGCAGACCACGGACCGCCGCTACTCCGTCCTCATCGCCACCATCGGCTCGATCCGTCCAGCGCGGCGGGCCGGCACCCAGGCGGCAATCATTGCCGCGACCAGCAGCAGCGCCGACGCGGCCGCCAGGCTGATCGGATCGAACGGGCTGACCTGATAGAGCACGACCGACAACACGCGGCCGAGGAGAGCTCCCAGTCCGAGGCCGAACGCCAGCCCGGCGAGTGTCAGGCCGAAGCCCTCGCGGAACACCTGATGGACGATTCGGGCCGGTGTCGCCCCGAGCGCCTGCCGGATCCCGAACTCGCGGGTTCGCCGCGACACGATGTAGCTCTTGACCCCGTACAGCCCGACTATCGCGAGGAATGCGGCAGCAGCGCCGAGGACGCTGAAGATCCGCGCGGCGGTTCGCAGGACCCATAGTCCGATGCTGCCCTCGCGATGGGCTTCGAGCGTCGCCACCGTGAACAGGGGCAGCGCCGGCGCGGTGGCTCGAATCTCCCGCCGCACCGTGTCCAGCAGGTACGCGGGTGCACTGCCGGCTGCCGCGCGAATGTGGAGATGCGTCTCCGACATGTACACTTGTCCCGAGGGCAGATACAGGTGCGGCTCCGGCTCGCGGTCAAAGAGATCGTGCCGCGTTCCCTTCACCAACCCCACAATTTCGACCGCTCGATCGCTGCCGGCGCCGTCGTCGCCGGCGGCGAACTGCAGCCGGCGGCCGACCGGATTTACGCTCGGGAAGAGGCGCGCTGCCAGCGGCTCGTCGATGATCGCAGAGACCACGCCGGTCGAGGCCTGCTCTTCTGCGGCGGTGAACTCGCGTCCAGCGATCGTCTCGATATTCAGCGTCCGGAAATAGTCCGCGCCAACGACGTAGTACTGCGCGCCGACGAGCTTGTCCCGGGCTCCGGGCTCGTTGCCGCGGAGACGGGGACCGTCGGCCTGCACCGCGCGAGTCATCGAGGTGTTCCCGAACGGAACCACCGAGGCGATGCTTGCCGCTTCGACGCCGGGCAGGGATCGCAAACGCTCGAGCAGCCGCCGCTGCACGTCCCGCCCGCCAGCCTCGTCGAAACCGGCGAGCGCCGGATCGATCTCGACGTGGACCGTCCGGTCGATTGCGAAGCCCGGATCCGCCTCCGCGCCGAGGAGCGCAGCCCGAACGAAGAGCGCCGAGGCCACCAGCAGCGCCAGCGAAAGCGCCATCTGCGTCGTCACCAGCATGTTGCCGGTGCTGAACCACCGGCGTCTGCCGCCCAGGCCGCCGGTCTGGTCGTTGAGGGCCCGAACCGTATCGGTGCGCGACAGCCGCAGTGCCGGCCAGAGGCCGAAGCCGATGGTCGCGAGCGCGGCGAACGCCACGGTGGCCCCGACCACACGGACATCCGGTGTCGGGTCGAGTGCTAGGGTCATCGGCATGATGCGGATCATGCTGGAGAGCAGGAGCGCCGAGCCCAGATACGCTGCGCCGAGGCCGGCGACGCCCCCGGCGAGTGCCAGCATGAATCCCTCGGTGAGCAGCTGGCAGACGAGCCGGCCGCGGCCGCCGCCGATCGCCTGTCGAATCGCGAACTCGCGGCTTCGGCTTACACCGTGCGCCAGCATCATGTTGGCCAGGTTGAGGCACGAGATGAGCAGCACCACGCCGGCGAGGCCCTGCAGAAGGGTCACAGGACCGTAGAGCTGATGATCGTCGCTTGGAGCGGTGCTGATATTCAGGCGGCTGAGCGGACGTGCGAGCAACGTCTGGCGTGCGTTTTCTGCCGGGTATGCCTGTTCCTGCCGTTGCGCAATCGCACCCAGATCGCGGTCGGCCGCTTCAGTCGTCATGCCGGGACGCAAGCGGCCGACGAGCAGCAGGCGATGGTAATCGCGGCGATCGAGCGTCTTCCGATCGGCGGCGACGAGCTCCGTCTCCATCAGACTGTGTGCCGACAGCGGCACGTAGTAGTCGGGCTCGATGACTACGGTCGTACCGGCGAACCCGCGCGGTGTCACGCCAACCAGCGTGAAAGCCTGTCCGTTCAGGACCACTGTCCGTCCGAGGATATCGTCCGCAAAACCGCTGCGCGCCCACATCGAGTGGCTCGCGATCGCCACGAGCGCCGGAGCGCCGGGTTGCTCCTCGTCAGGGGTGAACGTGCGCCCCAGCACTGGCGCTACTCCGAAGGTCTCGAAGTAGTTAGCCGAGACGACGTCGACCATCGCGCGCCGCGTGGTCTCGTTCTCGCTGACGCCGGCCATCGCCATGTGGTGTGCCGCCAGGCGGGTGAAGAGGGCGGCCGAGGCGTCGCGCAGGTCGGTGTAGTTCGGATAAGAAAAGGACCGGTAACCTCCGGTGGTGTCGCGTTCGAGGCTGTGAACCCCCACGATCTGGCCGGCGACGCGATCGCCGACGCGCGGCCGGAGCAGCAGGCTGTTGATGAGCCCGAAAATCCCGGCGTTCACGCCGATGCCGAGCGCGAGGACGGCAATCGAGGTGAGGGTGAAGCCGCGGTGCCGGGCGAGCACGCGCAGACTGAAACGGACGTCCTGCCACAGTGTCAGCATGTAGGGTTCTCCATTACCCGCCTTCGCGCTTCGCGCTTCGGCGAGGCAGGCTCTCCAATGTTCGGATCAGTACCAATCAGGTTGCCCGGTCGTTTCGATCGACCACCTTACCAGGGCCATGAACACATAAGTAATGCACGTCAATCCGATACCGGCCGCGATGGTGATCCGCGCGTCGAAGGGCAGCAGCGCAGCAGACACCACGGTGGCCACACCGCAGCCAGCAAGGTGAATGATGTCCGGCAGGCTCTCGGCGAGCGCGGCGATCCGTTCGCGGCGTACCCGTGCGTGAATGCCGGGTGCAAGCGAGGCCGGAACGGCGGGCGGCGTCAGCACGGCGGCAAGCTCCGTGTCCACCGCGCGCAGCTGTGCCGCGAACGCCGAACATTCGCGACAGCCCGCGACGTGTGCGTCCAGCGCACGCCGCAGCACCGGCCCCGGCGCTTCATCGAAGGACTCGAGCAGCAGCTCTTCGGCTTCCTGACAGGTCATTGTTTGTTCCTCGCGGGCGGCCCCTCAGCTGCGATGGGGCCATCTTGCGGCGGGGGCGGCCCCTGAGCTGCGATGGGGCCATCTTGCGGTATCGCCGCTGGCAGTGGTGCCATCATCGCGGCGAGCGCGCGCCTGGCCCGGTGCAGGTGGCTCTTCACCGTGCCTTCCGGCAGGTCGAGCATCGCCGCGACTTCCGATATGTTGCGATCCTGGAGGTAGAACAACGTAATCACCTGGCGCTGGAGCTCCGGCAGCCGCTCGAGGCACTGCTCGACGCTGACCTTCAGCGGCGTTGTTGTCGCCGCGCCGGGCTCCGTTACGTCGTCGAGTGGCGAGGTGCGCCGGTAGCCGGCGGCGCGCACGGCCGTCAGGCAGGTGTTCCGGGCGACGGTGTAGAGCCACGTCCCGACCGCAGCGCGGCCGTCGTAGGCGGGCAGTGCGCGCCACAGCTTCAGGAAGATGTCCTGCGTGACCTCTTCGGCCCGCCCCGCATCCCGCAGCATCGTCAACGCCATTCTGAACACTTTGCCCTGGTAGGCCTGGAGGATCCGCTCGAACGCCTCGTCGTAGCGGCGGGCGCGGAGCAGGTCCTCGACGTCCCCTCCCATTCCCTCTCTGATACTCGCCAGAGGCATGGGAGGTTGCATGGGTCAGGTTCGGAAGGCGCTGCAACCGCCGGCGCGGCCGGCGGGTATAAAGGTGCGAAAGGGGTTCAGATGGAAACCTTCGCTCCGGCGCTCGCGCTCGCGTTCGTCCTCGCGTTCATCGGTTTCGGCCAGTGGCTCCGCCAGCAGCGGCGGATGATGATTCACCGAGAGCGGTTGACCGCGATTGAGAAGGGGGTCGAGCTGCCACCGGTCGAGCGGGAGGCCTTCCGCATCTCGTTCGACGTGCAGCGGTTGCTCCTGCTCTTCGGGCTGGTCTGGATTTCGATTGGGATCGCCTTTTTCCTCGTGTTCAGCACGATGCTCTCGCACCCGACCGAATTCACGAAGGACGTGCCGTACGGCATCCAGTACGTCGGCGTCGGCATGATCGGTATCGGGCTCTCACACCTGATCGCCTTTCTTGCGGGCCGCAACAGGTCGGTCTGAAATGTCCCTCGACTCGGGCTCCGAGCCCGAGTCGAGGGACGCGTCGCTAGAACGAGTATTTCAGCGCCAGCTGAACGATACGCGCGTCGCCGGCGGTGCTGGTGATGGTGCCGAACGTCTGGCTCTGGATGTTGCGATCCGGGGGCCCGAAGTTCGGATGGTTGAGCAGGTTGAACGCTTCGACACGGAACATGAAGTATTGGCGCGCAACCGTGGCAATGCGCTTCGACAGCGACACATCGACGTTCCAGTACTTGGGGGCGCGGGCGATGCCGACGCCGGCGTTGCCGAACGTGCCGAGGGCGGCCGAGCGGAAGGCGTCGCGATTGAGCCAGCGGGTCAGGTTCTGATCGGTCGGCACCGGATCGCCGATGAGGTCAGGCCACGGCGTTGAGCGCGTAGCCTGCAGGGACGGATTGGAGCTGTCCTGGACGGTGATCGGAAAGCCGCTGTGCGCGGTGACACCAAAGCTCACCCCCCAACCCCCCGCCACGGCATCGAGGGCGCGGTTCCAGTTGCTCCCGACCGCCCGATCCTTGCCGAATGGCAGGTCGTAGCTCCCGGCCACCGAGAAGATGTGCCGCGCGTCGAAGAACGCCGGGCCGTAGTTGGCCTCGATGTCGTTGCTGTTGACCGGATAGGCGCCCTCGGAGGCGACGCCGCCCGATCCGTAGTAGCCCAGGTTGTTGGAGTTGGCCTCGCCCAGGGTGTAATTGGCCACGAAGTCGAGGCCTTTCCACAGCCGCTGCTTGAACGAGGTCTGCAGCGCGTTGTAGTCGGCGCGGCCGCGCGAGGCGGTGGTGCTGATGTTGGTGATCAGCGGATTGAAGGCGAAGAGCGGCCGCCGGTTCTGCAGCGGCAGCCACGTGCTCGCAGGGCCGGTGCCGGGCAGTGGCTGGTTGCCCTCGATCGGCGTCACGAGATACTTCGACTTGCTGCCGACGTAGCCGATGTTGATCGATGAGCGCGACCCCAGCAAGTACTCGGCGGCAACGTTCCACTGCTGCGTGAACTGCGGCCGCAGGTTCGGATCCCATGCGCGGAGCTGACCCGATGGCCGGTCCAGCGCCTGCAGCCCCTCGAACCCGGTGGAGATGGTGCTGGCCGGTCCAGGCGGCGCGTAGTCGATCTGCGACTCGAAGAAGAACGGCGGGTTCAGCGGGAGGCGCAGGTTGGCGCCGGTGCCTTCCATGTATTGAGTGATGCCGTAGCCGCCGCGGAACACCCAGCGGTCGCTTGGGCGATAGGCGAATCCGAGGCGTGGCTCCCAGCCCTTGTAGTACGGCTCGTAGAGCGCCCGACTGTTGCCGTTCTGGCCGGCCAGCTGCTGATCGGCGTTGACCAGCGAGAAATTCGCCTGCCGATCGTCCTTTTCGACGAGTGGCGAGGTGTAGCCCCAGCGCAGACCGAGGTTGAGGGTCAGGTTGTCAGTCGCTTTGAGGTCGTCGGCGGCGTAGATCGCCGTGCGGCTCTGCAGGTGCGTCCACGGATCGGACAGCGAGCCCCGGCCCTTGCCCGAGACCTGATCGAGCAGGAAGTCGGCAAACGCGGCGCCGCCCGTCGAGGCATTGGGGGCCCTGGTGTAGGAACCGCCGTAGGCGATGTAGCCGAGGATGCCGTTGTTGCCGGCATAGTAACGGTCCATCACGTAGTAATTCCAGGACCCGCCGAACTTCATCGTGTGGCGGCCTTTCACCCAGGTCAGGCGTTCGTTGATCTGGAACAGGCCGTTGTTGGTATTGCTGGCGCCTCCCGTCGTGCCGATGTTCGACACGTTGTTGCCCATGCGCACCTCGGTGAGGCCATCGATCGGCTGCGTCCCGCCGATGCCCAGCTGGTTGTTCAACGGACCAAGGTCGCGCAGGTCGAGCGGCTCGTTGTTGAACGAGTTGTCGTTGTAGCCGACCAGCAGGTCGTTGACGATGCCGGTCCCGATGATGCGGTTCCAGTTGGCGCCCACGCTCCAGAACGGGTTCTGGCTGAAGCTGCCATAGAGCAGCGGCATCGCAGTCTGGTCGGTCTGCGATTCGTGCGTCTGCTTGGAGTAGCGCACGTAGACCTTGTCGGAGTTGGATGCGTTCCAGTCGACCTTGACGTCGAACTGGTTGGTGTGTTCCTGGGAAGCGCTCCTGCCCAGGAAATTGTTGCGGAAGTCGCTCAATGGACGGCTGACGTTGGAACGCGGATAGAGGTCCTGGTTGGCCAGCAGGTTACGCGCGAACTGCCCGAAGCGGCTCACCGGGATCTGATTGTTCGGGAACGGCTGGCCCGTCTGCGGATCGTAGATGACGATCGGTGTGCTCGCCGCGAGCAGACTGCTCAGATCACCGTTGCGCCAGGCGTCGGGGATGACCGTCGTAAACGAGTCGGCTGGCGGCGACTCCTGCCGGCCACCCTGGTAGTCGGCGAAAAAGAACACGCGGTTCTTCACGATCGGCCCGCCGACCGTGCCACCGAAGATCTTGCGGCTGAAATCCGACTTGCGGCCGCCGGCGCGGTTGGTCGCCCACGGCGTCGCCGCCAGCTCGTTGTCGCGCCAGTAGTAGAAGCCATTGCCGCGGATGCTGTTGGTACCTGACTTGATGACCATGTTGACGATCGCGCCGGCGACGTTGCCAAGCTCGGGCGAGTAGTTGTTGGTCTCGACGCTGACCTGCTCCACGGCATCCGGGCTCGGCTGGTAGGCGATCAGGTTATCGATGGCGTCGTTCATGTCGACGCCGTCGAGCATGAAGTTGTTGGCCTGTTCGCGCTGCCCGTTGACGTACGGCCGGCCGCCGCCGGTGTTCTTCAAGCTGTTGAACGAGCTCGGATTGGGCGTCGTCACGCCAGGGGCGTAGAGCGCGGCGGTCGACAGGTTGCGGCCCTGCACCGGCAGTTTCTCGACCTGATCGCGCCCGAGCGTCTGTCCGACGACCGCGTTCTCGGTTTGCAGCACCGCGCTGGTGGCGACGACCTCGACACTTTCCGCGAGGGCGCCGACCTGGAGCGTGAAGTCGACGCGGGCGGTCTGCGCGGCCGACAGTTGTACGTTCGACTGAACGCTCTTGAAGCCGGTCAGCTCGCCCTTCACGACGTAGACGCCGATCGGCACGCTGGTGATGACGTACGTGCCGGCATCATTGGTGACGCCGGTGTAGTTGACGTTGGTCGCCTGATTGGTTGCGGTGACGCTGACCCCGGGGACCGCGCCGCCGCTGTCGTCAGTGACGATACCGGTCAGCGTGGCCAGGCCGGTCTGGGCCGAGGCGGGCGCCGCCGAGGCGAGCCCGAGGCACAGGCACACGAGTAACACTAACCGCATTGCACGAGCCATGAATGCTCCTTTTGTGGCCGCCGGCCGCCGTTAGGCGCAAGACCGTTACGACCGGGTTGCGGAAATCCTACGCCGGCCGTTGCTAATGTCAAGGATGGGCCGGCCCCCGGCCCGGCGAACCCCGCCCGGCGGGAGGGCCCTACTGCACGACTTTGGTGACGAAGTAGGTCACTTGCGTACCCGGATCGAGCTTCATCTGGTGTGGCACCTTTGCGGGAATGTGCAGAACGTCGCCGGGCCCGAGCTTCACCTCGGTTCCGCCCTTGATCGCCGGGCCCCGAGTCTCACCCGGCGCGGTCGTTTTTCCGTCCACGATCGTGCCGCCGTAAACCATGGTGACCTGACCCTTGGAGATCACCATGATGTCGGCCTCGGTGTCGTGAATCTCGGCCAGCCCCGACCCCTCCCGGTGGGCGACCATGAACTTGCGGTTGCCGTCGGTGGCGATGACTTCGCTGGCGACTTTCTGCGCGTCGAGCGTCTTCGCGAGGGCGGCGCCCTTGCTGTCGATGTCGGCGGATTTCCAGACCCGGACGGTTCCTGGCTGAGACTGGGCAACCACGATGGCCAGGGCGACTGCGGGCAGAAATGGATTCATGTCGTGTCCTCAGTAGTTACCAGTCTCCAGTTTCCAGTTAGCAGTTTACGAGTCGTGAGAGAGCTGGCAACTGGCAACTAGCAACTGGAAACTGGAAACTGGAAACTGGAAACTTCACAGGTGACCGATGCAGTCGATCTCGACGAGCGATCCGTCGGGAAGCGCCGTCACGGCGACCGTGGTCCGCACCGGAGGCTCCGCACCGAACCGGTTGATGTAGGCCTTGTTCATCCCCTCGAAGTTCTTGATGTCGGTAAGATAGACGTTCACCTTCAGTACCCGGTCCATCGACGAACCCGCAATCTTCAGTGACTCCTCGATCTGATCGAGGACGTTCTTGGTCTGTTCGGTGATATCGCCCTTGGCATCGACGCCCGCCCCCTTGCCCGACACGAAGACCATGTTGCCGAACGACAGCTCCGGGCTGTAGAGCGGCTGGCCGGCGAAGGTCTTCGACGTCGGCGTCAGCTTGCGGTAGACCCGTTTGCGGGCCGGCTGTGCCGCGGCGCCCTGACGTGCTTCAACGGGTGCAGCGGCGAGCGCGACCGCCGGCACCGCGCCGGCGATGAATTTCCTTCGCGTGTTCTTCTTCATTCCGATCCCCGATCAGTATCAGCGACAGCCGCCCCAAATCTTTTACAGGAGGGCCAGGAGGTAAAGAGGCCCTCCTGTAAAGGATCAGCGCCGCAGACTATCCGGATGCGGCTTTCTTGGGACGGCTAGCCGTCGACCGTCCTGGCGGGCCGCCGCGCGCTCCAGGTCGCACCAAGATACTCTCCCATGTCGAGCGAGCCCGCAATGGTGTCACCGCTGACCGTCCCCCGGAATCGATAGGTGAGGGCATCGCCGTGGCGTTCGGTCACGACGCTGGCGAGCGAGACGGCGTCGCCGTTGATCGTGCCGCTGATGTCGCGGCTCAGGAAGTCTCCCTGGTGCAGGCCTTCGAGCCGGTTGCCTCGCTGCTGCAGCTGCAGCGTGTGCGTGGTCTTGCTCGCGCTGTAGGTGATCGCGACCTCCCACCGGCCGGTGAGATCGGCCGTCGGCGACGTGACCGTTTCCGCCGGCTTCGGCGCCCGCGGCTCGGACAGCACCTGGGCAATGCGCTGAGCCACGACCTTCTCGTCGCCGTCGGCGAGCATGGCCGTGACCACGGCGACACCGGTATCCCCCGCTGATTCCTGGCCCGGCCCGGGACGCCCCGCGCCGCTCAGCGCGATCCGCGGTTCGGTCTTGAACAGGAGGTCGGCCGCTTCGGCTCCCGTGATCCCGAGTTGCTGCGAGCTCCACCGAATCGTGACCCTCGGACTGCGATTGCTCAAGCCCTCGTTGGCTTCCCGCTGCACCGAGGCCTGAACACCCGTGATTTTCGACAACTGGCCGGCGATATGGTCGCAGCGGGCGACCCATTGCTTCCATTCGGCAGCGTGATCCCGTTTCACCCAGCTCTCGACCGCCACCACCATGCCGACGATCTCTTCGCGTCCGACCTTCATCGCGCGCGCATACCCGTGGTGCGGCGCGCTGTGGACCCAGGCCGCCCGCACCAGATCCTTGCGGCCGAGCAGCAGCCCTGCGCTCTGCGGACCGCGGATGTACTTGCCGCCGCTGTAGCCGACGAGCGTGGCGCCGCGCTGCAGGTGGACGTTCGGGATGGTCAGGATCTCGGCGGCCGCGTCGACGAATACGGGGACGTCGTGCCGCTTCGCGACGGTGCAGATCGATTCGGTCGACATCGGTCCGCCGTCGGTCCGCGTTCCCGCGAAGAGGTAAATCATCGCGGTCTTCGGCCCGATCGCGAGTTGCAGTGCCTCGGGAGAATCGACCTCGATCACCTTCACCCCGACCGCGCGGATCGCCGCGTCGTAGACATTCCGCGAGTGCGTCGGGATGATCACCTCGTCTTTCGGAAACCCGGCGAGGTTGGGAATCCGCACGTGCAGGTCGGGATTGCCGCCGGCGACGCACGCGGCCGTCGCATGCGACATCGCTGCCGCGCATCCGGCACTGACCATCCCCCACTCGGCACCCGTCAACTCGCCGAGCCGCTTGCCGGCCGCGTCCATCAGTTCGTCGAGCTGCGCATACTGCACGTTCGCCGCGCTCTTCGCCGCCCGAACCTCCGGCAGTTCCATCGAGCCGCCAATGATGGTGAAGGTACCGCGGCCGTTGATCAACGGCTTGACACCGAGGGATTCGTAGACGTTCGGGGCGGCGGGAGCAGCCGCCGCAGCCGCCGACGCTCCGCGTCGTGCCTGAGCGCTGAGGCCGGCGGGGGCTGCCGCGGCGGCGGCGCCGAGCGTGGTCAATGTGCGAAACAGGTGGCGACGGGAGACGAGATGTTTCATGTCAGTTTCCAGTTTCCAGTAGCCAGTTCCCAGCACTCGCCGGTCGTCGCGGTCTAATCGTGCGCCGGACTGGTAACTGGAAACTGGCAACTGGTAACTTTTCAGAACAACAACTTCGCTCCCAGCTGCACCTGCCGCATCGCCCCGGCGGAGGTGATGAGGCCCCAATTTGCGGAATCGAAGGTCGCATTGGGGGTGCCCCAGTTGACGGTGTTGAAGATATTGAACATCTCCACCCGGATCTGGACCGTCGCGCCGCCGCCGACGATCACGTTCTTCATGAACGACAGATCGGTGTTGACGAACTTCGGCCCGCGTAGCAGGTTGCGCGAGGCGTTGCCAAACGTGAACTGGGCCGGGAGTGCGAACGCCGACCGGTCGAAGCAGTTCATCAGCCGGGGCGGGACCGCCGGATCCGGGACGCAGTTCAGGGATGGCACCGGGCCGACGAGATCGGGCCGCTGCAAGCCGGTGATGCCGATGTTGGCGCGGTCGGCGCTAATCGTGACGTTCACGGGCGACCCGCTTTGCACCGTGGTGACGCCGGAGACCTGCCAGCCCGCGACCACGTACTTGAGGAACGCGTTCGACGAGTCCTTCAGGAACGGCACGTCATAGAGGTAGCTGGCCACGAAGCGGTGCGGGATGTCCCAGTTCGAGGGCCCGTAGTCGCGCCAGATGTCGTAATTGTCCATCGTCTGGCCGCCGCCGTTCGAGTGGGTGGCCATGTCGCGGGTGCGCGACCAGGTGTAGTGCGCATCGGCCTGGATACCGTGGCTCATCCGCTTCCGCAGGATGAAGCTGACCGCGTCGTAGTCGGCAATCAGGTCGTTCTGGATCATCCGGCGGCTGCGGAACTTCTGGCTCGGACGTCGCGGATCCACCGCTCCGGCGCCCGGCGTTGGCGTGTTGTTGAAAAAGCTGCGATCGAGGTGGCTCGTGTTCGAGCCCACGTACTGGATGTCGAGCGCGGTGTTGCGCCACAACTCACGCTGTAGGTCGACGCTCCACTGATCCTTCCGCGCGTTGGGAAGCTCGCGCGTGGGCGAGATCATGTCTGGCCGGCCGGCCGGGCCCACGACGCCCGTCGGGCGATCGAAGGACAAGGTGGGGAGGGCCGGGTCCGAGGTATAGGTGGTCACCGCCGCGAGCGGCGGGTTGTTCGTCAGGAACGTGAACGAGTTCATCTGGTTCGGGTTGTAGTAGATCCCGAAGCCCGCCCGCAGGACCGTCTTCTCGCTGAGCCGGTAAGTGGCGCCGAGCCGTGGACCCCAGTCCTTGTAATTCGCCTCGTGGAACTGGAAGCCTTTCGACGGCAACGTCGTCGGGATGATCGTCTCGAGATCCGTGTCGAGCATCGTCGCCAGTCCCTCGTAGGTCTGCACCGGCGTGTTCATTTCGTACCGGAGTCCGAGGCTCAGGGTGAGGTCACGCGACGGCTGCCACACGTCGTTGACGAAGAACCCGTTGCGCCAGCCGCCGACGTGGCCCTGGATCTGATCGGTGGGCGGAATCACCGTGCGCGGCAGGCCGAGCATGAACGCGGCCATCGAGTAGCCCGTGATGTCGTTGGTGAAGCTGAACAGGCCGCGCGGATCGTTGGCTGCCCGGCGGCCGGTGGCCAGGCGCCGCAGATCGAAACCGGCCCGGAGATTGTGCTCGCCAGCCGAGTAGGCGAGCACATCGGACATCTGGAACGTCGTATCGAACTGATACCAGTTGGTACCGCCAGCGCCGAGGCCCGCGAAGTTGCTGATGTTGATACTCGGCAGCCCTGGATTGCTGTATTTCACGTCGCCGTCGAAGCCTGGGATGCCGAGCGACGAGCCGGCGTCCGCCGGACCATCGACCGCGAACGGATTCAGGGTGTCGAAGTTCACCCGGTGATAGCCGATCTTGAAATCATTGAGGAGATTGGGCTTCAGCGTGTGGGTGTATCCACCCAGCCAGTTGTTGTTGACGCGGGGCTGCGTCACCTGAGTCGCCGGAATCGCCGCGTTGAAGACGTTACGGCCGAAACTGTCGTGCCAGTTGTAGCGCAGGTTCAAGCGGATCTTGTTGCCGAGGTTCTGATCGACGCGGGTCAGGAATTGATCGACGTTGTCGGTGTTGGGGCTCGGTCCCTGATAGTTGTTCGAGACACCCGGCAGGTTTGCTTCCGGGTAGTACTTCAGGAGGTTCAGCGCCGTCGGCGACAGCATCGACGTTGGAATGATGTTGCCCGGAAACTGTTGGCCCGTGAACGGGTTGATGATTGGCGTCGAGACCTGCGAGAAGTTCCCCTGACGCATCAATGCCGTCGGCACGTTGGCAAAGGGGCTCGTGATCGCCTCGCCGCGGACACCCTCGTACGCGCCCATGAAGAAGGTTCGATTCCGTCCGTCGTAGAACTTGGGAATGAACAACGGGCCGTCGAACTGCGCGCCGAACTGCTTCCGGTTGCGCGGATTGGCCGGAAGGGCCCGATTTTCGAAATATCCCCGCGAATCGAGCGAGTCGTCCTGGAGGAAGTAGAACAGCGAGCCATGGGGGGTGTTGGTCCCGCTCTTGGTCACCACGTTGATGTGCACGCCGAGATAGGAGCCGTACTCGGCGGAGGTGCTGCCGGTCTGCACCTGGATCTCGGTGACGGCATCGGCGATGGGCCGCATGCTCGTCGCCGCCAGCAGGTTCGCCGAAGTATTGATCCCGTCGAGCGACAGGCTGTTCTGAATCTCCCGCTGCCCGGCGCCACGGAAGCTGAGGCCGATGTCGCTGTTCAATCCGCCGAGGACGCCAGGCGTAGTGCTCGCAAGGCTCCAGACGTTGCGGCCGCTCAGCGGCAGCTCGACGATCGCGCGCTGGCCGATGGTTTCCGAGACCGTCGCGCGGTCCGTGTCGAGCACCTGCGCGTGGGCCTCGACGCTCACCGACTCGTTGATGCCGCCAACCTGCATGACCGCGTTGGTGCGGACGACCTGGTTGCTGGCGACATCGATCCCGATCGCTTTGAAGGTCTGGAAGCCGTTCACCGTGACCGAGATCTCGTACTTGCCCGCCTTCACGAACTGGATGTAGTAATCACCTTCGGCGTTCGTGGTGGCCTCATAGGTGTCACGGGTCCCGAGGTTGACAGCGACGACCGACGCGCCCGGCAGGACGAGTCCGCCGGCGTCCGAAACGGTCCCGACCAGCGCAGTCTGCGATGCCAGCTGCGCGTATGCGGCGGGTGTAGAGAGGAGCAGCCCGAGAACGAGGAACGACGCGACACGACGGATCATCCTTTTCCTCCTGTCAAGTCTGTCAACGTCAACTCCCAACGGTGTTTTGGTGGGGTTGACGACTATCTATTTAGTCTCCTTCGTCTCCGTCCACATCCGGCCCGAGCGTCCGTTGAGATCCCACACCACCCGGCCGGCGCGGATCGTCAGCTCGCATTCGAGCTTCTGCGTGCCCATCATCTTCGACCCTTCGCTGTCGAGGAACCCGAAGGTCCCTTTGCGCAGCGTGAGGACGGCGACGTCAGCCTCGGCGCCAGCCGACAGGTGACCGAGGTCCGGCCGCTTGATCACCTCGGCGGCGCGCACGGTGTTCGCCTTGATCACATCCGCCAGCGGCATGCCCAGATTGAGCAGCTTCGACATCGTCGTGAGGATGTCCTTCATCCCCGCGTTCATGCTGCCAGTGTGGAGATCCGTGCTGATCACGTCGGGGTAAAGGCCCTGTTTGGTCGCCGGCACGACCTGACGCCAGACGAAGCTGCCGCCGCCATGGCCGACGTCGAAGATCACGCCACGCTTCCGTGCCTCGAGCACCCCCGGACGTACTTTCCCGTTGTCGTCGACGATGCCCTCGCGTCCGGTCACGTGCGCGTAGGCGTGAGTCAGGATGTCGCCGGGCCTGAGGTGCTTCAGCAGCAGGTCTTCGATTGAATGCGGCGGCGTCGCGCGGCCGAAGTCCACCATCACCGGCACGTTGGTCTCCTTGCCGGCGGCGACCGCGCGATCCACCGGATCCCATTCGCTGCCGATGTAGTGCGCCGCCTTGATGCCGACGATCACACCCGGATGCTGGCGGATCCGCATCGCCGTCAGCTTCGAATCCATGTCGGCGAGGTCCTGTTCGACGGGCCCGCCCTTCATGCCCGAGCCGACGATGTTGATGAAGGCGAGGACGCGCGTCCGCGCCCGATCGATGACGTTCTCCTTGAACTGGAGGAAGTTCCGCCAACCCGCTCCCCCCGCGTCGACGAGCGTCGTCTGCCCGTTGCGGAACGAATGGTTATCGGGCGGCACCGCCTGATCGGCGTTGCTCAGGTACGCGTCCTTCTCGGTCCCGAAGAAGACATGAGCATGAATGTCGATCAGTCCGGGAACGACATAAAGCCCGGCCGCGTCGATGACGCGCATGGCCGGCGTTGGTGCGATGCTGGCCGCCACCTGCGCGATCTTCCCGCCCGAGACGGCCACGTCCATGACCGCGTCGATATTGTTGCGGGGATCGATGACACGGCCACCCTTGATCAGCAGGTCAGGCGGGGGAGTGCCCTGCTGGCCCTGTGCTGGTGCTGGAGAGTCCGAGCTGAAGATCAGCGCGAACACGATGCAAAGGTGGACCGGTCGGAAACGTCCGTTCACGAGGTTCTCCTGGTGGTTGGGAGCCTTACCATGGCGCACGCGGGCGCCGGAGTCAAGGCAGGCGCGTCAGAAAAATGCGGGCGCCGATCCGCAGCGCCGGCAGCACGAACTCGGTACTGCCGTCGCGGTGCTCGAACGGCAGCAGGGTTGCCGGCTGTCCCGGCGTTTCGTACTGCACCTCGGAGTAGAGGCCCCGGACCCGCACCTGGATCGGCAGCGGCTGGGCCGCGTAGTTCATCGCCGTGAGCAGCGCGCCGTCACCCGTCCGGCGCGCATACGGCGCCACCAGCACGGTGATGCCGTTCCAGATGTCGACGATGCGCCGATCGGATCCAAGCAGCTGGCGCATCTCGAGCGCGAAGGTGTTCGGATCGACCGGCGCATCCTGACTTTCGATGACCCGGCCCTTCCCGGCCGTGTAGGACACCCGCCGGTCACCTTTGACGGCCGGCGAGCCATGCCAGGGCAGCGGGGTCCCGGAACCGGACTTGACCGCTGCCGTTCCTGCGACCAGCACCGTGCCACCGCCGCTCGCGAACGCCTGCACGCGTTGCCGCCCCCGGTCGTCGGGATCGTCGAGCACGATCAGGAGATCGATCCCAACCAGGTCGTTCGACCCGAGCGCGGCAGGCGCAAGCGACACGAACGGCAGGTTGTGGCGCGCCAGGAGATTCATCACTTCGAAGGCCCGCATCGGATCGCCGGTGACGACCGCGACGTTGGCGAGCGGCTGGTGCTGGAATGGCACGTTCCAGGCGTAGAAGTCGACGAACCGCTTGATCTCGTCCCAGTCCGCGCGCGCGTCGGGGTCTCCGGTCACGAGCGCTTCCTCGAATCGCTGGTGGAGCGGGAGCAGGAGGTCCGCGCCGAAGCTGCCCGCTTCCGCAATCGCCACGAGATAGTTCTCGAGCCGCGGCCCGCGATCGAGATCCGACACCGTCACCGGCTGCCAGGCGTAGGTGAGCAGCACCGGCGAGGTCGGCGCCGGCGTCCGTTCCATCGCAATCCGGACGAGCGCTTCGTTGTTCTCGAGCCACGGCTGCGAAGACCGGTTGGTGACCTGGAGGATGTCCTTGTTGCGCGTCACCCAGTTGGTGCGGATGTGCGGCCACTTGCCGCGATCGTCCGCGACGCGGACAGGGGTGCCCTGTTGCGTGAGCCGCTCGACCTGCACCGCCGGCAACGCCCCCTTCACGATGACCCCGGCGATGCCCGCGATCGGTGTGAAGGTCCCGGCCTTCGCCGCCTCAATTTCGACGTAGACGCGATACCCCTGCTCGAGGGCCGTTCGAATCGCGTCGGGCTGAGCGGCGGGGACAACCAGGGTCACGATCCCGAGCGCCTCGCGCGGGGGGATTCGCTCGAAGTCCCAGCGGATCAGGGTCTCGGCGTGCGCGTCCATTGCCAACATTGCCAAGATTGCCAACATTGCCAACATTGGATTGCCAAAATTGGCACGGACGGTCGACGTTGGCACTGTTCGGATTTCCAATGTTGGCCCGCCTCCGCTTGTCGGCGAATTCCAGCGACAAGCTACGGCGAGGTCTCGCCGTAGCGCCGCTGATCCCGGCGGCGCGTAGGCGGACACTTTTGGCAATTGAGTCAGCGTTTCCACCTAGGCGCCCTGATATCCCGATGCATCGCGACGACGTCTCCCGTTGCTGACAGCCAGACCGCTGACGCGCCGGGAAATCCTTCGAGCACCTTCTTGCCCTCTTCGATCGGCAGCAGGAGCAGCGTGGTCGACAGTGCATCGGCCTGCGTCGCGCTCCGGATCCGGACGATCACCGTGACCGTCGATTCGATCGGCCGGCCGCGCGTTGGGTCGATGATGTCCCCGTACCCGCGATCGCCCGTGGCCATCGGGACGCGGCCCTGGCGCGAGGTCGAGATCGAGGAGTCGCGCAGCTCGATCTCGCCGAGGCCGGTGCCATCGACGCCCAGATCGACCATCCATCCTTCGCGATCGGGCGGGTGGCCGATGGACGCAATCGAGCTCTGGCCGGCGTTCACGACCGCGTGCTCGATGCCCGCTCCCTGCAGGATCTGCATCGCCCGCTCGACGGCGTAGCCCTTGCCGATGCCGCCCAGGTCGATCGAGACGCAGTCCGAGTTGAGGTGCACGCGATCAGGCGGCATCAGCTGCACCTTGTCGTAGCCGACGCATCGCTTCGCTTTCGCGATGCTGTCCGGTGAGGGCGGCTGTCCGCTCGTCTGTGCGTTCTGCCACAGCCGGACCAGCGGTCCGACCGTCACGTCGAAGCTGCCGCCCGAGCGGCGCGAGATTTCCATCGACTGGCTGAGCACGTCGTAGAGTGCTGGATCGACGCCGACGAATCCGGTGCGGCCGGTGCGAACCAGCTTCGCGAGCTCGCTCTCGGGATCGAAGTGGCTCATCACGTGATCGAGCCTGATGATTTCGGCGAGGGCCACTTCAATCGCGCGTTCCGCTTTCGGACCCGACGCGTGATAGGCCGCGATGTCGAACATCGTCCCCATCGCGTACCGCTGGGCGTGGACGAAGACCAGGCCGTCAGCCCGGACGAGGCAGGAGCTGGCGATCAGAACGATCGCGGCTCTCTCAACGAAGCGCATACACGACGCCCGGATAGGTGGCCAGATAAACGGCTTCGGTCGACACGATCGGCGTGGAGCTCACCGACCCGCCCAGGTTCGCGCGCCACAGCTCCTTTCCCGTGTCGGTCTCGAATGCCTGAGTGGTCCCGTAGAAGCTTTGAACGCAGACGAACCCGTCCGCCGCGAGCGGAGGCGCGGTGATCGCACGCAGCGGCCGCGATTTCCACAGTTCGCGACCGTCGCTCTGCGCCAGCGCATAGAGGTAGCCGTCACGGCCCCCGAAGAACACCTTGCCGCCGGAGACCGCGGCAGACGAGGTCACCCCCAGGCCGGTTTCGATCTTCCAGCGCACCTTGCCCGACTCCATGTCGACAGCATAGAAGAAATAGTCCTCCGAGCCGACCAGCACCAGCCCGCCATCAACCGCCGGCGACGCGACGATGCCGTCGGCGGCGCGATGGACCCAGACGTCCTTCCCGGTGCTGCGGTCGAGGGCCACCAGGCGGCCGTCGCCGCAGCCGAAAAAGAGCCGCCGCTCGGTGACGTACGCGGTGGAAGAGATGCGGGCGTCCATCTGGCGGCGCCACCGCCGCTGACCGCTTGCCCGATCGACCGCGGTCACCTCGCCGCCCGTGCTGCCGAAATAGACGTCGTCCTCGTACACCGTCGGCGACGACCAGACCTCGCCGGCGCCCTCGACCTGCCAGCGGCGGAGGCCTGATGCCCGATCAACCGCCGACACCGTCCCGTCGTCAGCGCCGACCAGCACGAGATTGCCGGACAGGGAGGGCGTCGAATGCAGGGCGGCCTGCGCCTGATAGCGCCAGCGTTCTCTGCCGTTGCTGACGTCGAAGGCGTAGAGCCGGCCGTCGCGGCAGGCAACGTAGAGGACGCCATCGCGAAGGACGGGACTCGAGCGGACGGCGTCCCCGAGCGTGGCCTTCCAGATCAGCTCGGCCGGAGGTTTGCGAGCGGGCGCCGCAACACCACCGCGCCGATCGTTGGAGGCCAGCAGCGTGATCCAGTTGGTGTCCGATGCCATCAAGAGACGACGATCTTTCGACGATCGATCTTTGCGAGTTCCCAGGTACCCAGGCCGAGCTCGGATGCCGTCCTGATGTGATTGGGCTCCCGGTAAAACGGATTTTTCTGCGCCGTGCGCTCGATGTCGGAACTGCGGCCGAGATTCGCCGGATTGCGATCGAACAGCGACGGTGCCCCGACCTCGCGCCGTTTTTGCTCGACGATCTCGAGCTCGACCCGATCGATGGCGACCGGGTCGGTTCCGATCAGCAGCGTTTTCGCTTCCCAGACGAACTCGGGATTCCAGCCGAACGGTCCGCCGTGGTAGACCGCGCGGATCCCGTCCATGATGTGGAGCACCGATTTCGATCGCAGCGGTCCGACGCTGCACATCACCGGAATCACCGGGTCGGTATAGGTCTTCGGGTCCACGTGGGTGCGGGCGACGTTGTTGAACGAGCCATAGGCCAGATTCTTCAGGCACCCGGTCACGCCAGACGCGTTGTGCTCCTTCAGGCAGGGCAGATTGATAATCTTCGTGGCTTCGCGCGTCACGATGCTGGCGAGGTACGATCGCGTCTCCCGTTCGCCGAAGCAGTCCATCTCGCAGTAGACCTCGGGGTCGTAGCCGCTGCGGTTGACGTCGCTCGATCCCTTCACCGACCACCGCTGATCGAGCCCGACCACGCGGACACCAGCGGGCACCTGCGTGTGATAGCCATTCACCTCGAGCTGATTCGAGTTCCGGTCGTAGACGATCAGGTTGCGGTTCGGCACGCCGGCCCCATTGAGTGCGGCGATCACTTCCCGCAGAAGAGCGATCGAGGTCACCGTGGCCGGGGCGCTCGAGGGGTTCACCTTGATCGCGACGATGTCCGCCGCGGAAACGAAGCGCGCCCAGGCGTCCGCGGGCTTCTTGTCGCCGGTCAGCGCAGCCATGCCCTGGGTGAGCATGGTGCGCACGGCGGCCTGGTCGATGCGTCGATCCCGGATCGGCTGCGGATGAGAGACGTCGATCACGCGCCCGGGAAAGAGGCCGGGCATTGCCAGTGGCGACGGCGTGAACTCGGGCGCGTGCACGCCGATCTTGAGCGAGCCGAGCGCCGATGGTGACGGTTCCTGCGCGCGGGCCAGGCTTCCGCCGAGTCCAAGGTGGAGCGTGCCGAGCGCCGCGTTGTAGACGAAGGTTCGCCGATCCATTTATTCATCGGGGGACTTCGTCCCCCGACCCCCCTTACACGCTCGCTCGCGGGGGCCCCGGGGCCCCACTCCGCTCGCGTGGCTCGCTCGCGTGGCTCGCTCGCGGTGAAAGAACCTGTTCATACGGTTTGATGACCGGGTGCCTCTTTTTCACTCCACGGCCGCCACTACGCAGCCGTGTTCTTCCGTTCCAGGACTTCCTTCAGGCGGCGCGCCACGACCTTCTCCTCGCCGTTGCGCATCATCCACACGCCGATGACCAGCGCCGCCTCTTCGTTGCGGATCGCGATCGACGGCTCGCCGTCACGCATCGCGTTGACGGCCGCGGCTGCGGCCTGCCGGGTGCCCCCTTCCCAGGTCACACGCACGTGCGGCACGTGGTTGGCGACCTCGGGCACGAACACTTCAGCCTTGACGCCGGGTACGGATGCCGCGCTGCTGCGGATCGCCTCCGCGCGCTTCTCGAACTCCTTGCCTTCCTTCTCGTGATCCTTCCCGACATACAGCTCGATCGCCGCCAGCATTCCGACGATCTCCTCTTTGTTGACCTTCATGCCGCGGCCTACGGTGTTGCCGTTCGGCGGCGCGTTCCTGCGGGCTGCGGCCACCAGATCCTTCCGTCCGATCAGCAACCCGGCGCTCTGCGGCCCGCGAATGCCCTTGCCGCCGGAGAATGCCACGAGGTCGAAGCCCATCGCCGTGTACTTCCAGAGGTTCTCGACCGGCGGCACGTCAGCCGCCGCGTCGTTCAGCGTCGGCACGCCGTGCTTCTTCCCGAGCTGTGCGAACTCCTGGTCCTTGATCTGCCCGATCGGATTGTTGTTGTTGTAGAAGAGCATCATCGCGGTCTGCGGATTGATCGCCCGCTCGAGCTCCTCACGCGTTTCGACCTCGATCAGCTTCACCCCGCAGTTGCGCACCGCATGGTCGTATCCGAAGCGGTGGGACTTCTGGATGATGACCTCGCTCTTCATGGTCGTGAGGTTCGGGAGGTCCACCATCTTCTGGTTGTCCATGCCGGTGAGGACGCCGGCCGTGCCGAGCGTCAGCGCCGACGCCGCGCCCGAGGTGACCAGCGCCGCCTCGGCCTTGACGAGCTTCGCGATGCGCTCCCCGACCTTCTCGCCGAGCTCTTCGAGCATCACGTAGTGGCGGGAGGCGTAGTTGATCGCGTCCATCACCTCCGGCGGCATCAGCGAGGCGGTCATCGCGGTGTAAGTGCCGGCCGCGTTGATGAACGGGCGAATGCCGAGCTCCTTGAAATAGTCGCGGCCACCGCCGGCCGCGGCGACCGTCGCACTGGCGCCGTCCGCGCCGATGAAGCCACCAATCACTGGCAGCGCCGAGATGCTCTCGAGAAAGTGTCTACGGCTCCACATAGGGGCCTCCTCAGAATTTGTCCGACAGCCGCATCCTTCCGCCCAAAGGCGGAAGCCACCCGACATCCCGAGCCTGCCGCGCCGTAGCGCGAAGCGCGAAGGCGGCTGACCTCCGGGCTTCAGCCGTCCTTCGACAGGCTCAGGACGGCCCTGAGCTCGTCGAAGGGCCGGAAGGCGACGGGAACGTTCCGCGCATTTCAGCGATAGGCGATGCAGTCGATCTCGACGAGCGAGTTCCCCGGAATCCCGCCGGCAGCGGCGATGGTGGTGCGCACCGGTGGATTGGAACCGAACCTGCCCCTGAACACGGCGTTCATCCCGTCGTAATCCTTCAGGTCGTTGAGATAAACGTTCACCTTGAGGACCTTGTCCATCGACGAGCCGGCCTTCTTCAATTCCGCTTCGACCTGGTCGAGCACGGACTTGGTATGAACGGCGATGTCACCGGGTTCGTGGTGCCCCTTTCCGGCGATGAACACGAGGTTGCCGTAGGTAACCCAACCGGAGAACAGCGGTGGCTTCGCTCCGGCCGGCTGGTTGTCGCTGGACGTTCTTTTCACCGCGTCGGGTGCCTGTGCCTGCGCGCTGGTGCCGAACAGGCCGCCAACCGTGGCAGCGAGGGTAGCGAAGAACGAGGTAACCACGGATCGTCGTGATGCGGTCTCAGTAGCAGCCATCGATGCGGCCTCCGTCAGGCGGTGAATCGTAGTGTCGCCAGAGGATAGCGCAGATGGACCCCGGGGGAGCAAAAGCGAGAAGTGGGGGCTCAGAGTCGGGCAGTGGGGCTAGCTGGAGGACTGGATCAGCAATCTGAGGTGGCTTCTTCGGACGCATTGCTGATCCAAGCGGCCCGTTGTGAGTAAACAGCGGCGCGAGCGCAGCGAGCGCTGGCAGCCATGGGGGTGCCCGCCTCCGCTGGTCGCGCTGGATGCGGGCGACCAGCTACGGCGAGGTCTCGCCGTAGCGCGCCAAGCATCGAGCGCGCGCGGAGGCGGAGGGCCCCATGGCGTTTCGCGGGGGTGGGGCCCCGCGAAACAAACTAAGTAATGCTGACAGAATGTTCGAACAACCCGGCTGTGGTATTACCGCCGCCGCTCTTCCGCGACCCGATCCTTCACGAAATTGGCCCGCTCGCGCGCAAACGTCAGCAGGCCCTCGATCGAGGCTTCGAAATCCTCGTTCGAGTGGGGCTTGAACGTGTCGCGGCGAGCGAGGCTCCTGATCTGCTCGTACTGCCGGCGAACTTCACGCTCGAGCCAGCCCGGCAGGGACGCCTTGTCCTTGTCGTTCTTGTCCTTCGCCGCTTCCGCGTCCGGCTCCATCGCCGATGCCGCGGCATCGAGGAGCGTATTCAGGTAGGCGTTCTTGTACTGCGACTCGGCCAGTGTCCGCCTGGCCAGCACGTTGTCGCCGATGCGACTCATGATGTCGAAATCGACCGAGTGAAAGGTGTTGTCCTTGTCCCAGGCGATGAACTGCGATCGCTTCGAGTCCTCGAACCGGTACATGTAGAAGTTGTTCATGCCCGCATAGCCGAGGATGCCGTCGTCTTCGGCGAGGAAGTTCTCGATCGCGAGGTGGGTTGCCACCTTGCCGAGGTCCAGATAGTTGGACACCTCGCGATTGAAGATCGCGTCGGGCGTCTCGTTGACCGCCTGCACCATGTCTTCAATCGGGCCATAGACCTTGGCGTCGGCATCCTTTTCATGGGTCTTCGCCTGGAAGATCTTGTACTCGTCCAGGTTCGATCCCATGTACTGGAAGCGGTACTCCTTCAGGTAGTCGTACTCGAAGAGGTAGCCGTCGTTCTCGGTGCCCCCCTTGCTGTCGGCGCCGAAGGAGCGGCCGAGGAACCCCTTGTCGATCGTCTCGACCAGCGCGTAGACGCCCACCTCCTGGTCGTTGATGTACAGGCGGGCGTGCGCCTCGCGGGGCGCCGGCAGTCCCAGCCGGCGGAAGAAGGCCATCGACAGCCGCTCGCGCAACATCGACGGATCCTGTGTGAGGTTGTCGAGCACGAAGGATTTCAGGCCGAGGAAGGTCTGGTCGACGTTGTATTTGTCCATGTCGACACGGAGCCCCGGCTTGGTTCCGCTGCGGCTGCCCAGCCCGCGTGAACGGATGCCGACGTTGGAGACCGTGACGTCATGCCACTTGAGCGTGGCAGGGTAGTAGATGTTCTCCTTGAAGTTCTGTTTCAGCGCCGCCCAGTCCTTCGAGTTGAGCGAGAGCCGGACTTCGTGGACGACCGAGTCGTCGAAGAACTCGTCCATCGACTGGGCGCGCGCGGGACGCGCGAGCGCCAGGAAGACTGCCGTGACCACGAGGACTGTGCGAACGCCGACTTTCGCCGCTCTGAGGCCTGTCATCTGCTGTCTCCGGCCGGTCAAACGGATCCGGCATCTTTTCGGTCGGGCCTGAAGGCCCGACCCTACGTCTGCCCGAGTGCCTTCCCAGCTCTTGTAGGGCCGGGTCTTTAGACCCGGCCGACACCACGCCGCTAGATCACGAACTGCAGCCGCAGCACTCCTGTCCAGAACCGGGTCTTCTCGGGCATCGGACTCCGCAGTGGGTCCTGAATCGTTTCCCGAACCGCGTTGAACAGGATCCGGCCGTACCGATTGAGATACCAGTTGCCGCCGAGCGTCACCACCCGATCGCGATTGGGAAGGATGTTGGCGGCGCGCGGGTTCCTGAACGGCGGCTCGCCGCCCGTGCCGTCGCTGCTGAACCGCAGTTCGTCGAACCTCGCCACCAGTTCGAGGGCGCCCGAGCCCCCTTGAAAGATGGGATGCCGTGGCTCGATGCCGCCCGCCTTCCGTTCCCCGGTCAGGACCCACGTGCCCCCGAGATACCAGCCCTGCGCGATCACGTCAGGGAGATCGACGTCGCCAACACCCTGTCCGTTCCTTTGGTCTGTAAGCCGGTTGTATTCAGCGGATACAGAGAAGGGGCCGGTTGTCCACAGCGCATCCACTCCGAGTCGGATCCGCTCGCCGCTGACGTACATCGGCTCGAAAAACGTGAATTCCCGGACCGTTCGGCCGCGCATCCCGAACAGCCCGTCGGCCACGTTCCCCGTGGTGAAGTTGCCGCCGACCTGCAGCCGCCTGAGGAGTCCGCGCGTGTGCTCCCACGGCGTCACTTCGACCCGTCCGGCAATGGTGTTGTCCACCGGCGACTCTTCCAGGAACTCGTTCTGTTCGAGGTCCTCGATGAACTGCATGTTGTCGCCGTCGTGCAGGAACCAGCCGCCCTGGTACCGCAGCCAGTCTCCGGCGCGGCCGTGGACCATGACTCCCTTGTCGCGTCCCGGAGCGATCTGCGTGCCGATGAGCGAGCGCTCGATGAAGTTGTTGCTGAACTCGCTGGTGAGCTGGTCGAGACCAAACGGCATCTTGAACTTGCCCGCGCGAACCTCGGCTCCCCTGAATTTCCGGTAGTTCAGGAAGACGTCGCGCCACGGGTTCTCGCTGTCGAGCGCGCTGACGTCGACCTCGTATTCGAGGTCGTCGTAGATCCGGCCTTCGAGCGAGACGCGGAACCGGCGGACGTCGAATTCGTCCGGTGCGACCTCCGGATCCGAGTCGAGCGCCCGCAGGTCGAAGTGGAGCCGGACGTGCAGATCCGCCCGGAACTCACCAATCCGGAGCGAGGGCGGCGGGAACCGGACTTCCTGGGCTGCCGCCAGCCGTGGACACAGCATCGCCAGACACGCGCAGACGACCGCCAGACGCATTCAGAATCCCCTCTTCGGCTGTTCCCAGGAAACCGATTGCACCCCCGCCATACCTCCCGCCATCAGCTGCGCGCTCAGATCGTCGAGTGAAAGGTTCGGATCGATCAGCGCGTGGTAGGTCACGGCGATTTCTTTCCCTTGCGAGACCTCACGGGTCTCGAACACAATCCGGTTCCGCGCGAACACGCTGTGCACGTGATCGGTGGGGAACTCACGCCCGGAGGCCACGACTTCCACTGCCAGGGCCCGGGTGCGCCGCGCGCTGGTGCGATCGAGCAGGAACAGGAATACGCACAGGAACGCCGTGCCGAGGCCGGCAATCGCAAACGCGCCGAGGCCCGACGCCATGCCGAGCGACATCAACAGGAAGATGATGGTGACGTCCTTGGGGTCCTCGACCGGGGTGCGGAACCTGACGATGCTGGCGGCGCCGGCGATGCCGAACGCGCGCGCGAGCGAGTTGCCGATGATGATCATCATCATCGCGCCAGCCACACAGAGCAGGATCTGGGCGTGCTGCATGGCCCGTCCGGACGGCCGATCGGTGGCGCTCGGCGCGTGCACCGCGGTCACCAGGACGCCGATGGCGGCGGCCGCAATGAGCTTGATCAGGGCGAGGAACGGCTGCGTCAGCAGCGGCGTGCCGCTCACCTCGGGACCTCCGGGCACCGACTCGACATCCGGATTGCCGGCGAGCGGCCACCGAAGGCCACCCCAGACCAACGCCGCACACAACGCCCCGCCAGCGAGGGCGAACCAGACGAGATCCCAGCGCACTTCGCGCCTGCCGGCGGCATCGACCGAGTCGTACACGTCAAACACGTGATCGAGCTTCGAGACTTCCAGGATGGTGCGGACGGCGGGGCAGGGGCAGGCAATGCGGAAGGCCGCCCCCAGCCGCTGCGCCGACGTGTGCGCGCGGACCAGCGCCCTGACCCCACGGCTGTCAATCGTCGGAACCTGCCGGAGATCGACCAGCACGTCCCTCGTGCCGTCGCGGAACAGCGCCTGCACGCGCTGCTCGAACTCTTCGGCGGGTCCTCCGGCGACGAGCGCCTCCTGCGGCGACAACACGACGCGGCGGCCGACCGCATCCTGGGTAACAGTCATGTAAAGTGTTGTAGGACTATAACATGGCGATTAGGGTCGGACGCAGCGGATGAGCTGGCGTATCATAGAATCTCCACACATTCCACGGACCCCCAATGGCTGTCGTGAGATTGCGCCCCGTTGCGGCCGGTTTGCTCCTGATAGCTGCCGCCTCGGCGTGCCACGACTCGCGGCCGCCGGGACCGACCGGGCCGCCCCCGCCACCCCCGCCAGTGGTCATCGCCACTCTCGTCGGCGCCGGCGACATCGCCGCGTGCGGGTCTCGCGGCACTGAAGCGACTGCCGCGCTCCTCGATCAGGTCGACGGCACCGTCTTCACCGCGGGAGACAACGCCTACTTCCAGGGCACGATGCCGCAGTACATGCAGTGCTACGACCCGACCTGGGGCCGGCACAAGGGGCGTACCCGGCCATCGCCGGGCAACCACGAATACGAGACGCCCGGCGCCAGCGCGTACTTCGAATATTTCGGTTCGAGCGCCGGTCCCCGCGGTGTCGGCTACTACAGCTTCGACATCGGGGCATGGCATGTCGTGTCGATGAACAGCAACGTGCCCGCCGGTGAGGGGTCGGCACAGCTGCAATGGCTGCGGGAGGATCTGGCGGCGACCAATGCACGCTGCGTCGCCGCGATCTGGCACCACCCGCTCTTTTCCTCTGGCCAGAACGGACCGCAGCCGATGATGCGTGATGTCTGGCGCGTCCTCCGCGAGGCCGGCGCCGATGTCGTGATCTCGGGCCACGACCATATCTACGAGCGGTTCGCCCGCCAGGACGAGAGCGGCCGAGCCACGACGGGCGGGCTTCGCCAGTTCACGATCGGCACCGGCGGCGCCGAGCTGACCAGCCCCGTGCGGGTCACCGCCAACAGCGAAGTGCGCGGCGCCGCGTTCGGCGTGCTGAAGCTGACGTTGAATCCCGAATCCTACAGCTGGCAGTTTCTCCCCGTGCCTCCCGCGACGTTCAGCGACAGCGGGATCGATAATTGCCGGTGATGACACCACTGCGCCGGGAACCCACCCGCCGCGGTTTTCTCGCCACCGTCGGAACCGCCGCCCTCGGGGCCGGTTGCCGCCGGCGTCCTGGCAGCGACCTGATCCTGCGCCTGTCGCACTCGATGACCGCGGGCCCGACCGCGCTGCACGTGTTCGCCGACGCCTTCCGGCAGAACGTCGAGTCGATGAGCGGCGGTGCCGTGAAGGTCCGCCTGTTCCCGAGTGGCACGCTGGGCCAGGAACGCGAGGTCGTGCAGCAGCTGCAGGAAGGGCTCGTCGACTTCATGGTCTCAGGAACGGCGATCTGGGGGAGCGTGGCTCCCCGGCTCCAGGTCCTCGATTTTCCGTTCCTGTGGCGCGACTGGGATCACGTGCACCGCGTGATTGATTCATCGGTGGGCACATCGGCCGCGGAGTACCTCGCATCGACCGTACGCATGAGGCCGCTGGCGTGGGGCGACTCGTTCGGGTTCCGGCACGTCGTCACCCGCAGTCGCGACATCGTCGAGCCACGACAACTCGCCGGGCTGAAGATCCGGACGATCCAGTCGGCGATCTACGTGAAGGCGGTGGAGCTGATGGGGGCGAGCCCGACGCCGATGGCGTTCGGCGAGGTCTACACGTCGCTGCAGACCGGCGTGATCGATGGCTATGAGCACGACGCGAGCACCACGCTCGCCCAGCGCTTCTTCGAGGTCGCACGCTACATGGCGCGCACAGGGCACATCGCCGGCGTGATCGGTCTCTGGGCATCGACGGTATCCCTCGAGCAGCTCCCGGCCGACCTGCAGGCGATGCTCGAGCGTGCTGCCAGTGAGGCGGCGGCCGCGCAGCGCGCGATGGGCGCGCGTGAGGACTTGCGGGCGACGTCCGAGCTGCGCGAACGCGGCATGACCATTCGCGAGATCGACAACACGGCGTTCACGGAACCTGCCGAGCGGTTGTGGGAGCAGGAATCGCGGTCTCTCGGTGTCGCCCAATGGCTCGAGGCGATCCGCGCGTGACCGGATCCCTGGCCATCCCCGAACCCCATCCGGGTCTCTCGCATCATCCCGAACCGGCGCATGGGCCGGTCGAGCGGCTCCTGCACTGGTCGATCGCATTCCTGGTGCTGGCACAGGCGGCAGTGGTCGGCCTGCAGGTCGTCGGCCGTCACCTGCTGCGGCATCCCATTCCGTGGACCGAGGAGATCGCCCGGCTGCTGCTGGTGTGGCTGATGTGCGCCGGCGGCATCGCCGCGCTCGCGCGCGGCCAGCATCCCCGCGTGACCGCCCTCATCCGTCTGCTACGGCCGGATCGCCGGCGGGCCGTGGACGATGGGCTGCGTATCGTGCTGTTGATGTTCTTCGTCGGCCTGATTGTCCCGGCCTGGCGGTTGACCGTCACCAGTGCGGGCGAGCGCCTTCCCGCGAGCGGCCTGTCTGGAGCCGCGATCTCAGGCGTGCTGCCGGTTGCGCTGATCCTGATGTCGGCAGTCGTCTTGTCGCAACTGCGGCGCGACGGCCTGGCCCCGTGGCGGGATCGATCGCTCCTGCCATGGTCGATCGGCGGCGCCGCGCTGGTAGTGGCCTCCGTGCTGGTGCCGCTCCTCGCCGCCGCGCCCGCGCTCGTCGTCCTGATCACCGGATTTCTCGTCACGGCCGCGGTCGGCCTGCCGCTCGCCTTTACACTTGCCCTCACCGCCTTGACCTATCTCCTCGGGATCGGCGGGATCGGGTTGATCATCCTGCCCATCAAGATTCTGGGAGGAGTCGATTCCTTCGTGCTCCTCAGCATCCCGCTCTTCATCCTCGCGGGCGCGCTGATGGAAAGCGGCGGGATCTCCGAGCGCATCGTCGATCTCGCCATGGCGATCGTCGGGCGCGTGCGCGGTGGTCTCGCGATGGTGGCAGTGGTTGCCGAGGTCCTGTTCTCCGGCATCTCGGGCTCGACCGCGGCCGACGTGTCCGCCATCAGCTCGCTCCTCGTGCCGTCCATGCGGCGCGCCGGCTATTCGGGTCCCGAATCGGTCAGCGTGGTTGCGGCGGCGTCGGCGATGGGCATCCTGGTTCCGCCGTGCCTGACCATGGTCGTGCTGGGATCGCTCGTGAACCTGTCGATCGTGACCCTGTTCCTGGCCGGGTTCCTGCCCGCGTTCGTCCTCGCAGCGGTGCTCCTCGTGCTGATCGCGCTCCGGGCGCGGCGGCAGCAATGGCCGGTGACCGGACCAGCGACGAGCGGTCAGCTGGCGCGCGCCGCCCGGCGGGCCGCGGTGCCGCTGGGGCTGCCCGTGCTGCTGTTCGGCGGTATCTTCAGCGGTGCGACGACCGTCACCGAGGCGGCGCTGCTCGCCGTCGTGTATGCGCTCGTTGCGGGTGTGATGATGGGTGGAATTCGCCGTGATGAGTTGCCCGCGCAGCTGGCACAGAGTGGAACCGTCACCGCGACCACCCTGTGGGTGCTGGCGGCGGCGTCGGCATTCGCGTGGATTCTCGTACGTGAGTGGGTGCCGCAGACGCTGGGAGAATGGATGGGTGGCATCGGCGCCGGCCGCTGGGGCTTTCTCGCGCTGACCGTGGTGCTGTTCGTGGTCATCGGCGCGCTGCTGGAGGGGCTGCCGGCGCTGCTGATCTTCGGCCCGATCCTGTTTCCCATCAGTCGCGCGATTGGCATCGACCCGGTCCACTAC
>Ga0209382_10000652_pt1 | contig 56325 bp, 52 predicted proteins | sample SoiMetdeltSBSDD5_FD_187599 | JGI IMG/M metagenome (GOLD analysis project Ga0209382, IMG submission 187599) | Bulk soil microbial communities from a Populus tree surrounding site in Tennessee, USA - Soil MetaG P. deltoides SBSDD5 (SPAdes) (version 2) | ecosystem: Environmental > Terrestrial >...
ACAGACGCCAGGCCAACCTCCGATGACGTCACGAGCTCACGGTTGCCGCCGGCGTCCGTCGCGATCACCGGCTTCTCCATCGCCATCGCCTCGCGGATCGTGCCCGTGATTCCGGTGCCGGCCCACGACGCGTCGACGACTAGATCGCACGACGCGAACACATTCGGCATGTCGGTGCGGTACTCGATCGCGCTCACGTGCTCGGCCACGCCGGCCGCGAGCGCATAGTCGGTCACTTCATTCTTCTCCGCTTCGTTGCGGCAACCGATGAGGAGCAGGTGCACGTTCGGATGCCGCGGCACGACGTCGGAGATCGAATCGATCAGCTCCTTCCACCCCTTCCAGTCGCGAACTCCCACTTGCGCGACCACGAACCTGTCGTCGCCGACGTTCTTCTCGTGACGGAACGCGCGCGCGTCCCACTTCGCGGGATCGAACAGATGCACGTCCGTGCCCGCGTAGACAACTTCCACCTTCTCCGGCGGCAGCTTCCCGCTCGAGACGATCACGTCCTTGATCTGCTGACAGACCGTGACGACGCGATCGACGCGGTGAGTGCGGTACTTGCCGCGGTTCCACAGATCGAGCGGAAAGGAAACGCCGCGGTTGACGACGAACGCACCGACAGGACATCGCCACGTCGCCGCAAACGCGAGCGCATGCGAGACGCCTTTGTGCACGTGAATGACATCCGGCCGCTCCGCGCGAATCAACCTGCGCAGGCGGCGAACGGTGTCGAAGTCGAACTGATGGCGGAACGGCAACCCGTGAAACGCGATGCCGTTCTCGCGCGCTTTCGCCCCGAGGGTCGCGTCCGGCTTGCTGAGGATCGCAACGTCGTGGCCGCGCTCGCACAGGCCGGTGGCGGCCTGAAACATCTGGTGCACGGAGCCGGTGTTGAACTGATTGAACTCGAGGACCTGAAAGATCTTCATCGCCGGCGGCGCACTGTATTACACGGGCGGGCCGGCTTCAGCCCCGTTGGCCACTGGCCGAAGGGCGAGACGGCGATCTCCCTCGACAATGTGAAGTGGATGGGCATCGCGCGTGCGGTCATCGTGGAGAGAATTGCGAAGCGAAAGTAAGCGGCCCGCGGTCAGTTCGAGGCAACAAAAACGCATGTGCGTACCGCCTCGACCAGTTCGTCGAGGTCGAACGGCTTGCGCAGTTTCGCCGCCACGTTCGGACTTTCGAGCGCAGCGAGCTTCCCGGCGGAAACCGCGGACAAGATGATTACGCATTTTCTCGGGGCGAATCGGCTGACACGGAGCGCATCGAGAACATCCTCGCCACTGCCGTCGGTCATCATCAGATCGAGCAGCAGCACGTCATATTGTTGTTGCTCGATGCGAGCGATCGCCTCGCGCCCGCCAGCCGCTTCCTCGACGGTGAACCCTTGTCGCGTGAGGATCGTGCGGACCAGGGTTCTGATCGCCCGGTCATCGTCGATGACGAGAGCCGAGTTGGGGGGCATCTCAGCAATATGCATCGAATTGTTGCGGCTGGCAATAATCGGCACGCGATGATCTTGCGGCTGCCGCAAATCACGAACATGCGGCCTCAGGCGGCCAGCGGCACAACCGTTGCTCCCTCGTCGTGTTCGGAGGAATACCGACATGCATCGCAAACTCGCAGTCCTGACAGCACTTCTCGTTCTCTTCGGCATCGCGTGCGGCTCCATGAATCGCGTGCTTCCGTCCGAAGTCGACGCCAAAGCGATGGAGGCCGACGTGCGCGGCAAGATCGCCGAAGCCGTTCCGGAGAAGACCTTCGCGGTCGAAGTCGAAGTAGACAACCACGCCGTGGTGACGCTCAGCGGCCATGCCGACAGCCAGTCGGACATCAACAAGATCATTGATGCGGCGAAGAGCGTGAGCGGTGTTCGGCGAGTCATCAGTCAGATCCACGTACAGTAACGGCAAGGTCACTTCCGACGGCAGCGCGAGGACCTGGAAGATCTTCATCGTCGGCGTGTGCGCGGTGGCGCTGGCGCACTGCAATACAACGGATCGGACCCGCCGCGCCTATCTCCGCGCGAACGCCGCGACGCTCGCCAAACCGGCGCGGCCGGTGATCGTCATCGCCGGATTCGGCGTCACGCGGCTCGTCGATCCGCTGACCGGGCGCCACGTCTGGGGCACGCCTCGCGCCGTGTGGCGCACGCATTACGAAGACGATCTCGATCTCGATGCCAACGATCGCCTCGTGCCCGCCGGATGGGTCGGCTCGCGCGGTCCGATCAACACGGGATGGCAGCTTGCCATCGCCCTGCGCAAATTCGGCGGCTACACCAAGGATGTCGACCTCTTCCCGTTCTATTACGACTGGCGCCGGTCCGCGCGCGACAACGCGCATCAACTCGACAATCTGATCGAGCGCGTGCGCGGGAGCGGCAGGGTCGATCTCGTGACGCACTCCGCGGGCGCGATCGTCGCGCTCGCGGCGGAATCGGAGCACGTGGAGAAGATCGTGATGATCGCGCCCGTTCAGCGCGGCTCGGTCGAAGCGTTCCGCGTGTTCGTGCGGCCCGAGCGTTTCATCCGCCGCACGTTCACGCCGGAGATGGTCGCGACGTGGCCGTTCGTGTTCGAGTTGCTGCCCGAGGATGGGCGCGTGTTCGTCGATGAACAAGGGAAGTTGCTCGACGACGATCTGTGGGATCCGGAGACGTGGCAACGCAGGGCGGGCTTCAGCGCGACCAGTCACGCGGGAGGCCTGAAGCCCGCCCTGCGTCATGCCCGCGCGTTTCGCAAAGGTCTCCACACACGGAAGCCTCGCGCGAGGGTCACCGTCATCGCCGGCGACTGCGTCCCGACCGCAATCCGCGTTCTCGCGCGACGCGATGGCACGTACGCGTTCTATCCCTCCGATCTCCGCGAGCACGAGAAGCATCTCGCGCGCATCCTCTTCGAGCCCGGCGACGGCACGGCGCCCGTCTCGAGCGCGAAGGCCGGAGGCGAGGCGATGCTCTTCTGCAGCGGGCACCAGGGGCTGGCGGCCGACCCGAGCGTGCACCGGGCGATGATTCGCGCCTTGCGGGAGTGATATCGTTCCGGCCATGCGCCGAATGGGTTTGATCGCGATAGCTACCCTCGCTCTGATCGCCGCATCGTGCAACCGGGACGAACAGTCCAAACAACTCGCGGACGAGCACGCGGATCACACGACCGCCGCGTCGTCGACAACGTCGACAACGACGGCGCCGCCCGCGGCAGCGCGCTCCGACGAGCTCGTGAGATTCGGTGACGCGAGCGGATATCTCGCGTTGCCCTCGAGCGCCGACGCGAAGAAGCCTGCGATCATCGTCATTCAGGAGTGGTGGGGCGTCGACGACTGGGTTCGCGAGCAGACCGCGCGCTTCGCCGACCAGGGTTATGTCGCGCTCGCGCCCGATCTCTATCGCGGCCGCAAAACGAGCTCGCCGGACGAAGCACACGAGCTCGCGCGCGGACTCCCGCGTGACCGCGCGATGGCCGATCTCAAGGCGGCGATCGACTATCTCTCCACGCGTCCGGACGTCGATCCGACCCACATCGGCGTCATCGGCTGGTGCATGGGCGGCGGCTACGCGCTGGAGCTCGCAACCACGGATCCACGCGTGAAGGCCACGGTCGTCAACTACGGCAGCCTCGTCACCGACCCGGCGGCGATCACGCGCATCACCGGCCAGATCCTCGGAAACTTCGGCGGCGCGGATCGCGGCATTCCGGTCGAGGACGTGAAGGCGTTCGGGGCGAAGCTCACGATGTATGGCAAGCTCGGCGACATCAAGATTTACGACGGCGCCGGGCACGCGTTCATGAATCCCAACAACAAAGAGGGCTACAACGAGGCGGCTGCGAAGGACGCGCAGGGCCGCATCGATCGGTTTTTTGGTCGAACGTTGCGTGCTAGGATTTCAAACTCTTGATTCCACAAGACATTCGGGCGGGAGGCGGCCGTTGCCGAACGATAAACAGGCGCCGAAAGAGCTGAAGGTCACCGACAAACGGATCTTCACTCCCGAGGGCGAGATTCGCGAGGAGTTCAAACAGGCGATCAAACCGGCTGAGCCGACGGAGGGCGCCACCGCGCCTCCGCCGCAGCCGCAGGCCGCGCCGCGCGAGGAAAAACCCGCGCTGCCCGCGGAAGAGCGCCGTCCGCGCGAAGAGCCGCCGAGCGCGTCGCGCACGATCGCCGACAAAGCCATGAACCCCGGCTCTCCGTTCACGAACTTCGTCGAGCCGCTCATCGCGCAGGCCTACATGTCCCTCGGCATGCTTCGCAATCCGTATCAGCCGCAGGCGAAGATCGACGTCGGCGCGGCGCGGCAGATGATCGAGATCCTCACGCTGCTCAAAGACAAAACCAAGGGCAACCTCACGCCCGACGAGGAAGACTTCCTCGACACGCACCTGGGCGAGCTGAAGCTCGCGTTCGTTCAGCGGACGAAGAGCATCTGAATGAAAGGTCGATTCGCTGTCGTTGCGCTCGTTCTCGCCGTATCGGCGGGACACGTTTGCGCGCAACAACAGATCGCGCCGCGTGACATCTGGCCGCAGGCGACGGCCGCAGCGCGTGAAGGGGACTTCGACACCGCCACGAAAAAGAAGAACGAGCTTCTCGCGGCGGGACGCACGTACGGCATCCGCACGTTTCCGGCTTACGCCGCGGGCGCGTCCGCGTGGTCGAGCACTCACACCAAAGATCAGCCGCAGCTCGCCGCGTGGGCCGAGACCGCAGCGCGTGAGCTCGACGGACGTTCTCCCGCGGTCGCGTTCAGCGAAGCCGATCGCGCGAAACTGGCGAAAGGCTGGGGCAGTGCCGTTCCGCTCGCGCTGCAGGGATTCCCGCGCATCCTCGGCAACTACCGCACCACGGTCCTGAGCCGCGCGGACCTGCTCATCGTCGCCGCCGGAGCGATTGCGGTCACCGCGATCCTGCTCGCGCTCGCGCTCTTCATCCGCTACGGCCGCTCGATGGCCCACGATTTCCGCGAGCGCGTCAGCACGCTCTTTTCCGGCGGCTCCGTGTCCGTGCTCGCGTTCGCGCTGCTGTTCCTTCCGCTGTTCCTCTGGCTCGGGCCGATCTGGCTCGCGTTCTACTGGTTCGCGATCTTCTTCGGCTACGCCGCATGGCCCGAGCGCGCGGCGATCGTCGTGATGCTGATCCTGGTCATGCTGCTGCCCGTTGCCGTCGATCTCGCGTCGCATCGCATCGCGGGCGTCGACAGTCCCGTCGTCGCCGCGGCCATCTCCAGCGCCGATCAGGCCTATCAGCCGGACGCGTTGCGCCGGCTGCAGGAGTTGATCGCGGTCGTGCCCGACGACGCGATGCTGCACGTGCTGACGGGCAACCTGCTCGCGTTCGAGGGACTCGACGATCAGGCGAACGTGCATTACCGCCGCGCGGTGCAGCTCCATCCGCGATACGCGGGCGCGCACGTGAACCTCGGCAATCTGCTCTTTCTCAACAACGAATTTCAGGCCGCGATGACGGCGTACGAGAAGGCCGAGGCGCACGATCCGAATCTTGCGACGGCTTTCTACAACCACTCCGTCGCGGCCGGCGAAACGTACCGTTTCGATCTGCAGGCGCAGATGCTCGAGAAGGCCCGCGCCGCCGATCGCGCGTTCGTCGAGCGCACCACGCGCAACCCGCCGCCGCAGAAGATCGTCATGTACAAGCCGTCGATCGACGAGGCGTGGGAAGTGAGCGATCGCATGGCCGCGCGTCCCGCGGCTCGGGCGCTGTTCGGCAACTACTCGTCTTTCGATGCGTTGCGCAGCGCGTCGAATCCCATCAGCATCGGCGCGCTCCTCTCGCTCGTGCTCGCAGTCCTGCTCTTCTCTCTCCGCCGCAAGAACGGCTATGCGAACGCGTGCATCAAATGCGGCCGCACGTTCTGCCCGCGCTGCAAGTCGGCGAAGGAGAGCACGACCTACTGCACGCAGTGCATCCACATCTACCTGAAGCGCGACGGCGTGTCGCTGGACACGAAACGGAAGAAGCTCGAGGAAGTGACCGAGCACCAGTCCGGCATGACCATCCGCAACCGCCTCTTCGCGACGTTCCTCCCCGGTTCCGCGCAAATGCTCGAAGGACGCACGACGCGTGGCGCGGTCGGGGTGTTTCTCTTCGCGGTCTTCGTGATCATGGCCATCCTCGTCGGACGCCTCGGCCCCGCGCTGGGCCCAAGCGCGGAAGTCGCGCAGATGCTCGTGCGCGCCGCGTCGATCGCGATGGCGATCCTGCTGTGGATCTTCCTCTCGCTCCCCGTGTACCGCCGGAGGTCGGCGGCGTAGATGGCACTCGAAGGCACACTCCGCGACTTCAGTCTGGCCGACATCTTCCAGCTCATCGGTCTGCAGCGGAAGACCGGCGTGCTGACGTTGCGTGGCAAGGACGACACGGTGACGGTGACGTTCCTCGACGGCAAGGTCGTCGGCGCGGACTCGCTGAACCGCCGGCTCGAGAACCGTCTCGGCACGGTGCTGATGAAGACCGGCATCCTGTCGCAGGACCAGCTCAATCGCGCCCTCGAGATCCAGAAAGAGACGCTCCAGCGCCTCGGCTTCATCCTCACGCACTACGGGATCATTTCGGCGGAGTCTCTGCGCGGCGCGATCCAGCTGCAGATGATGCAGATCGTCTATCGCGTCTTCCGCTGGAAAGACGGCGACTATCACTTCTCGCAGGAAACGACGATCGAGTACGACCGCGACAACATCGTGCCGATCACCGCCGAGTCGATCCTGATGGAAGGCGCGCGGATGATCGACGAGTGGCCGATCATCGAGAAGCGCATCCGCTCGTACGACATGGTCTTCCGCAAGAAGCTGACCGACCAGGAGATCGTGGTCGTCGGCGCGGACGAGACCGACGATATCGATTTCGACTCCGACACGTCGCGGCGCCGCCGCGGTGGCAGCGGTGGCTTCGGCGAGAAGATCCGCATTTCGCAGGAAGAGAAATCGATCTACAACCTCGTCGACGGCACGACCACCGTGAGCGACATCGTCGAGGTGTCGCGGCTCTCCGAATTCGAGACGAACAAAGCGCTGTACGAGCTCGTCACCCGCGATCTCATCGAAGAAGTGCGCGGCGCGAGCGCGGCCGCGGTCATCGCGCAGGCCACGCCGGTCGACGAGATCGAGGTGGCGGAGACGCCGGTCCCGCTGCCGCTCGTTTTGTTCCTGGTGGTGCTCGCCATCGCGTCGCTGGCGACGTCGTTCAAGAATCCGCTCAACGCGATCCGTCCCGTGATGGGCGGCCTCTCCCCGATCGGCAACTCGCGCAAGGCGATCTCGATGCAACGCATCGAAATGCTCGGCCAGGCGATCGACAAATACAACGACACGCAGGGCCAGTTGCCGTTCGAGCTGAAGCAGCTCACCCCGGACTACGTCGACGAGTCGCTGCTCCGCGATCCCTGGGGCAACGCGTACAAGTACATCCCCCGCGCGGAGAACTACCTCGTGATCGGCTTCACGGCCGAGGGCAAGCCTGATACGGACCTGTTCCTTTCGCGGGCGAGCGAAGTGTTCGCGCCGGTGACGTCGACGCGCCCGCAGACGGGCGGGATCCGCCTGGTGGAACCGTAACGTAGGGCGCGGCTTCAGCCCGCCCCCTCGGTTGGACAGACCGGCTACGTAAACCGCACCGACACACCGAGGGGGCGGGCTGAAGCCACGCCCTACGTCGGAACAACGAACTTCAACCGCGAAGGCAAAACCCCGAACGAGACCGGCGTCCGCGTCAAAGGCTCCCCATCCGCGTACACCGCCATCGCCACGTCGCTCTCGAAGTGAAATTCTCTCCCTCTTCCCATCTCCACGAACGGGCTCTTCACATGCTCGCCGGTGTACGCCTTCGGCAGCGTCTTGAGCAACTGCGCGCGCGTCGTCTGATGGACGATGCAGAGGTCGAGCAGTCCGTCGTCAGGGACCGCGTCCGGCGTGATGCGGATGCCGCCGCCGTACTGTCGCGTGTTGCCGATCGCCGCGAACATGATGTGCTCGTCGCGCGATCCGTTCTCGGTGCGGATGCGCACGGGCCGCGGCGTGAATTTCGGGAGCACGCGCAGGATCGCGTAGAGATACACCGCCGATCCCCGCAGAAATCGAACGTTGCGATTCGCATAATCGGCGACCTCGGAATCGAATCCGAGTCCTGCGACTCCGAGGTAGCGGAGATTGTTCGCAACGGCGACGTCGAATTCACGCACGCGACCGTTCAACACGTTATCGCACGCAGCGCGGACATCGCGCGGGATGCCCGTGACCTTCGCGAAGTCGTCGCCGGAGCCGGTCGGGATCAGCGCGAGCGTCCCCTTCGCCAGATCGAACTCGCGCACCGCGAGGTTCAGAGTCCCATCGCCGCCGGCGACGACGACACGGTCGTAATCCGCGCGCGAGCTTTCCGCGGCGATGCGCACGAGGTCGTCCGCACTCGTGCTCGGCTCGCAGTCCACGCGCGCGCCGCGAGCGCGGAGATACTCCTCGATCTCACGCACGTTGCGGCGTGCGCGGCCGCGGCCCGCTTTCGGGTTGTAAATGAGTTTGAGATGCATGGCCCCTCCGTAGCCCTGAGCGAGCAACGCGAGTCGAACGGGCCAAGTGCGCCCCCACGCTGCGCTTGCCAGCGCGTCCGCACGTGCAGACGCCTAAGCCAAGCGCAGCGTCAGGGCTCACCTGACCCATTCGACTCGCATTGCTCGCTCAGGGTTGAGAACCAAACGATAGACTAAACGACTGACATGAAGTTCCGAACCGCAATCGTCCTCCTCGCCCTCAGCCTCAGTTGCAAACCCGCGGCGGAGTCGCAGCCGACGCCGCGCCAGGTGCGTCCCGCACTTCCACCGACCGTGAGCGCGCAGCGGCGCACGCCAATCGTCGTCGTTGCGCACAACGTGCTCCCCTCGGTCGTGAACATCCAGACCGAGGCGACGATCCGGCGGAGATCGGTGGACCCGTTCCTCGATCCCTTCGGATTTTTCGGCGGTGGACGCGAACAGACCTCGCAGTCCCTGGGCTCAGGCTTCGTCTGGTCGAGCGACGGGATCATCGTCACGAACAATCACGTCGTCGAAGGAGCGTCGCGCATCACCGTGAATTTCAGCGACGGCACGCTGCTGCCCGCGCGCGTCCTCGGCGTCGATCCCGACAGCGATCTCGCGGTGCTGCGAGTCGACGGGAAGAACTTCGTCGCGGCGCCGATCGGTACGTCGGCGGACCTGATGATCGGCGAGAGCGTCATCGCCGTCGGCAATCCGTTCGGCCTCAGCGGCACGGTCACGACCGGCGTCCTCTCCGCGCTCGGCCGCTCCGTCCCCTCGGAAACGCAAGGCCGCACGTACACGGATTTCATCCAGACCGACGCGTCGATCAACCCCGGCAATAGCGGCGGCCCGCTGCTGAACATCGAAGGCCGCGTGATCGGCATCAACGTTGCGATCTACGCGCAGGCACAGAACATCGGCTTCGCGATCCCCGTCGATCGCGCGAAGAAGGTGATCCAGGACCTGCTGCGCTTCGGCGAAGTGCATTCCGCGTGGATCGGCGCGGTGACGGCGACGCTGACGCCGGAAGAGGCGAAGCGGCGCGGCGAAAACACGCAGCGCGGCGCGATCGTCGTGCGCGTGTTCGACGACTCCCCCGCGAGTCGCGCCGGCGTGCGCGCGGGCGACATCATCACCGCCGTCGCCGGTAAATCCGTCGATTCGCGCGAGGCGTTTTCGACTTACACGTCGACGCTCGCATCCGGCCAGAACGTGAGTCTCACCATCGACCGCGACGGCGCTGCGCAAACGGCACAGGTCCGCCCCGCCGATCCGCCCGCGGACCTCGGACTGCGCATGCTCCGCGAGGTCGCGGGACTGACCGTGGCCGACGAGCGCCGCGCCGTCGTCATCGACAACGTCACCTCCGGCACGCGCGCCGCCGAGATCGGGCTCCAGGCCGGCGATCTCATCGTCGGTGTCAACGGTGTGGAAGTGACGTCGACCCGAGACGCGAATACGCAACTCCTGCGCGGCGCGGAACGGTCGTCGATCGTGTTGTCGGTCGCGCGCGGCAGGTACGTGTACAACCTCACCTTCCCGATGGGGCTGTGAACGTAGGGCGTGGCTTCAGCCCGCCCTTGGGCGGGGAGGGGGCGGGCTGAAGCCACGCCCTACGTCAGAACAACGCGACCTGCACGGCCTGCGGCGTCGTCACTAATGGACGGCGGCGCCGCACCTCGCCCTTCTTCCGCCCGAGGAGGAGAAAGAGATTGCTGCGGATCCACTCCTGCGATTCGCGGTGATAGCGGAACTGGCGCTCGTGCTGGTGGAAGCGGCGATTGTGATGCGGTCCGAGGACGTGATGCAGGTACTCGTGATGAATCACGGACTGGATGAAGAACGGCGGAATGCCCGGCGCGTTGAGGATCGGGTGGATGCGGATCTCGGTCGTGTGATGGTTGTACGAGCCGAGGCGGATGCTGCGGCGCCTCTTGCGCGAGATCTGTTGACCCCACCGGACCGGCAGCGGCGGATATTTGGAAAAGTACGTCCGATGCACCTCGTCGGCGAGAAACGCGAGGTGATTGTGGTTTTCCGGGATGAGTAGAGGAATGCGATGCAAGCCAGTCGCGGGCATCGCCATCATTCTACAGGACTCTTCGCGATCAGCCCTTCATCCTGTCCATGACCTCGGACACATTCGCCATCGCGGCCGCGGAGATCAGCGAGCCGCCGGCGGCGATGATCTCGTCGCTCTTCTTCATGCCGAGAAAAACGCCCACGCCCACGCCGATGGCTATCGCGGCCAGCGGAAACGCGCGAATCTGATCGCGCCACGCTTCCGGCAGCAGGTTTTCGATCTCGTCCAGTAGTGCCTCGGGTTGTTCCACCATCTTCGCTCCCAGCTTCGCGGCGCCGTCATGCACGCTGCTCTGCTCGTCGTAATCGAGACCGGCCGCGGCCCGCTCGTGCTCGTCCGAAGAATTACGCTGTGCTGTCATCGATCCTAGTCCTCGTCATTCTGGCGGAGCAGAAGACCGATCAGGAATCCGACTCCGACGGAGATCAGCAGCGCCTTGCCGGGATTCGACCGCACGTACGTGCGCACCTGATCGGTAATGGCGCCGAAATCGACGTCCTCGACGCGCTCGCGAATCGTGTTGTAACCGTCGCGGACGGCCCCGGACGCGTTCTCGTATTTCTCATTGACGAACTGGCGCGCCCGCCCGAAGCGGTCGCCCTCATCGCTGCCTTCCGCTCCCGCGGCTCCAGTGGGGGTCGAGTTCTCGTCCATGGTGAACCTCCTGTGAAGCCGGACAATATCAAATGACAGTTGGCGGTTGGCAGTTGGCGGTTGGCAGGAAACCGTGGGTGGTTGGGCGCTCCCGCCAACCGCCAACCGTCAACCGCCAACCCATACAATCCTCGCACGTGCGAATCTCGCTCCAACACGTCAGCCACGATTACGGCCCCAGTGACGAATCCTCGAGCGTCCACGTCCTCGACGACGTCTCGCTCGACATCGCGTCCGGCGACTTCGCGGTGCTCATGGGTGCGTCGGGGAGCGGGAAGTCGACTCTGCTGAACCTGATCGGCGCGGTCGATCGTCCGACCAGCGGTCAGGTCTTCCTCGGCGACGTCGAGACCTCGGCGCTCGATGAAGGAAAGCTCACCCAGCTCCGCCGCGCGTCGATGGGCTTCATCTTCCAGTTCTTCAACCTCATCCCGACGCTGAACGTCTTCGAGAACGTCGCGTTCCCGTTGTCTCTTGCGAAAAAGTCGAAGCGCGAGATCCAGGAACGCGTGGACGCGGTGCTCGCGAGCGTGGGACTGCAGCATCGCGCGAAGCATTATCCGAACGAGCTGTCCGGCGGCGAGATGCAGCGCGTCGCGATCGGGCGCGCGATCATCCACCGCCCGCCGCTCATCCTCGCCGACGAGCCGACCGGCAATCTCGACTCGACGAACGGCCTCGCCGTCCTCGACCTCATTCGCGAGATGCATCAGTCGCTGCGGCCGACGATCGTGATGGCGACGCATTCGACCGTCGCGGCGGAGTACGGCGACTACATCGTTCGCGTCGCGGACGGGCGAGTGCAGCGGTGATCCTCCGCGCTTTGGTTCTTCGTCCGATTCTCCGCGAGAAGATCCGCACCACGCTGACCATCCTCGGCATCGCCGTCGGCGTCGCGGTGGTCGTCGCGATCCAGCTCGCGAACCAGAGCGCACTGCGCGCGTTCCGCGAATCTGTCGACGCCATCGCCGGCCGCGCGAATTACCAGATCGTCCCCGACCTCGACACGCTCGACGAGCGCGTGCTCCTCGCTCTGCAGCCGCTGTGGAGCGAAGGCGCGCGCTTCGCGCCGGTGATCGACATCGAAGGGGTGATGAACGGCGCGACCCCCATCCGCATCCTCGCCGTCGATCTCCTGAGCGACCTCCACTTCCGCGACTACCGCTACGCGCGCATCGAGACCGGCGCGAAGAACGACGAGCCGGGCCAGTACTTCGCGCTCTTCGGCCCCGACGCGCTGATCCTTCCCGCGCCGTTCGCGCGCGAGCGCGGGCTCACGATCGGCTCGCGCGTGGAGCTGAGCATTCTCGGACGGCGGCAGCCGTTCGTCGTCCGAGGATTGCTCGAGAGCAAAGGACCCGCGACCGCGTTCAACGGCAGCATCGCCGTCTGCGACATCGCAACTGCGCAGCGCGCATTTGGCCTCACCGGAAAGCTCTCGCGCATCGATCTCATGTTGCCCGACGAGCGCCTCGTGTCGCGCATCCAGCTTCCGCCCGGCACGCGCCTCGAGCGCCCCTCGCGACGCAACGAGCGAGTCGAGAAGATGCTGCGCGCGTTCCGCGTGAACCTCTTCGCGCTCGCAGGTGTGGCGCTTCTCGTCGGGATGTTCCTCGTCTACAACACCGTGCTGATCTCGATCCTGCGGCGTCGCAAAGACGTCGGTGTGCTGAAGACGGTCGGCACCGCGCCGCGGCAGATCTTCGCGGCGTTCCTCGCCGAGGGGCTGCTCTTCGGCGTCGTAGGCTCGCTCCTCGGCATCGTCCTCGGACACCTCCTCGCGAGCAGCATCCTCGGCGCGGTCGGAAGAACGATCAACACGCTGTACGTCACGACCGAGCCTGAAGCGGTGATCCTCACGCCGGGCGTGATCGCCCTCGGCATCGCCGTCGGAACGTTGCTCTCGCTGATCTCGGCGCTCCAACCATCGCTCGAAGCATCTCGCGTGCGGCCGACGGCGATGATCCGACCCGGCCTGCAGCAGCGCATCGCGCACCCGCGTCTGCTCGCGATCCTCGCCGTCGTTTGCTTCATAGGCGGCGCGCTCGTGTCGCGGTTGCCGGCGATCGGCGGCATCGCCGTCGCGGGCTACGTCGCGGTGCTCCTCGTCGTCGCGGGCTTCTCCCTGCTCGCGCCCGCGATCGTACGCGCGACCTCGCTCCTGTTCTCGCCGATCCTCGAGCGCGCGTTCGGCATCGTCGGACGTCTCGCTGCAGTGTCGCTGCCGGCGTCGCTGCGACGCACGTCCGTCGCGAGCGCTGCGTTGTCACTCGCGACCGGGATGATGGTCGCCGTCGCGCTGATGGTCGGCAGCTTCCGCGAGACCGTGCGCATCTGGGTCGACCAGACCGTCAGCTCCGACCTCTGGCTGCGGCCGTCGAAGGGACTCACGAACTCGCAGATCGCGCTCTTCCCCGCCGAGGTTGGCGACGCGGCGGCGAGTTTGCCGTTCGTTGAGGACGTCGATCGCGTTCGAGGGAAAGACCTGGTTTACGGCGATTCGATCATTGCAGTGGGCAGCGGCGAGTTCCACATCGCCGCGCTGCGCGGCCTGCCGATGGTGACGCCGCGATCCGCACGCGAAGCGCTCGAGAACGCGGTGAGACAGAACGGCGTCGTCGTCTCGGAGAGCTTCTCGCTCAAGTTCGACAAGCGCGTCGGCGACACGATCGAGCTCGCGCGAAAGCGCTTCCCGATCACCGGCATCTATCGCGACTACTCGAACGACCGCGGCGTCGTGGTCATGGATCGGCCGCTGTTCATCCGCACCTTCGACGACGACGCGATCAACACGATCGTCGTCTTTCTGAAGCCGGGCGTCACCGTCGATCAGGCGCGGCGCGCGCTCGAGCGCGACTTCGGACCGAAGCACAACGCGTTCGTGGTCACGAATGCCGAGGTGAAGTCGGAGGTGATGCGGATCTTCGACCAGACCTTCATGATCACGTACGCGCTGCTGGGCGTGGCCATCGTCGTCGCGGTGATGGGGATCGTCAACACGATGGCGGCGCTGATTCTCGAGCGCTCGCGCGAGCTGGCGCTGCTGCGCATCGGCGGCCTTTCGACGGGCGAGCTGCGCACGATGATCGTCCTCGAATCCACGCTCCTCGGCGTCGCCTCCATCGCGGCGGGACTGGTGATGGGCTACGCGCTGTCGTGGATACTGATTTACGTGATCAATCGTCAGTCGTTCGGCTGGACGATCGAGTTCCACACGCCGGTCGCGCTCATCGCCGCGTCGCTCGCGGTGACGCTGGTTTCGTCCGCGCTGGCAGGCCTCGCGCCGGCGCGCCTCGCGCGCCGCATCGACATCGCGACGGCCATCAAGAGCGAGTAGACTCGACCGCACAACGAAATGTAGGGCGTGGCTTCAGCCCGCCTCCCCTGGTGGGAGGGGCGGGCTGAAGCCACGCCCTACGTTGCCAACCAGAAGGAGATCACCATGCGAACACTGCTCGCGGCCGTGCTCGGTCTCGTGTCGCTCGCGCTTAACGCGCAGCCCACCCTGATCCTCGTCAACGGCAGGATCTTCGACAACCCGAACGCGCAGGCGATCGCCATCACCGGCAACACGATCACCGCCGTCGGCACGAACGACGCGATCCGCGCGCTGGCCAAACCCGAGACGCGCGTGATCGACGTCGAGCATCGCCTGGTCATCCCCGGCATCAACGACGCGCACACGCACCCGGGCATGGCCACGGCCGCGTTCCAGATCAATCCCGATCTCGACGCGACGTGGGCGCAGGTCGGCGCGGCGATCGCCGGGGCCACGGATGAGACGCCCGCCGATCTCTGGATCATGGTCACGGTCGGGCCGCCGATCATCAACGACGCCACGATCACGAAAGACACGCTCGACAAGCTCGCGCCGGGACGAAAGGTGTTCGTCAGCGCGTTCACTGGCCACAACGCGGTGCTCAGTAGCGCCGCGCTGGCCGAGCTGAAGATCGCGATCGACGCGAGGGATCCGTTCGGTGGCTCCTACGGCCGCGACGCGAACGGGAAGCTCAACGGCCGCGTATCCGAGTACGCGCATTACGACGTCGACCGGCGCTTCGCCGACCTCGCGACGATCGACGAGCTCGCGTCGAACATCGCCGCGTTCGCCGACGAATCGATCCGCTATGGCATCACCAGCGTGCAGGCGATGCCGCCGGCGAGCGAGGAGCGCTTCGAGAGAGCGCTGGCCGCCTCGCGGGTGCCGCTGCGCGTGCGCATGATCAGCTTCCCGCTGGGCGATCCGCGGCGTGCGAATCTCGCCGGCCGCAGCGCGGTGAAGTTCATCCTCGACGGCACGCCCATCGAGCGCGGCGCCGCGCTGCGGACGGCGCGCTACGCCGACGGCACGAAAGGCCGCGAGAACTTCGCCGACCTCGCGCCGCTGATCAAGCTCGCCGTCGACAACAGGCAGCAGCTCCTCGTCCACACGGCCGGCGACAAGACCGCGGAGAGTGTCTTAAAAGCGGTGGCGACGACGAACCTCTCGCGCGTGCGCCTCGAGCATGCGGACGGACTGCAGAGCGATCTCTGGCCGCTCGCGAAGAGAACCGGCGCGATCGCGGTCGTGAATCCGACGCACTTCCCGTTCCGCGGTACGTATCCCGCGGGACAGTACATGCCCGCGGGATCGCTGCTGAAGGCGGGCATTCCTCTCGCGATCGGCTCCGACGGCCCGATGAACCCGTTCCTGAACATCATGCTCGCCGCGGCGCGCCCCGATCAGCCGGACGAGTCGCTCTCGCGCGAAGACGCGCTGCGCGCGTACACGAGCGGCTCCGCGTTCGCGGAAAACATGGAGACGAAGAAGGGCAAGATCGCACCGGGGATGCTCGCCGACCTCGCGGTGCTCTCCCAGAACATCCTCGAGGTGCCGATGGAGATCCTGCCGGAGACGCACAGCGTGCTGACGATCATCGATGGGAAGGTGGTGTATCAGGAGTGACCTGTCATCCTGAAGCTACGAAGTGAGGGAGGCCGTTGGGTAGAACCGATGTTCGGGAAGAGAACGACACCACCGCCGGCTCGACTCAATCTCATTCAAGCTGTCTGGTTCATGTTGATTGAGGTTCGAGTAACGGGTGACACCATCCAACCATGGATCGCGGGATCGACGGCTCTCGTGCAGGTGTTCGTGCCGAGACACCGCCTCGAAGACGCACTCGACTTTCTTGATGAATACCTGCCGACGCAAGAGCTGGTCCGGATCGACACTCGACAGGCGCATCGGCATCATCCGGATGACGAATACGACGAACTGCCGGAGACCTATATCAGCGAGCCTCTCGAGGAGGCGTCACACGCGAACGAATGCCAGATCGGCGTGTTCATTGTCAGCCGGGAGACCGCCTGGCCACGAGAGAGTACCCATTAGCGTGGTCTGATCTCCGCAAGTGCATCGGAGCCCTGCGGCGCCGAGGGTCAATGTTGATAGAATCCGCGCATCGTCCAAAAGTGAAACTGTGAAGGAGGAGACCATGTCCCTTGTCCCTCGCGTGCCGTTTCTCGCCACCTCGCTGCTGCTCACTCTCGCTTTCGCTGCCTGCCAGAAGCCTTCCGAGCCGCCGCCTGTCCAAGCGGTGGAGAGTGCCGCGGACCAAGCCGCCAAGGTTGCTGAAGCAAACAAGGCCGCCGCGATGCGGTTCATGAATGAGGTCATCACCGGAGGGAAGATCGAGGTGATCGACGAGCTCGTCGACCCTGCCTTCGTCGAGCACATGCCCCTGCCTCCCGATGCGCCGAAGGGAATCGAGGGACTCAAGGCGTTTGTCTCAGACTATCGGAAGGCCTTCCCTGATACGTCCGTCACCGTCGAGCAGATCACCGCGTCAGACGATCTAGTGGCGGTCCGTTCGATCTGGAAAGGAACCCACAAGGGCGACTGGATGGGCGTCAAGGCCACCAACCAGCCGATGGAATTCGAAGTTTTCGACGTCGTGAGGCTCAAGGACGGCAAAGCAACCGATCATTGGGGCATGGATGACACGGAGCGCAAGCTGATGGCGGCGGGAAGCAAGAAATAGAAACGCCTCGGGATCACGTCTTTACGCGGGATCAACTGCGAACCCGCTGCCGCAGAACCTCGTAGAGCGCAATCCCCACGCACGTCGACAAGTTCAACGACCGCACGTGCGGCGAGTGAATGGGCATCGTCAACATTCGCTCGCCGTACCGCTCGTGAATGCTCGCGGGCAATCCGCCGGTCTCGCGGCCGAAGATGAGCACGAGGTTTTCGGGACTGCCGAGATCCGCGTCCCAGTACATGCGCGACGCTTTCGTGCTGAAGAAGAACGGCTCGCCGAGACTCGGCAGCTCGCGCTCGAACGCTTCCCACGACGGCCACACGCGCAGATCGACGTGCTCCCAGTAATCGAGTCCCGCGCGCCGCACCTCGCGCTCGTCGAGAGAGAACCCGAGCGGCTCGACGACGTGCAGAGTCGCACCAGCCGCGAGACAGGAGCGCCCGGCGTTGCCGGTGTTCCAGTGGATCTCGGGGTGGACGAGCACGACGTGAAGAGACATCGGAGCAGACTATATGTTTCGCTTTGTGAGACGATGATCGCCTCCACGACCATGAGGCTTCGTCTCCTCCCGCTGCTCGTTCTTGCCGCGCTTCCCGCGGTCGCGAGACAGCGTGTCGTTCGCCACCCCGCGCCGCCCGCCGCGCCCACCTTCAGCAACGAAGTCGTGCGCATCCTCCAGCAACACTGCCAGACCTGTCATCGCGAAGGCGACATCGCGCCGTTCCCATTGATGGCTTACACCGATGCAAAGCCGCGCGCGGCGCTGATCAAGTTCATGACCGAGACGCGGCAGATGCCGCCGTGGAAACCCGCCGACGGCTGCGGCGACTTCCGTGATGAGCGCCGTCTCTCCGACGCCGAGATCGAGACGCTCGGCAAGTGGGTTGCCGCCGGGGCGCCCGAGGGGAATCGCGCGCAGCTTCCGCCGCCGCGCGAGTTCCCGAGCGACTGGGTGCTCGGCGAGCCCGATCTCGTTCTCGCGAACAGCGAGCCGTTCACGCCGCCGCCGCACACCGACACCTATCGCTGCTTCTCCCTTCCGACGAACCTCGTCGCGAACAAATGGGTCGCCGCGGTCGACACGCACCCCGGCGACCGCGGCACTGTCCATCACGTGCTGACGTTCATCGACACCACCGGAGTCTCCATCGGCCTCGACGAAGCGGATCCCGGTCCCGGCTACACCTGCTTCGGCGGCCCCGGATTCACTCCACTCGGCACCCTCGGCGGATGGGCGCCGGGCGCGCGTCCATTGGAGATGCCGGAGAACGTCGCGTTCTCGCTGCCCGCGGCGTCGCGCGTGGTCATGCAGGTGCACTATCACCCGCATCACGGCGACACGATGCCCGACAAGACGCAGTTCGGCATCTATTTCTCCGACGCGCCTTCGCCGAAGGAAATGCGCATCATTCCGCTGATCAACGACACGTTCACGATCCCGCCGCACGACGCGAACTATCGCGTCGACGCGGAGTTCCCGTTTGCCGTGCCGTTCCCGCTGAAGCTCTGGCTCATCGCCCCGCACATGCATCTCCTCGGCAAAAAGATGACCGTGCAGATGACTCCGGCCGAGGGCGCGGCGACGTGCCTCATCACCATCGACGACTGGGACTTCAACTGGCAGGGAGCGTACCGCTACGTCACGCCGATCGACATCCCCGTCGGCGCACGGCTGTCCCTCAGCGCGTACTACGACAACACATCCGCGAACCCACGCAACCCGAACGATCCGCCGAAGCCGGTGTCCTGGGGCGAGGCGACGACGGACGAGATGTGTCTCGCGTTCCTCGGGGTGACGGTCGAGTGAGCCTCGATCCTGACGGCGATGAAAAAGCCGGGTGACGACGACGCAGGATGGGAGGAGCTCGCACGTCAGGACCCTTATTTCCCTCTCCTCGCGGACGGCAGCACGGTCGCCAACGACGCATTCTTCAAGACCGGTGAAGACGACCTATCGGCGTTGCTCGCCGCGACATCGACCCTCTTCTCTCGCGACGTGCGATTGGATTCCGTCCTCGACTTCGGCTGCGGCGCCGGACGTCTGACGTTGCCGTTGGCGAAGCGCGCCGGTCACGTGGTGGCCTGTGACATCGCGCCGACCATGCTTTCCCACGCCCGACAAAACGCCGACCGCGCCGGCCTGCGCAACATCACGTTTCAATTGTGTGAGGAGGTCACCGCCTCGGCGCACGCGTCGTTCGACTTCGTTTGTTCGCTGCTGGTCTTTCAATACATTCCACCATCGATCGGCTACGCACTGATCTCAGCGCTTGCGAAGCGATTGCATCGCGATGGCGTGGCCGCAATTCAACTGAGGCTGTACGGACAAGGCAAGCTGCATCGCTTCGCGAGCTTCACCCGTGCCCGATGTCCATTCGCAACACTCCCCTTCACGCAAATCCAGCGGTACGAAGAACGGCTCGTCGTTCGTGCGGTCGAGAAAGCCGGCGCATCGGTCGTTGCACGACTTCCCACGGGCGAACATAGCGACGACGCCGTTCTGATCGTTCGGAGGACCTGATGCAACAACGTTTCGTGCGCCGCGCTCTCAACTTCGCGCGCAAGCTCCGGGCGGGACTCACGCCGTTCGGCGAGAACGTCAGCCCCGAAATCCCCAACGATCTCTTCATCGCGCACTTGTCGATCTACGCGTTCGCCACGAAGCGTGCGCGCGAGGCACGCGTCCTCGACATCGGAAGCGGCGCGGGATACGGCAGTGAGTTTCTGCGAAGCGCTGGTGCGAGCGAGGTGATCGGACTCGATCTCGATCGGCGGAACGTCCGCTACGCGCGGCGGCATTATCCGCGCGTGCAGTTCCGCGAGGCCGACGCCGAGCACCTCCCGCGCGACCTCGGCGCCTTCGATCTGATCCTCGCATCGAACGTGCTCGAACATCTGCGTGACGTCAATCCCGCGCTCGATGCCATCCGCGCGATGGCGCGCGGGGACGTGATCATCGCGGTGCCGCCGATCGTCGACGAAGCGTCGCTGCGCGCGAACGAGGCCATTCCGTTTCACCGCTCGAATCTCATGGTCACGCGCTGGATCGAGTTGCTCGCGCAGCGGTTCGATGACGTGCGGGCGTTTCAGCACTTCTGGCGGGAGGGCGTCGAGCCGGACTTCAGCGATCCGTTTCCGTCGCGGCTCAAGCCGGAGGACTTCCTTTTCGAGGAAGTCGCGCCGGAGGAGTTGATCTCGAAGCCAACGCTCACCGCATTGTTTGTGGCGCGAGCGATGTCAGGATGACACGGCGCGCGTACAATCTCCATCACCGCACATGTCCACCTCTGCGCCCGAGCCGTCGAGCGTCCTGCGCTTCGATCTCGCGATCCAGCGCAATCACCTGCTCGTCTACACGATCGCGTTCCTCAGCGCGCTCGCCGGCCGCGCGCTCGGGGTCTTCCCGCTGCGCATCGACGTGGCGGTGCTGCTGTGGGCACTGGCCTGCGCGAGTGCGCTCATTCTCTACGCGCTCTACAAACGCGGCTTGAACCGCCAGGTCCTCAACTCGATCTGGATGGCGAACGACATCTTCCTGCTCACCCTCGGCGTCTACGCCACGAACGGCATCAACAGCCCCTGCTTCATCTGGTACGCCGCCACGGCTTCCGCGGCCGCGTTCGCGGGCGGGCGCAGAATGGCCTGGATCGCCAGCGCCGCCAACACCGTCGCCTACCTCGGCCTGCTCCTGTGGATGGGACAAGTCACGTTCTTCGACGCGGCGATGGGGCTGGCCGTGACGCGCATGCTGTTCCTCTTCGGCGCGTCGTACTTTTTCCTCATCGGCGTCGCCGATCTTTCCGAGAAGCGCCTGCGCGTGCGGCAACTCGAGGCCGAGGAGCGGGCGAAGGCGCACGAGCTCGCGGAGGCGAACCGGCGCATTCAGGACGCGGACAAGCTCAAGAGCCAGTTCCTCGCGAACATGAGCCACGAGCTGCGCACGCCGATGAACTCGATCATCGGCTTCTCGGAGATCCTCGTCGAACGCCTCGACGGCAAGATCGAACCGAAGCACCTCGGCTTCCTCGAGCACATCCGCACCTCGGGCACGCACCTCCTCGGCATCATCAACGACGTGCTCGATCTCTCGAAGATCGAAGCCGGGAAAATGGAGATCTATCCCGAGTACTTCTCCATCGCGCCGGTCGTCGACAACGTCTGCCAGGTCATGCGCGGCATGACCCGCGCGCCGCAGAAGATCGTCATCGACATCCCTCCCGATCTCCCGCAGATCGAGACCGATCTCGCGAAGTTCAAACAGATCCTCTTCAACCTGCTCTCGAACGCGGTGAAGTTCTCGCCGCCCGACAAGCCGATCGAGATCCGCGCGTGGCTCGATTCCGGCGCGATCACGGTGTCGGTGCGCGACGAAGGCATCGGCATCGCTCCCGAAAATCACGAGCTGATCTTCGAGGAGTTCCGCCAGGTCGACGGCACCGTGCGGCGCGAGTTCGGCGGCACGGGACTCGGACTCGCGCTCGTGCGGAAGTTTGTCGACCTCCAAGGTGGACGCGTCACCATCGACAGCCGCCTCGGCGCGGGAAGCAACTTCACCTTCACGCTTCCCGTGCGCTCGCGGGCGGCAGTCGTATCCCGCACGCCGGAGGCTCACGCGACGGCGGCGACTCGTGTGCTCGTCGTCGAGGACGACGCGAACGCGTTCGAGCTGATCGCATCCGCGCTCGGCTCGGCCGGCTATTTCGCAATGCGCGCGCGTCACGGCGACGAGGCGATGCGCATGGCGAAGGACTCGCAGCCCGCGGTCGTCACGCTCGATCTCGTGCTTCCGGGCATGGACGGCTGGGAGGTGCTGAAGCGCCTGAAGAACGACGACGCGACGCGCCAGCTCCCGGTGGTGATCATCTCCATGATCGACAACCGCGACCTCGGCATGGCCCTCGGCGCGGACGATTACTTCGTCAAGCCGGTCGATCGCGCGCGTCTGCTGGAGTGCCTGCGCGCGATCACGGCGCGCAACGGATCGCGGCGGCTGCTCATCATCGATGACGACGCCGCGATCCACGCGCTCCTCGACGAAGACCTCTCGTCCCTCGGCTACACGGTGCACAAAGCGTTCTGTGGCGAAGACGGACTGCGCGCGGCCGACGAGCACATGCCGGACGTGATCATCCTCGATCTCATGATGCCCGGCATGAGCGGCTTCGAAGTCGCGGGCTCGCTCAAGCAGAACCCGCGCACCGCCAACATTCCCATCGTCGTGCTGACGTCGAAGGAGATCTCGAACGGCGATCGCGCGCTGCTGCACACGAAGGTATCGAGCTTCGTGCAGAAGGGAACGTCGGCGAAGGAGCAGTTGGTGAGGGAGATCCGGAGAGTTACGACAGTGTCCTGAACGTGTGGAGAACTGCGGACCGCCGCCGTCTCGGCGGCTGACGCGCACGCGTCTCGCGTGCGCCGCGTGCGGGCGAGACGCCCGCACGTCAGCCGGCGGGACGCCGGCGGTCCGATCGCAAAGCGGAGGCGCTGCCTCCGCACTCCACATCATTTCGCGCGAAACGCGCGATCGTAGCCGGTCATCTCCACGTACGCGTCGCCGCGCACGCCCACGCCGCCGAACGTGCCGCTGACGTCGCACGCGCCTTCCCAGTACGTCACGCGCGTGGAGCCTTTCGTCAGCAGCTCCTGTGCATTCAGCAGCGGATTCACCGTCAACGCGACATCGAACGACGGCACCTCCACGCGCCAGCGGACGGGATACGTCGCGCCGCTCTTCGCAGACTTCCAGCGCGCGAGCGGCGTGATGCGCAGTTGATCGCGACGGATGTGAATCACGCTCCCATCGCTCGCGATCAAGGATCCCGAGGAGGTCGTGTCGGGTGTGCCGTCCTTGCGGCGGATCACGTACAGCATCAGCTCGGCGTCATTGTCGAGCTGGATCGAGAACCAATCCCACCCCTGCTGGTTCTCGCGCAGCGCCGCGCTGCCGAACTCGTGATCCATCCACGCCTGGCCCGTCGCGCGCTGACCGTTGATCGTGCCCGCGGCCTCGAGGCGCGTCATCGAGTAGTAGTGCGACGCGTAGCCGACGCCCTGCGCCTTCACGCTGACGCCGTTCTCGCCGTGCACCGCGGGAGCCTTGCGCGTGCGCAGCACGAGATCGAGCGCGTCGTCTCCCTGCTTCGCGACGAGGCGCCACGAGCCGTCGGGATTTGTCGTCGCGCGCCACGCTTCGTTGAACACGTCGAGCTTCCCGATCGCGGCGTCGGCGGTGAAGACGGATCCACGATTGAGTTTCTCGTAATAGCGGAAGTCTTTTTTCGCGACGTCAGTGATGGCGAAATGCGCGGGCATGAGGTCGTTGAGTTGCCAGTTGCCTGTTGCCCGTTGCCCGTTGGGCACGACACCCGCCCGGAAAAACGTCACTTCGAATCCATACCGTCGTCCGCTCTCCGTCCGCAGGTGTCCCGTGTAGTACCACCATTCGGTGCGGTACTCGGGATGCGCTCCGTGATCGCGCGGGAAGACGAACTCATAGCCTGGCAGCGCCGGCCGGAACGCCGGAGCGAAGAGCAGGAGCGCGAGCAAGGCGGTTTTCATCGGCGTGACGGCCCTATAATCGCAGGTCCCATGGCCGAACAGCCCGTCGGCGCCCGCGCAAGATTCAAGACCCTGGCTCAGGAGACCAACGTCGCCATCGACGCCGACGACCTCCTCGCGCTCGCGCGGCGCTATGCCGATCAGGGGATGTACGACGAGTCGATCCATCTCTACGAGATGGCCGAGAAGCTCAAGCCCGGCTCGGTGTCCCTGCGCATCAACCTCGCCCGCGTGCGCGATCAGAAGAAGGCCGCGGAAGAGAGCCGCTACGTCAGCGTGAAGTCCGAGGTCGTCGGGGAGCGCGCTCGGGACGAGATCGATTCGTCGCAGTACGTCGGCCTCGCGCAGTACTACATGGCCAAAGATCAGACCTCGAAGGCCATCGAGCTCCTCGAGATCGCGAAGCTGAAGACCCCGAACAACTACCGCCCCTTCGAGATCCTCGGACGCCTCTACTACTCCCAGGGCCAGTGGGAGCTCGCGCACGAGGAGATCCAGAATGCGCGCAAGCTCAACCCGTTCGACCGCGGCCTGGCCGAGATCTCCGGACGAATCCAGTTCGAGCTGAAGAACTTCGATCGCTCGCTCGAGGACTTCATCGACGCCTTCCTGCTCGCCACCGACCAGAAGGGCGAGTCGACCGAGCCGGTGCGCCGGATGATCAACACCCTCAAGCGCATCCACTCCATCGAGCCGAAGGATCTCAACGCGCGCATCAAAGAGCGCGTCGAGCAGCTCCAGCTCGCGACCGAGCGCCTCGAGTTCCGCAAGGAAAACCTCTTCCGCCTCGACCCGCGCAAGGACATGAAGGACATCCTTCAGAAGATCACTCGCGCGGCGGAGAAGCGCGAAGACCTCATCACCACCTCGCACGAGCTGCGCAAGCTGAGCGTCTTCCAGCACATGAAGGACGAGCAGATCTTCCGGCTCTCGAAGCTCGTGCACGTGCAGGATTTCTCGACCGGCGACTACGTCTTTCGCGAAGAAGACCGGAGCATGGACTTCTACGTCGTCAAGGACGGCCGCATCGAGATCCGCAAGGAAACGCCCTTCGGTCCGCAGATCCTCGGCAACCTCACCGCCGACCACATCTTCGGCGAGATGAACTTCATCGACCGAACGCACCGCTCGAGCGACGCGCTTGCGGTGTCCGATCGCTCCGCGAGCTACACGTTTTCGTTCAGCGCGCTCGACCAGATCATGGACGAGGACAAAGAGCTCGCGGTCGGACTGCACTGGGCGTTCTGGCGCTCGCTCACCGAGAAAGTGCGCGACGCGAACGAGCAGCTCAAGCTCTTCTTCCAGGAAGACGCGAAGCGCGGCCAGGGCCGCAAGCGCGACGCGGGCAAGCGCGACGTGCAGGCCGTGACGGTGAAGTCGGAGGACAAGGTCGACCTCTTCCGCGAGCGCGGCCTGTCCGCCGCGGAAATGAAACTGCTGGCGACGTTCTCGAGCGAGGAGCGCTTCCGCGAGGGCTCGCAGGTCTTTCGCGAGGGAGACAAGGGCGACAAGCTCTACATCGTCCTCGACGGCCGCGTGCGGATCTCGAAATTCATCCCCGGCGTCGGCGAGGAAGCATTGACGGTGCTCGACCGCGGCGACTTCTTCGGCGAGATGGCCCTCATCGACGACAAACCCCGCTCCGCCGACGCGAAAGCACACGAGCAGGACGCGACGGTGCTGTCCATCGACCGCGCGACCCTGAACGAGATCCTCTCCATGGACCCACACGCGTCCCTACAGTTCCTCAACCTACTGTGCCGCATGATCAGCCGCCGCCTGCGCGAGATCAACGAGAAGATCGTGCAGTGGAAGTACATGAGCGGCGGGTTCTGACGTAGGGCGGGCTTCAGCCCGCCCGCGGAGCGCTGGCGTCCCGCCGGCTGTCGTGGCGGCGTCCCGCGCCGCCACCCCGGGCGGGGGAACAGTCCCTCGACCGCATGGGCGGAGTCGATCCAGGCGACGCGTACAGTCGACGAACCCTACGCCCACAGTCCCACCCACCGAATTGGACAGTCCACTGACTCTAAGCTTACGGTCCACGCACCGAATTGGACAGTCCACTGACTGTGGCCGTACAGTCCGCAGACCCTGAGCCTACAGTTCCTCGACTGTACGCCTATGGAGACCGTACCGACGCCCACAGTCGTCGGACTGTAGGCGTATGAACGACCACCCGGCGCCGCGGGGCGCCGGATGTCGGAGTCGGACGCAGTGGCGGTGCCGCGACGGACGGTGGCAAGAGCAACGATGTTCGTTGCGACGACGATCTGCGCGCTGGGTTCGGCGGATATCGAGGGTCAGACGAAGACCCCGCTGCCGTTCCAGCGCTACGCGACAACCGTTCGCGATGGACCTGTCGCGCCACCCGTCTCCCGCGCCCCAACTCGCCGCGCTATGCGGCACGTTCCATCGCGCTGTGACAGAACGTGATGAGAGCGCCCGTGCTATGTGGATGAAGCGAAGTACAAGTACTACGGTGTCACCAGCGTAAGAGGCGCGCTTTCAACATGCGCTAGGCGGACGCTGAACGGCCGGCTATTTTGCACCATCGCTGGATCCTTCGCTCGAATGTCCAGAGTTGCCAGCGTTATCGATACCCCTCGGCTGAGACGTTCGGCCCAGAATATATCCCGACAGCCCGCCTAGCAACGCCGCAAGCTCCTTGCCCTCTAGTGTCCCCATGATGCCGAACAAGATGATAGCGATCACTATCAGAAAGAGCGTGACGAATTGCATACCCATTTCGCCCGAGAATATTGTTTTTGCGATGTCTCGGCTTTGGGCGATGAAGTAGAAACCAGCAATCACTATGAATACCAAAACGCCGAATGTATACGTTACGTTCGTACGGAAGCGGTTTGTATCTTTGGAAGCATCGAAGAGCGACGCGATCCGCTGTTCCACGGTGAAAAGCCGACGTACGGCGGCCTCACGCTTTACTCGTGCATCCTCTAGAAGTGGGCCCGAGCTTTGCAGCGTCGCCAGGTCCTTCTCGGCGCCGTCGAGATACTGCTCGATAAGTTCGATCCTAGCTGAATCAGGAGTGTGAGCGCTTTGCGCCTTTTGAAGGTCGCGTTTGGCCGTCGTTACGCTTTTTTCTAGAGTACTCACGGGAGGCAAGTTTTTAAGTGCCACAGAGAGTTCTTCTATGCGGCGATCCGTTGACGTCAGTTGCTCGATCAGCACATCGCGTTCCTCGAAGAGCAACCGAAAGTCATTTGTCTTTGCTATGTCGAGCGGCTTCTTCGCCGGCTCTCCCGTCGCGGCAGTGCTCGTTGCCGCTGGTGTCGTGGCATCCTGCGTACTAGCCACGCTGGCAGCAAGCACAAACGCGAGGAGCCCTAGTGCGTGGCGTATTCGCATTGCCTCTCCCATCTCTGTGTGTCTACCAGTAGGAGTGTCAGAAACGCATGTTTCCCTACCTGGCCACACCTCGTAATCACGTCTTGGGCTCGCCGTGTAACCTCTCCGCCGCCTAACGTCACGGTGAAGCTGATGCGGCCCGGCAGCCGAGCTGCCTACGTCGTCGCAAGCGTGGCGGTGTCACGCCGGACCGACCAGTAAGGGTCGAGTCGACCGGGGCGTACATTCGACCACCGAACCGCGCAGGAGCTGTTGATTGTCGCGTTGGGACTATCAGATGTTCGGTTCGGACAAACGGAAGTTCGTTCCGTCGTGGATTTTGTCGAGATCGCGCTGATCGGAGCACGATCCGCGTGAATTTTGTCTCGATCGGACAAAATGGAAGCTCGATCGCAGCAAGCGTCGATCGCTATTCTGCTGAATCCACCGCGATCCCGGTTTTCTGAGTCCGGACTCGACAACCATTTATCCCGATCGGACAACCGCCAGCTCGGTCGTGATAAGCGTTTATCCCTTCGCTGCTGAATTCACCGCGATCCTGGCTTTTCGAGTCCGGATTCGACAACCATTTGTCCCGATCGAACAACCGCCAGCGCGATCGCATCAAACGCCAGCTCATTCCCGCTCTTTCCAAAGCGATGCGTAACGCGTTTTTCGCGGCGGAAGCATCAGAGTCAGCGACAGGGCTCTTCGTCACTGGAACTTCTTCCATCGGAGGGGAACGATCATCCACGCCTCGCGGCCATCGGGCGAGATCGGCCAGGAGGTGGCCCACGCGATGGGCGGAGAGTACCGGGAGAACCACAAATGCGACGTCGAGCGGCGCGAATCCAGTCGAGCCGAACACCTTGAGGTAAACGATGATCGGTGCCGCGACCATCAGCTGTGCGGCGGCAACCCTCCCCACGCGATCAGCGTCGTCCCATGGCGGAGGCAGTGTGTACGCGCAACTGCCGTGAATCGGGTAGATCTCGATCGCGACACTTTGCTTCCGCGCCGCTCCGCGACGAACGGGCGGCGCGAACTCGCGGATCACGAGGATCGCCAGATACGCGCGGTCGCCGCGCTCAAACGGAGGCGCGGCTTCAGCCCGCCGCGTCGTGTGAACGGACCAATCGCGCGTACCGCTCTGCCTCACCGGGGGGCGGTGGTCGTTGAACCCACCTTCGAGACAGCCAAAGCGGCGCGGTGCAATGTTCATCTGTGCACGATATGTTTCAGGCCGATGAATATATGGTAGTATTCCAACTCCATATATAAAACGTATGAATAAGGAAACAGAGAGCTTCCAATTCCTGGTCGCTTTGCCGACGCCGCAGAAAGAGCAGTTGGACACGATCGCCAAAGAAACCGGAACGTCACGCGTGGCGGTCGTTCGATCGGCAATCGAGATGTTCCTGGCTGAACGCGGCGGCGAGAAACTCTCGATCGAGCTTCCCGAAGATTTGCGCATCAGGCTTGCCGCATTTGTGGAAGCGTTCTACGGCGCAACCGTCCAATTGATCGTCGCGGATGCTTTACAACGACATATCGACCGATTCATCAACGACAACCCGGACATCAAAGAACGCTTCGAGGAAGCGCACAAACAGATCGTCGCGAGTGGGAACGTGGAGGGTGGGAGCATCGTGGTGTTTCCTCGAACTCGAGTGTCTTGAAGAAGACTTGATCGATGCACAGCAGCCGGCGTACCCGTAAATCTCCACGTGTCTCTGGCCGTCGCAAAGGCCAGAAGATCCTGTTGATCCACGGCCACGACGAGAAGAACGTGCTCCGGCTGCAGAAGTTCATCCTGGAACATTGGAAGGATTGCACGCTGATCACGTTGAGCGACCTTCCTGCGCAGGGACGCACGATCATCGAGAAGTTCGAGTGGGAGGCGAAGGACGCGGTCTTCGCGCTGGCGCTGATGACGCCTGACGATATCGTGCGAAATGGCAATTCCCGGTACCGTCAGGCGCGGCCCAACCTCCACTTCGAGCTGGGATGGGTTTACGGCCGGCTCGGGCGCTCGCGCGTGTGTATCCTCTTCAAGCGCGGCACGAAGCTGCCTAGCGACCTGGAAGGCATCAACCGCTTCGACTTCACGAAAAACGTCCGTGATGTATTCGAGCAACTGCAGACTGAGCTCGAATCGGCCGGAATGCTGAAGTCGGCCTGACACCCGCGTCATTAGACGCGGCGATGTTTGGAGTCCCTCCGTAAAGCTTCTTCCGAGAAGCGTCTGAATGATCTGGACGCCGAGTACGAAGATGCTTAGCGCGCCGATAGGTCGCCCAACTTGCCGCCGAACCTGTCGGCGGGCTGGTGTCCGGCTCGGCAGCCGAGTCAACATGCGGATCAGAAATGTAATCCGTCGGAAAGTCCCAGACGCTCGAGAAGTCCAGCCCAAGACGGTATACCAGCAGGGATGGAGATACCAGAACCGAAGAAGGGAATCAGCGATGCATCTCGACATGCGGCTACGATCCGCGGTGGTAGAAATGATGCGTACGCTGAGAGCCGCTTACCTTCAGGCCCGTCCAACGCAGTGATAAGCCGTTGGCTATGTGCCACTACCTCCGGCAAAACACTCTTGTCGACGTCGGGCAGTATCGTGAGTCGCCCGAGTTGTTCCACAATCCGCGTACGAGCCTCTCGACGCATAGCGCTGGTAAACGTGTATGTCGGCAGCGTAGGCGGGGTAAAAGGAGCATTGGACATGGCTGCCAAGATTAACAGGGAGGTGACGAGAATCACAGCCGGCCTAATTTCATGCTGCGCAGCCCGGCTTCGATTCGCCGGATGTGGAACAACCCTGGCGTAGGGCCGCGGTCGTCGCAACGTTAGCTAGAATCGTGGCGTGACTACGGCGAAGTTGGCGCAGCGCGATCCGGGTCCGGACCCGGTGGCGGAACAGGACGCGGTCGGCGCCTGGATCCTTGCCGAGCTCGAGTCGGAGCGCCCGTGGGATGAGCTGTTCGCCCGGTCATCGGATCTCCTGGCTGAATTGGCCGCGGAGGCGATTCGTGAGGACGAGGCTGGCCTGACAGAGCCCTCGATCCGGAGAAGCTTTGGAGTCGCGAACGAACTCGGCGTTCCTCAAACTCTTAGCAGGTCTGCCGCGGAACGTGCGTGAGCAAGCCGTCGCCGCCTATCTGCTCTTCCGAGAAAACCCATGGCATCCGAGCCTTCACTTCAAACGCGTACATCCGACCAAGCCGATCATGTCTGTACGAGTGGGTAGCGACTATCGCGCCGTCGGTATTCAACGAGAGCCGGGCGCAATCCTCTGGTACTGGATCGGGGCCTCACGAACAATACGAGACACTTCTCGCAAACCGTAAGGGATGACGTTCGCAATCGCACTCCGAATCACCGACTCTGCACAATATCCCCAGAGTTGACCCTTCCCGACTTCACGCGAACGCGCCGGCTGCCGAGAACGCGATCGTACTGCTCGAACACCGACGGCAGGCCTTCCGAATTGGTGTCCACGCCGGTCTGCATCTCGAAATGCAGATGCGGGAACATCGAGCTTCCCGAGGCGCCGATCGCGGCAATCGCGTCGCCTTTGCGAACCTTCTGACCGACCTTGACGCGGCTGCTGCCGTGCTGAATGTGACCGTACAGGCTGTGCTCGCCGTTGCCGTGGTCGATCACGAGGTAATTGCCCCAGATCTTCATCGGCCCGTCCGTCGCGATCGTGGCGGGATCGAACGTCCGGTCGTCGGGAGCACTGTCGACTACTGCAGCAACAACACCGTCCGCGACCGCGCGTACCGGTGTTCCGAATCCGAACCAGCTTTCGTTCTTCTCTTTCGGACCAGAGGACATGTTCCCGTCCTCGTCCACGGGGACGAAGTCGTAGCTGTAGCGCATGAAGTTCGTGCGAAACCCCAGCTGCTGTAAACCGGGGATCGTGTAATCCCAGCGGCGATGGTGGGCGTAGAAATCGTGGCCGTCGTAAACGATCATGCGGCGCTGGATCGGAAGAATCAGCCGCGCCTTCGCCCGATACACCTCCGGCTTCACAATCGCGCTTTCCGTGTTACGCCGGCTGCCGTCTTTCGAGCTCAGTTTCAAATCGAATTGCACCGTGTGCAGGTCGACGTCCGGTGCGAACTCGTGAAAGGGATTGAAGAGCAGCGACGTGGCGCCGGCCGGCACCTCAGAGACATCAGCCGTTCGGATGCTCGGCCGCGTGCCGTTCCCGTCGATGAACTTCCGCAGGACCAGCTTGCCGGATCGATCGAATACGGACACCTGCACCTCGTCCACATCCAACGCTTCGGCCATGCGATTCTCGATGATCAGGTCGACGCTCAGCGACTGACCGCTCGCGTCCGCGGAGATGAGTGCCGGTTGCGGGGAAACGTGTACGCTGACGTCCGGCGCATCCGCGGCAGTCATCATCAACAGAAGAGCGGCAACAAACATGGGGACATCTTACGAGTGCTCCGCTCACAAGTTGCACGCCGGCAAACGTCTTGCTGGACCTCGTCGCGTGCGCCTGCTGCCGTATCTGATGCTCGCTCTACTGAGTTGCCACATGTCCGCAAGGCCGCACATTCTGATCGTCACCGCCACCCTCGGATATCGCCATGAATCGATCCCGACCGCGGAGCAAGTTCTCGGACACATCGCCGAAGAACAGGGCATCGACGTGTCGTTCGCACGCAATGAAGAGGAGGTTCGATCACGGCTCACTCCTTCCGAGCTCGCGAACGTCAACGCCGTCTTCTTCGTGAACACGACTGGCGAGCTCCCGACGACCGCCGCGGATGCGCTCATCACCTGGGTCCGCGCAGGCGGCACGTTCGTCGGCGTCCACAGCGCCTCGGACACGTGGCACGCGGTGCCGGCCTACATCGAAATGCTCGGCGGAGAATTCATCGGACATCCACCGGAGACGACCGCCACGATCGTCGTGGACGACCCAATGCACACCGCGACGCGAGCGTTGCCATCGACGCATGTGTTGTACGAGGAGTTTTATTACCTCGGAAGCGTCGACCTGCCGCGACTACGCACACTGCTCTCGCTGCGCACGCGCCCCGAGCCGCCGGGAGATGCAGGCTATTTTCCGCTGGCGTGGGAGAAGGCATTCGGCAACGGGCGCGTTCTCTACACCGCATTGGGACATCGCGAGGATGTCTGGTCGTCGCCGTGGTTCCGCGCTCACATGAGCGGTGCGGTCGAGTGGGCGGTTCATCCACCTTCCGCACGCGCGAAACGTCGAGCGGTGCGTCACTGACGTTTTGCGCCGCGCGCCTTCCGCAGAGCTTCTTCCATCGCTTCCATCGGCGTCATTGCCACGAGGTTCCTTCGACGCCGGAACTTCTTCCACGCGAGCGGAACGATCGGCCACGCCTTGCGCCCGTCGAGGGTCGAGATCGGGATGAGGTTGACCAACGCGATGATCAGCGAGTAAACGCCGAGCACCTCGATTGCGACATCGAGCGATCGCACACCCGTCGAGCCGATCACCTTGGCGAATACGATCAAAGGCACGGCGACGATCAGCTGCGCGGCGGCACCACCCCACGCGATCAACCCATCGTCCCACCGTGAGTCGGGGAGGTTGTACATGCAACTGCCGTGAATCGGGTAGATGTGGATCGCGATGACCTTGCACCCGCGCCACTCCGCGACGCGCTGGTGACCAAGCTCATGGATCAGGAGAATGGCCAGATAGGCGATGACCCCCGCGCTCATGATCAAAAAGTGACGAGAGCCGGCGATCAGCAGAAGGAGAGCAAGCGCCGGCACGGACCAGTGAACCAGGATGGGGACGCCGGTTCGGGTCCGCGCCACGAGAAACATCCGGCCGAGCCACGGAAGGTTCATGGTTCGTGTGCGGCGGATCTCACAATCGCGAGCGCTTCCTCGATCCCGCGCGGCGGTTCGACGTAGGAGAGCACCGTGAAGCTCAGAAGCAGTTTCCCCGCGGGAACGCCGCCATTTGCCATGAATTTGTGCTCGCCCGCTCCTGGTGCGCGGTCGGTGGCCCAGAAGAAGTGTCCCTCTCCGGTCGTCGTCTCGATCGTGCGCAGCACCAGTTCTTTTTCAACGGCCGTCGGCTGAACGGACTGCGCCGCACGCTCGATCGCAGCGCGAATGTTCTCCGTCGAATTGAATTTCGGATCGTCGCGCGGCGACCAGAGTGGCGTGATCAGAACGATCGCTTTGCTTTCGTTGGACGTCAGCTCGATCGTCGGAGGCGCACCGCCCTCGGCGCGAACCTGTTCGGTCCAGTTGGCTGGCACGGACAGTTTCAGCACGCCGTGATCGGTCAGAGGGTAGGAGCGTGCCGCGGGCGGATCGGCCGCCTGGGCGCCTACCACCGCGCAGAACGAGAAAAGGAACGCCGGAACCGCGAATGATCGCCTCATGCTGTCCCCTCCGGGGATGTACTCATGATAGTGCTGTCGCCATACTTGAGCGCGTGATCTTCCTCGTTTCCTTCGCCGCCGTCTTCCTGCTCCTCTGGCTGATCTTCTTCGCCATCGGTCCCGGCCTCGAGCATGTGCTCGCACGCACCGCGCACTGGACAGCGAAGTTTCGCTATCGCGATTACCTGCCGGTCTTCGTCGTTCTCGCGGCGGGCATCGCCGCGACCGCGTTCGCGGGCGACGCGTTCATGGACATCGCGGAGCGCGTGCAGGCGGAGTCGCCGAAACTTCACGAGATCGACGCGCGCACGCACGAGTGGGCGCGGTACACGCACACGGGCGGATCGACGGCGTTCTTCACCACGCTCACGCTCATCGGGACGCCGGTCGGCATCGGGATCCTGGTCGCGATCCTCGCCGGGCTGCTGGCGCTGAAGAAGCGCTGGCGCTGGGCCGCGTATCTCGTCGTCACGACCAGCCTCGGCGGGCTGCTCAACCTGCTCCTGAAGTCGTTCTTCGAGCGCGCGCGTCCCGAGCTCGCCGAAGCGCTGCGCAGCGCGCACGGCTACTCGTTCCCCAGCGGACACGCGATGGGCTCGACGGTCTGCTTCGGCGCGCTGGCGTATCTCGCGGTGCGCGCATTGCCGCGCTGGGGCCAGCGGTCGGCGGCGATCGCCTTCGCCTGCTCGATGATCCTCGCCATCTCCGCCTCACGCATCTACCTCGGCGTCCACTGGATCTCCGACGTCGGCGCGGGCATCGCCGCGGGACTGATCTGGGTCGTCACCGCGACGGTCGCGTACGAGACTATGCGGCGAATCCGGATGGTGCGCGCGCTGCGGGCGAAACGCTGAACGTCTGATGTGGAGTGCGGCGACGGCGAGTCGCCGCTGTCCTTTGCGGCAGCTCAACGTGGCGCGAGAATCACATGCTCGTGAGAGATTCGCTGCCGCACTCCAAAAGCACTTTCAAGACGCCTGGCCGCTGCGCGTGCTCGAACGCGGCGATCGCGTCGTGCAGCGGGTAATGCGCGTGGATCAGTTCCGTCGGATCGATCTCACCGTTCGCGAGCAGACGGAGCGCCGGCGCGAACGGACCGCAGCGCGAGCCGACGAGCGTGATCTCGTCGACGACGACCGCCGACGCGTTGAACGTCAGCTCGCCGGCGTAGGTGCTCTTCATGACCAGCGTGCCGCGCGGCCGCAGCGCCTTGTGCGCGAGCTCGAACCCCGACGCGGATCCGCTGCATTCGACGGCCACATCGAACGAGCGCGGCGCAATCGCGTCCGCATCGATCGTCGCGATGCCCGCGCGCTCGAGGAGCGCGAGCTTGCCTGCGTGCCGTCCGGTCACCGTGAGACGGCATCCCGTGAGCGCGAGTGTGCGTGCGATGAACTGTCCCAGCTTTCCGTCGCCGACGACGAGCACACGGTCGGACTCGCGGATCGCGACCTGCTGTTGAATCTCGAGCGCCGCGGCTAGCGGCTCGGTGAACACGGCGCGCTCCGTCGCGAGATCGTCGGGCACGACGTGCAAGTTCGCGATGGGAAGGATCAGTCGCTCCGCAAATGCGCCGTTGCGTCCTGCGATGCCGAGGACGCTGCGGTTTTCACAATGCGTGGCGCGTCCGTTGCGGCATGCTTCACACGATCCGCAAGTCGCGTTGATCTCGCCGACGACACGCGCGCCGCGCAGCTCCTCCGGACCCTGCTCCACCACGCCGACGAACTCGTGACCCGGAATGCCGGCGAAAGGGTAATACCCGCGCGTGAGCTCGATGTCCGTGTTGCAGATGCCAGCCATCAGCACGCGCACGAGCGCTTCGCCGGGTGGCGGAGTGGGAACGGGGAGATCGTCGCGAAGTGTGAGTTGACGGTCCTCGAGCCAGAGTGCGCGCACGAAGAGAGGATATCGCGCGGCCGAGGTCAGCTCACGTCTTCGCTGCGCACCTCGCGCGGCGAGTAGAGCTCGCGCACGAGGCGGCCGATCGACATGCGGTCGAGCGCGGCGGTGGTGCAAGTGTTCAGCGTCGCGAACAGAGTCCCGACGGCGGCGCGCTCGCGATCCTGGGGGCCGATGTCGGGAAGGAGGCGCAGCACGCCTTCCATCTGCGCCACGACTTCCTCCACGGAGATGCGGTCGGGATCGCACGCGGGAACGAAGCCGACCCATTCGCCTCCGGTCTGGGCGACGAGCTTGGCGTCTTCGAGCTTGCACATCACCCGCACCATCTGCGAGTCGGTCGTCCCGAACTGCTCCGCCAGGCGATACGCGGACGGCGGCTCTTCGCGCCGATCGAAGCGGCGCGAGACCTCGATGAGGCCACGCATTGCGAAGTAGAGATCGAACTGCGGCTGGTCCTGTACCTGCTGCTCGCTCGCGCGCAGCACGCCGTAGAGGTTCTGCCAGACGTAACTGACCTCGACGCCGAGGAGGACGACGACCCACATCGTCTCGATGGCGATGAGGAAGATCACGGCGAGACCGATCGTGCCGTAGATGAGGTTCAGCCGGCCGCTCATCAGGTAAGTCGAGTAGATCCCGAACAGGTAACGGACGAGGGTGAACAGCACGGTCGTGACGAGCGCGCCGACCATCGCCGCCGGGAGGCGCACGCGCGTCGACGGCACGAGCCAGAAGAGCATCGTGAAGCCGATGAACAGCACGACGATCGGCACGATGATGAAAATCAGCTCGCCCTCGAAGAGAACGCGCAGGTAGCGGTTCCGCTCGAGCATGCTCGTCGTCGTGAAGGAGAGACCCATCAGCAGCGGACCCCAGAAGAAAAGCATAGTGAAGGCCATGATCTTCTGCCGATATCCACGCACGCTGCGCACCTTCCAGATCTGATTCACGGCGCCTTCGACGGCGAGGAAGAGCCGGAAGGCGATGAACATGAAGGCGATCGCGCCGACGGTCGACGCGGTGGCCGCGTTCTCCGCGAAGCGCGCGAGGTGATAGGTGATCTGCGGCGAGCGATACGGCACGACGGCGTTGAGGATCGTGTCGATCTGCACCTGGAAGCCGGGGAAGAGGTTCGCGAAGTAGCGCTTGAGGATGTGCGTGAACGCGACCAGCAGAGGGATGAGCGAGAGCAGGGTCGTGTACGCGAGCGACGCGGCGCGCGAAGTGCCTTCGATGTTCCAGAACTCCCGCACGACTTCGCGAATGAACAGGAAGAACTCGACGATGATCGCGCGCGCGCGTTTGTGGCCGAAGCCGTGGCGGCGGTAGACCAGCACGGCCGGATCGGTGAGCCACGACCAGACGATGTTCTTCGCGGAGAAGAAGCGCGTCAGCCAGCGCTCCCGCCAGCCCTGAGGGCGCTCCCGCGGGTCCTCGGTCATGCAGAAAGCATACAGGGCGCAGAGCACGATGAGGGAGCGCCGCCGTCTCGGCGGCTGAGCACGCGGCGTCCCGCCGCGGGCGGGTGGGGGAGCGTTCCTCAGCACGAGTCTCGCCACCCGCCCGGGGTGGCGGCGCGGGACGCCGCCACATCAGCCGGCGAGGACGCCAGCGCTCCACTCGTCCTGCGCCCTGCGCCCTGCCCCCTGCGCCCTGTCTTGCATAATGCTCAGCGTGCCTCCCGATCGCATCCACATCCCCGACGTCATCGAGCCCGACGAGAAGCTGCCGAAGGATCTCGTCGCGCTGCGGCGCTTCGCGTTCTACATGGACGAGGCGTTCTCGATCCCCGGCACTCCGTTCAAAGTCGGCCTCGACGCCCTCCTCGGATTGATCCCGGGCATCGGCGACATCATCGGCGGCTTGCTGTCGACGTGGATCGTCATCGGTGCGCTGCGGCATCGCGTGCCTGGACGCGTGATCGTGCGAATGCTCCTCAACATCGGCATCGACCTGCTCGTCGGCGCCGTGCCCGTCGCGGGCGACGCCTTCGACTTCATGTACGAAGAGAACGTCAAGAACATGCGGCTGCTGGAGAAGCATCGCGACCGCCGCCGTCCACCGCGCTCGGCGGCGGCCATCGCATTCGTCGCGATCCTGATCGTGCTGCTCGTGCTTGCCGTCGCCATCGGAGTGGTGGCCGCGGTCCTCGCGCTGGTGTTCTGGCTGATCGGGCAGCGGCCGATCCTCTGAGCATGGCCTTCCTTTTCTTTCGCCGACGCAGGAAACCGCGGTATCCGGGGCGTCCGCCGCTGCCGATGGTGCGGCGCCGCGTGCCGATGCGCTACCACATGCGCCACCAGTTCGGCGTGCGCGACTTCGCGTTCCTGCAGACGATGCACGCGCTCACCGGCATGGACATGTCGAAGGGAAACCGCGTCGAAGTCCTGAAGAACGGCGTGCGGTTCTTCCCGTCGATGCTCTCCGCGATCCGCGGCGCGAAGAAGACCATCAATTCCGAGTTCTACATCTACTGGGACGGCGAGATCGGACGCATGTTCGCCGAGGCGCTGGCCGAGCGGGCGCGCGCGGGCGTGGCCGTGAACGTCATCCTCGACGCCGTCGGCTCGGCGCCGATGTCTCACGACCTCACCGAGTTCATGCAGCGCAACGGCGTGAGCGTGGAGTGGTATCACCCGCTGCGCTGGTACACGCTCTCGCGCTTCAACCACCGCACCCACCGCAAGCTCCTCGTCATCGACGGCGAGATCGGCTTCTCCGGAGGAGTCGGCATCGCCGACGAATGGCGCGGCGACGCCGACAGCAAGGACCATTGGCGCGAGACGGTGATCCGCATCGAAGGGCCGGTCGTGATGCAGTTGCAGTTCGCGTTTCTCGACAACTGGGTCAAGAGCCGCGGCGAGCTGCTGACGGGACTCGACTACTTCCCGCGCATCGAGCCGCGCGGCGACTGCATCGCGCAGGTCGTGAAGTCCTCACCGTCCGAGGGCTCTTCTGCGGCGAAGCTGTTGTACGTGGTGTCGATCGTGTCGGCGAAGCAATCGATCTACATCAACAGTGCGTACTTCGTCCCCGACTCCGACACGATGCGCGCGCTGGAAGGCGCGGTGCGGCGCGGCGTCGACGTGCGCGTGATCGTGCCGGGCGAGCACACCGACGTCCCGATCGTGCGCCACGCGGGGCGGTTCTATTACAACCGGCTCCTTCGCCGCGGCATCCGCATCTTCGAGTATCAGCCGACGATGATGCACGCGAAGTCGATGGTAGTGGATGGCATCTGGACGACGGTCGGCTCATCGAACTTCGACGACCGCTCGTTCCGCCTGAACGACGAAGTAAACGTGAACGTCTACGACGAGGGCATCGCCGCGCAGATGGAAAAGATGTTCTTCGAAGACCTCGCCCGCAGCGAAGAGATCACCCGCCTCCGCTGGCTGCAACGGCCCTGGCTGGACCGGATGAAGGAGCGGGTGGCGGAGTGGTTCAAGCCGCAGTTGTGAAACGTAGGGCGTGGCTTCAGCCCGCCTCCCCCGTGGAGGGGCGGGCTGAAGCCACGCCCTACGTCACTCCCACTCACTGTGCACGAACGGCGCGTCCGCACCTTTGTCGCTGCGCTGATACGTGTGCGCGCCGAAGAAGTCGCGTTGCGCCTGGGTGAGGTTCTGCGGGAGGTTCGCGGTGCGGTAGCTGTCGAAGTAGGCGAGCGACGCGGAGAACGCGGGGACGGCGATGCCGTTGCTCTGCGCGAACGTCGTGCAGCGGCGCCATGCGTCCTGCGAGCGCGTGAGGTCGTCGCGAAAGGCGTCGTCGAGCAGGAGGGTCGTGACGTCTTCGTTGCGCTCGTACGCGCGCATGATCGAGTCGAGAAACTTCGCGCGGATGATGCAGCCGGCTTTCCAGATGCGCGCGATCTCGCGCAGGTCGAGCCCCCACTTCCATTCGCGCGATCCGGCACGCATCAGCGCGAACCCCTGCGCGTACGAACAGATCTTGGCCGCGTACAGCGCATCGTGGACATCGCGAACGAATTGCTCGCGATCCCCGGGCTGAAGCCCGGGGCTAACGCCGAACACGCGCGACGCCGCAACGCGCTCGTCCTTCATCGACGACAACACCCGGGCGTCAATCGCAGCGGCAATCGTCGGGATCGAGACGCCGAGGTCCAGCGCGACTTGCGCGGTCCACTTGCCTGTCCCCTTCTGCCCTGCCTTGTCCAGCACCTTGTCCACCAGCGGTCCGCCGTCGGCGTCGCGCACGCGGAAAATCTTCGCCGTGATCTCGATGAGGAACGACTGCAGCGGTCCCTGGTTCCAGCTCTCGAAGATCTCCGCGAGCTCGTCCGCGCCACAGCCGAGGCCGCGCCGCAGCAGGTCGTACGCCTCGGCGATGAGCTGCATGTCGCCGTACTCGATCCCGTTGTGGACCATCTTCACGAAGTGGCCCGCGCCGTCGGGACCGCAGTACGTCACGCACGGCCCCGAGTCACTGCGCGCGGCGATCGCTTCGAAGATCTCGCGGATCGCCTCCCACGACTCCTTCGTGCCGCCGGGCATCAGCGACGGACCGAAGCGCGCACCTTCCTCGCCGCCCGACACACCCGAGCCGACGAAGTGCAGTCCGGTCTCGAGCGCGAGCTCCGCTCGCGCCTGCGTGTCCTTGAACCACGAGTTGCCGCCGTCGATGACGACGTCGCCCGGCTCGAGCAGCGGGATCAGCTTGCCGAGCATCTCGTCGACCGGCGCGCCCGCCTTGATCATCATCATGATCCGGCGTGGCCGCTCCAACTCGTTGACGAAGTCCACGAGAGCGCGCGTCGCGGTGAGAGGCTTGTCCGGATTGGCCGCGCAGAACTTCTCGGTCGTTTGCGGCTCGCGGTTCCACGCCGCGACGCGGAATCCGTGATCGGCGACGTTGAGGGCGAGGTTCGAGCCCATCACGCCGAGGCCGATCATGCCGAACTGCGAGCTCACGCCTTCACCATCTTCACCGCTTGCGCGAGTTGCTCCAGACCCGCGTCGACGTCCTCGCCGAGATCGATGCTGAGCGCGCGGCGGCCTCGGCTCGCCAGCGACTGGAAATCGCCGATCGCCTGCGCGCGAGCGAGCGCGCCGAAACCGAACTTCTCGTCAGGGATCGGTACGTCCTCGCGCGGACCGCCGGTGAGCTGGAGGAACACGCCGTTGTCGCCGCCTCCCTTGTGGAGCTGGCCGGTCGAGTGGAGGAAACGCGGCCCGTAGCCGCTCGTCGTCGCGACGCGCAGCTCGCGCGCAATCGTCTCGCGTATCGCCGCGATCTTCTGTTCGCGCGAGATGGTCTCGCCGAAGTACTGCGTGAGCGCGACGTAGTCGCCCGGCTTCACGCCTGCGAGCAGAGACGCGATCGCGTTTGTGTCGGAGACCTGCACGCGCTTGCCCGCCGGTCCGCCGGCGCCGGTCATCGTCCCTTTCTCGCTGAACTCCGCGAGCAGCGACTTCGTGTTGTCCTTCGACTCCTGCACGTTCGGCTGGTCGAACGGATTCACGCCGATGATCGCGCCTGCAACCGCGGTCGCGAACTCGAACAGGAAGAAAGTCTCGCCGAGGTCGAGCGGATCCTCGAGCACGATGTCGATGACGGGATGTCCCGCGGCCGCGAGCTCGCGCAGGCGCGCGGTTTCATCACTGCCGCGCAGACGCACGGCGACGAACAAACGATCGTTGCCGTAATCGTTCGCGTTCAACGCGGGCTCGCCCGCGATCGGAACGATGCCCTTCCCTTCCTTCCCCGTGCTCTCCGCAACGAGCTGCTCGACCCAGAGGCCGAGGGTGTCGAGCGGCCGCGGGGTGATCAGCGTCAGCTTGTCGCGGCCCTGCAGCGCAGCGCCGCCGATGGCCGCGCCGAGGAGCGCGGGCGCGTTCTTACGCACCTGCGGCAGATGCGAGACGTGCACGGCATGCAGCGCGCGATCGAGCAGCGTGACCACGTCGACACCGGTCATCGCCATCGGCACGAGGCCGAAGAATGAAAGCGCGGAGTAACGCCCGCCGATATCGGCAGGATTGACGAAGATCTGGCGGAACTTGTCACGCAGCGCGTCGGCGGAGAGCTGCGTGTTGGGATCGGTGACGGCGATGAAGTTCTCGCCCGCGCGCTCGCCCTTCACGGACTTCACGAGATCGTAGAAGTAGCGATGGAACATCATCGGCTCGGTGGTCGTGCCGGACTTCGACGCGACGATGAAGAGCGTCTTCGCAACGTCGATGCGAGCCTCGAGCAGGCGCACGGCCTCGGGCACCGTAGAGTCGAGGACGAGCAGCTCCGGATACCCCTCCCGTTTTCCAAACAATTTCTTTACGACCTCGGAGCAGAGACTCGATCCACCCATACCGAGGACGACGACGTGATCGAAGCCCTGGCGCAGTTCGTCGGCCAACTCGACGAGCGCCTTCGCATTGCGCTGCATCATCTCGACGACCGGCAGCCATCCGAGCGCGTTGTCGATGATCTTGCGATTCGCGTCGTCGGACTTCCAGAGCGAGCTGTCCTTCGCGTGGATGCGCGCGACGAACTTCTCTTTCTCCGCGCGCGCGATCGCGTCGTCCACATTCAGCCCGTGCAGCGTCACGCGCTCGGCGAGCCCGCGCACGACGGCGTCGCGGCGCGCTTCGATGGTGAGCATGAGCTGTTCGAAGGATTCGTTGAACGACTTCACCCCATCGGCCGTGAGCTGCGTCGTGATCGCGTCGAGGCTGAAGCCTTTCGCCTCGAACGCCTCGAGCACCTGACGCGCTTCGTCGACGTTCTGCTCGATCGTCATCTTCACTTCGCCGTGCTCTTTGAAGGCGTCGTAGGTCGCGGGCGGCAGCGTGTTGACGGTGTCGGGTCCGATGAGCGACTCGACATACAGCACGTCGCGATACTTCGGGTTCTTCGTGCCGGTCGACGCCCACAGCGGACGCTGCACGCGCGCGCCCTTGTCGCGGAGCTTCAGGAAACGCTCGCTCGTGAAGACCTGCTTGAAGAGCTGATAGGCCATCTTCGCGTTCGCGATCGCGATCTTGCCCTGCAGCTCCGTGACGCCCTTCGCCTCGAGCTGCTTGTCCGCCTGCGTGTCGATGCGGCTGACGAAGAAGCTCGCGACGGAGGCGATGTACCCGATCGGCAGTCCCTGCGACGCGCGCTTCTCGAGACCGCGCAGGTACGCTTCGATGACCTGCGCGTAGACCTCGTTGCTGAAGATGAGCGTGACGTTGATGTTGATGCCGGTGGCGATCGCTTCTTCGATCGCGGGGATGCCCTCCGGCGTCGCCGGGATCTTGATCATGACGTTCGGCCGCGCGACTCTCGCGAACAGGCGCTTGGCCTCGGACACCGTATGCGCGGTGTCGTTCGCGAGGAGCGGCGAGACTTCGAGGCTGACGTAGCCGTCGTCGCCTCCCGTTTTCTCGTAGACCGGCGCGAAGACGTCCGCGGCGTTGCCGATGTCCTCGATCACGAGCTCGTCGTAGATCTCGTCGCGCGACTTCCCCTGCGACGCGAGCGTGCGCAACTGCCCGTCGTAGTCCTCGCTGCCGCCGATGGCCTTTTCGAAGATGGTGGGGTTGGAGGTGAGGCCGCGCAGGTCGTCCTCGTCGATCATTTTCTTCAGCTTGCCGCTCGTGAGGAGCTTGCGCTCCATCTGATCGAACCAGACGCTCTGTCCGGTTTTCGCGAGCTCGGTCAGGGGATTCTTCATGTTCGTGCCTCCGGGTCAGTAAGCATATTCGAGTCCTCTTCTACGCCGGCCCTGCGAATCGCGTTCAGCGCGATCCTTCCAACGAACACGGCCACGGCGATCGCGCCGACGGCGGTGACGAGGAGGAGGATACGGTTGCCGCTGCCGGTGAGCGCGGCCGCGCCTGCCGCGCCGGCGTAGGTGAAGGCGAGCGTGCCGGGGATGATGCCGAGGAAGGTGATGAGGACGTAGGGCGCGAGACGGACGCCGGTCAGGCCGAATGCGTAGTTCACCCACGTGAACGGCGGAAAGCCGGAGAGGCGGACGAGCCAGAGGATCTTCGTCCCCTCGCGTGTGATGGCGCGGTCGAGCGCGCGGAACTTCGCGTTGTTCGCGGTCATCCGCTCGACGCGATGACGCAGCACGGTGCGCGCGAGGATGAACGCCAGCGTCGCGCCGATCGTCGCGCCGACGATGACGACGAGCGAGCCCGCGACGAACCCGAAGATCGCTCCAGCGCCGAGGGTCAGTGCGAGCGCGGGAACGATGAGCACGCAGCACACGGCGTACGCGAGCACGTAGACGACGTAGCCGAGCGGACCGATGCCGCGCACCCAGGTCTGGAACTGCGTGATCCACTCGCCGAGGGGAAGCATGCGCACGGCGATGACAAACGCGACGACGATCGCGATCGCGAGGGCGATTTTCAGGATGCGCACGATGGAGAGATTATCTGGTCTGCGCGCGCTTCGACGAATCTCCTTTCATCGAGCCATACGTGCGCGCGTAGACCTGCGTGAACTCCGCGCCGAGGAAAAGGATCTGCGCGGACCAGTACACCCAGATCAGCAGGATTACCAGCGAGCCCGCGGCGCCGTACGCGGAGCCCGGCGCGGCCTTGCCGAGGTAGACGCCGATCGCCCATTTGCCGAGCGAGAACAGGAGCGAAGTGATGACCGCGCCGAGCCACACGTCGCGCCAGGCGATCTCGAGATCGGGAAGGATGCGGAAGATCGCGGCGAACAACACCACCGCCACCACGAACGACAGTGCAAAGCTCAGGAGATACGCGATCGATTCGCCGCCGACGTACTGCGAAACGGAATCACCCATCGCCGAGATCACGGTGTCGAGAACGAGCGTGACCAGCAGCAGGAACCCGATGCCGAGGACCATCGCCATCGACAGGAAGCGCTGCTTGATGAAGCCGACGATGCCCGCGGCCTTCTTCTTCTCCACGTTCCAGATCGTGTTCAGCGCGTCCTTGAGCTGTCCGAACACGCCCGAGGCGCCGAGGATCAGCGTGACCAGGCCGACGATGGTGGCGAGCGTGCCGGTCTTCGGCTTCGCCGCGGCCTGGACCAGTTGCTCGAGCGACTTCGCCAACTGCATCCCGAAGATCTTGCCGAGCTCGGCGGAGATCTTCCCCTGCGCCGCCTCCTGCCCGAAGAAGATGCCGGACATCGCGACAGCGATCAGCAGTAGGGGTCCGACGGAGAAGATCGTGTAATACGCGAGCGCGGCGCCGAGTCGCGGGGCTTTGTCTTCGGCAAATTCGAGAAAGGTTTCTTTCAGAAGGCCTGCGAATCTGCCCATCGCACGGGTTCAGAGCAACGGACGTTCCACGCCACGCAGGCGAAGGAGAAAAGGTTAAAGAGAAAAGAGAAAAGTGGCTTCGCTGCTTTCAGCTTTTCTCTTTTCTCTTTTACCTTTTACCTTTTACCTTTCTCCTTCATCCATTCGATACAACGAAGCAGCGATTCACGCATCGAAGCGCGCGACAAACGCACGGGCCGTCCGTGGCCGGGAAGGACCCATTCGAACGAATAGTCCAGCAATCGCTCCATCGAGCGGACCTGCTCGCTCCACGAATACCAGCACGCGTCGCGGAACGCGTAGAGGTGCCCGCGCCGTGGGCTCCACGCGAGGTGATCGCCGGTGAAGAGGAACTTCTCGCGATAGAGGAACACGACGTGGCCGCGCGTGTGGCCAGGCGTCGGGATCATCAGGATGTCGTCGCCGAGGTCGATCGGATCGGTGCCGCGCGGCATGAGCTCGAACGTGCGGCCACGCGCGTCGTCGAAATGCAGCACGCGCTCGCAGCCGAATCGCTCGTGGAACTTCGCGTGATCCGCGATGTCGTCCTGGTGCGTGAGCAGCATCCGCCGCACGTTCGGCAACCGCTTCACGAGCGGCTCCGCGAACCGCGGCGAGTCGATCAGGATCTCGCGGTCGCGCAGGAAGTAACTGATCGCTCCGAACGAGCTCTCGCTCGCGTAGCCGCAGCGGTAGACGTCTTCGTCGATGTGCTCGGGCAGCGCGTCGATCGCCGCGCGCGCACTGCGAGAAGAACCGATCGACGACGTCGGGCACGTGATCAGCGCCTTCTGCGCCGCCAAAAGTTCCTCGTCCGTCTCCGGCTGATGGAAGACGAACGACTGATCGGCCTCGTCGCTGAACACCGTCGGCGCGAAGATCCGGCACGCGTCGCAATCGATGCAGGTGGAGTCGACGAAGAAATCACCCGGGACGTTGTCCGGCAACCGCAGCGCGGGATCGGCCATGGACGATTCAACGACGCGCGCGCCGCACGACTTCCAGCCGCAGCTACGCTTCGCTTCACTGCGCACTCCACATCGCGCAGCGCGGCTGCCTTCAGCCGTTTTGTCGCCCGATAACGTTAGAATAACTTTGCGAATTCGACCTCAAGGTAGGGTTGAATCAGGGGGGGTAGGGAAATCCTTCGTTCCAGCCTCACCTAAGTGAGACGCCGAGGAACGAGGCGCAAGTCGTTCCCGCGCAATCGCTGTGTTTGAACCTTGAAGGAGGAGAGAGTGAAGCACGTTTCAACGTTTCTCGGTCTCTTATTCTTGGTGATTGGTACAGCCACCGGCGATGAACCGGCGCGAAGCTCAGCGAACCTCTCAAGCGCAACGGCTCCGGATCGCGCAGCAAAACCGCCATGGGACTGGACGATCGACGAGCGGCTGTCGGATCGATTCAATCCCGAGAAGATTCATGAGCGCGAGCTCGCGTATAGGGCCAGGTATCCTCAGGCGGCGGGCAGTTCCGACCGAGCGATAACGGAGAGCAGCGGGACGTCCGAGAGGCAGCCGTTCGTCCACGGTATCGACGGCAGCCGCAATCCGGAGCTCTTTTTCCCGTATGAGCTCTTCGATGGGCTAGTGACCGGACTGAGCCCAAACGAATCGATGCGAGTCAAGCAGCGTGCGTACCTTCGAAAGTCCATCAGGGCACGCGGTTATGACGACGAGGTGTTCTGGGATGCACTCGAGTCCGTCTCGGCGAAATATCTCCCGCTGCGATTCGGGAAAACCTATCCAGCCCCGCCCGCTGAAATCGAAGCGGCGGCTGTAGCGAAATGCCGTGAACGTTACGACGCGCTCGAAGCTGCCCGCGTGTTGTTCGGCCGTCGCCGGTTCGATGTCCTGCTCTACACCGTCATGGCTCCAGTCTCGCAGTTTTCAGAAGCCACATTCGATGCTGATCCGAGCGCCAAACACCGACGCGCTGATAAGGGGTGCCGGTAATGCGAGCACGATTATCGTCGCTACTTCGGATCCTCTTCCTTCTCTTTCCGGTAGTGGTTGAAGGATCTGATCAAGTGTCGCCCACGGTCAACATATCCATCAACGGTACCGCGGTATCGTCACATGGCACGGTCTGGTACCATTGCGGCACGCTGATCTTCAGCTGCTCAGTAAGTGGGTATCACGATATCCTCGACATCGGGGCCGGCACCTACCCCATCTCTTATCTGTTCCCCGCGACGAGCGTCGCCAGCGGTGCGTCTGTTACGGTCTACGAAGGAGACCTCGAGACCACGGGAGACGCTGGGGACTGTTTTCAGGCGAGCGCGGCCGGAACGGGGTCCGAGGGGTCGAGCCAGCGAGTGACGAGCGGCTCGCCGTGCATTGCAAGCCCGCCGGGTTGTACTGGATGCGGCTGCAACGGCACGATATGCGAGCAAAGCGAATCTTGTCCCTTAATCCTTGACTTAAACGGGGACGGCATCCACACGACTGGACTCGACGATCCCGTGCATTTTTGGATCGATCTTCAGGGACGCACAGAGACGACCGCATGGACTGATCCCCATACAGAGGAAGCATTCCTCTGGACCGATCTCAACGACGATCATGTCGCACAGGTTACCGAATTGTTCGGCAGCCGGATGATTGCGCCTGGCGGTCAGTACCATGCCAATGGCTTCGAGGCGCTGCTGAAGTACGATCGTCCGGAGTTCGGTGGAAACGGGGACTGGCAGATCACGCATAAGGATCGTTTGTGGCCGCAACTAAAGCTGTGGGTGGACAGAAACCACGATGCCGTTTCACAGCGGCGTGAGCTCTCGAGGCTCGAAGAGCACGGCATCGTGGCGCTAAACCTAGGATATTCCGACGGGCACGATTACGACGCGAATGGCAACGAGCTCTATCTCGTGAGCAGCTACGCCGCCCGCGTGCGCGGCACGCGAGGCAATGGAACTGAACTGCGCGCACTTGCGGACGTGGAGTTCAAATACATACCGAACGAGTAAGCGACGATCACGCGGCGCGCCCTGCAGATACTGCGGGCGTCCGCCGCGTGGCGAGCAGCTCGAACGTGCGGCCTCACGTCGTCGAAATGCAGCACGCGCTCGCAGTAAAGGTGGTTCGTCCAGTTCACGTTCGACGCCGCTGGTTTTTCCAAGAGGTGCACGATCAGCTGGTCTCCATCATTCTCCGGTGTAAAGACACTCCTTAATTCATGAAAGCCGTCGTAATAGGCGGCGGGATAGAGCGGTTGTACTCTCCAGCCTCTTCGCTCGCGACGTCGGCAAAACCGCGGCGAGCAATCTCCGCCTCGAATTTCTTTCCCATTCTCAGTTTGTACGTGGCGAGGTTCTCGTCGGGATGGGGATGGATGTCGGACCGCGCTCGCAGGGAGGAGATCGCCAAAAGAGAGACGACGACAATGTCCAATGCCAGTTTCACAAGCGCTTCGCGCGAGCGCGATCCTTCGTCGTTTCGAACTCGCCGACACGATGACGGGCCCACGCCGCGCGACGCACGGCCGTCACTGCGATGTTGCGTCTGTTGCGTTTTGTTGCGATCGTCCGCTCCATGGCGATGAAGCGACTTGCGCTGATCCTTCTCTTCGCATGCAGCGCGGCGGCTTCCGAGATCGCGGTCACCTTCGACGACCTGCCGGCGGTGACGTCTTCGGATCCGATCGCGCGCCAGCGGCAGATCACCCGCGATCTGCTCGTGCACCTCACGTCACGGAAGATCCCCGCGGTCGGTCTGGTGAACACGAGCAAGCTCGCGACGCCGGCGCATGTCGCGCTGCTCGATCGCTGGCTCGAGGCGGGCTTCGAGCTCGGCAACCACACGGACTCGCTTCCCGATCTCCATCGCATCACGCCGGAAGCATTCGAGGAAGACGTCGTCAAAGGAGAGACGCCGCTTCGCGAAGTGATCCGGCGCGGCGGGACGCTCCGCTACTTTCGCCATCCGTTCCTGCACACCGGGCGCACGGACGAAGTGCGTGCTCGCATCGACGCCTTCCTCGCGAAGCGCGGCTACACGGTGGCGCCGGTGACGATCGACACCTCGGAATTGATCTTCGCCCGCGCCTACGAGCGCGCGAATGACGCAACGAAGAAGAAAGTCGTCGTCGCGTACCTCGACTACATGATGGCAAAGGTCGCGTACCACGACGCGGAGGCGAAGAAGCTGTTCGAACGCGAGATCCGGCAGGTCCTGCTCGCCCATGCGAACGCGCTCAACGCCGAGGCGTTCGGAAAACTCGCGGACCGCCTCGCTAAGCGCGGGCATCGCTTCATCACGCTCGAGCGCGCGCTGGAAGATCCCGCGTACCAGTCGCGGGACGCATGGCGCGGCGCGGGCGGGATCTCGTGGCTCGACCGCTGGGCGATCACGCGGGGTGTTCCGAAGGGGTTCTTCGCCGACGAGCCGCGCACGCCGCAGCGGTTGCAGGATTTAGCGGGAATCGCTGAGTGAAGCCCCGCATTCTAGGAGCCGGCATGTTCGACAATCTGCAGGAAAAAATGGATCGGGTCTTCAAGACCCTGCGCGGTGAGGCCAGCCTCAACGAGTGGCACATCGACAACGCTCTGAAAGAGATCCGCGTCGCCCTCCTCGAGGCCGACGTGCATTTCAAGACCGTCAAGGACTTCACCAACCGCGTGAAGGAAAAGGCGAACGGGTCGGACGTCCTCACGGCCTTCTCGCCCGCGCAGCAGGTCACGAAGATCGTCCGCGACGAGTTGCAGACGCTCCTCGGCGGCAACGAAGTCGGCCTTGCGCTCGTCGGGTCGCCCGCGGTCGTGATGATGGTCGGCCTGCAGGGCTCCGGCAAGACGACTACCTCGGGCAAGCTCGCCCTGCACATGAAGAACCGCGGGCGGCGTCCGCTGCTCGTCCCGTGCGACGTCTACCGTCCCGCCGCCATCGACCAGCTCCGCATCGTCGCGAACAACGTGAAGGTGCCGTTCTACGAGATCGGCGACAACCGCAATCCGATCGAGATCGCGCGCAAGGCTCTGTCCGAGGCGAAGACGCTGCTGTACGACACCGTCATCCTCGACACCGCCGGCCGCCTGCACATCGACGACGAGCTGATGAAAGAGCTCCACACGATCCGCGACGACGTCCGTCCCTCGGAGATCCTCTTCGTCGCCGACGCCATGACCGGCCAGGACGCGGTGAAGTCCGCGAAAGAGTTCGACGAGCGCCTCGGCGTCACCGGCATCGTTTTAACGAAGCTCGACGGCGACGCGCGCGGCGGCGCGGCGTTGTCGATCAAGTCGGTCGTGAACCGCCCGATCAAGTTCGTCGGCGTCGGCGAAAAGTACGTCGACCTCGACGTCTTCTATCCCGAGCGCATGGCCCAGCGCATCCTCGGCATGGGCGACGTGCTCTCGCTCATCGAGAAGGTCGAGGCGGAGGTCGATCAGAAGGAAGCCGCGCGGCTTGCCGAGAAAGTCGCGAAGGACAAGTTCACGCTCGACGATCTCCGCTCGCAGCTCCAGCAGGTCAAGAAGATGGGACCGCTCTCCTCGCTCGTGAGCATGCTCCCCGGCGCGGGAAAGATCAGCGAGGAGGACATCGACGAGAAGGCCATCCTGCGCATGCAGGCCATCCTCGACTCGATGACGAAGAAGGAGCGCGAGTTCCCGCAGATCATCAACGGCCACCGCAAGAAGCGCATCGCCAAAGGCTCCGGAACGTCGGTGCAGGAGATCAATCGCCTTCTGAAGCAATACCTGCAGATGAAGAAGATGATGCGGACGTTCTCGAAAGGATTCGGCGCGCGGAAGTTCGGAAAGATGATGAAGGGGCTGCCGCCGGAATTCCTGCATTAGACTGTGGCGATCTGAGGAGGTCGCTATGGTCCCGCTGACTGATCTCTGGCTCCCGATCCTCGTCTCCGCGGTCTTCGTTTTCGTCGCCAGCAATATCCTCTGGATGGCGTTGCCGTTCTGGCACTACCGCGACTACAAGAAAGTGCCGAACCAGAACGTGTTCGTCGACGCGGCGAAGTCGCTCGCGTCCGGGCTCTACATCTTCCCGTGGATGGACTGGAAGACGATGACGCCGGAGGAGAAGGCAGCAGCCCAGACCGGCCCCTCGGCGATGATGATCGTCCGCAACCCGGCGACGTTCAAGTTCCCGAAATCGCTGCTGCTGTACTTCCTCTACTGCCTGCTCGGATCGGTCATGGCGGCGTACGTCGCGGGCGCCACGCTCGCGCCCGGCTCGGCGTACATGCAGGTCCACCGCATCGCCGGAACGGCGGGAATCCTGTTCTGGGCGTTCGGAACGAACATCTCCGACGCGATCTGGTACGGCAAACCGTGGTCGGTGGCGATCAAGCACGTGATCGACGGCGTGATTTTCGGATTCCTGATCGGCGGGACGTTCGGCTGGCTGTGGCCCGCGTAAAAGGAATTCGCCCCTTGGGGTTGCTGTTCGGCCGGACGCTCGGGTACGATTTCGCGCCCAAATCTCAAGGAGTTATCGATAAATGCTGAAGATTCGTTTACGCCGCGGTGGAGCCACTCATGCCCCCTTCTACCGCATCGTGGTCTCCGACTCGCTCAAGACGCCGTCCGCGGCGACGGTCGAGCAGATCGGCCACTATGATCCGAAGAAGAACCCGGCTGACGTGAAGATCGACCGCACGCGCGTCGACTACTGGGTCAGCAAGGGCGCGCAGCTCTCGCCGACCGTGAAGTCGCTGCTCAAGAAGTACAAGGCCTGAGGTGCCGTGCGCGAACTGATCGAGTTCCTGGCCAAGTCCCTCGTCGACAATCCCGACGAGGTGAGGGTCCGCAGTCACGATCGTGACCAGCAGACCGTCCTGGAGCTCGAAGTCGCGCCGGCGGACCTCGGCAAGGTGATCGGGCGCCAGGGCCGCACGGCCCGCGCCTTTCGCGTGCTCCTCAACGCGGCCGGCCAGAAGACGCGCCGCCGCTACTCGCTCGACATCCTGGACTGAGCGATGTCGGGACGCATCGCCGTCGGCGTCATCCGCAAAGCGCACGGAGTCCGTGGAGAAGCGAGCATCGAGCCGTGGACCGATTCCGTCGACCGCTTCGACGAGCTGAAGTCCGTCACGCTGGTCTCGCCGGATGACAAGGAGACGCGCGAGGCGCGCGTCGAACACGTTCGCAACCACGCGGGCCGCGCGCTGATGAAGTTCGCGGGCATCAACACTCCCGAGGAAGTGCAGCTCCTGCACAACTGGACGCTCGAGATTCCGGAAGAAGACGCGCGCGAGCTCGAGGCGGACGAGTACTTCCTCCACGACCTCCCCGGCCTCACGCTCGTCGACGCCGAGGGACGCGAGCGCGGCGTGGTGACCGACGTTTACGAGGGCGGTGGCGGCATTCTCCTCAACGTGAAGCGTGCCGACGGCAAGGAGTTCGAGCTGCCGTTCGCCGCGGACATCTGCACGGAGATCGACCTGGAGGCGAAGCGGATCGCCGTGTCGATTCCGGAAGGGTTGGAAGATCTGGATGCGATCAAGGAGTAGCCATGCGCATCGACTTCGTCACGATCTTCCCGAACATGTTCGCGCCCTTGTTGGCCGAGGGGGTGATCGCGCGCGGGGTCAAGCAGGGATTGCTCGACATTCGCGTGTGGGATCTGCGCGATTACGCGAGCGACCGCCATCGCTCGACCGATGACGAGGCCTACGGCGGCGGGCCGGGCATGGTCATGCTGGGCGAGCCGGTGTTCCGGTGCGTGGAAGCGATCGGAGATGGGCACCTCGTGATGACCTCCCCCCAGGGCCGCCGTTTCGACCAGCGCGTTGCCAAGGAGCTCGGCGACAAAGACCACGTCGTCTTCCTCTGCGGTCGCTACGAAGGCTTCGATCACCGCGTGCACGAGGAGTTGCAGCCGGACGAGATCTCGATCGGGGACTTTGTCGTCTCCGGCGGCGAGTTGCCGGCGATGCTGATGGCGGACGCGATCGGACGACTGATCCCCGGCGTGGTCGGCAATACGGGGTCGGTCGAAGAGGACTCGTTCTTCCGCGGGCTGCTCGACTACCCGCACTACACGCGTCCCGAGGAGCTGCGGGGGCGCCGCGTTCCCGACATCCTCCTCTCCGGCCATCATGAGAACATCCGCAAGTGGCGGAAGGAACAGGCCTTGCGCGCGACGCTGGAGAAGCGGCCCGATCTTCTGGAGACCGCGGAGCTCCATGGCAATCTGGATGATGAGGCGCGGGAAATACTCCGGAGGCTGGGCAAGTTCTAGCCCGAGCCCGCCGGGGTCGTTTCTCGTTCCTCGTTGCTCGTTCCTGGTACGGCTCCGTTTCCAGGAACTAGCAACGAGTAACCAGCAACGCTATACTGACGCGCTTTTCTAGCGAAACACGGAGTTACTACCCATGACAGAAATCATGAAACTCGTCGAGTCGGCGGAGATCACGCGGACGGACCTTCCGTCCTTCGCTCCGGGCGACACGATCAAAGTCCACGTCAAGGTCAAAGAAGGCGAAAAAGAGCGCATCCAGATCTTCCAGGGTGTCGTGATCTCGCGCCGCGGCGGCGGGTCTCGCCAGATGTTCACCGTCCGCAAGGTGTCCGGCGGTATTGGTGTGGAGCGTATGTTCCCGCTCTACTCTCCGACGATCGATAAGATCGAGGTGGAACGTCATGGCCGCGTCCGACGCGCAAAGCTCTACTACCTCCGGGACCTCCGCGGCAAAGCCGCGCGCATCGAAGAGCGCCGCCAGAAGTAGGCGCCGCACCCCGGACGAACGACTCCACGACTCCCTCTTCGCGGAGCTCGCGCGCGTCGCTGAGATGTCAGCGATGGAGCGCAGGCTCCGCGATTTTGGTTTTCGCTGTATCGCCGGCACCGACGAAGTGGGCCGCGGCTGTCTGGCCGGCCCCGTCGTCGCGGCCTGCGTGGTCCTCCCCTCCGACCCCACGCTCTTCGGCGTCAACGACTCCAAGCTCGTCGATCACGAAGACCGCCTCGGCATCTGCCGTCTGATCCTTTCGCGCGCACGCGCAGCGTCGGTCGGCGTCGTCGAGGCATCGACGATCGATCGCATCAACATCCTCCGCGCCAGCAAGCTCGCGATGATGCACGCGGTCGAAGACCTCCACGTCCGTCCCGACGTGCTCCTCCTCGACGCCGTGACGCTCGAAGATCTGGAGATGCCGCAGGTTCCGCTGATCGGCGGAGATCGCCGAAGTGTCTCCATTGCCGCGGCTTCCATCGTGGCGAAGGTCTATCGCGATCTATTGATGGAGTCGTATCATGCGCGTTACCCCGTTTACGATTTCAAGCACAATCGGGGATACGCGACTGAAGGACACCAGGCCGCATTGAAGATGTACGGCCCGAGCCCGATCCATCGCGTGTCGTTCGAAGGGGTGGAGGAGCCGAGGTTGCTTTTCGGCAACAGCGAGGGACATGGCGGTTCAACGCGATAAAGTCATCGCGAGCGCGGAAAAGCTCGTTGCCAAGGGAAAGATCGAGCCCGCGATCAAGGAATACGAACGCCTCCTCGAAGACAACCCCAACGACGTCAACACCCTCAACCGCATCGGCGACCTCTGGGTCCGCATCAATCGCAACGACGAGGCGGTCAAGGTCTTCGGCAAGATCGCGGACCACTATTCGAAGGACGGCTTTTTCCTCAAAGCCATCGCGATCTACAAGAAGATCAACAAGCTCGATCCTTCGAAGCTCGACATCTACGCCAAGCTCGCCGACCTCTACGCGAAGCAGGGTCTGGCGATGGAGGCGAAGAGCCAGTACCAGGTCCTCGCGGACTACTACCTCAAGCACGGCGAGCCCGGAAACGCGCTCCAGATCTACAAGAAGATCTCCGAGCTCGACCCGAACTCGATCAACGTCCACGTCAAGCTCGCCGACCTCCACTCGCAGGTCAACAACACCGCCGAGGCGCTGAAGGAGTACGACCGCGTCGGGCGGATGCTGCTCAAGCGCGGCATGCTGGACGAAGCGGTGCAGGTCTTCCGCAAGGCGCTGAAGATCGACCCGAAGAACACGGAGCTCGTCGACTCGCTCGTCACTGCGCTGGTCGAGGCGAAAGACTTCGAGAACGCGAAGCAGATCGTCGACGCGGCCCTCGAGTCGAATCGCGACAGCCCGAAGTTGCTGGCGATGCTCGGCCGCATCCAGCTCGGCCGCGGCGACGCGCCCGGCGCGCGCGCCACGCTGGAGCGCGCGACCACCGCCGATCCGAACGACCCTTCCGTCCGCGAGACGCTCGCGGATCTCTATCTCAAGCAGAACGACGCGAACCGCGCGCTCGACATGATCGCTCCGCTCGCGGAGCGAGCCCTCGGCCGCGGCGAGCGCCACGTGGCGATCGAGATGCTGAACCGCATCCTCCGCGTCGACTCCGGCCACACGCCGACGCTGGAGCGCCTGGTCGCTCTCTACTCGCGGCTCAACGAGGAGACGAACGTCCTCGCGTCGATGAACAGCCTCGCCGAGGCGCACATGGCGCGGGGCTCGTTCGAGGATGCGTCGAAGGTGCTGGAGAAGCTCATCCAGCGCGAGCCGCAGAACTCGCAGCACCGCACGAAGCTGCAGTTCGTCCGCTCGCAGTTGGGCGGCACGGACACGCTCCCGCCGCGGGCGACGCCTACGCCTCCGCCGTTGCCGGCGATTCAGTTGCCGTCACTGGAGGTCGAGGAGCCCGCGCCGTCGTTCGACATGGGCAGCTTCTCCGAGCCGGACCTCTCGCTCGACCTCGACACCTCTCCGCCGATCGAGCTCGATTTCGAGCTCGACGCTCCCGCGCCCGCACCGCCGCGGCAGCCCGCACCGCCCCCCTCGGCACCGCCGCCTCCGCCACAGCGTCTGCAGCCCGCGGTGGAGCTCGCGGCCGCGGACATCGCGGAGTCGAACGACGATCTCGACTTCATCACCGAGCATCTCACCGAGGCGGAAGTGTTCGCGAAGTACGGCCTCGCGGAGAAAGCGGCGGAGCATCTCCGCGCCGTTCTCGAGCGCGCGCCGAAGAACCTCACCGCGCACGATCGGTTGTTCCGCATCCTTCTGGAAGAAGGCGAGATCGACGGCGCGCGCGTGGCGGCGCAGGCGTACACGAACCTGCTCATCGAGAAGGGCGACACCGCGACGATCAACGCGGTGAAGACCGAGTTCCTCACGCGCGGCCACACGTTCGAGCCGGAGCCGGCGAAGACGCTGACCCGTCCGACGCCCGCGGCTGCGCCGGTGCCCGAGCCGGTGCCTGAGCCGGAACCGGAGATCGAGTTCGATCTCGGCACGCCGTCGGAAGAGCTTTCGTTCGACCTCGACGCGCAAGTGCCGGAGCTCGAGTTCGACCTCGAAGAGCCCGAGGAAGTCGCGGAGCCGGTTGCCGAGACGCTGTCGATCGAGGAACCAGAGGTCCTGAAGTTCGAGCCCGAGGTGGATTCAATCTCGGAGTTCACGTTCGACGAGGAAGTCGAGCTCTCGCCGGAGCCGGTCATCGAAGAGCCCTCGTTCTTCGAGACCGCGGAGCCCATCGAGGAACTGGGCGAGCCGCTCACTGGATTCGACGAAACGCCGCTCGAGCTGCCCTCGATCGAAGAGGTCGTGGAGCCGGTTGCGGATCCGTTCTTCGGCGTCGAGGGATTC
>Ga0209382_10000653_pt1 | contig 56320 bp, 44 predicted proteins | sample SoiMetdeltSBSDD5_FD_187599 | JGI IMG/M metagenome (GOLD analysis project Ga0209382, IMG submission 187599) | Bulk soil microbial communities from a Populus tree surrounding site in Tennessee, USA - Soil MetaG P. deltoides SBSDD5 (SPAdes) (version 2) | ecosystem: Environmental > Terrestrial >...
TTGGCGGCGGCTGCACGAGCACGAGCGGCGCCGGCGCATTGCACTGCCCGCTTATGCGTTTGCCAAAGAACGTTACTGGCTCGAAAACCCACGGCAGTTTACTTCAGTGCCAGCGCACCGAGGCGTGCACGCTGCAGAAGCCCAACTTCATCCGTTGCTGCACAAGAACACGTCCACACTTTCGCAGCAGCGCTTTACGTCGCGACTCACTGGAGAAGAATTCTACCTGCGAGATCATGTACTCGCAGGCCAGCGCGTTCTGCCAGGCGCCGCTTACTTGGAGATGGTGCGCGCGGCCGTCGCCGCTTCCGTCGAGACACTTGAGTTGCCTTCCCGACGAACGCGCCTGCAGGACACGATGTGGATGAGCCCGGTCACGGTGCGCGACCCTACGTTCGTGCATATCGCCTTGCAGGAGGGCGCCTCCGAAGACATCGAATACAGGATCTACAGCCCGCATTCTGTGGACACTCACGAAGCTAACGGCGTCCATCTGCACGCTAAAGGCCGTGTGATCCGAGCTGACGCACAGCCCGCCGAGCCTGTCGATATTGAGGGGCTGCGACGTGCGTGCACACACGCAATCGATGCGCAACGCTGCTATAAAACGTTCGGTGATCTAGGGCTGGTATACGGACCAGCACATCAGACCCTGCAGGCGTTGCACTTCGGTGCAATGGAGAACGGCGGAAGATTCATCCTCGCCGAGTTGCAAATGCCGGACTGCGTCGCGGCCGACGCATCGCGATTCGAGCTGCATCCAAGCCTGCTGGACGGCGCCTTTCAAGCATGCATCGGTTTTGCGCTGTCAAATCAGGGTGCGCAAAATCGATCGCAGTCGGCGCCAGCCATTCCGTTCGCGGTGCATCAGGTCGACGTTATTGGACCTACTCCACCACGCGCCTTGGCGTTTTGTCGAGCGAGCTCGTCGGCGGATAGCAGCTCCCTGGAATCTCCAACCAGCATAGATATCGATGTCTGCGATGACGCTGGGCGGACGTGCGTGCAAATAAGGGGTCTCACTAGTCGAGTCCTTGCCCCATCAAGCACTGATGAAGCAGCGGTGGAATCTGCCACAGGCATCGCAGGGAACGCGCGGGCCGAAACCGTCATGTTCACGCCCCAGTGGGTCGAGTTTGCTCCTGTATGGACGAGCAGCGCAGATGGCGCCGGGGTGAGGGTCCTCGTCGTTGGAGCGACAGAAGCGCAGTGGCAGTCGCTCCTCGGGCGCTACCCGGGCGCGGCGCGATTGGATGTAGACACATTTCGTCATGTCGATGACATTGAGACCCAACTCGCCGCACTTGGATCCATCGAGCACGTCTTCTGGATCCTGCCGCCGCGGGAAGGGCGTGCGGATCTCGCCAACTTTCCAGCCGCGCAGCAGCAGAGCGTTTGCGCGTGCTTTGGGGCGATCAAGGCGCTGCTGCGATTGGGCTATGGGGGGCGCGCGCTCAACTGGACGGTTATCACTCATTGCGCTCAACATGTGCGACCAACCGATCAGATCGATCCAACGCACGCTGCCATGCACGGTCTCATCGGTGTGGTGGCGAAGGAGTATCCCCATTGGCACATTCGGCTCATCGACCTGGCCTCAGGTGATTGGCCGCTCGATGACATCCTGCGATTGCGCGCGCACCCGCAAGGAGACGCATTGCTCTACCGCGATGGCGCGTGGCTGTCGCGGCGTTTTCTGCCGTGGGAGATCCAGTCATTGCAACGGTCCGCGTTTCGCCGCGGCGGCGTCTACATCATCATCGGCGGCGCCGGAGGTGTGGGCGAGGTATTGACTGAATATCTCGTGCGGACCTACCAGGCGCATGTCGTTTGGGTTGGTCGCAGAGCAAAAGACGTCGAGATAGACTCAAAGCTGGAGCGTCTCGGCGCTATTGGTCCGAAACCCGCATATGTAAGTGCAGACGCGCGCGACGCGGCAGCCTTAACGCGCGTCTACGAGGCTGTTCGCAAAGAGCATGCTCAAGTGCACGGAGTTGTGCACTCGACAGCAGAACTGCTTGATCAGAGCGTCGCCGCCATGACGCCCGAGACGTTTCATGCGGGCGTGTCGGCCAAGATCGATGTCGCCATTCAACTCGCGCACATCTTCGGCGTGGAATCTCTCGATTTCATGCTGTTCTTTTCATCGACCCAAAGCTTCGCCAAGCCGGCAGGGCAGGCGAACTACGCGGCCGGATGCAACTTTGTGGATGCGTTCGCGCTCTCTCTATCTCAGGCATTCTCGTGCGCTGTCAGAGTGATCAACTGGGGTTACTGGGCCTTAGGGGTTGCGGCAGGTGAGACGCATCGGCAGCGTATGACGAAGATGGGTGTCTCACCCATCGCACCAGCGCAAGCAATGGCGGCGCTCGAGAGTCTCCTCGCTGGAGGGCCTGAGCAATGCGGCTTCGTCAGCGTCACAGGATCGCGAAGCCTGCCTGGACTCTCGCTCGACGAGCAAGAATCTCAGCAGCACCGACCCTCGTTGCAGGCGTCACTCTCCAGAGCCGCAGCAACGGAGTCGCAAACTATAGACATCATCACGGAGGTCGTCGCGGAAGCGCTCAAAATGGACTCCAGATTAATCGAACCTGATCGAGCATTCGCAGAGTACGGCGTTGATTCGATCATCGGCTTGCAGATCGTTCCGCGACTGAACGCCGCCTTGGAGATCGATATGAGCGAGACGACGCTGTTTGATCACGGCAGTGTCAACAAATTGGCCAGACATATCGCTCGTGAGCATCAACCAAGCCACCCTCAAGCACACTCTGGGTCTGCGGCGGGCACGGTGCGCGCGTCGCCGATCCGGGCCGCGAGCGCGAAGCGGCGAGTGCGCCCGTCCGAAGTTGCCGCGATTCGCCGGCCGCAGAGCACTGGACCTAGTAGCGCGATGCCGGAGTCGGCGCGCGAGCCCATTGCAATTGTAGGTATTAGCGGTCGATTTGGACCTGCGGATTCGCTCGCGGAGCTCTGGGATCGAGTTGCCGGCGGCGAGGACCTGACAGAAGAGGTTTCGCGGTGGGACCTGTCAGCGTATCTGGGCCCGGCTCAGGACTACTGCAGGCGCGGCAGCTTTTTGCGAGACGTCGACCGTTTCGATCCACTCTTCTTTGGAATTTCACCTGCTGAAGCGAAGTACATGGATCCGCAGCAGCGCTTCTTCCTAGAAGAGTCATGGAAAGCACTCGAAGATGCGGGTTATGCAGGGGCGGCGACTGAGCAGCAACGTTGCGGTGTCTACGCAGGCTACAACGGGGGCGACTACCAGCAGCTGATGCTCGGGCAGGCGCCGGCGCAGGCCCTTTGGGGTACGGCTGGCTCGGTCGTTTCGGCGCGCATTGCCTATTTTCTCAACTTGCACGGTCCAGCCATCACGGTCGATACCGCCTGTTCAAGCGGTTTGGTCGCCACCTACCTCGCATGTCAAGCGCTCTGGGCTGACGAGATCACGCTTGCGCTCGCTGGCGGCGTCTTCATTCAGTGCACGCCCGGCTTCCATGTGACGGCTGCGAAGGCGGGCTTGCTCTCAGCGTCGAGCCGCTGTCGCGCCTTTGACGAGCACGCTGATGGGTACGTCCCAGGCGAAGGCGTCAGCGTGCTTGTTTTGAAGCGCCTAAGCAGAGCCGTCGCTGATGGCGACCACATCCATGGTGTGATCCGCGCGATCGGCGTCAATCAAGTCGGTGCATCAAACGGCTTCGCGGCGCCGAGCGCGGCCTCACAACTCCAGTTGGAGCGAGAAGTTTACGAACGCTTCGGCGTAGATCCCGACCAGATTCAATTCGTCGAGGCGCATGGGACGGGCACCAAGATCGGGGACGCCATTGAGGTTGCGGCTCTGACAAGAGCGTTCCGCGAACACACGCAGAGAAGCGCGTTCTGCGCGCTCGGATCGATCAAGGCGAACCTTGGTCATTGCACGGCGGCCTCCGGGCTCGCGAGCATCGCGAAGGTTCTCCTGTCGATGAAGCATCGCGCGCTCCCCCCGCAGCTCAATTTCGAGCGGACTGATCCGCAGCTCGCGCTCGCGGATAGCCCGTTCTACGTGAACACTGATCTTAAACCCTGGGCCGTGGAGCCTGGCGCCTTGCGCCAGGCGTCAGTCAGCTGCTTTGGGATCAGCGGTACGAATGCCCACGCGGTGATCGAAGAGTGGCCCGACACTGCGAGTGCACAGGCCGCTCGGTCTGCGCACTTGATCGGGCTATCCGCACGTACGGCCGATCAATTGCGCCAGCAGGTAGCGCAGTTGGCCGCACATGTAGCCGCTCAGGATCGGCTTGAGTGTGGGAACGTGAGCTACACACTGCTCCTGGGTCGTAAGCACATGGCGTATCGCTTCGCCTGTGTGGTCGGTAGTGCTCGAGAGTTGCTCGATGTCCTTCACGCCTGGCTCGATGCCGATTCGGCAACCCTCGAGCCTCGCAAGGATCGTCAGCGGCCTACGCTGCAACGGTACGCAGAGGAGTGCGTGAGGCGTTGCTGTGACTGCGACGATGAGGCTGAATACAAGGAGAACCTCGAGACGATCGCCGAACTCTACTTGCAGGGCTATGCGCCAGCCTTTGAAGGGCTCTTTGCGGGCAGAGTTTACAGGCGCATACCTTTGCCGACCTATCCGTTTGCGCGGGATCGCCACTGGGTAGGGGTAGAACCAGACGTGCACTCGGCCGCGCCGGTCAACGCGAGCCCCGCAAGCGGAGCAGGCGTCCAGCCGCGTACGGAGCTGGAGAAAGTCCTCGCGCACGTGTGGTGCGAGATCCTCGAGGTGAGCACGATAGCTGTCGATACCCAGTTCCTGGAGGTAGGCGGAAATTCTCTACTCGCCACCATGATCGTTTCTCGCCTTGAGGAACTCTTCGGTGTCGAGATCCCAGTCACGTCGCTGCTGAGCGGCGAGTCGACGGTAGAGCGGCTATCCATCGAGGTCGTGTCCGCTCTGGCTCGCATGGAAGATCCAGATCAGCTAGACCGGGAGCTTGAGGATTTGGGCGCATGAGTGTGCGACCCATTGCCGGCATCATGCGACACACGAGCCTTCGAATCACCACCATGGTGGACCCGTGAATCGGGACATTCGGCACCCTCTCTCGCGCCTTGAGCACCTGCGACCCGAGCAGCTGCAGGCACTTGCAGATCGGCTCACCGCGAGACGTGTAACGGCGCACGCAATGCAAAGCGTTCATCGGAGCGAGCACGAGCGCGTGACGAGGCTCTCCGGTGTGCAGGAAGGGTTGTGGCTGCTCCATCAGCTCGATGACATGGGCAGCGCATACAACGAGCCCTTCGCGATCCGGCTGCGCGGTGCCGTAAACGCTGACGCAATCGAGCGCAGCATCACGGAGATTGTGCGTCGACATGAGAGTCTGCGTACGCACGTACAAGAAGACGCTGAGGGGCGAGCGTTCCAGGTGCCCAAGCCCGTTTCGCAGTTCAGGTTCATTCATCTTGACTTCTCGCACCATGCGCACGACGAGCGCAGTGCTCAGCTGTCTTTGCATCTGCAAGAGCAGGCCGCACGACGTTTTGACCTGCTGCAGGACCTGCCGCTGAGGGCCGGCCTGATAAAGCTTTCCGACACTGAATCGGTACTCTATTACGTCGTTCATCACATCCAATGGGACTTGTGGTCGGCGGTAATCTTCCTGAGGGAACTTGAGGCGCTGTATCCAGCACTTTGCAGGGGTGAGGGCTCGCCGCTTCCGGACTTGAAACTGCAGTATTCCGACTATGTGCTGTGGCAGCGCGAGCAGCTGAAAGAAACAGTGCTCCGCAAACAGCTCGACTATTGGAAGCGGCAACTCGCCGGAATACCGGCACAGCTCGATTTGCCGACGGATCGGCCGCGCCAGCTCACCAATAGGTTCAATGGTGCGCAGGTGCAGTTCGCCTTTCCGGCCGAGCTGACGCGCGCGCTGTACGAGTTCGCGCGGCGGCGTCAGGTGACGCTGTACATGGTTCTGCTCGCGGCCTTCAAGGCTGTACTGGCGCGATGGAGCGGTCAGCACGACTTCGCTGTAGGTTCTCCAGTGGCTGGACGGCAGCACGCACAGGCACAGCAGCTCATTGGGTTCTTCGCGAACATGCTTGTGTTACGTGCAGATGTCTCCGCCGATCCAACGTTTGAGACCCTGCTCGAGCGAGTGAAGCGCACGACACTGGAGGCACTCGCTCACCAGGACGTGCCGCTTGAGCGCCTCGTGGCCGAACTAAACCCAGAGCGAGATCCGGCGCGTCAGCCGCTCTTTCAAGTGGTGTTCGCGCTGCAGAATGTGCCGCTGCGCTGGCCCACCTTGCCGCACCTCGCCATCGATGAAATCCCAATTCGTCAATCGATGACGAAGTTCGATCTTTCCGTGGACGTCGTGCAGAGTGCGGGAGCATTGGCTGCGCGCGTGGAGTTTGCGTCCGATCTTTTCGAGTCCCCTACGATCGAAAGATTTATCGATGATTATCGTTCCTTGCTGGCGCGTGCAGTCACCGATCCATCGAGGCGTTTGTCCCAGCTAGTCCCCGTGGAGAGCCCGGCCGCAAACGTGCTCGTGGGTTCCATCAGAAAGTGGAATTGTGCGACAGAGTTCAGGAGCGTGCCGCAGCTAATTGAAGAACAGGCTGCTCGCACACCGGATGCGATCGCGGTTGCGCATGGTGGCGATACTCTTACATACCGGCAATTGAGTGAGCGTAGTGCCGCGCTGGCGAGCAACCTTGTGAGGAAAGGTGTGGATCGCGACGTGCTGGTCGCCGTATATCTCGAACGCTCAATCGAGTTAGTCGTGGCCGTGCTCTCCATCCTGAAGGCCGGCGGTGCCTACGTGCCGTTGGATCCGCACTATCCACGGGAGCGGATCCGCTACATGCTGACGGACGCCTGCGCCGCGCTGGTGCTTACGCGTGGCTCGCAGGTTGCACAGGTACGGGCTGCGCACGCTACCATCGAATGTTACGAAATAGACTCGACACAGACGTGCGAGCGATCCGCAGAGGTCACGGCACGTGCCGCGGCTGGCGACCTTGCCTATTGCATCTATACGTCCGGGTCTACTGGCGCGCCGAAGGCCACCGCGGTTGCTCATGCGAGCCTGCTGAATCACAACCTGTACTTCGCCGAGCTTGCAGGTCTGCGTGCGGGAGATCGGGTGCTGCAGTTTGCTTCGCTGAGCTTTGATGCGTCCGCGGAGGAGATCTTTCCGACGCTCATTGCCGGTGCAACGCTCATCCTGCTTTCACACCGCCATCTCGCGCACGAAGAGATGACGGAGCTAATGCACCGTGAGCGCATCACTGTTCTGAACCTGCCTACTGCGTACTGGCACGAGTGGGTTGACTGGCTCTCGGCTACTGCCATTGAGCTGCCAGTCGCCCTGCGCTTGCTGGTCGTTGGCGGGGAGAAGGTTCAGGCTGCCAAGTTCATGCAATGGCGCAAGCTCAATGGCACTCGCCAGATAAGGTGGCTGAATAGCTACGGCCCGACCGAGTGCACCATCACATGCTCAGTCTTTGAACCAGAACCAGATGAGGACTATGCAGACATACCCATCGGCAGACCCATCAGCAATGCGACTCTCCATGTCCTCGATGCGGACCTAAACCCCGTCCCTCGCGGCGCGCGGGGTGAACTCTGCATCGGCGGAGACTGCCTCGCCAGGGGTTATCTGCATAGGCCAGCGCTCACGGCGGAGCGATTCTGTGCCGCCCCTTTTCACGCCGGTGAGCGTCTGTATCGGACTGGCGATCTCGTCCGCTGCAATGTGAGCGGGAATCTCGAGTACCTCGGGCGCATCGATCGCCAGATCAAATTGCGCGGATTCCGAGTGGAACCGGCCGAGATAGAAGCGGAGCTGCTGGCATTTCCATCCATCGCACAGGCAGTGGTCACGTTGAGTGGCGCGGCTCGTCCTCAATTAACCGCTTACATCGTGCGAGCGTCGGGAAGCGAGGCGCCAACTACTGAGGCATTGCGCGCTCACCTACAACGGGCTTTGCCGCCCTACATGCTTCCAGCATCGTTCCTTGAGCTGGAGCGGCTCCCGCTCACGCTGGCGGGCAAGATCGATCTACAGAGATTGCCAGCCGCCAAACAAACTGATGAATGCGGGGGCGTTGATGTTGAGCCCGCTTCGCCGCTCGAGCGCCAGATCGCCGAAATCTGGCGGCAGGTTCTTCAGATCGAGCGCCTGGGCAGTCATGACAATTTCTTTGACCTGGGAGGCGACTCCCTGCTAGCGATGCGAGTCATTGCACGCATGCGAGCGAGCGGGCTTGAGTTGCCGTTGCGGGTGCTGTTCGAGCAGCCGGATGTCGCACGCGTGAGCACGTGGCTCGAGCAGCACAGTTCGGCTCGACCCCAGGATTCGTTGACTCGCTCCGCGGAACCGCTGACGGACCTCGAAGAGGGGACGATATGATTGCTCGTCAGCTTGTGCGGACGCTGCTGCTGAAGGGAATCGTCCTTTGGCGCGAAGGCCCGAACGTGCGTTTCCGCGCGCCAAGAGGAACCCTCGCGGACGAAGAGATTGGAGAGCTGCGTTCGTGCAAGGCGGATGTGCTGGCGTTTCTGAGCGAGGCGGGTCTGACCAGCGGTGATCTGCCGCTTCGCCACATGTTGTCTCGGGCGCGAGCGCTACCGCTGTCTTTCTCGCAAGAACGCCTCTGGGTTCTGCACCAGATGGGTCTGGTGGGTTCAGCGTACAACATACCTGTAGCCGTCGAGATTGAAGGGCACCTGGATGAGCTAGCGCTCACAGAGAGTCTCATCGAGATCGTGCGGCGTCATGAAAGCCTCCGCACGCATTTCGAGTTGGCCGATGGCGCAGCGGTGCAGGTGATTGATGAGCCGAGTGTATTCAGTGTGCGAAGCCTCGATCGATGTACGATGTCACCGCAGGAGACTGACGCCGAGCTACAAGCGCTTGTTCGCGCAGAGACAAATGAGCCATTCGACTTGGCCCGCGGCCCGCTCATTCGGGCCTCCTTGGTCAAGTGGAGCGCTGCTAAGCACGCGCTGCTGGTGACAGTTCATCACATCGCAGCTGACGGCTGGTCCATGGATGTGCTCATGCGCGAGCTCACGGCTTTGTACCGCGCAAGGCTCTGTCGCGAGCCTGACTCGCTTCGCCCTCTGCAGTTGCAGTTCGCAGACTACGCACTGCGACAGCGACGGCACCTGGTGGGAGAAACGCTTCACGGTGACCTTGCCTACTGGAAGGCCCAGTTGGGTGATGCGCCAGCAGTCCTGACGCTGCCATTCGACTACGCGCGGCCCCCAGTCGCGAGCTTCAAGGGCGCAGTGGCGGGCTTCGAGGTACCTGCAGATCTGACCGAATTGCTGCAGTCCGTGGCACGGCAGAACGGTGCGACATTGTTCATGGTCCTGCTCACCGCATTCCAGGTGCTTCTGTCCAGGATGAGCAACCAGGCTGACGTAGTCGTTGGGACTCCCGTCGCTGGGAGACCCGAGCAGCAGCTCGAGGACTCCATCGGTTTTTTTGCGAACACGCTGGCGCTTCGTCTGCACGTAGACGACACAGCGACGTACCGTGAGCACTTACACGTGCTGAAGGACACTGCCCTCGGTGCATACGCGCATGAGGCTCTTCCATTTGAAAAACTCGTGCAGGAGCTACGCCCGGAACGCAACCTGTCTCATCAGCCAGTTTTCCAGGTGATGTTCGTACTGCACAACACTCCGCGCGATGGCGCACTTGCGCTGCAAGGGGCTACTTTGCGCGCACTTCGGGGGGCGTGGGAAAGTGCAAAGTTCGATCTGACGCTGGCGATTGAGACTCACGACGGCAGGCTGCAGGGAATGTTTGAGTATGCAACGGACTTGTTTGCGAAAGAGAGCATGCAGGCGCTCAGCGCACGCTATCTCCATCTGCTCGAGCAGATCGTGCAACGGCCCGAATCCCCAGTCGGAGAGTTGAGCTATGTGACGGCTGCGGAGCGGCGGCGGCTACTGAGCTGGCGCGGGGGATGCGAATGCTACGCGCCCAGCAATTCAATCGCTGACATGTTCGAGGCGCAAGTCCGTAGGACGGCCGACTCGACCGCTCTGGTTTGGGGCGACGAGCGCTTGTCTTTCACAGAGCTCAACGCGCGCAGCAATCGTTTGGCGCACCTGCTCATCAAGCATGGCGTGCAACCTGACGAGCGCGTCGCGATATGTCTACCACGATCCGTAGAGATGATTGTGGCCGTGCTGAGTGTGTTGAAAGCAGGCGCAGCCTATGTGCCGCTTGATCCCGGGCACCCTAATGCGCGGATTCAGTACATATTGGAAGAGGCGGGTGTGCGAGTGGTCGTCGCTCACGATGCCCGCGAGAACTCCGTATGCTTCGAAGGCCGCCATCGCATCGATATCGCCGTCGCTGATCGATGCGGAGAGGGCGTCCCCGATCCGCAGAGGGGGTGTGGGCCTGAAAATCTCGCGTACGTCCTGTACACGTCTGGGTCTACTGGAAAGCCGAAGGGCGTGGCCATGCCACAGCGGGCGCTCATCAATCTGATTGAGTGGCATCGGCATCATCCAGAGCTCGGCCAGCCGCTTACCACGTTGCAGTTTGCAGACCTCGGCTTCGATGTGTCCTTTCAGGAGATTTTCGGCACGCTCTGTCTTGGCGCAACGCTGGTGCTAGTGTCGAAGGAAGTTCGGCAAGATCCATTCGCGCTGCTGGAGTATATGGCTACGAACCACATCGAACGGCTGTTCGTGCCTTTCGTGGTTCTACAAGAGATTGCTGTCGCGGGCATCCGCGTGCCGCAGGTGCCGCTGTTGCAAAATGTGATTACCGCGGGCGAACAGTTGCGCATCACCCCGGCAATTGCAGCGTTCTTCGAACGTGTCAGCTGTTGCACGCTGTACAATCAGTATGGCCCCACAGAAACTCATGTCGTCACCGAGTTGCGCTTATCTCCTCCCGCAACCGGCTGGCCAGCGGCGCCCTCAATCGGCCGCCCGATCGCCAACGCGCAAGTTTACATCCTTGACGAAACGCATCAGCTCACTCCAGTGGGTGTAGCTGGCGAGCTTTATCTCGGCGGAGCCTCGATTGCGCGCGGATACGTCGGGCGCGACGATCTCAGCGCCGCACGATTTGTTCGAGATCCATTCGAAGAGGATCCTGCACGTCGCTTGTACAGAACGGGCGATTTGGCGCGATGGCGCAGCGACGGGGAAATCGAGTTCCTGGGACGCATCGATCAGCAGGTCAAAGTGCGAGGACATCGGATCGAGCTCGAAGAGATCGAAGCTGCGCTGCTCGCCTGTAACGGCGTGCGTCAAGCGGCAGTTGTCTTGCAAGACGACCCTCGTCAACTGGTCGCCTACATCGTTACGGAGCCTGCCGTTGAAAGGAAGAGCCAACAAGTGCGGGAGGAACTGCGCCATACTTTGCCGGACTACATGATTCCCAGCACATGCGTGTTCCTATCCGAAATGCCGCTGACTCACAGCCGCAAGATCGATAGGTCCCTGTTGCCGCGCCCAAGTCGGGAGACGGCGGTCTTTGGAGAGCATGTAGAGCCGCGCAGCCCGGCCGAGCACATCATTGCCCAGATCTGGTCGCGCGTGCTGAAGCTGACGGCCGTGGGTGCCAATGACAACTTCTTTGAGCTGGGCGGTGACTCCATCTTAGCGATGCGTGTGATCTCAGAGATGAGAGACGCCTTCCGTGCGGATCTGCGCTTGAGGGCACTGTTCGAGGCGCAGACCGTCAGCTCGCTTGCACGCCTTATCGAACAACAGCGCGTCTCATTGGATCTACCCGAGCGCCCGCCGCTGCAGGCGCGCTCTCAGCTGCGGGCGCCATTGTCGTTTGCGCAGGAGCGCCTGTGGACGCTTGAGCAGATGGGACTTACCGGCACTGCCTACAACCTGCCGATCGCGCTGAAGCTCGATGGCCTGCTCGATGCCCAGGCCCTTGAGCGAGCGCTCGGCGAGATCGTACGTCGGCACGAGAGCCTGCGTACCCACTTCGAGCTTGAGGACGGTCGACCGATTCAAGTGGTCAATGAACCCTCGTGCTTCGCCATCCGGCACATCGATGGCAGCGCGCTCGCGTGTTCGCAGTCCGAGGCGCAGTGGCAGCATGTGCTGTTCGAGGACGCCGGCCGGCCGTTCGATCTGTCCGCCGGCCCCCTGATGCGTGCCACATTGCTCCATAGAGATTCACACACGCATGTCTTGCTCGTGACCTTGCACCACGCAGTGTCAGATGGTTGGTCGATCGGCGTGCTGATGCGCGAGTTGTCAGCACTGTATCGCGCATTCTGTTTGAACGAATCCAGCCCCTTGCCGGAACTGGAAGTTCAGTACGCGGACTTTGCGGTATGGCAGCGTGCGTGGCTGCGAGGCGAAGTCCTCGAACGACAGCTCTCTTATTGGCGTGGGCACCTGGAAGGTGCCCCGCCGACAATCGATCTGCCAGCTGATCGCGCACGTCCGCCGACACCGACTTTCAAGGGATCAGGCTGGAACTTTGAGGTCTCGGCCTCGATCACCCAGGGCCTCACCGACATCGCTCGGTCAGAAGGTGCAACGCTGTTCACTGTGCTGCTCGCTGCCTATCAGGTCTTCTTGTCGAAGCTCAGCGGCCAGCGGGACGTGGTTGTCGGCACGCCCATGACGGGAAGAGAAGATCGATTGCTTGATGGCTTAATAGGCTTCTTCGTTAACACGCTGGCGCTTCGAGCGCAGTGCGATCCGCAGGGGTCCTTTGTTCAGCACGTGCTGGCCACGAAGCGCATCGTGAGCGAGGCCTTTGCCAATCACGATGCACCTTTCGAGCGAGTCGTTCACGCAGTCAAACCTGCGCGTGATCTCTCACGTCAACCGATCTTTCAGGTGATGTTTGCATTGGAGAATGCGAGCGAGTTCGAGCCCATGCTGTCGCCTGAGATAAGGGTGACTCCCCTTGACACTCAACTGGCCAGCGCGAAATTTGATCTCACGACGACGATGCAGCGCACGACCAAGGGGCTACAGGGGACCTTCGAATACGCGATCGATCTCTTCGAGCCCGACACGATCACGAATTTCGCCACAAGCTTCGTGACCTTGCTCGAACGCCTCGTCGCGCATCCGTCGCGGCCGCTCGGGCAGGTCTCGATGTGCAGCGCGAACGACGTGCAACGCGCGCTCATGGGGTGGGGATCATGGATCGCGCACTATCCGCAGAAGGAGTGCTTGCACGACCTGATAGCGCGACAAGCGCAGCGCACGCCCGCCGCCGTCGCGGTCAGCTTTCAAGGCAACAGTGTCACCTACGGCGAACTTGACGCGCTCGCACAGAAGCTTGGGGATCATCTGGTGGGACTCGCCGTTGGTCCAGACGTGCTCGTGGCCCTGCGCATTGAGCGATCCATTGAGATGATTGTCGCGATCCTCGGCGTACTCAAGGCAGGTGGCGCCTACGTGCCGATCGATCCGTCCTACCCTGCCGAGCGACTCCGACTCATTCTCGCGGACACTGCGGCGAGCGTGCTTATCACTCAACGCGGCCTTCAGGAACTCCAAGTCGAAGATCGACCGGAGACGGTCGTTTACGTCGATGCTCAGCTTACGGAGATTCCTCAATGCATTGGCTTGCGCGCCAAGGCGCGCGCGCAGCCGCACAACCTCGCATACTGCATTTATACCTCGGGCTCAACGGGTATGCCCAAGGGCACACTCGTTACCCACGAGAACGTGCTGAGGCTGTTCGCTGCGACCAATCGCAAGTTCGCGTTCTGCGAGCAGGACGTCTGGAGCTTGTTCCATTCTTATGCGTTCGATTTTTCCGTGTGGGAACTATTCGGCGCGCTATTGCACGGTGGTCGGCTCACCATCGTGCCATTTGTGACGAGCAGATCGCCGCAAGCCTTCCATGAGTTCTTGGGCGCCGAAGGCGTAACAGTGCTCAATCAAACGCCATCTGCATTTCGCCTTCTGGCACCCATCGCTGTTTCCGCTGCAGCCATCCCCAAGACATTGCGGTTGGTGATCTTCGGAGGCGAGGCGCTGGACGCACATGCGTTGGAAACGTGGGTGAGTACGTTTGGCGATGCCAAGCCGATGCTGGTCAACATGTACGGCATCACGGAAACGACTGTGCACGTGACGTGTCAAGCGATTGCACTGAGCGATATCGAGTCGGATCGCCGGATCCCGATAGGAGCACCGCTCGATGATCTGAATCTCTATATCCTCGATGATTTTCTCAATCTCACTCCGACCGGCGTCGTGGGCGAGCTCTACGTAGCCGGCGCGGGTCTTGCGCGCGGGTATCTCAATCAGCCAGCCCTTACGGCTGAGCGTTTTCTGGCGGATCCTTTCGCATCGGAGCCTGGCTCCAGAATGTACGCGACTGGAGATCGTGCGCGGCGTAGAGCCGACGGTGCAATCCAGTTCCTGGGTCGGGGCGATCATCAGGTAAAACTCCGAGGCCATCGGATCGAGCTGGGCGAGATTGAAGCATGCTTGCGCCGGCAGGCCGATGTTGCGGACTGCGTCGTATGCATGCAGCCGCAAGGCGAGGATCACGTGCTGGTTGCCTGGGTCGTGCCTCGGCGCGATGCTGTCCTGAATGAAGCAGGGTTGCGTGAGCAGCTGAGCACCACGCTGCCCAGCGTCATGGTTCCCACTGCCATCGTCGCCATCGAGGCACTGCCGCTTACGGAGAACGGCAAGCTCGATCTACGCAAGTTGCCCACCGCGGATGGCCGTGCTCGCCAGCTCAGCGCTGGCTATTCTCCGCCAATCACGCCACTGCAAGAGGCTTTGGCTGCGATATGGCGCAGCGTCCTGCGCATGGAGCAAGTCGGAATTCAGGACAATTTCTTCGCGCTCGGCGGGGACTCCATTCGTGCGCTTCAGGTCGTACGTGAGGCTGCGGCGCGACACATTCCCTTGACTACTGCGCAGCTCTATGAGGCGCAGACGATCGCGAACGTTGAGAGAGCTTTCTCCGATAAGCTAGCGTTGCCGCCCCAGCAGATCTATGCACCCCTCCATCTGGCTGATGTGGACCGAAGGGCGGTTATCAATCCACCCGCGGACCTTACGGATGTTTATGCGCTCACGACCATGCAGCAGATCATGGTCGAGGAGTACGAGAAGGATCGCGCGCCACGTTGCGGCGTGTATCACGTCCAACAATCCTTCAGATTGCAGGATGCAGAGCCCTGCGCGGCGGCGATGCAGCGCGCCCTGCAAGCACTCGTAGGTGCGTATCCCGTATTGCGTACCACGCTTCTGCGCACGCACGGCGGCACGCTCGTGCAAGGCATACGGGCCACGTTCGAGGTCGCACTCGAGGAGCACGACCTGCGCCATGAGCAGGTAGAGGCGCAATATCAACTCATTGAGGCAGCGAGGATCCAGGATCGGTTAACTCCATTTTCAGTTGACCGTCACGAACCTCTCTTCAGGTTTCAGTGGTTCCGAACGGCATCGTGTGAGTTCGAGTTGTTGCTGTCGATTCACCACATCATCGACGATGGCTGGGGCAATCAGTATTTCCTCGGCCAGCTCTTTGAACTGTACGCGCGGGCAAAGCAGGGCGCCGTATCGCTGCCGCCACGCCCCAATGTGTTCAAGGAGCTCGTCGCCCTCGAGCGCCAGATGAGCGAATCCACAGAAGCCGCGGCATTTTGGCGGGCGCAACTCCTCAAAGCGACCGATCGATCAATACTGCGGCGCGCACGGGCTACTGAGATGCGCGATGGGCGGCACAGTTTCGCCATCGATGCGAACATGACCTGTGATCTGCGCGAGTTAGCGCGTCGTCTGAACGTCACGCTGAAGGCAGTATTGCTCAATGCATACTTGGAGGTCCTCAGCAGCGAGCTCGAACTGTCGACCTTGACGGTGGGCGTGGTCTGCAACGGTCGCTCCGCAGAGCTTAGCGATCCACTGCAATCATTGGGGTTGTTCTGGAACTTGGCTCCGTTGCACGGGCCGCCGGCTGCAGGCGCGCGCGACGGACGCATCCTAGCCGTCCACCGCCAACTGATCGAGGTCGAGAGGTTCGCACTCTACCCGCTGACGCGCATTGCTTCGCAATGCAACGCGCAGGAGCTGTTTTTTGCCACGTTCAACTTCGTGCACTTCCACAATGCCGCGGAGACTGAAGACGTAGGGGCCGGTCGCATGCTGAGGGAAACCTATCTCGACCGATTTCATTTCCCAGTCAACCATCTCTTCGGGCTTCATCACAAGCACGCCGGAATCTATGCGCATACGGAGTACGACGCACGCTACTTCACGCGGGACCAAATTGAAGCGCTTGATCAAGCGATCTATGCCCGATTGCGCGAGTACACATTTGTGGCGCGAGATTCACACCGCTTTGCCAACGCTGACTTGCGGGGAACTCCATGAAAGATGAACCGGAGCGCCTGTTTCGCGTACTGCGCAACCATGAACAACAGTACTCGCTGTGGCCCAAAGACAAGCCCACTCCGCAAGGTTGGGAGAATGTGGGTGTGGAGGGGTCACGCGAAATATGTGCGGCGTATGTTGAGGCCGCGTGGAAGGATATGAGGCCGCTTAGTGCACGTTGACACTGCACGCCTCCCGAGCGGATCACGGGGCGGCTGAAGCGATCCTTGCAGGCTGCTTCGGGTCGAGAAACTCTGCGATGTAGCTCGCGCATTCCTTGCGGAGGCGTTCGGCGTTCAGACCGAAGTCCTCGAGCGTGTATTCATGTACGCCGTACTTATTGCGTGGGTTGTCCCGTAAGTACGCTCTCATTCGGTTCGTCGCATCAGTGCTCAGCTCCTTGCCGAAGGCCGTGTAGATTCCTGCGACGGTGCGGATGGGATCTCGAACCAAGTCGGGATACCGTACGTTTGCGACGCTCACGCCCCGCACGCCATAGGCAGGCGTGTCAGCCTTGCTTATGAAGCCAGGGTAAAAGACGCGCTTCGCATACTCAAATAGGTTCTCACCCACTTGTCGCAGGTCAACTTCGCCGTGCGCCGATTCGAGCACCGCGATGAGACTCGCACTCGAGGGAAGCGCCTCCACCGGATCTCGATGGATCTGAACGATCCGTGCATCAGGGTACACTTGCAGCAGACAGTGCAAGTACGCCAAATGAGTCGGTGACTTCAGAATCCACGTCTTTGGAGCGGTACCACGTTGAAGACACTGGAGCTGGAGTTTGTGAATCTCATAGGAGCGCGTGCGATCGAGCGCGAACCAGCGCTCATAGAACTCCTTCGAACCTCCCGGCCAGAAGCCGCCGATCAGGCTGTTGTCGAGGAGCATGTCGCACTCCTCCGGTAACTTTGCGTCCATGTGGTGCATCGCACGCAACCCAGGAGCGAGGTAGTAGAGGAGTCGAGTTGCCCGTTTGGACCTGTTAATTCGTCGCCTCAGGTCATGCGGTGACGGATCGGCAACCGGTGAGCGCACTTCCCACAGCAGAGGAGCGCGATGCGCGGGGTCCTGTGCAAGGAGCCGATGCAGCAAGGTTGTGCCCGAGCGGGGCAACCCAACGATGAACCAGGGGTGCTGTATAGGCTCCGCACGGATGCTGGAGTCCTCACTGAGGACCCTCTCAAGTCGAAGGCGATTCGCGACGCGCTGAATAACTTCGCTCCTTCGCTGGAGCCGCTGAATCGGCGTCATTCGATCGTCAGTGCTGGAACTGCAAAGGATCTGCAGCGGCTCGCCAAATTCAGGACAAGAATAGCGAAATCGACTGATCTTCTCTCCCGCACGAATCGCCTCGCTCGCACTCAGAGAGAAGCTGGGCGACGACCGCAGACGATCAAGCCAAGTGACGACGCGGTTCGCGAGTCGTACCGGACGACGCATCTGTCTTTGGCGGTGAATCATTCGGTTGCTAGGCGGGCGGATGTGTCAGGGCCGGATTCAAGGAGCTCGCTGCCATCGGGGGTATGTCGTGAAAAAAGAGTGCACGAAAAAGGACTATTCAGGCGCCACTCGACTGTCAGTGCCGACCTCATCGATTGATGGGGTGCGCAGCGCAAGCACGCGTGCGTCGAAAGCACCCAACAGCGCAAGGACAATTCCCGCGCCGACGATGTAAGTGAAAGCGGGGCGCAGGCCGATGGCTTGGCCGAGCGCTCCGGAAGCCATCGCAGCGACAGCGGCCGAGCCTATCGACAGAAACCATGTCGCGGCGTTGACGCGCCCCAACAGATGAGGCGGAGTGAGCGATTGGCGCAGCGACACGTTGCTCACCTCGTAGACCGTGGCGCACAGACCAAGTAGGAACTGGGAGGCCGCCAAGATGACTGCGACTGTTGTACTCGAGCCGCGGGCCAGGGGGATGAGTGCGCTGGTCAGAGAGGCGATGAGGACAATTCGGACGATGACACGGCCCGATCCAAAGCGCTGCGTCAGTGCCGAGACAATTGTTGCGCCGGCGACGCACCCGACCCCTCCAGCACCTAATATCCAACCGAGCATCCCGACTCGCATCGACAATTCCTGAGTCGCATAGAGTACGAAGAGTGCCTGGCCCATTCCGGTTAGGCAGTGCCAGAGCACCAGTCGTTTGGCGAGCGCCGCCAGCCTCGGATCATTCATGAGGAATGCGACGCCTTCAAACATCTCGCGCCAGGCCGAGCGACTGACATGCCTGCGAGCTGCATTGTTGTCACGCCGGCGCACGCCGTTCAGCATCACCGCAGCGAGGACAAATGCTGCAGAGTTCATGGCAATGGCAAGGAGAAAGCCGCCAGCGCTGGCCAGCACGCCTCCGAGAGTCGGCCCGAGGATGCGTGCCACGGACGTCGTGATCGACAGCCGGCTGTTTGCCGCAACGAGTCGATGAGAGTCCAGCAGCAAGGGCAGGTAGGTCGCGCTCGCAACGTCGAACCACACACGCAGGATGCCGAAACACACTGCAGTCGCCAGGAGAAAATCATAGTGCAGGCGATCGCGCACCAGCATCGATGCCGCCGCTGCAAGCAGACCGCCGCGGCCTAGCTCGGTCCAAATCAGAACTCGCAATGGCGGCAGGCGATCGACCCAGACGCCGCAAACAAGGCTCATCGCGAGATAGGACAGGCTCTGGCCTGCGATCAGCAATCCCATCTCGAAGCTGGACACCTTCAGAATCGTCGCGGCGTATACCCCGAGCGCAAAACCAGTGATGTGGGAAGCGAACTGAGTCAGGGCGTTGGCGCCCCACACTGACGCGAACGCTTGGTTTTGCATCGCTGTGGCGTGCTTGTCTGACATGTTCGCAGCGCGTGTCGCAGTTTAAGCCGTGTCGGGACTGTGCCGGCCGTGCGGGTCGCCGAACGCCTTAGGGTCGCACGAATGCAGCCAGGATGGAGGGGAGGCGGAATTGATCTCGCAGCGCTTGCACGCGATCTGAGGTACCCGCAGTCTGCTTCGGCGTTGAGTCGCTGAGCAGCACTCTGAGTGCAGCTTCGTCCGTTTCGCTGAGGCTCAGACCGGAGGCTTCACTGTGTCTGCTCGCCAGCACACGCACACACTCGACGGCGACATCGAGCGGAGATTCCTTCGGAAAGCGAGCGGCGAGCAGTGAGAGGGCTGACTTGCGGTCCCACGCCAGCAAAGCAACCGCTAGGAAGAAGCGCAGCCGCACATCTCTCACTTCGCGACGTAGCCTTCTGATGATCGCCTCGCGCATGGCGTTGTGCGCAGCTGAGATCAGCGGCTCCGCCTTCTGGCCATGGCGAGTACGAAGGGCAGAGAAGACCGGCGTGCTTTTCTCTAGACTGCCCCGCTGTAGGAGGTCAAGCTCCAGATATAGGACTGCGTTTTCAAGATCATCGGTTTGTATCAGGCGCACGAGCTCGCTTTCATACTCCGGATGACCAATCTCCGACAGCATCCGCAGTAACTGTCGTCGCCGGATCGCAGTCTTGCTCGAATAGAAGCCATTCATGGCGAAGCCCGGGGGGTAAAAGCTGAACTGGGCTACGCTCGATGCCATGCCGGGCGTCCGCACCAGCAAGCTGATCGTGGGAGTATCGAGGTGAAACGTTGAATGCACCAAGGCATCACCGGGGAGGATTCTGCGCACATCTCCCTTTCGCAGAACTTCAATCAACTGCGGCCGGATCTCGCCGATGCGGATATTGCCGTTGATTCGCTCACGCTCGGCAAACTCGTAGACGGAGTGGATGCTTGACCCTTCGAGCACCTGGAACGCGCCGGTAAACCGGTGACTATGGATCGAGGGCGTTCCGTCAAGCCAGAAGAGCGCCTCGATATAGAAGCGTGAGCCATGGTAGAGCGTCAGCGGAGGCTGGCCGAAGGAGGAGTCGATGTCAAACTGTTCGGGCAATGCGGGAAGTTCGTTCGCCCAACGCACCACATCAATGCAGGAGAAGGATTCGGGCAGAGCGTGCTCGCGCAAACCTCTTTCGGCGATCTCCGGCAATCGTACATCGTCGTAGTCGGCAGATCGCCACGCCTGTTCTATGCTCAAACCGAGTGCGTCGAGCCGTGAACTGAGCGGGTGCCGCGCTGGTTGCCCCATGACTACTCCTGCATCTGCTTCCGAGCTATCGATTGGAGTGCGATCTTTCATCAGCCCCTTCTCCTGGGCTGCGTCGGCGCACTCAAAGACTGCCGCGAGACGTCTGCAGTCGTAGCTGCCTGATAATTTCGCCTGCGGGTAGATAGTCTACGTTGCGCTCAGCGAAACAGCTCAGTACCCGCTCGTAGGGACCAGGATTCGCAGCGATCATCGCTTTCTTGGCAGGGCCGCCGGATGTCATTCTGCGCCGGCTTACCACCGTGCGCGAACTCTGCCTGCGCATTGAGACGGCGACCCGCTCCGTAAGCGTGTCCTCCGTGCGGTGGATCATGTCGCCGCGCAAGAGCAGCAGGTCGCCGGGAGAGAGCTGCGGAGCAACCGCCAGCTCATCGATATCGAAGTTCAGCACGAACTGTGTCTCGTGCTCGTCATCGAAGACTACTGTAACCCCGTCCCTGACGAACAGGCGTCGCCCGCCGGCGCCGACGAAGCGCTCATACGTCTCGGGCGCTCTGGCGCGCAAGTTGTCGAATGGAATGATGCAGAGATTCGTGCGCGACTGGTCAGGCTTAATAATCGGGATGTAGAAATTGAGATAGTGATACGTCTCTTGAAATAGATAGTATGGCTCATGATCCTGATGCCAAGAAAAATCGATGCCGCGCTCGATTGCGAAGTACACAGCGTCCGAGGTCATGTCAGCGATGACCCCGCTCGCTGTTGCTACGGCTTGCGCACAGTCGTGAAGCTTTTCTTCTAGGCCCTCAAGGACACAAGGATCCACCACCCTGATGTCATAGTTCTCGTTCGACTTGGCAGCCCAAGCTTTCTCCGAGTGTGCCTGATAGTCTGCTCGAAGTGATTCGAGTTCCTCCTCAGAAAGGAACTTGCGCGCGACGACAAATCCGCGGCGAGAGACGTCTCCCCATCCGCCATCCGTGAGTTCCATCGCAGGCCTTCTATGTGCCGATCCGCTGGCGAAGCTATTACCTGCCTTGCTCGCATGTCAAGCCGGCGTGCGGCGGTCCGTACCAAGACGAGCCGTTCACGGCATGGACTTCCCGCTATCTCTGAGCAATGATTGAATTGTCTGGGTTGCCTCATCGGACGGATGCCGCGTGAATGACTCTACATCCAAGGCGTTACCTAAGGGAAAGAGCCTCACCCCCCTGGATCCCGCCTATCGCCAGGATCCGTATCCACTCCTAAAGCGAGTCCGAGAGGAGGCGCCCGTATTCTTCGATGAAGAGTTCAAGCACTGGTACGTCACTCGCTTCGAGGACGTCCGACAGATTCTGCGCGACAAGGAAATGTCGGTGGATCCGCGCAAGGCAAATCCAGACTCGCACGCTGCGAAAACCGGGGCGGTGTCTTCACCCGAACATGGTGACCTGACCGCGAACTTAATGCTGTTTATGGACGATCCTGAGCATCGTCGCGTGCGAGGGCTGGTCAGCAAGGCCTTCACACCGAAGGCTGTTGAGGCGCTGCGCCCCCGCATTCGACAGAACGCGCAGTCCCTGCTGCAAGAGATCATCGAAAACGAGTTCGATCTGATGGCCAGCTATGCGGAGCCGCTGCCGGTGATCACGATTTCCGAGATGCTCGGGATCGACGCGCAGCACCGCGTTGCTTTCAAGCGCTGGTCCGAAATCGTCGTGTCAACGTTCTACAACCGCTTCCGCAGCGATGAAGAGACGGAGCGGGGGCTGAACGCGTTGCAGGAACTGAAGACCTATCTGCTAGGTATCATTGAGTTGCGACGAGGAGCACCTACGTCGGATCTCATCTCCGGTATGGTGCATGCGGAGGAGAATGGTAACCGACTCACGGCCGATGAGATCCTGCGTCAGACCGTGCTGCTTCTGATGGCCGGCAACATGACGACCACAGATCTGATCGGCAACGGCGTACGAGCGCTCCTGCAGCACCCTGAGCAGCTTGCGAAGCTAAGGATGCGACCGGATCTCATTGCGAATACCGTCGAGGAGGTCCTGCGTTACGACTCACCGGTCACAAGCGGAGAACGCATTGTGCGGCAGGATGCCGTTGTAGCTGGTTGCCCGATGCGCGCCGGACAAAGCATCTCGTTATCGCTAGCGGCGGCAAATCATGACCCGAGCGTTCATGAGCACCCTGATCGGTTGAATATCGAGCGCGAAGGAATCCACCATCAGTCTTTTGGCGGCGGAAACCACCTTTGCCTCGGCGCGCCGCTCGCCAGAGTGGAGGCGCAGGAGGCGATCCTTGCGCTGCTCGATCGGTTTGCACATATCGAGTTATCACCGCGAGGGTACTACTTCCGTGCGGTACCGACCGTCCGTGGGACTAAGGAACTCTGGCTTCGAATAGCCAAGTAGGCGAGATATCGGCATACACATCGGTCGCGTGCTAGTCGTCAAACGTGTCCGCAAGTGTTTTCAGGTCGATGCCCAATCTCTTTAAGCGTGCGCGCAGGGTAGGCCATTCTTCTTTCATGAAGCGGCTGCGTTCGCGGCGCAGCAGCGCTTCTCGTACGCCCCTTCGTACCGTGAGCCCTTCGCCTCGGAGTTTGTCCGTCAGACCCTCGCGCGCGAGTTCTTTGTACGCCTTGGCGACCGTAAGGGGGTTGATATCGTAGTCGCTCGCCAATTGACGCACCGAGGGCAACATCTCGCCTTCGGGGTAGGTCTGATCGAGGATCCTGCCGATGAGATGGTCTTGCAATTGCCGATAGATCGGCAGGTCCTCGGACCAGACTGGCACGGTAAGAGAGCGCTTCATACAGCCTACGCACGATACAGCGAGTTCGCCTTGCGCGCTATCGTATTACGGTGGTACTGTATTATGGACGTAACACAGTAAGGCTTGGATTCTGACAACAGTCACCCCTTGGCGAGCGCGCACGGAGGACGAAGTCGATGTTTCGCCGATGGATCGGCGTGTGCGTCAGTCGTGGTTTACGCTGCCTCGAATGGCCGCGGTGGCGATCGCAGGCGTGCTGGCGGTCGCCGCAATCATTGGATATTACAAGTATGGCGTGACCCGGACTTTGAGAGTCGACACGGCGCGCCTCGTGATTTCGACAGTAGAGCCTGGCGCCTTCCAGGAATACATTCCCGTCACCGGCAATGTGCAGCCGCGCGAGACGGTGTACCTGGATGCGGTCGACGGTGGACAGGTCGCGGCTGTCTTGGTGGAGGAGGGTGCCATGGTCAAGGCCGGCGATCCGCTTGTCCGACTCAACAATACAAACCTGCAGTTGCAAGTGATCAATTCCGAGGCGCAGCTGTCCGAGCAACTCAATCGCCTCACCAGCACAAAGTTGTCATTCGAGCAGACCAAGCTGACGCATGCACGCGAGCTGATCGATGTGCAGTTTCAGATCAATCAATCTGAGCAGAGGCTGGCCCGTATCCGCTCGCTCGAGAATAGTGGGGCCATCAAGCGCGCGGACATCGAAGATGCGCAGCTTGAGCTGCAGAGACTTGAGCATCTCAAGGCCGAGCTTGCAACGGCGACGCGCGTCGATAGTCAGCTGCAGCGGGAACAGATTCAACAACTCGACCGGGCTGTCAATGGCCTCACCGCCAACCTCGATCTTGCGCGCAAGAATCTAGAAAATCTTGTCATTAAAGCCACGATCTCAGGCCATCTCACTTCGCTCGATGCGCACCTCGGCGAGTCGAAGCTGCCCGGACAGCGCTTGGGTCAAATCGATGAGGTAGACGGATTCAAGGTCGTGGCCCTGGTGGATGAGCACTATCTTGCGCGCGTCACCGCCGGCCAGAAGGCGAAGGCGGAGATCGGTAGCGAACAGCATGAAATGGAGCTCGTTAAAGTCTACCCGGAAGTCAAAGACCGGCAATTCAAGGTCGACCTACAGTTCGTGGGCGCGGCACCGGAGTCTGTGCGTCGTGGTCAGACGTTGCAGCTGCGTCTTGAGATTGGCGCCTTGAGCGATGGGCTCGTCGTAGCGAATGGGCCCTTCTATACAGATACCGGCGGACAGTGGGCGTTTGTTGTTTCGGGGGCTGGGGTCGCCGAGCGACGAGCCGTGAGGCTCGGCCGACGCAATCCAGAGCAGGTTGAAGTCGTCGAAGGGCTGAATGCTGGTGACCGCGTGATCACGTCCAGCTATGAGTTCTTGAAGCAATTCGATAGGATCGAGTGGTGAGATGCTTCGTAGCGTTGGCGATGCACGGAGCGCACTACTCGAGCAACATACAGAGCCGAACTCGTGCAAATGCGAGATCGCAGCGACAACGTCGGCACGTTCTCGCCACTGCGCGTCGGGCGCGCATGGCGGCGCGCTCGGCTGAGTCCATAACACCGCACCGCTGCGGCGATGAGTCGAGCAGGAGGGAGATCTAAGATGGTTCTCACAAGCACTGTTGCGAGCGCACCGGCGGCAATACTAGACAGCGCGGGGGCGAATGCGGCTGAGTCCAAAGTGCTCATTCAGTTGAGCGGTGTGCGCAAGCTCTATCGCACTCGCGAGCTTGAAACAACGGCCCTCGACGATGTCAATTTGCAGGTTCGCAGCGGCGAGTTCGTCGCTGTCATGGGGCCGTCGGGCTGTGGCAAGTCCACGCTGCTCAGCATTGTTGCAATGATCGATACGCTTTCAAACGGAAGCTACTTCCTCAATGACATCGAAGTATCGAAGTTTCCAGAGAGCAAGTTAGTCGATCTTCGCAAACGAAACATTGGATTTATCTTTCAGAGTTTCAACCTGATTGACGATCTATCAGTTTACGAGAATGTAGAGCTGCCGTTGCTCTACCAGAATGTACCGAAGAAGTTGCGTAGGTCGCGGGTGCGGGAAGTGCTGGAGCTCGTCGATCTGCTGCCACGCGCCAACCACAAACCAGCGCAGCTCTCCGGTGGACAACAGCAGCGCGTCGCCGTTGCGCGTGCTGTCGTCGGGGATCCAAAATTGATCGTCGCCGACGAGCCGACGGGAAATCTGGACACGAAGAACGGCGAGGACGTCATGGACATGCTCACCACGCTCAACGAGCAGAGTGCCACCATCTTGATGGTCACGCATTCGCCTGCTCATGCAGAGCGCGCGCACCGCGTCGTCAACATGCTCGATGGTCGCATTGTCCCGAACGCGAGCGGCGCGCCGTGAGGGCGGCGAGCTTACCGAACGCGGCTCTTGGAGTGCCACTCTGACTGCGTTCAAGCGGCCGCAGGGCGCGTCCTCACCAGTTGCCCAAGGACAATCGCAATGTTCCAGCACTATTTAGCCACCGCACTGCGCACTTTCTGGCGCCACCGGGTATCGACGTTCGTGAATCTACTCTGCCTGGCCCTGGGGATCACTTGCTTCGTGATCTCCTATGCGGTCACGGCGTTTCTGAGCAACAGTGATCAGCAGTTTTCCAATGCGAACCGCACGCGCGTCATCACGGTGAGCTTCCGCAACCCCGTGCTGAACAACGTTCAGTTCGGCAATTGTCCGTGCGTAGGCCCAGCAGTGGCCGAGTCCTTGCGCGCGGATTTCCCGCAGCTCGTACATGTCGCGCGCCTGTCGCGTGAGACCTATCCGAGCGTCGCTGCCGGCGATAGAGCAATCAGAGCTGCTGTGAGCTATGCAGATCCCGAGTTCTATGACATTTTCGATCTGCCATTTCGACCTGGCGCGGATGCGGAGCTGCTTCGTTCGCCTCGCGGCGCCGTTGTCACCGAAGATGCGGCAACGCGCCTGTTCGGCTCGCTCGATGTCGTTGGACGCCGCTTGACGATTCTCGGGCGCGAGGATGTGACGATTGCAGCGGTCATGCGTCGTTTGCCTCAGCCAACGCAGTTCAAGTTCGATGTAGTTGCGCCGATCGCGATCATGGAACTCTTGAGCGTCGCGCGAGGTGAGCGTATCGCGACCAGTGCGGACTTCGCGGGATGGTTCGATCAGCGGAACATGTTTTCAACCTACGCTTTAATGCCGGAGGATGGCTCCCTCAAACCCGACGAGTTTGATCGGCAGCTCAAGGCGTTTTCGGATCGACGCATACCCAAGATTGGCGGCCCAATCGTTGAGTTGGGAGCCATTCCGTCAGGCGCCGTTGCGATCTCCATGATGAATGCGCAGCTGAGCGCCTATACCGGCATGGGAATCACGGTACAGAGCATCGGGTATGCAATGGCTGCTCTCGTGCTTCTCATCGCGTGCGTCAACTACGCGAATCTTGCTGCCGCACTGGCTACCACGCGTGCACGAGAGGTCGGCCTGCGCGGCGTGCTTGGCGCGGGCCGCAGACAGCTGGTGTTTCAACACCTGTTTGAAGCAAGTGTCATTGGAGTCCTTGCGCTCGCGCTGGTGCTCTTATTCCTCCTGCTATTGACGCCTATGGTTGCAAACTTCGGTGTCGACTTGCCCGCGCTGTTCGCGTTGCAGCCCGGGTTCCTCTTGCTGATCGTCGGGTTGATTGCTGCCGTGACGCTAGTGGCGGGTGCCTATCCCGCGTTCGTGCTGTCCTCAATCAGGCCGTCCGAGGCTTTGCGGGCCGGTGCGGTCCGCTCGGGGCCGCGTTTCGTGCCGACCCTGCTGGTCGGCATACAGTTTCTCGCGGCAAGCTTCCTGCTGATTCTCGTCATCATTGCGCAGGGTCAGAATCGCGCGATCATGGAGGCCGGGGAGAAGCTTGCGCGCGAACCCGTCGTTACGTTCGCATCTTCGCTTTCCGGCGCGAACGTCAGCTTCGAGGCTTTGCGCACGCAGCTGCTCAGCTCCCCGCATGTGCGCGCTGTGACGGCGAGTTCCCGAAGCCCACTGGAGTTTATCGCGACGAACACAGCGGCAGGCCACGAACCTGAGCCAGGTGCCGCGCGCACGACAGTGTCATTTATCGATGTAACGTACGATTTCATGGAGACATTCGGCTTGCCTGTCATTGCGGGCCGAGCCTTCTCGCGAGAGTACGGTGATGACGCCATTCCGAAGGATTCCTGCACGGCGACCCAGCCGGTCAGAGTAGTTATCGATCGCGAGTTTTCGCGACAGCTCGGATGGGATAACCCGCAAGAGGCTGTCGGCCAAGTCCTTTATCTGCCCGCGAGCGTGTGCCCGGGGCGCGGCGCGGTTCCCGTACAGGTCATCGGAGTCGTAGAAGGACGCCCGCTTGCCGTGATGGGGATGGGGGCAAAATCATCGATGTATGTGATCAGCCATCCCGAGAAGCCGCTGTACGCCAGCGTGCGACTGGCTGGAATCGATCTGCCGGCCGAGTTGGCGTATGTCGATTCCGTGTGGAAGCAGCAGGCTCCCAAAGACAGCGGTGATCGCACGCTGCTCAGCGAGGTGTTCGACAATGCATATCGGCGCTTGCTGGGTGGTACTACGATGCTGCTCATTGTGCCAGCGACGTTCGCCTTTCTGATCGCCGCGATTGGGCTGTTTGGGATGACGGTCCATGTAACCGATCGGCGGCGCCATGAAATCGGCGTGCGCAAGACGCTCGGCGCCAGCACTGGACAGGTCGTCGCGCTGCTCTTGCGCGATCTGTCAAAGCCGATCTTGATTGCAAACATTGTCGCCTGGCCACTCGCATGGATCGCCGGTCGCATGTACCAGAGTGTCTTCGTGGAGCAGACGGCCCTGACCCTTGCACCGTTCGTCTTGGCGCTGCTGATAACGTTGAGCATCGGCTTGCTCGTAGTCAGCACGCGCACGCTGCGCGCCGCACGCGTGAAGCCCGCTACCGTATTGCGATATGAGTGATGCCGTGCAGATGACGAACTCGGGCGCTGGATCTCACGAGGCAATCGCGCACGCCTCAGCACACCGACGCTCTGCTGTGTACTAGCCTGACAACCCCGACGTAAACCTTGAACGCTGAAGTATCCAAGCATGGCTGATCTGAAAACCCGCCTCCGCCACCTCGGATCGGCTGCAAACCTAACACCCTTGTGCCGCAGGCATGACCTAACGATAGACAGTAAATGATCGCATCAAAAGACGCACCGGAGTGGGCGAGGGAAGTTGCTACTGCATTCGAGAGCGGTGCTTCAGGCCAGTTCATCCTCTACGGGGCTGTGCACGATCGCCGCCCTGTGAGCGGCCAGCTCGTCAATATCGAAGACTATGTTCGGGACGAGCTTCTGGGCGACTTCGGGGTCGTCTTTACTTATGACCTCGGTAATGGACTAACGGTGGCGCGCGGCGCAGAACATCTCGCGGAGTGGGTGCCCACCGCAATGCGCAGTTTGCCGCAGCGTCCGCTTGAGGCGGTGCGCTTTGTAAGTAGATACCTGCGCTATTTGGCCAATGTCATCTCGCTCGATGTCCGGGACAGTGTGCGTGTCGCAATTGTCATCCGGGGTGCAGGGCAATTCTTGCCGGCTGAGGCCGCAGGTTTCGACCACGGGGCAGTGGCGGCAATCGTGCGCGAGTGGGGGTCGAGCGATCCATTTGCGCGGCTGCCGTTTGCCAGCATTCTCCTCACTGACAATTTGGCTGACCTCGAGCCGCTCATTGCCTTTGCGCCGCATGCAACACGCATACGGATCCCGCTGCCCACCGCCCTTGAACTGCAAGCGGCTCTGGCTATCCTCCAACAAAAGTTCCAGCAGACGATCCCTGCTTCGACGGATTTGAGTGCGCTGGCGTCTCTCATGGTCGGCGTGTCACTCAGAACGCTTGAGCAACTCACCAAAGTGCGTGCCCACAACGAGGAGGTGCTCGAATCTTCCGAACTCTCGGCGGTGAAAAAGAAGCTGGTCGAACACGATGCGCCTGGGCTCGTCGAGTTCGTCCAATCCGCGCGGACCTTGGACGACTATCACGGTCAGGATACCTTGAAGCGCTGGCTGCGCCAGGACGTCCTGCTGTGGAAGCGCAACGACCTCAGGGCACTGCCCATGGGTTACCTACTGTGTGGTCCGGTCGGTACTGGAAAGACATTTCTTGTTGAGTGTCTTGCAGGCGAAGTGGGCGTACCTGTGGTAAAGCTCAAGAATTTCCGCGACAAATGGATAGGTTCGAGCGAAGGTAATCTCGAGAAGGTATTCAGACTCGCTCGGGCGCTTGGGCGCTGTATCGTCTTTATCGATGAGGCCGACCAGACATTGGGTCGACGCGACTCAGGATCGGCAGATAGCGGTTTGTCCGGACGACTCTACTCGATGATTGCGCAAGAGATGGCAGATACCGCAAATCGAGGGAAAGTGGTGTGGATGCTTGCATCGTCGCGACCTGATTTGATCGAGGTCGACCTGAAGCGACCCGGGCGAGTCGATCTGAAGATTCCGATTCTGCCGACAAGCACGCGCAGTGAAAGTGCGGCGCTCATCATTGCGATGTCGAAGCGCTACGACCTGGAGATCTCCAAAGACTACGTATCGCCAATCAATGCGCTGTTGCCAGAGCTGTTGACTGCGGGTGCTGCGGAGGCCTTGATGGTGAAGGCGTATCGCCTGGTGCGCACGGAAGAAATCGAAGCGGGCGAAGCAGTGCTCAGGTTCTCTCAGCGTACCAAAGCCCGATCCCGCGCGACGTGCTCGAATTGCAGATGCGCCTTGCAGTTCGCGAAGCTACGGACATTTTGTTCGTACCGGAGGCCTTTCGTTCGCTTGTTGACGACGAAAAGCCAGTCCACTGAGCGCGCCATCAGCTCCCGAATACTACGCGGCCGTTCTCGGTCAGATGGGAGTCAATGAGATACTGCTTGCGCAGTACGCTGCGTACGCTATCGACATCGCCGGTACGGAATCGGCCGCTGACGCGCAGCTCCCGCAACCGCTGGTCTCCAAGGACGAGCTCGGTGGGAGTGTAGCGACCGATCTGTGCGAGCGCGCTCGCCAACTCTTCGTCCGTGAGAATGATGAGACCTTGCTGCCACGCAAACCTTGATCGCACCTCATCGGGCTCGAGCGTGCGCACCGCCTGCCAGCCAAGCCCGATAGTGCCGCTTTGCGAAGCCTGTAACGTCGTGTCGCCGAAGGTGAAGGTGAAGCTATCGCGCAGCTGCGCAGGTGTCTTCGGCGTTCCACCCGGCTCGTGCTGCACTGTCACGCTTCCTGCCGCGATTGTGAACTCCACTTCCTCACGCGAAATCCGATGAACCACGAACTGAGCCGCCTCGGTTTGCAGCAACCGCCGACCGACGCGTAACCGTAGTGGGCGGGTGGCATCCGGTTTCACATCGAAACTCGCCTCGCCATGCATGATGGTCACTGCACGTCCGCTGATTCCGAAGCTGATGTTCACCAGGGTGGCCGTATTCAATGTGATCGTACTGCCATCGGGCAGGTTGACTTCACGTCGTGCACCGACGGGCGTCCTATACGTTCCCTCGAAACGGGACGTAGCGCTTCGTTCAGACCACGGCATCCACCCCACCAACTGCATCGCGAGGAGCCCCCCGCAGAGTCCAAGGAGCGCCGCGATGCGTGTTCGCCGGCGTCGGTCTGGCGGCTCGAGCTTGGCAGCGGCGACCTCCTCGGGAATCAGCTTGTTGAGAACCGATAAAATCTCCGGTCCATGAAAATTCATGCACCGCTCGACGATAGTCCGCCGGTGAGAGGCTGATTTCAGCCACTCGCGCAAGAGTGTGCTCTCGCCTTGCTTGAGCGTGCGCTCAAGGCGCTCGAGCCACGCGGACGCTTCCTGCTCAACCTGCTTGCGTCGGTATATGCGAGATGGATCCACCACATCTAAGCCCATTCAGCAATGTGCTGGGCACACGCACAGCATCATGATCGAGGGTATCAATCTTCGCAACTGAGTCCAAAGACTACATCGCTTGAGGCTCCCGAATGAGCCATCGACGAAGTGCGAGAGTGATTCGATCGGAAATCGGTTCAAGCATCGATTCAGGCAGCGTAGTGGAAGTTGCCCCGCCGCGTGGAAGCCTTCGGCAATGGAATCTGCTTGGTAACCCGATGCGGGGGATTGGACCGTAATCATTGAGGACCCTTACACCCGATCAGCGAGACGCGCTCTTTCTGCAATTAGGTCGCGGAATGTCTGTCGGGAGATCGCGCCGCAAACAGGCACGCCACGGCCGATCGTTCTGAATGACGCGGTTCGCGCATACAGCCGGCTGCGTCTGCTGTCTGCTGCGAGTGACTTCAGGTCACTCCACACGGTTCGCACATCGCACTGATTTTGGCTTGCCGCGTCTCCTGGGCGTCGAAACCATCCAATCTGAGACGCTCCGACCGCCGATCTCGTATTTTCCAGTGGATCGTCGAGAAACTCGATCAAGTGAAGCTTGGTCGAGAATCGGTACGCGCGAAAGCGTGTGTCGCGCTTAGCGGCGGCTGTTCGCAACACGGTCAGCCAACCAGCTGAGTACTTCGCCCTCGATCCAGCCGACGGCACGCTGGGTCAAGTGGATTCGTTTCGGAAAACGATCCTCGGCCTCGAGCTGATAGAGGAGCGAGCGGCACAGGCCGGTCATCTTGCAGACCTGCTTAAGTCTGAGGATCTGCAGAGGGGCGGGTGATGGCGGTGGTGTTAGGGACATGACTGCGGCGCTCGGGTGTCCTGGCGAGTGTTTCAGGGCGAGTTGTCACTGAGTAGCAGCGTGTCGCAGCCAGATCGAAGAGTCACTGAGCCATTGCGCCCGGTTGCAGCAGAAACTCGATGAACAGGAACCGATCCCCGAGACAGAGCAAAGTTTCTGTCGGAATTCGACAGATACTCAGCAAAGGCAGGGCACAAGGGATGTCGGCGGCGCCCCACGAGGCGAAGCGTTCTTACGAGCGGGGTACTATTTCGCCAGCGAGCAATTGCAGAGCTCGGATCGCGATAGTGCGCGCCGCCCCTGAGTCTTCCGAATGCGCAGCGACCAGGAGTTCGCGCCATAGCTCGGGTCGCTCTTCCCAGCGAGGTCGCACGTGCCGAAACTGGTGCTGCGCAATGGTGTCGATCTCGCTCAGGCGTAACGATCGGATGATCTGTGCAACCTCAGGCGACATGCCGAAGACGATGCTCGTGGCGTCTGCGTCCGCGCGGGTCATGTGCCAGGCCAGCATCAGGGTCGTTTGCGCGAGTTGGATCGCCGCGCGCTTGGGCACGAGCGCACGCCAGGGCCGATCCTTCCACACCCGGGACGGACGGCTTTTTACCGCCTGCCACCAACCGATATCGCGAAATTCCATATCGACGAGCGCAAAAGGTTGGCTCGCAGCGCGACGTCTGAGAGGGGGACGCGTGCCTCGCAAAAGCATGCGAAGAGGGCCAACAAGTGCGAAGGGCGCATCCTCCGGATCGAGCTTCGCGACGAGCGAGATGAGATCCAGGCAGCGTGCGTTCACTTCATGCAGCGGCAGCAGCAACTCGGGCGCGAATGTTCGAAGAGGCCGCTGGGCAACGGAGTCTTCCGGCTTGACTGAGCGCTTCGACATACGACCTCCATGTCAATGTGCGCACATTGTGCAAGGACCGACGCCGCGAGTGAAGTGGGCAGTGCGCAGCTGGAACGATATCCGCGTTCTGGCAATCATCAGTGCGCGGATAGCAAGGAAGCGACATGCGGGTTCTCGACCATCGCTACAGCCGCGACCTGCGCCGGCATGACCTGGCGCTGCGCATGATTCGTCACGAGGTGCGCACCTCCACGATCATTGCATGGACCGGACTCAGCAAGACACGCATCCGGGCCTTGTACCGCTCATACATTCCCGAAGGGGTGCGGGCGGCTTTGCGCCACCGAGGCCCGGTTCCAAGGAGTGTTCAGCCGCTGCTGCGTTCGAAGAGCCTCAATGGCGAGGCGGCTGGCCTCGCAGGGGTCTGCTTCTTTCTGGGCGTACTGCCGGCGAAGCCGCTAGCAGATGCCGCGAGCGAGTTGCCGTCAATTGCGGCAGGCGAGCGGCTTTGCTACGCCTTCGAGCTCTATCAACAGCTGGTCCCGAACCCGCAGATCACACTGGAGCAGCTCGTGCTCCTGGTCATCGCACTGGCACAGCACGAAGAGATCGCGCTCGTGCATTGCAATCTGTGTGACGGTGCATTGCTCGGATCTCTCGTCAGTCAGCAGCGTCGTGTCTGCCCGCACTGCGCGTTCACCATTCAAGGCAGTCAGGAGATTCGCGGCGCGTCCCCTAAGCCCGCAGAGGCCGGAGCCGAAGAAGAGCACGGCGCGGATCCGCTTGAGGGTTTTCAGAAACCGCTTTTCTAGCGGCCCGGGTACAAAATACTGAGCAACCAGTAGTAGAACGCGAGCAACACAGTGCAGATCAGTGAGAGCGCCAGCATGCCCATGAACGGAAAGAGCGGATCGCGAACCAGAAATCGAAAGAAAACAGCCGCGCCCAATCCGAGCAGCGCGATTGCGCAGAGGAGCGTCTGCACGATCGGCTCGAGCACTACCAGCACGGCAAGTAGCAGGGTGCTAACAATGCGAACGACGAAGGTGCAAATGGCCGCAAGAATCAGACTACTGGCACGTTCTCCGGTGCGTCGCGAGATGGCTGGTGCACGCTGCATACACCACAGGATGCGGCGGTTCGAACTTGAGTGTCGAGTCGAGTTTCTGCTCAAACAGCGCACAAACTCGAACATGGCGGCACGAGTATCTGTCGAGACTGGTGCCATCCCTTGCACGTTGGCCGCGCGGGGCTGTGATTGGATGTCGCTCCCGTTCGAGGTCAGGAGTGACGTCCATGGTGCTAGGGAACAGGCCCGATTCAGCGAGGCGCGCTGCACAAACCCTGCTGCTGACGCTCTGCGTGTGTGCATCCTCTGTCGTGTTCGCGCAGGCATCGCCGGTGCTGACAGGCGCGGAATCCCTGCAGACGAACATCCTCGCGTGGCTGACGCCGATCGCCGTCATTTTCGTCATGGTTCTCGGCGTGCTGGCGATGGCCAATCAGATCTCTTGGGGCTGGGTCATCGGCGCAATCGTCGGGATCGGCTTGGCATTCGGTGCGCCCCAGATCGTGGCGTGGGTCCGGGACATGTTCGCGGTCTGATCAGCCATGAGTGAACGAAACGCAGGTCTTGTGGCCGATACGCTGTTCGTCGGCGCGACGCGTCCGCCGATGCGCTGGGGCGTTACCTATGCGGCGCTGCTGTTCAATCTCGTGTTCGTCATGGAGGTGTTCCTGCTCTCGAAGAACCTCCTGATGCTCCTGCTCGCAGTTCCGATCCACGGTGTCTCGATGCTGTTATGCGCGCGCGATGCGCGGTTCTTCGACCTGATCGTACTGTGGGGGCGCACGCGAATGCCGGCAATCGTCGCGAATCTGCGTTTCTGGCACGCCAGCAGCTATAGCCCGCTGATGCTCGATGTCGCTCATCGCGGCCGGCGGCGACGTGCCTCGCAGGCTCCTTTTGTGCCAAGCCCAGCTCGGACGGGGAGGGGAACATGGTGAAGCATGCCGTACGCCTGCGCCGGGAGCTGATGCTGGCGCAGCACATCCCGTACGCTGCGCATGTGTCACCGACCGTCGTCAAGACAGTGTTCGGTGACTACGTGCAGGCGTTCCGGCTCGCGGGAGCGAGTTTCGAGAGCGCCGATGACGAGCAGCTCAATGCCTGGCATGAGCGCCTCAATGTCTTGTGGCGGAACATCGCCAGTCCGCAGCTCGCGCTGTGGACGCACGTGATCAGAAGGCGCGCTTCGGTCGAGCTCGGGGAGGCCGGTGGGATCGGGTTCGCGGGCGAGCTGCAACGCGGGTACATCCGCCGGCTCGCAGGTGAGACGCTCATGGTGAACGAGCTCTATCTTGCGACCGTCTATCGGTCCGTGGCGGGGGCCGGTGTGCGGCCCTTATCACGCATGGTGCGCATCTCCTCGCCCGAGGGTTTGCAGGTCGAGCTGGAAGACGCACTCGATGCCTGCGACAAGACGGCTCAGATGCTCACGGCATCGCTGGCGCGCTATGAGCCGCAGCTCCTGTGCGTTGAAGAGAGCAATGGGCTCCGTCATTCCCGCCTGCTGCAGTTCCTGTCGCTGCTGATCAACGGCGAGGAGCTCGCGATCGGACTGCCACGAGCGCCGCTCAATGAGGCGCTCGCGACTTCGCGTCTGTCATTCGGCACGGAGGTCCTCGAATACCGGCTGCCCAGTGGCTCGCGCGTTGGAGCGGTGCTCGGTATCAAGGAATATCCCACGCCCAGTGTCGTCGGTATGCTGAATCGCCTGCTGTCGGCACCGTTCTCGTTCGTCCTGACGCAGTCCTTCGCCTTTCTGACGAAGCCGGCGAGCCAAGCGCTGCTGCAGCGCCAGTTCAATCGCATGGCGAATGCCGGCGATTTCGCGGTCACGCAGGCGGAGGAGCTGCACGCGGCACTCGATGCATTGACGAGCAACGAGTTCGTCATGGGCGATCATCATTGCTCGCTTCAGGTACTCCTCGATGTCGATGAGCCGGAGCGATCCGGCACGGCACGCTCCATCAAGCAGCTGAACGACCAGGTTGCGTTAGCACGAGCTTACCTTGCCGATACGGGGATGATCGTCGCGCGCGAGGACCTGGCACTCGAGGCGGCGTTCTGGGCGCAGTTGCCCGGGCACTTCCCAATGCGTCCGCGCAAGGCGCCAGTCACCTCGCGCAATTTTGCAGCGTTGGTGCCGTTTCACAACTATCCGCTGGGGCGGGCGCAGGGCAACCACTGGGGCGAGGCGCTCACGGTGCTGATCACGAGTGCGCACTCGCCGTACTACTTCTCGCTCCATGCAAGCGATCCGACGGATCCGGACGGCGGCAGCCGCAAGGATACGGGGCACACGTTCATCTGCGGGCCGACCGGATCTGGCAAGACGGTACTGATCGGATTCCTGGTGGCGATGCTGAGTCGCCGTGGTGTTACGCAGGTGCTGTTCGACAAGGACCGGGGACTCGAGATCCTCGTGCGGGCGCTCGGCGGAATCTACCTGCCGCTCAAGAGCGGTGCTCCGACAGAATTCAATCCACTGCAGCTGCCGCTCTCGTCGGGACACGTGGAGTTCCTCAAAGTATGGCTGCGGACGCTCGTGCGCCCGGCAGGTGGCAGGAGCCTGACGACCCGTGAGGATGCGGATCTCGATCAGGCGCTGCGCGGGACGCTTGCGCTCGAGGTGCCGGCGCGGCGGCTGTCGCGACTCATTGAGTTCCTGGATCCGACCGATCCGGAAGGACTGTACGCACGGCTCGCGAAATGGTGCGAGGTGACCCGCGGCGACTATGCCTGGGTGTTCGACCAGCCGCAGGACCGGGTCGCGTTGGCCCTGAATGGGCAGGCGGTGATCGGGTTTGACGTGACCGAGTTCCTCGGCAACGAGGTGATTCGCACGCCGGTCACCCTTTACCTGTTTCATCTCGTCCGGCGGCTGGTCGACGGACGTCGGTTCATCTGCTGGATGGATGAGTTCTGGCGACTCCTGGCAGATCCGGCATTTGAGAGTTTCGCGAAAGATGGGCCGAAGACCTGGCGCAAGTTGAATGCGGTCATGTGCCTCGCGACGCAGAGTGCGAGCGACGTGCTCGGGAGTCCCATCAGCCGCACGATCATCGAACAGACGCCAACGAAGGTCTTCTTCCCGAATGTCGATGCCAGTGCGGGTGAGTACATCGACGGCTTCGGCTTGAGCGAGCGCGAGTTCAAGCTGATCAAGGAACAACTGGAGCCGGGATCGCGCCAGTTCCTGATCAAGCAGGGGCACCACAGTGTCGTCTGCGAGCTCGACCTCAAGGGTTTCGAGGGTGCGCTCAAGGTAATCTCGGGTCGGGCGGAGGCGATCGAGCGCATGCAGGCATTGATCGAACGCTTCGGTGCCGAGCCATCGCAATGGCTCCCAGCCTTCGTGGAGGACGAGCCGACTTTCAGTGCCAAACCGAACATGAGTCTGACTGCGTGAGGATGCGTCAATGCGAAGGAATCATCTGCGAGCGATCGGGCCGGTTGTCGTCGCTCTTTTGCTTGTCGCGCCGGCGGCGCACGCACAGTTTGCGGTCATCGACGTTGGCGCGATCGTGCAGCTCATCCAGCAGGTGCAGACGCTGCGCGACCAGCTGGAAACGGCGCGTGACCAGCTCACCGAAGCGCGCTCTACGCTCGATTCAATGCGCGGTGAGCGTGGCATGGAGCAGTTACTCGCCGGAACCGTGCGCAACTACCTGCCGGAGGATTGGGCGGCACTGGAAGCGGCCATGCGCCAGGCGAGCACTACGCACGCAGGGCTGAGTGCACAGATACAGGCGATCCTACAGGTGAATGCGGTGCTGTCGGCGACCCAGTTGAATGAGCTGTCGCCGTATGAGCGCGAGCAGATCGAGGCGGCCAGGCGGTCTGCGGCGATGCTCCAGGCTCTCACCCGGGAAGCGCTGTCTTCGACGAGCGGACGGTTCACGGCGCTTCAGCAACTGATATCAGCGATTCGTTCCGCAGGCGATCAGAAGGCGATCCTCGATCTGCAGGCGCGGATCGCAGCAGAGCAGGGGATGCTCCAGAACGAACAGACGAAGCTCGACGTGCTGTACCGCACGGCGCAGGCAGAGGAGTGGGCACGCACACAGCGCAGCCGCGAGCAGGCGATCGCGGACATCGGATCATTGCGGCGCCTGCCGTCAATGGGACTGGAATGAGGGGAGTCGGGGCAAAGGAGACAGCGATGAAGTTTTCAAATCGTTCGCCGGCAATCGTCTTGGTGTGCGCCCTGGGCGCGGGCTGTGTGCAAGAGACCGTACCGACGGTCGAGTATTTTCGGGCGCATCAGGAAGAGCGAGTGGCGCAGCTCGCGCGCTGTATCAACGATAATGTAGGGTCCAAGAACGATTCTGCCTGTGTCAACGCACGCGAGGCAGAGCGCCTTGTCAGTGTCGGTCGGCTCCGGGATTTACCACCGACGGGGTTGGTGGCCGAGAAGCCGGCCGAGCAGGACAAGGAGCAAACCGGTGGGGGCAAGGACTAGCCATGGGCTTCTTCGAGGAGTTCAACACCTGGCTCAACGCGCTCCTTGCGACGTACATTGGTAGCAGTACGGAGAGAGTTGCGACCGCTCTGGAGCCGGCGGTTCTGACTTTCGGCGTGCTCTACGTGATGATCTGGGGCGTGCTTCACCTGATGGGTCAGATTGAGGAACCGTTTGGAACGGGTATCAAGCGGATCATAGTGCTTGGCGTCGTGCTCGGCGTGTCGCTGCGGCTCTGGCTCTACAACACTGTGATCGTCGACACCTTCTTTAACGCACCCGGACAACTCGCTGCGGCCGTTGTCGGAGCCTATGATTCCGTCACGGTCGTTGACCAAGTCATCTTTTCTGGGTCGGATGCCGCAACGCTGCTCATTCAGAAGGGCGGCATCCTCAACGGTGACTTTTCGTTCTATCTGGCCGGCATGGCCGTGTATCTAATCGTGGGGCTGACGGCCATCTACGCGATTTTTCTGCTCACGCTATCGCGAATCGCGCTTTCTGTGCTGCTGGCACTCGGGCCGTTGTTCATCGCTTTGCTGTTGTTCTCTACGACCAAGCGCTTCTTCGAGTCGTGGGTCGCGCAGCTGGCCAACTACGCCTTGATCACAGTGCTCACGGTGCTCGTAGCGGCACTGATGATGACTTTGCTGCGCGTCTCGGCGGAGCAGGCGGCGAGCGTCGGCGGTGGGATTCAAATCGCGCATGCGGTTCGCGTGTGTATGGCGGCCGGCCTCACGTTTCTGGTCATGCGCCAGGTGATGCCGATGGCCGCGGGGCTTGCCAGCGGGCTTGCGCTCAGTACTTTCGGCTTGGTCAGCCAGGGTCTGGCATGGGCATTTGGTGGTGCAGTTAAGTCCAGCGGACAATTTGCGCGTGGCGCATTTCTGGATCGCGACACGTCACGCTGGGACAGCCTGAGTCGAAAGACAGGCTACGCGTTGTCACATGCGCTGAGCGGAGGCGCGCGGCGCGTGGCGGCCCACTGGCGGGAGAACGCAGTCAGCAAGCGGTAGGGATGAGGAGATACGGATGTCGAATAGGTCGCAACGCAGATGGATTCTACTGGCCGCTGCAACACTCGCAGCGCCCGGATGCGCCTCACATGATCGGTGGATCGACTGCGAATCGCACCTGGTGCCGATCAATGCACCGGCGCCGCTTGTGCACGATCAAGGAGCCAGCCCTGCAGACGGCAAGGCTCAGGTCAGTTCGGGGCACGACCGATGAGCGCCGACAAGGAGCTCAGCGGCTACTTCGAGGAGGCGGCTTCCTGGGACGCCGATCGGGTCGCGCAAAGTCGGCGCAGCGCGCGTGTCGCATGGTGCGTCGCTGGTGCCGGCTGGATGTGTACGGGCTTTGTGGCGGCGGCACTCCTTGTGCTGATGCCCCTGAAACGCGTCGAGCCGTACGTCATCCGGGTGAACGAAACGAACGGGGTCGTCGATGTCGTGCCGGCTTATGACGGGCATGCCGATCTGCCGGAGGCCGTGACGAGGTACTTTCTCACCCACTACATCACGACCTGCGAGCGCTTCAACTACGAGACGGCCGAGAGCGACTACGAGGAGTGCGGCACGTTTCATACCGCGCAACGTAACCAAGCCTGGTTCGCGCAATGGACGCTGACCAATCCGAACTCCCCGTTCAATCTCTATAAGGACGGTGCGAGCGTCCAGGTGCAGGTGAGCGCCGTCAGCTTCTTCACGCGTGCTACAGGCGTTGCAGATCTCGCGCATGTGCGCTACGTCAAGACCCGCCGCATGCCAGGGAGCGCCGATGAAAAGCGCAGTCACTGGATTGCGACCGTGCAGTACGGCTACGGCGAGCCCTCGACCAATGCCAAGGTGCGAAGTTTCAATCCGCTCGGATTCAAGATTTTGCAGTTCCGCGCCGAGCCGGAAGTCGTCATCGAGGAGCGTGCGGTCAGTGCCGTCGTGGGAAACACGGGAGGTGCGCCGTGACCCACACCATGTGGATTCTTCCAGTGACCGTTGCGCTGCTCGCAATCCTCGTGCTGCGCGAATCCCAGGCGGACGCGGCAATGCTGCCTGCGTCGACGGCGACGGATGAGCGCATCAGGACGGTGAAATATGCGCCCGATGAGGTGTACGAGCTCCATGCGCGAGTTGGTTATCAGATCGAGCTGGAGCTCGAGGACGGCGAAGAACTGCTCGGTCATGGGGCGGGCGATCTCGCGGGCATTGAAGTGGCGGCGTTCGCGAATCACGTCTTTCTGAAACCCAAGGCGACGGATGTACGCACGAACCTGATGCTTGCGACCAATCGACGCCAGTACCGCTTCGATTACGTGGTCGGGGCGTCCTCGCAGTCGACCGAGGCCGCCGACATGTACCTGGTGCAGTTTCTGTACTCGCCTGTGATCGTTCCCTCCGTTCGTTCCGAGGCGGACAGGATCGATGAGTCCCTGGGCGATGCGAGCAGGGATCGCTCGCGCAACGTGGACTATTGGTACTGTGGCGATCCATCTTTGCGTCCCGTCGCAGTGTCGGATGACGGCGTGCATACGCGGCTGACTTTCGCCGTGCATGCCGAGCTGCCGGCGGTGTTTGTCCTCAATGATGATGACAGCGAATCGCTGCTCAACTTCAGCATGGATGCGGGCGATGTCATCGTGCATCGCGTCGCACGCAAGCTGATCGTGCGTCGTGGGATGCTCGCGGGCTGCATCGTCAATCAAGGCTTTGTCGGACGCGGTGAGCGCCTCAGCTCCGGAACCGTCACGCCCGATGTCATTCGTGCGCGCAAGGAGCTGCGGCGATGAACTTCTTCGAGTGGCGGCGCGAGAGCGTGAAGCCGACTGGCTCACCTGTGGCGGGCGACACTGATCAGGCACTCACCGATCCCCCGGAAGCGCCTGCCGAAGACGCCAGCGCGTCGGATGCACCGATCGTTGGCGATCGCGGCATCCCGTCGATCAATCGTGTGCGCTCGGTGCAGTCGCGATTGACGGGCGTGCTTGCGATCGGGCTCATGGGCGCGCTGAGCCTGGGGCTCCTCGGCTGGTACTACCAGCGAATGCTCACGAAACCCTCACAAGCGCGCGAGAGCGCGCAGGCGCAAGTGAAGCGGCGCTCGCAGGCGGAAATGCCGTTGCCGAAGTTGCCGCACATCACTGCCCCACGTGTCGAACCGCTCAGTGCGGAAGCCTCCAGTCCGGTCGATGCTGTCCTCGGTCCCCCGCCGGAGCTTCCGCCTGAGCGACCTCGTTCATGGGAGGAGTCGAATGTGCCGACGAGTCCTGGCGTGCAGCCAAAGTCGGCGGCGCAGCTTGCGCTAGAGCGGCAGCTCGCCGGGCCGGTGTTTTCAGCACGTGGTTATGTTCAGTCCGCATCGCAGGCCGATAGGGGCACTCATATATATGGTGCTCAGGCCCCGGGCGAGCGGACAGCCGCGTCCGTCGTCGCGGCATCGAGAGGCGGGGAGCGCGAAGAGCTGCAAGCGAGTTTGCAGCCGACTGTAACCAAAGCAGTAAGTGCCGAACTGCTGCCGACACAGCGGCTCCTTCTGCCGAAGGGCGCGTTCCTTGACTGTACTCTCGAAACCGCAATCGACTCGACGCTGCCAGGGATGACGACCTGCGTGATGGCGAGCGACAGCTTCAGCGCGGACGGCACGGTCGTGCTGCTCGAGCGCGGCACGAAGCTCGTCGGTGAGACCCGCGGTGATATGCGTCAGGGCGCGGCGCGGGTGCTCGTCGTGTGGACACAGGCACGCACGCCGGATGGCGTCGTGATCGCGCTCGACTCGCCGGGTACGGATGAGCTCGGGCGATCGGGATTGCCCGGTGAGGTGGACCGGCACTTCTGGGAGCGGTTCGGTGCGGCGATCCTCGTCTCGGTGATCGACGGGGCGGTGCAGACGGCCGTCCATTCGGCGAGCGACAGCGGCGGTACCGTCGTGGTCAACCCATCGAGCACGCAGACCGTGATGACGGAGGTGCTCAAGAGCACGATCAACATCCCGCCAACGATCGTCAAGCACAATGGCGATCGCATCCAGGTGCTGGTCGCGCGCGATCTCGACTTCCGCTCCGTCTACGAGCTCAAGGCGGGAGGCTGACATGCTGAGCGAGCCACATCAGCCGGAGCGCGTGGCGCCTACAGTCGTCGGGAGCGCTCAGCGCTCAGCGCTCGAGCTGACCCTGCGGGCGCTGCGGCCTCTGCTCGCAGATCCGGAGGTAACAGAGCTGTGCATCAATCGGCCCGGCGAGGCTTTCCTCGAAACGCGTGCCGGCTGGCGCCGGGAAGCCCTGCCGTTCGCGGACTTCGAGTGGTGTCATCGGCTCGCGAAGCTGGTGGCGAACTCGACAAGGCAACGCATCGATGAGGAGTCGCCGCTCCTGTCCGCATCGCTCCCAACCGGCGAGCGCATTCAGCTCGTACTTCCGCCGGCGACGACACAGGAGTGCGTGGCGATCTCGATCCGCAGACCCTCGGACGCAGCGTGGACGATCGACGAGCTCTCTGCGCGCGGCATCTTCGAGGCGACGCGCTCTGCGGAGGCGGCACTCGATCCCCTGGAGAGCGAGCTGCGGCGCCTGCTCGAGGCGCGCGAGTACACGGCGTTCATGCGCCTGGCGGTGAGAAGTCGCAAGAACATTCTCGTCTCCGGACCTACTGGCTCCGGCAAGACAACCTGGACCAAGGCGCTGATCCAGGAAATTCCCTCGGCTGAGCGGCTGATCACGATCGAGGATGCGAAGGAGCTGGTGCTCGATCGCCATCCGAACCATGTCCGGCTCTACTACTCGAAGGACGATCAGGGGCTCGCGCGGGTCACGCCGCGGCAGCTGCTCGAGAGCTGCCTCCGCATGAAGCCGGATCGCATCCTGCTCGCAGAGCTCAGATCCGATGAAGCCTTCGACTACCTGCGCAACGTGAACAGCGGGCATCCTGGTTCTATCACGAGCGTGCACGCGGCGAGCGCGGAGCTAGCGTTCGAGCAGCTGGTGCTGCTCGTGAAGCAGAGCCGCGGTGGGCAGGCATTGTCACGCCGCGATATCAAGCACCTCTTGTACCTGCTGATCGATGTGGTGATTCAGTTCGGGGTCGAGCGCCACGAACGGCGCATCAAGGAAGTGTGGTATGAGCCTGAGCGTAAGCGCCGCGGCGGCCTGGCCGGCGCGCGCTAAGCCACCGCGACCAGGGCGACTGCCTAGGGGTGTCGCACTGGCCGCGGTGATGATCGTCATCGCGCAGTACATCGCGGGGTGTGTGTTCCTGGCGTGGCTGCATCTTGATGTGCGTCGGGCTAGTCCGCTGACGATCATACGCTATGCCTATCACCATGGTCATCACGCAGACATTCGCCATCGGCTCATCGTAAGTTCGAGTGTTGGGATTGCGGTTGTGTTCGCCGGTGCAGCGGTTGCGTTGCGACCGAGACCGCGCGCGCTGCACGGTGATGCGCGCTTTGCGCGCCGGCGTGAGATCCGTGCGGCAGGATTGCTCGGTGAGCACGGAATTATCCTCGGACGCATGGGGCAACGTTGCTTGATGCTGGGTGGTCAGCAGGGCGTCGCGCTCGCGGCGCCGCCACGCAGCGGCAAGGGTGTTGGCGTCGTTGTGCCGAACGCACTCAACTGGCCCGGATCGCTCGTGTGTATCGACATCAAGCGCGAGAACTGGTCGCTCACGGCCGGCTATCGGGCGAACAGCGGCCATGCTTGCTATCTCTTCGATCCGTTCGCGGAGGATGGCCGCACGGCGGCCTGGAATCCGTTCTTCTACGTCGCAAGCGAGCCGCAACGGCGCATCAATGACCTGCAGCGCATCGCCGAGATGCTCTACCCGGATCCGCCGAACGTCGATCCATTCTGGACGGCCAGCGCTCGCTCGTTGTTCTTGGGGATCGCGTTGTACCTGTTCGAGACGCCCTCGCTCCCGCGCACGATCGGCGAGGTGCTGCGCCAGGGCATGGCGAGCGACGACGAAGGCTTCGGGCAGCACTGGAAGCGCACGATCGAAGGCCGTAACAGCGGAAGGTTCCCGCTCTCGAGCGAGTGCGTGCGGGCGCTGTACGACGTCATCGATCTCGCGCCGGTCACGGCCAGCAGCATCAGGAAGACGTTCACCAGTCGGCTCGATCTGTGGCTGAATCCGATGCTCGACGCGGCGACTTCCGCGAATGACTTCGATCTGCGGACGCTGCGTGAGCGGCCAATGTCGATCTATGTCGGTGTGAATCCGGACGATCTGCACAGGCTGCGCCCGGTATTGAGCTTGTTTTTCCAGCAGGCGATAGGTCTTCAGACGCGCGAGCTGCCCGAGCGCAATCCGCGCCTCAAGCACCAGGTCATGATGCTGCTCGATGAGTTCACAGCTCTCGGGCGCATTCCGATCATCGCAGAAGCCATCTCGTACCTGCCCGGCTACAACGTACGGGTTGTGCTCGTGATCCAGACCCCGGCTCAGCTGCGCGAGGTGTACGGCGCCAATGCGGCGGAGACGATGCTAAAGAGCCTCGCAGCACGGGTTGTGTTCGCGCCGAAGGACTATTCGGACGCGCGGGAGATCTCGGACGAGCTCGGGTTCACCACCGTGAACGTCAAGAGCCTGTCGCGGCCGCGCTTCAGCCTGTTCGATGCCAAGGCGCGTCGAGCGGGAAGCATCAGCGTGAGCGAACAACGGCGCGCCTTGCTCCTGCCCCAGGAAGTGAAAGAGCTCGGCATCGAGGAGGCGCTCATTCTCTATGAGGGGTTGCCACCGATCCGCTGCAGAAAGATCCGCTACTACCAGGACGCACGCTTCTTGAGCCGTCTGTGTGCGCCGCCGTCGATCGAGCCCAGGCAACACGTGGTGTGTTCCCCTCCTGCGAGCGCGCGGTCGGCGGCGGCGCCACTTCCGGAAACTGAGACGGCGCACGCGGTCTCAACCAGAGAGGCACGAATGGAGGATTTGGAACGGATCGAGTCCTTGAGGCTGGATGACTTCGCCGTCGACTTCAGTGCTGTGAAGGTGCCGGCAGAGGGGCGCATGTCCGACCGGGAGATGCAACAGGCGGTCGACAGCTTTCTTGCGAGTCTGCGAACGAGCTAGGAGATGACATGGACACACCCGACGCTACTCAAGGTACGGCAAAGCGCAGCCGGCGCACGAGTAAGCGCAGCGAGCCGAGGAGTGAGAAGCGCAACGCTGTCGACGCGGCACCGCGGGCGCATTCAGCAGGGTCAAGCGAAAATGCGATCCAGGAGGGCGGCCGGCGAGCACGCGCGACGCGATTGCCGGCGAGCGAGCACATACCCCAGCAGAAGCTGCCACTCGAGCCTGCCGCCGGGCGGAGTGCGCCACAGGGAGCTGGCGCACCTTCGGCTGTGCCGCCGGAAGTGGCTCGACGCTTCGTGCAAGTCGGACGCGAGTTCTACTTTCCGAGTGGGGCACGAGCGTTTACTGACCGCGGCCGTAAACTCACGACCCGGAGTGAGAATACGGAGTTGATTCGCAGTCTGATCGAGATCGCGCAGGCACGCGGTTGGCGATCCGTGGTTGTAACGGGAACTGAACGCTTCCGGCGCGAAGCGTGGCGGGCCGCATATGCTGCAGGAATTGAAGCTCGAGGGTACCGGGCGACTGAGGCCGAACTGGCCCAGGCGGTGCGAGCGCGGGGGCGCGCGCGGAGGCCCGCCTCAGGAGAAGACGTACCGCCAGCGGCCCCGGATAAGGCGCCGGACCCGAAGCGGGTGCGCCTGGCTCAGATGCGCAAGCGGGAGACGCAACGGCGCGACTGGATCAAGGGTCGGCTGGTCGAACATGGGCCGGCGAACTACAAGAACGATCCCGCGCAGCCACGCTCGTACTTCGTAAAGCTCAAGACCAGGGCGGGTGAGCGCACCGTCTGGGGCGTCGACCTGGAGCGAGCGATGAAGCACTCCTTGAGCCGCCCACAGATTGGCGATCGGATCGCGTTGCGCGCGGTGCGCCGCGATGCCGTGACCGTGAAGACGCCGACCGTGAACGGCCGGGGCGAGGTCGTAGGCACTCGGGAACTTGGCAAGCATCGCAATCGCTGGATCGTCGAACAGCAGCAATTCCTCAGGTTGCGGGCAGAGGCCGCATCGGTGCTGGCGAACCCAAAAATCGACGCGCGTGAGGGCGCGCGGCAACATCCGGAACTCCTCGGCAGCTACCTGCACCTACAGAGCGCGAAAGCCCTCGCGGCAGAGCGCTTCCGAGACCGTGAGGAGCAAGTGGTGTTCGTCGAGCGCGTACGGCGCGCGCTCGCGCAGTCGATCGCACGAGGCGAGGCGCTTGCGCCCGTGCGTTTGCGCGAGGTGGCGGCGCGGCCCGCTGCGTCGCCGCCTCGTCGTGCCCCCGAGCGCGATGCCGTGCCCGTGCGCTAGGGCGACGCGAACTGAGCACCGATGGCACGGGAGCGCGATCGCGGTCTCATCGTCGGGCGCCTGCTGGCCTACGGCGCCGCGCCGTATCAGTTCCGCTCGGTGGAGGATCCTTCCTTCTTCGTGCGGCTCCAGACGCAGCGGGGTGAGCGGGTGCTCTGGGGCAAGGACCTGGCACGGGCAATCGTCGCGGCTACAACGCAGCCGAAGATCGGCGATGTGGTCGGTGCGCGTCGCGTCGGGCGCGAGGCGGTGACCGTCCCTGCCCGGGGAAGTCAGAGCGAGCAGCCGGTATTTCGTAACCGCTGGATGATCGAGAAGGCGGGCTTCTTTGCCGAGCGCGCAAGGCTGGCGCGTCGGGTGCGCGATGCACAGGCAGACACGCGGCGCGCCGTGCAATCGCAGCCCGAGCTCCTCTCGACGTTTTTGACCCTGCGGGGGGCGCAGGAGCTCGCTGAGCGGCGCATCGCCGATCCGCAGGATCGCGAGCGTTTCGTGGCGCTCGTGCGCGAGGCGATGGCAAGCTCGATCAAGAAGGGCGAGCCGCTTCCGAACCTCCGCCTGCGCGAGCCAGCCGCTAAGGCGACAGCAGCTCGTGGCCGCAAGGACGAGCCGACGCGCTGAAGCGCGTTGTCGGATGCATTTCCACTGCGTCTGATTGATGCGCGGCCCAAGGGAGGGTCGCCCGATCCAAATTCCGTCGGGCTGCTCGGGACTGCCCGGCCCCAGCGCTCATCACCGAGCGAGCCTTCGAATCTTCGCTGGAACGATTCCAAGGTTTGACAAGACTTGAAAAGGAACGTTAGCCACTTTGCCGGCATTGACTGCGGGAATGGCGAGGAAAACCGAACAAAACGCCTCAACGAAGGCCGGGTTCCATTGCCGGAGTGCGGAACGAAGATTTCACAGTGAGGCTCAGCGGAATGCGTATCTCGGTAACTATCAAGTACAACTTCGATGGCACCAAGACACTGCCCGTCATTGCGTCGGTGCTCTCGATCATCGCCGCAACCTTGACCATTGTCATTGCGCTGAGCGGCGCTGCTGAACCGAGCAAGGCGAACACGGAACAGCATCATGCGTCTCCACAACCGTCGTTCCATCTGGCCGGCAAGCGCACTCCTGGTTGACGAAAGGGACAACCGATCGCTTCCGCCAGCGAGTCTCCAGGCGACAGCCGGCTGTCGAGTCGCGCAGAGCCTTCCCGCGTGCGATTTGAATTGCGGCCAACGGTGGTCGACGGCGTCGGTGATCGTGCGCGTGCAGTATCCGGTGCCCGATGCCAGGGATCGTATGTAGTGCGGCGGAATTGCCGGGACAGGGAGTTTCGCACGCCGTTCTCGCCGTCCAGACCCTGCGCGCGCGAGGACGCGTGCTCGGCGAGTCGCGCAGACGCGAGTCTGGACGGCTGCGCTGCGGCGTGCAGCCGACGTCCGGGCAATTCCGCCCAGATCGTTCGGAGACGCGTCATGTACAGCACAAAGGGCCGGCCGCGCCTGGTCACGGATGCACAGGTGGAGGCGATTTTGGAGTGGCAGCGCAATCGCAAGACACTGCAGGTGTTTGCGGCGGAGATCGGACTCAAAAAATCGACCATTCAAGCTGTCATCAAGCGTAATGGTCGGTACAAGCAGCCCTCGCCCGAGAAGCGGCAAGTCGTGGTGAGCCAGCGCCGACAGCGGATGAAGAGACTCCACGTCGAAGGCTGGCTGTGAACACGAGGGCGCAGCGCTCGGCTGATGGGCGCTGCGTTCCTCATTGCGGTTCACCGAAATCGGCATGGCCGCGGGAGCAAGAGCAGGCGGGCCGGTGCGGCTACTGGACTCCGACGACTCCGTAGTATCGAGCGTAGGCTCCGTGCGCATACCAGATGAAGACTAGGCACAGCACCAGGACCAGCATGCTCATCCCAATACCCACGGAAGCGCCCCCTCTCGTCTGCGCGGCGAAGCTCATCCATGCGACGAGCAGCGGAAACGTGAGCAGCAGTGCCGGGCCGAACTAAGTGGTCGCAACAACCACTATGACCGCAGGCGGTCGATAGGGTCCGTATTCAGGAAGCGGCCACAGAGCAAGGACGAGCGAGAAACAGAGCGCAACACCCCCTGAAACTGCAGCGCGTTGTTTTGCAGTCAGCACAGCTCGATGTTCCTCTCACAGACACGGGTTGTTGTAGTCAGCCAATAGTCCGGAGTCCAGCCGCTGCAACCGCACCCAGTGCCCGCACACGTTCTGAACGTGAGTGATGGAGCCGGGGAAACCGGAAGAGGACGGGTTGCCTGGTAATGCGAGCGTATCACGTCGTGCTCGCCGTCAAGGACGAGGCCGCGGACGGCCTCGCCGCCTGCGGCGGTCGGGATCCTTGACGGCTGTGCGCGGCGTGATCCCTCACGCGTGGGCAATCCCGCCCACCATCCGTGAGGATACTGTCATGAACGCAATTCCTGTCACATCGATCGACACCTACGCGAGTGAGTTCCGCTCGATTCCGCTCGCGCGCCTCGCACTGTCTCCGCTCAACGTGCGGCAGACGAACGCAGAGCAGGGGATCGAGGAGCTTGCGGCGCTGATTTGCGCGCAGGGTGTGCTGCAGAACCTGAGCGTCTACGAAGATCCCGAGCCCTCACGCCGGCGTGAGCGCACCTACTACGTCATTGCCGGCGGCCGACGCTGGCGCGCGCTGCAGCTCCTGCTCGCGCAGAAACACATCAGCTCGAGCTACGAGGTGCCCTGCCTGGTCACGAGCTACGATCGTGCCCTCGAGGTCAGTCTGACCGAGAACTGTGGCCGTGAAGCGATGCACCCGGCCGACCAGTTCGAGGCCTTTCGCAAGCTCATTGACGCGGGACGTTCGGTCGAGGACGTGGCCGCGCGCTTTGGCGTGTCACCTCTCATCGTGCAGCGGCGGCTCAAGCTCGCGAACGTGTGTACGGAGTTCGTCGCGCTGTATCGGGCCGGCGAGATCACGCTTGAGCACCTGATGGCGTTTGCGATCACCGACGACCACGAGCGCCAGCGCCAGGTCTGGAAGGGACTCAAGTCCTACGAGCGTCATCCCTCGACGCTCAAGCGAATGCTGACCGAGAACGAGGTGAGCCTGCACGAGCCGATCGCGCGCTTCGTGGGCCTCAAGGCTTATCAGAAGGCCGGCGGCCAGATCCGTCGTGACCTGTTCGCGGAGGACGATGAGGCGTTCCTGCTCGATCCGGCGCTGGTCGAAAAGCTTGCGAGCGAGAAGCTCGAACAGCACGCGGCCAAGGTCAGGCGCGAGGGCGCTGCATGGGTAGATACAGCGCCGCACATGGACTACTCGGTGCGCGCAGCGTATGCCCATGTCGGCACGGTATTGCGTGAGCCGACCAATGAGGAGCGCACGCAACTTGAGACCCTGACCGCACGCCGGGCCGAACTTGAGAAACTGAACGTGGCTGCACAGGACGATGACGAGAAGCTCGATGAACTCGCCGAGGAGCAGGAGAGCGTCGAGGAGGCGCTCGAAGCGATCGAGGAAGCCCGTACAGTGCCGCACCCGGAGCAGGCATCGCTTGCGGGTGCGATCGTCTCGGTCGGTCACGACGGCAAAGTGCACATTGAACGCGGGCTACTCAAGCCCGAGGACGCCAAACGGTTCGCACGCTCGCGCACAGCGGAAGAGGAGGGCGATGAGGCAGATCGACCGAGGCAGCACTCGGCGGCGCTGGTGCGGAGGCTCACGGCGCATCGCACGCTCGCATTGCAGGCGACGCTCATGCATCGGCCGGAGGTCGCACTGGCTGGGCTGACGCATCGACTCGTGCTGCGCACGCTGTTCACGCACGCCGGCTGGTCCGACAGCGCCGTGCAGATTGACCCGCAGCCCGTGTCGCTCGATCAGTACGCGCCAGGTCTCGAAGAGTGCAAGGCGCACGCGGCGATTGAGGCGCAGCGCGAGCGGCTGCGCGCGGAGCTCCCGCAGGAACCGCAGGCGCTGTTCGAGTGGCTGCTCAATCGGCCGCAGGCGAAGATCCTGGAGCTCCTTGCATTCTGTGTCGCGCTCACCGTGGATGGGGTCAAGTCACAGGAGCACGCACACCCAAGCGATGCACTCGCACGGGCGGCCGGGCTCGACATGTGCGAGTGGTGGACGCCGACGGCACAGAACTACTTTGCGAGCATCCCGAGGGCACGCATCCTCGAGGTCGTGAGTGAGGCGGTGTCGGCCGATGCGGCCGCGCCGCTCGCGCAGCTCAAGAAGTCAGTGCTCGCGAAGGCTGCTGAGGAGCGGCTTACGGGCACGCGCTGGTTGCCGGGCGTGTTGCGCACTGTGGCGGCCTAGGCGCCTCAGACGGCGCGCAGGCTCGATGGGGCTTGCGCGCCGGTTTCGATTCATGGCTGCCGAATCGCCGCAGCAAGACAAAGAAGTCCGGACGGAGAGGGCGGGATGGCGCTGGGAAGTGTCGCACACCGTTCTCGCCGTCAAGGCCTCCGCGCGGCCCTTGGCCGTGCTCGCAAGCGCGCTGACGCGCGGCCCTGACGGCTGCGCTGCGGCGTGCGGCTGGGCGCTTGGGCAACCCCGCCCAAAGACGTCCAGAGGATCTCTCCATGAATACCTGCACTCACATCGAGGCGTACCGGGTCAATGAACATGCGCGCATCGGCACGCTGCCGCGGCATTTCGGGCGGCACATGATGACGGTCGAGAGTCGAATCTACGACCTGCTGCGACAGTTCTCGGCCGACTACACGGGCGGCTACTGGCAGTTCTACGAGCTTAGCAACGGTGGCTTCTACATGGCGCCGGAGCTCGAGACGGCGCGCCTGGTCATTGCCAGTAACGGCTTTGAAGACCAGATGAGCGGTGATGCAGCAGGCATCACGGTGTGCCTCTTCGCTTTCTCGCACCTGTCGTTCGAGTACCGGCAGGCGGAGGTCTTCGCTCGTCATTTTCATCGGTTGAGGGATTACGCCGCCGAGCACGCGGAGGCGCAGAAGATCTTCGGGGCCATTGACTGAACGGTCCTGACCCACCGTTGCTAGCCATCGGTTGGTAACGGTGGGTTCTTGAGTGTGCCGAGCTGGATAGGCAGAACGAGAGTGCCCGCCTGCAGCAGCGGCCTTCTGGCTATCGAGCCTTGTGCAAGAAGGCGTACTCGGAAGGTAGAAGCCGTGCCAGCTCCGCGCTTTCCCTGGCGGCATCTCTGCCGGCAGTGGCGCGCCTCAGGCACTGGACGACGGCTTCTGCAACTAACGGCTCCTCCTGCAGGCGGCAGCGCATGGCGAGATCCGCAAGCACCAGACGATCGTCCTCTGGCATCGTCTTGATACCGGGCCAGACCAAACGCAGCCGGTCCAGCGTCTGTGCGCCCGCCGCTGCACCGGCACGAAAGCCCTCGTCGGCGGCCCAGCGGCTGCTGAACCATGCAACGACGATCAGGAGGGAGAGGAGGCCAACGGCATAGAGGGCGGTCCGGCGCTTCGTGCGAGCGTTCATCCTTGGACAAGATCAGCGGTGACGGAGAATAGCACTGGCGCTCGTCGGTTGGCGCGCAGCTTGCAGGTTCGCGAGCTTCGACTTGTTTGAGTTTCTGCCGCGATTGGAGCCAATGCAGGATAGCCTCGCGGCGGCTAGTGGGCCACAGTGTGGCCCATGGCTGCTGCGCATTTCTTGAAGACTCGCATCTCATCCGAGACCAAGGCACGTGTGCGTGCGGTGGCGCAGGAGCAGCTCCTGACCGAGTCGGCCTGGCTTAAGCGGCTTGTGACGGCAGCGCTACGTGATGCGTCCGCAGGCGAATCCGTGACTCACGCAGCGTGTCCCGACAAGCCACGCAATCCGGTGCTTCAAGCGGCTGAGGAAGCAAGCCCGAGCTCACGCGTCTATGTTCGCTTGAGAGCAGATGATCGGCTGTTGCTGCGCGAGCGCGCATTCGCACGAGGGCTGAGATCGGGCACCTACGTGTCTGTGCTGGTGCGTGCGCATCTTCGCAACCTGACACCGCTTCCCAAGGAGGAGCTCGTCGCACTCAAGCGAAGCGTAGCGGAGCTCGGAGCGATCGGACGCAATCTCAATCAGATCGCGCGAGGTCTGAACACTGGCAGCCGGATCGCGGGACCGACGCGGGAGGATGTACGCGCGATCCTCAAGGTCTGCGAGGCGATGCGCGACAGCGTTAAGGGGCTGATGCGCGCAAACCTCACTTCCTGGGAGATCGGTCATGCCGAAGCTGAGCGTTAGCTTGTTCGCAGGTAGGCCACTGCTAGACATTGGGAGCTTTGCACGCCGTGGACCGGGACGGCGCGACAGACTTGGGCCAGCGGAGGTTTCACAGATCGCTCGAACGGTCCGCCGTGCGCCTGAAGCGATGGTGAAGGTCTTGCCACGGGATTCGAACAAGCTTGCGAACGTGACCCGGCACCTCGACTACATCGGACGCAAGGGTGAGCTTGCGCTTGAGACCGATGAAGGTGAGCGGCGAAGTGGCAAGGGCGTCGGGCGCTCGCTTATCGAAGAATGGGATCTCGATCTCGAAGAGCATCGGCGCAAGGTTGACTTGGGCGCTGCAGACGGCGGCCGGCCGCCGAAGCTCGTTCATAAGCTCATGTTCTCCATGCCGCCCGGGACGCCAGCGCAAGGCGTTCTCGATGCCGCTCGCAGCTTTCTGCGGGAGCAGTTTGCGCTCAAGCATCGGTATGCGTTCGTGCTGCACACGGATGAGCCGCATCCGCATGTCCATGCGGTAGTGAAGGCAGTGAGCGAACAAGGCGTCCGGTTGAACATTCGAAAGGCGACGCTGCGTGAATGGCGCGCCGAGTTTGCAAGGCATTTACGTGAACAAGGGATCGAGGCAAATGCGACCGATCGGGCGGTCCGCGGCGAGAGTCACGCGACGTTCAGGGATCCAATCTTTCGCGCCGCACGTCGCGGTGAGTCTCTGCATATCAGGGCACGCGTTCGTGCGCTGATGACCCGAGGCATCGGCGAGCAGCCGGCAGTTGAGTCCGGCAAGGCGCAGTTGTTGAGAACACGAACAGAGACCATCGAGGGTTGGAGGGCCGTCGCGCAACTCCTGGCTCGCGATGGGCACGGCGAGCTCGCCGCCGACGTTGGGATGTTCATTCAAGGCATGAAACCGCCACGGACGGAGAATGAATGGTTGGCTCGAGAGCTACTCGAATCGGCTCGCGGGAAGGATTCGCGTCAGCAAACGCGCAGTCGCTGATCGTGCCGTCGGACGTCTAGGTCAACGACTTGTTGATCAGTCGCATCTGTTCAAGTGTCTTCAATTCTTGAGCGACCTCCGCGGGACGTGCTTCCACACTGGACGGCACGGATCTGATGCTCTCGATGTACCCCTGCGGCAGCTTGTGATACTCAGCGCCCAGCACAACCATCTCTTTGTACCAATCCACGGGCGATAACGACGTATCGATGTAGTCAGAGTGGGCGACGTACATGTAGGCGTTGTAGGTGTCGCCATTCACGGGTACGAGGCATTGTTGTGCGAGGTAGCCCAAACCCACCCCCTCCGCCTTGTTGAGACCCGCCTGTTCGCGCGAATCGAATTCGTAGAGAACGCCGTACGCGATGTCTGAAGCTGCACCGGGAGCGAGCATGCACTTGCCGGACCCGAATCGGCTGCGCTTGTGAAACACAAGTTGCTGACGGTCCAGCGGAACCACTGCAATGGGCTTCGCCGAGCTCACCCGCATCGTTAGGCGATACGGATGAAGGTTCGAGCCGTACGCCAGATAGTGCATCACGGTCATAGTTGCGGATCTTGCCGGTCAACAATGCTGCGGGTTGAAATCTCTGGTTCGGTCATTTCGGTTTCGGGCGCTTGCGAGTAGGCCGTGCGAAGGCTTCGCGTATGTCGGGTTCCGACAGATGTACACGCCGATCTGGTGTCACTGCACGATCATCGATCTTGTCTGCAGCGGCTTTGAGGATCGCGCGTCGGTACTGTTCGATAAGCCCCAGGTAGGTTTCATCGGCGGGGTCGTGGCCGAGTGGGGCGAGGTCCTCCAATGTCGTGTCAGCGAGGAATATCTCATAACGCTCACCCTTCCAGTCCACACGAATCATGAGTTCGCCCTGATCCCCGCGCTTGGTCGGCCAGCGATGTACATCGGGTAGTTTTCCCGTCAAGCGAACGCCGGCACCACCGTTGGGATCGGCATGAATAAAGACAACACCTCCGTTGTTGAGCGCTCGTTCGATGGGCCTCAGGGCACCCACAATGTTGCCGCGGCGCTCATTTTCGTAGTCACGAACAGTGCCGATTCCGACCTCGGCTTCCTGAGCGAGCTGGTCTTGGGTCCAATTCAAGAGGGCTCGCGCCGCCCGAATCTGAGAGGGACTGATAAGTGGCGATGGAGGTTTCAGCACAATGCTTCGATCTCGGCTTGGATTAAATAGACTATATCACATGGGTGAAAATAGTCTATCGGGAATAGTTTTTCAACCCTATCCACCCGGTGCACATCGGATGAGCAGCGTGTACCCCGTCGCACGACGGCGCAGCACAGTGCTGATCCAGTGCGCCGATGAGTCAAGCAACGCGGAGTGCTGAAGAGGCCGGCGCACTCCAAGCCGCAGGCCAAGCGCCACTACCGATCACGTTGACCGCGCGGGTCGTGCGGTAGCCATTCACAGCAGATCCGACTCGATCGGTTTGCGTGCGATCCTTGGGCTCTCCTCAGGCCACCCGACCGGGCAAGAACGCGCAGGCCATTTAAAGCAAGACTGGGTGAGCAGTACCCTTCATCCCCGCAAAGCCTCCGTCGAATTATGTGGAACGATCACCTGAGCGCTTTGATGTGCGCTATTGTCGGGTCGTTTTTCGCAAGCTCGATGAGCCCTTACAACGGATTGATGCACGTGAGTCGTGAAGATCCCCATCGAGTGCTGGCCGGTCTGCACCGCGGAGGTGTGTCCCTCGAGCTCAGCACCCTTGATGTCTGCTTCCTCGCCGGTCTGCAACTTCGTGCAGAACAAGACGGGCTCGCTTCTTTCGGCGAGGACATCGTGTTCGATGTGTTCGAGCAAGTCTGCGACCTTGTCGATCCGAGCATCGAGCAGAGTCGAAAGCGTGCGACGAACACCATTGCTCGTTTGCGCGCTCAGCGCCTGCTGGCGCGCGTGGATGGCACCGGCATCATCAGCGCAGGCGAATATGCGCTCACCGGGCTCGCGAGCGTCATCGTCCGGTCTTTTCTCGAGGACGAGCAGCTCACGCGTGAAAGCCTCTCGTTGCTGACGGGCGCCGTCATCTCCAGCATCGCGCAGGTTCGTACCGCCGCCCAGCGTGCAGATTCAGAGGCAGCGTGGTGGGGCACCGTGCTGGCACCCCTGCGCGTCACGGTGGGCGAGCTGGTCGGCGGCATCGAAAGACGCCAACGCGGCCTCGATCGACAGCAGGAGGACGTGCAGCGCGAGATCGGCGAGCTGCTCCAGGCTGACTGGTTCGGTGCGCTCGAGCAGTGTCAGTCGCTGCTGGATGCAACCGCGACGACCCTGCAGGAGCTCAACGAGGTCCTGCTTCGCGATAGCAACCAGATTCAGGGGTTGTTGCAGGAGGTTCAGCACGCTGCTGCGACGGCGCGCATCACGGATGTTGAAGCCGCAACGCTGCAGGTCGGGGAGCAGGTGGACCGCATGGTCGCGTGGGGAGCGTCTCGTCAGC
>Ga0209382_10000654_pt1 | contig 56287 bp, 54 predicted proteins | sample SoiMetdeltSBSDD5_FD_187599 | JGI IMG/M metagenome (GOLD analysis project Ga0209382, IMG submission 187599) | Bulk soil microbial communities from a Populus tree surrounding site in Tennessee, USA - Soil MetaG P. deltoides SBSDD5 (SPAdes) (version 2) | ecosystem: Environmental > Terrestrial >...
CACGCCGCTCCAGACGATGGACCTGGCCGAGCAGCAGCAACGTGCGGCGGCGCTCGACGACAGCTACCTGTTCATCCAGGGGCCGCCCGGCACCGGCAAGACGTGGACGGGCGCGCGGATCGTGGTCGATCTCATGCGGCGCGGCCGGCGCGTCGGCGTGGCGGCGACGAGCCACAAGGCTATTCACAACCTGCTCGGTCAGATCGAACGGGCGGCCGGCGAGGAAGGTGTCCGCTTCCGGGGTCTCAAGAAGTCGAGCGCAAATGCTCCGGAGAGCGAGTACAACAGCGGCTCCATCTCCAGCGTCGGGGACGTCAAAGAATTTCTCGCGGCGTCCACCCGCGTGCAGCTCCTGGCCGGGACCGCCTGGCTGTTCGCGCGCCAGGACCTCGACGGCACGCTCGACGCGCTGGTCATCGACGAGGCGGGGCAGGTGGCGCTCGCGGACGCGCTGGCGATGGGCACCGCAGCGCGCAACGTCATCCTGCTCGGCGACCCGCTGCAGCTCGCTCAGGTCTCGCAGGGCACGCACCCGGAGGGCGCGGGCGCCTCGGTGCTGGAGCACCTGCTCGGCGACCACCCGACGGTGCCGCCGGACATGGGGATCTTCCTCGACCGCACGCGTCGCATGCACCCGGACGTCTGCCGGTTCGTCTCGGAGATCGTCTACGAGGGCCGACTCGACGGCCTGCCCGAGGTGGCACGCCAGGCGACGTGTTCCGGGACCGGGCTGCGCTACATGCCGGTGGACCACGTCGGAAACGTCGCGGCCGCGCCCGAGGAGGCGGAGCGCATCGCGCGCGAGATCCGGGCCATGCGCGGCGGGTCGTGGACCAACCGCGACGGCGTGACGCAGCTGCTGGGCGAGTCCGACTTCATGGTCGTCGCGCCCTACAACGCCCAGGTGCGAATGCTGCGCCGGGCGCTCGAGGCGGCCGGGCTGGGCGGGGTGCCGGTCGGCACGGTCGACAAGTTCCAGGGGCGTGAGGCCCCGGTGGTCTTCTACTCGATGGCGACCTCCAGCGCCGAGGACGTGCCGCGCAGCCTGGAGTTCCTCTTCTCGCGCAACCGCCTCAACGTCGCGGTCTCCCGCGCCATGTGCCTGGCCTGCATCGTCGCCAGCCCGCGCCTGCTGGAGTCGCGGGCGCGCACGATCGAGCAGATGCGGCTGATCAACGCGCTCTGCCGCTTCGTGGAGATGGCGGAGGAGCAGACCCGCCCGCTGCGCTGAACGTCACGCGGCCCGGGCCGCGCGCCGGGCGGCACGCCGCGCCGCCGGCCAGTGGCGGACGATCGACGGCGTCACCCCGAGCACTGCACGCGTGAGCCCGGTGGACGCATCCAGCAACCTCTCCCGGCGCGCGCTCCACGGCAACCCGTAACCCTCACGGATCCCCGGCGGTAGCAGGCCGATGGTCTGGAGGCGCACCAGCGAGAGGGCCGGCGCGGCGACGCGGGGAGCGGGTGGATAGAGGACGTCGCGCGCCAGCATGCGGGCGTTGTCCGTGACGGTGATCTCTCCGCTCGACAGCATGGCGTTCATGTACCGCTCGAGCTCGCCGAAGCCGCGCGGCAGGCGCCCGACCGGGATGCCGAGGGGCACCTCGATCGCGGTGGCCTCGTCGCAGTAGCGGTCCTTGTCCTTCAGAGGGAGCGGAGCCACGTAGCGCTCGTACACGCGCAGGTTCATGTCGAGCAGGGTGGCGTGGACCCATGCGAGCAGGGCCGGGTCGTGCGCCGTGTACGGTGTTCCGGCGGGGAAGGCCCCGGCGGCTCCGGACAGGTGGCCGTTCACGCGGTCGTGAATGGCATTGATACGCGCTATGACCGCGCGGGCCTGCGCCTCGGTACCGAAGGAGATCTGCAGCATCGCGTCGATGGTGCCGTACAGGCGTCGCAGGCGGCCGTGGCGCTGCGTGCGGAAGGCGCTGTGGTCGGCGATGCCCTGGGCCACGAGCGGGTGGGCGAGCTGCAGCAGGATCGCCGGGCCCCAGGCGAGGAGCAGCACGATCTCGCGCTGGAGCTTCCACCCGATGGACCGCACGGCACTCACGGCGCCAGCGTACCGCGCCCGTCCGGCCCCCGCAGCCGGTAGGCATCGATGGCACACTCATGGACTGCGAGATCTCGTCACGCAGGAGGGACCAGCCGATGCCCGTATCCCTGTCGCCCGAGGCCAAGGCGCTCATCGACCGTCCGAACTTCGCGCACCTCGCCACCCTGATGACGGATGGCTCGCCGCAGAGCGTCCCCGTCTGGGTCGGGCGTGACGGTGATCGGCTGCTCGTCTGCACGAACGAGGGGTCGCTCAAGGGCCGCAACACCCGGCGCGATCCCCGGGTGGCCCTCTCGATCGTGGACTTCCGCGATCCGTACGAGGAGGTGCAGCTGCGCGGGCGCGTGGTCGAGCGGCGGCCCGATCCCGACCTCGCGATCATGGACCCCGTCTCGCACAAGTACACCGGCAAGCCGTTCCCGATGCGCGGGCGCGAGGGGCGCGTGGCGCTGGTCATCGAGCTCGACAAGGTGCGGTACACCAAGCTCCCGTTCGCACATACGCCGCCCTCCAGCTGACCATGCCTCCCGACTCACTCCGGGCCGACGTCATGGCGATCTGCCAGCCCGAGGGCCGCATGGTCGGCAGCCCGGGCCATGCACGGGCGCGCAGCTACCTCGAGGGACGCCTCGGTGAGCTGGGCCTCATGCCCTATCGCGGTAAGACGTTCGCGCTGTCGTATCGACACTCACGCGGCGGCCTCGAGTCGCACAACCTGGTCGGTGTCATCCCCGGGACCGATCGCAGCTTGCCGCCGCTGGTCATCGCTGCGCACTACGACAGTGTCATCGCCGCCCCGAGCGCGGACGACAACGCGGCGGCGGTGGCCATCGCGCTGTCGACGGCGGCGGCGCTCGGCGCCACTCGCCGGGAGCGCGACATCGCCATCGCGCTCTTCGACGCGGAGGAGCCGCCGTACTTTCTCGGGTCTGACATGGGCTCGGTCCGCTTCTGCGCGGAGCAGGCCGACGGGCGTGGCTTCCACGGCGCCCTGGTGATGGACCTCGTCGGCCACGACTTCGCGCTGCCGTTGCCGGGCCTCGCCAACCTCCTCGTGGCCGTCGGCGTCGAGAGCTCGGGCGGGCTGCCCGCCCTCGTGGATGCCTGCCCGCGGCCGGCCTCGTTGCCCCTCGTGGTCGCGCACAACGAGGTGGTCGGCGACATGAGCGACCATCACGCCTTTCGTCTGCGCCGCGTGCCGTACCTCTTTCTCACGTGTGGTCGCTGGATCCACTACCACCGCGAGTCTGACACGCCCGACAGGCTGGCGTGGGGCAAGATGGCCCTCATCCGCGACTACCTCGTCGCGCTCGCCGGCGCGATGGCCGACGGCGCTCTCGCGGTGCCACCGGTCGACACGACGGCGATGGAGATCCGCTATCTCGAGGCGGCGCTGGGGCCGGCGCTGCCCCTGGTGCTGACGAGGCTGGGGATCAGCGCGCTGAAGACGCGCGAAGACCTGCAGCGCCTGGCCTTCGGTCTTCAGGCGCTCGGCGTGTGATGGCCGTGGAAGTCGAAGTCTCGCGCCGATTGTTCACCGTCGGGGAGTACCACCGGATGGCGGAGGCCGGCATTCTCGGCGCGGACGAGCGGGTCGAGCTGATCGAGGGCGAGATCGTCCAGATGGCGCCCATCGGCCCTCGACACGCCGGCTGCGTGATCAACGTCAACCGGCTCTTCTTTACCCGGCTCGGCGACCGTGTAGTCATCTCACCACAGGACCCAGTCGTGATCCGGCCCGCGCTCAGAGCCCCAACCGGATCTGGTCCTGCTTCGGCCCCGGGCGGTCTCCTATAGCCGGGAGCTTCCCGCCTCCCACGATGTGCTGCTCGCGCTCGAGGAGGCCGATACGACGGTGCGCTTCGTCCGCGTGATCAAGCCGGGACGTCAGCTTCGCGGTGACAGACTTCTTCGCCTGATCGGATTCGCCGCGACCATCTCACTCGAACGGACGGCCGTAGCGCTCGAGATGGGCCACCTCGCGTAGCGGCTTGCGCTCCTTCTTGCCTCGGCCCACGGCGCGCGCCGGGTAGCCGAACGGAAGGATCGCGAGGACGTCGAGGCTGGCCGGAATGTCGAGCAGTGCCTTGACCTGATCAAGTCCCCCGAAGCCGACCCAGTTCGAGCCCACGCCGTCGGCCCAGGCCGTCAGCAGCATCGACTGGATGGCCCGGCTCGCGTCCGACACGGCGAACCGGCTCTTCTCCGTCGCCACGACGATCGCCAGCGGCGCCTGCGCGACGTAGCGTCCGCTCGTCGCGAGCGCGCCGAGCCGGCGTAGCGTCTCGGGGTCGCGTACCACGATGAAGTGCCACGGCTGCCCGTTCATCCCGCTGCCCGTGAGGCGTCCGGCCTCGACGATCCGCCGGATCACGGCATCGGGCACCGGCGTGGCCTGATAGGTTCGCACCGCCAGCAGCGTGCGAACGGCATCGAAGACGTCCTTTGGGCCCTGCGTTTCGCGCGGGCGGGTTGCCATCTATCGTCCCTCCTTACGGGACCAGGGTACGCCGGTCTTGACCACCTCGGGTCCCGCCTGTAGGATCGGCCCACTCCGCGGCCGGGCAGTGGCCCGAGCCAGGAGTGTGTGCCCTCCGGCCCGATCGAGCGCTCGGCGCTCCGCGCCGAGAGAAGTAGGGCCTTATGCCGGAACGCTGTCGTCCGGCCCGCTCGGCACGACGTTGAGCGCCTGCCTGTCTGTCCACGACCTCGCCGTCAGCTTCGGAGGACTGCGCGCCGTCGACGGCGTCAGCTTCGAGATCGCCGCGGGGGCCATCCACGGGCTCATCGGGCCCAATGGCGCCGGCAAGACCACCATCTTCAACTGCGTCACTGGCTTCTACCGGCCGACGGCCGGGCGCGTCCGCTTTCTCGAGCACGACGTCACCTACCTGCGGCCCGACCAGGTCGCGCGGCTGGGGATCGCGCGCACGTTCCAGAACGTGCAGCTCTTCCCGAGCCTCAGCGTGCTGGACAACGTGCTGGTAGCCAAGCACAGCCACATGCGCACCGGTGTGCTGGCCGAGGGGTTCGCGCTACCCTTCGTGCGGGCGCAGGAGCGCGCCGTGCGCGACCAGGCGTTCGCCTTACTCGACTTCCTCGGCCTGGCCGATCTCCATCGCCAGCCCGCGGCCAGCCTGCCGCTCGGCTCGCAGAAGCGCCTGGAGATGGCGCGGGCGCTGGCGCTGGAGCCGAAGCTGCTGCTGCTCGACGAGCCGGCCTCCGGCCTCAACACCTCGGAGACGCAAGCGCTGGGCGAGCTGCTCGCGCGCGTCCGCGAGCGATTCGCGCTCACCATCCTCCTCGTCGAGCACGACATGGGGTTGGTGATGGCCGTGACCGAGACCATCACAGTCCTGAACTTCGGGCGGAAGATCGCCGAGGGGACGCCACGCGAGGTCCAGAACGACCCGGAGGTCGTCAAGGCCTATCTCGGAGAGACGGTCGGTGCCTGAGCCCCTGCTCGTCCTCGACGGGATCGAGACGTTCTACGGCGCCATCCAGGCGCTCAAGGGCGTGTCCTTCAAGGTGCCCGAGGGGTCCATCGTCACCCTGCTCGGCGCCAACGGGGCAGGGAAGTCGACCACGCTCAAGACCATCTCCGGCCTGGTGCCGGCCGCGCGCGGCACCGTGAGCTTCCGCGGGCAGCGGATCGACGGGCTGCCGTGCGAGGCGATCGCGCGGCGGGGGATCTCGCACGTCCCCGAGGGCCGCGAGCTGTTCCCCGAGCTCACGGTGCTGGAGAACCTCAAGATGGGCGCCTACACGCGCTCGGACAAGCGCGCCGTGCTGGCCGCGCTGGAGCGCGTGCACGCGTGCTTCCCGATCCTGGCCGAGCGGCGGGCCCAGCTGGCGGGGACGCTCAGCGGGGGCGAGCAGCAGATGCTGGCGATCGGGCGCAGCCTCATGGCGGAGCCGGCGCTCATGCTGCTCGACGAGCCGTCGCTGGGCCTGGCGCCGATGCTCGTCGAGGAGATCTTCGCCATCATCCGCACCATCCACGCCGGCGGGACGACTGTGCTGCTGGTCGAGCAGAACGCCAACAAGGCGCTCTCGATCGCCGACTACGGCTATGTGCTCGAGACGGGCACGATCGCGCTGGCCGGCGACAGCCAGCAGCTACTGCGCGACGACCGCATACGCCGATCGTACCTCGGACATCGCTGACCCACGGGAAAGGAGAGGCGGCCATGAACTGGATCATCGCGGCGCTCACGCTCCTCGTCCTGCTCGGGAGTAGCCCCGTCTGGGCGGAGGATGGCGTCACCGACAAGGAGGTCGTCATCGGCGCCGGTCTTGACCTCACCGGAGCCGTGGCGAACTGGGGCGTCAACATCAAGGCAGGCATGGAGGCTATGTTCAATCGCGTCAACGCGGCCGGCGGCGTGCACGGACGCACGATCCGGTTGATCTCCTACGACCACGTCTACCAGCCGCCCAAGGCGGTCACCAACGCCAAGCGCCTCGTCGAGCGGGACAAGGTCTTCGTGATGATGGGCCACCTGGGGACGCCGACGACGAAGGCCGTGAAAGACTACCTCGAAGAGAAGAAGGTGCCGAACATCTTCCCGGCCACGCTGGCCAGCATGTGGACCAACTCCGGCAAGTGGCACGTGGGCGACCTCGCCACCTACACCGACCAGACTGGCCTCATCGTCGACTACCTGGTGAAGGAGAGGAAGATCCGGAAGATCGCCAGCTTCTACCAGGACGACGAGTACGGCCTCGACGGCCATCTGGGCGGCAAGGCCCGCCTCAAGCACACGCACGATCTCTCCTACGTGGCCGAGGTCGACTACAAGCGCGCCGACATCGACTTCAGCTCGCAGGCCGCGAAGCTGAAGGAATCGGGGGCCGAGGCGGTGATCTTACAGGCGGTGTACCGCGAGCCGCCGCGGCTGGCCGAGCAGTGTCACGCCATCGGCTACAACCCGCTCTTCATCGGCCCGTCACCCATCGTGCTGGCCAAGACGATCGAGCTGGGCGGCAAGCACGTGGAGGGGATGATCGGCGTGGAAGTCTATCCGCTGCCGACGGAGCCCGGGGCCTTCCTCGACCAGTACCGGGCCGACATGGCCAAGTACTTCCCGAACCTCCCGATCGACACCACCAACCTCTACGGCTATCAGAAGGCCGCGCTGTTCGTCGAGGCCATGCAGCGGGCCGGCCGCAACCTCACCCGCGACTCCGTACTGAAGGCGATCGAGTCGATCAAGGACTGGGATCCGGGCTGGGGGCTCAAGTACGGCTACGGCGGTGACAACCGTCGCGGCATGAGCAACGCCGGACGGCTCGTCGTCGTGAAGGACGGCAAGTGGGTGAAGGTGAGCGACTGGACGGAGCTCAAGGAAATCGGCCGGAAGTAAGCGATGGCCGAAATCCTGACCAGTCAGGTTGTGAGTGGGTTGGCGACCGGGTGTGTGTATGCGCTGATCGCGCTCGGATTCGTCCTGATCTTCAAGGCGACCGACGTCGTGAACTTCGCTCAGGGCGAGTTCGTGATGGCGAGCGGCTTCATGAGCTACACGCTGCTGATCGGGTTCGGGGTCCCGTACGGCCTGGTCCTGCTCGCGACCGTCGTCCTGTCGGGGTTCATGGGGGTGGTGCTCGAGCGGGTGGTGGTGCGGCCCATCATGGACGCGCCCATCTTCAGCATCGTCATCGCCACCATCGGCGCCTCGATCGTGCTGCGGTCCTCGGCGGGCATCGTCTTCGGCTACGACGTGCTGCCGCTGCCGACCATCTTCTCGAAGGATCCTGTCCGGCTGGGGTTCCTGCAGTTCACGGCGATGGACGTGGGGGTCATCGGCTCGTCGCTGGTGATCATGGTGGGCCTCTATCTCTTCTTCAAGCTGACCAAGACGGGCATGGCCATGCGGGCCACCGCTCAGAGCCAGACGGCGGCGCGGCTCATGGGCGTGAGCGTCAAGCGGATCTTCTCGCTGACGTGGGCGATCAGCGCGGCCATCGGCGGCGTCGCCGGCGTGCTGATCGCCCCCATCGTCTATCTCGATCCGAACCTGGGCTTCATCGGCGTCAAGGCCTTCGCCGGCGCCATCCTCGGTGGGTTCGGCAGCATCCCGGGCGCCATCGTCGGGGGCATGCTGCTCGGCGTCATCGAGAACCTCTCGGGCTACTTCTTCAACGCCGGCATCAAGCAGGTCTCGACCTACATCCTGCTCATCCTGGTGCTGGTCGTGCGACCAGCCGGGTTCTTCGGCGCCGCGCCGGTCCGGAGGGTCTGAGCGCATGGCGTGGCGCCGGCGGCTCCCGGGAGCGGCGCTGGTGGTCGTGGGACTCAGCCTGCTCGCCCTGCCGGGCGTCGCGGACAACTACGTCCTCTACGTCATGTCCCGCCTGTTCGTCTACGTGCTGGTGGCACTCGGCCTCAATCTGCTGACGGGCTACGCCGGCCAGGTCTCCCTGGGGCACGCCGCCTTCTTCGCCATCGGCGCCTACACGGCGGCGGTGCTGGCCGAGCGGTGGCAGTGGCCCTCCGTGCTGTGCCTCGTCGCGGCGGCTCTCTTCACGGCACTCGTCGGGTACCTGCTGGGGTTGCCGTGCCTGCGGCTGAGCGGGCTCTACCTCGCCATGGCTACGCTGGGCTTCACGCTGATCGTCCAGGAAATGTTGCTGCAGCTGTCCGTGCTCACCCATGGCTCCGAGGGCATGAAGGTGGCGCCCGCCTCGCTGCTGGGGCTCACCTTCGACAGCGACACGCGGAAGTACTACATGCTGCTCGTCGTCACCGCCGGCATGCTGCTCTTCGCCCGCAACCTCGTGCGCGGGCGGCTGGGCCGCGCGTTCCTCGCCATCCGCGACAACGAGCGGGCGGCGGCGGCCATGGGCGTGAACCTGGCCCGCTACAAGACGATCGCCTTCGCCGTCAGCGCGCTCTACACCGGTCTGGCCGGGGCGCTCAGCGCGTTCATCGTCGGCTTCCTCGATCCCCAGGAGTTCAGCTTCTTCCTGTCTATCCAGTTCATCACCATCATCATCCTGGGCGGGCTCGCGTCGCTGCTGGGCTCGGTGTTGGGCGCGTGCTTCTTGATCTTCCTGCCGGAGCTGCTGGCGGGGCTCGACGTGTGGCAGGCGCTGGTCTACGGGCTCATCATGGTCGTCACCATCCTCTTCATGCCGTTCGGGCTCAGTGGCGCGCTCCGCCGCTACGCGTTCCGGTGGTTCGGCATCGGCGCCGAGCCCATGATCCCCCGCCGCTTGGGGCACTGAGCCGTGGGGGCGGCTCCAGACGGCCCGCGTGCTATCTCCAGATTCGCCACAGATAGAGCGTCCGCGTCACTCCGTCGGCCGACGTGAAGCGCTCGGCGTAATCGGGGGCCCAGTCGCCCATGTCGTGCCAGTGCGAGACCACCCGTGCGCCACGGTGCAGCTGGCTCAGGAGCTTCGGCCGCAGGAGCAGATTGGCCTGCCTCGTGAGAAAGAGCGTCACGACCGTGGCGCCCGAGACGTCAACGGCGAGGGCATCGGCGTTGACGAACGTCACCAGATGGTCCACCTGGCTGCGCGCCGCGTCCCGGCGGGCGAACCAGACCAGCTGAGGGTCGATCTCCACGCCCACGCCGCGGGCCCCGTAGCGCCGGGCCGCCAGGATGACGATCCGGCCGTCGCCGGAGCCGAGGTCGTAGACGACGTCGTCCCGGGTGACGCTGGCCAACTGCAGCATCCGCTCGACAACCTCGATCGGGCTGGGCTCGAAGCGGCCGAGGCTCGGGGTAGGACGCTCGGCCCACACCGGTGCGAGACACCAGAGCGCCAGCACCGTGACGAGCCCGAGGACGAAGAGAACGGAGCCATAGGGCGCGCCGTCGGCGCCATTGGGCTCTACGACGCCCTTCAACCGAGGTCTACTGTCGGCAGGCATCAGGGAGGACCACGTCATGGCCTCACTAGACCGCACGGAACCGTCCCTGTACACCCGTCTCGGCGGGTACGACGCCATGCCCGACCGCGAGAAGGGAGAGGTGGTCGCGTTCCTCGCGACTCTCGAGCCGGAGATCGTCCAGCCGTAGACCGCCGCGGACGCTACTTGGTCGGTGCCTTTGGCGTGAGACGCATCTCGCGGAGGAACGCGATGAAGCTCTGACCGCGGCCGGGGCCGACGACGGCATCGTGGCTCCAGACGCCGAGGAATCGACGGGCACGATGCTGGCCGGCCTGGGCCTGTGCGTCCTTCAGGCTTTTCGCCCAGAAGGGCCCACGGCGGAAACAGAAGTGGGATCGGCACGCCCAGACCGCGGTCGGCGTCGGCGCGGAGAGCTCGGGCGGCTGCGTCCAGCCGCTGCCGCGGGTCACCTTCTTTCTCATGAGGACCCTCCACGTCCCGGCGAGGCGGCCGCGCTGGGGGTATCAGACTAGCCGATGTGGTCGTCGGCCGTACGGAAGATCGAGTGCCAGACTGCGCCTGTTGCTACGGCGCCGCACGGAGCAGCAGGTTCCCGTGCTGATCGACCGTCGCCTGCCACCCGGGATGCACCAGCGTGCTCGCGTCAGGCTCCTCGACGATCGCCGGCCCTGCGACGACATTCCCGCCGAGCAGCTTCGTGCGATCGAACACGCTCGTCTTCAGCCACCCCTCCGCGAACCACACCTCGCGTGTCCCCTTGAGCGCGGCACCCGGCTCGGGTCCGCCCTGGGGCAGCGGCGCCCTCCGCGGCCGCGGCGTCACCCCGATGGCCGCCAGGCGCACGTTCACCAGCTCCACCGCATCCTCCGGCGCCGCGTAGCCATAGGCACGCTCGTGGGCCGCGTCGAACTCGGCGCGCAGCCGGGCGACGTCCACCGCGGCCAGCGCTCCCGCCGGCACGGCGATCGGCAGCTCGAACGACTGGCCGTGGTAGCGCAGATCGACGCTGCGGAGCATCCGGCGGTCGGCGGCGGGCACGCCGTCTCGGTCCAGACGAGCCGAGCCCTCCTTCAGAAATTCCTCGAACAGGGCTTCCAGCGTGGCCGGTGTCAGCGCGTCGAGGCGCATGCGGCGCGTGGTCACGAACTCGTGGCGCAGGTCCGTCATCAGCATGCCGACCGCCGAGGCAATGCCAGGGTTCGGCGGCACCAGCACGGCCGGGACGCCGAGCTCGGCCGCCAGCGCGTTGGCGTGCAGGGGGCCGGCGCCGCCGAAGGCGACCAGCACGAAGTCGCGCGGGTCGTAACCGCGCTGGACGGAGACCAGGCGCATGGCGCCGATCATGTGGGCGTTGGCGATCTCGACGATGCCGGCGGCGGCGACGATCGGATCCAGGGCGAGCGGCCGGGCGACGCCCTCGGCGATGGCCCGGCGCGCGGCCTCCGCGTCCAGCGCCATCTCGCCGCCGAGGAAGTACCCGGGGTTCAACCGGCCGAGCACCAGGTTCGCGTCGGTGATCGTCGGTGTGGTGCCGCCGCGGCCGTAGCAGGCGGGGCCGGGGCGAGCGCCGGCGCTGCGCGGGCCGACGCGGAGGGCGCCGCCGGCGTCGATCCACGCCTCGCTGCCGCCGCCGGCGCCGACCTCCACGAGGTCGATCACCGGCGTGCGGACGGGATAGCCGCCGCCGCGCCCCTCGCCCAGCGGCGTCACGGCCTGGGCGCCCACCTCGATCTCCGTGGAGAGCCGGAGCTGACCGTCCTGGATGAGACCGACCTTCGCGGTGGTGCCACCCATGTCGAACGACATCACGTTCTTGTAGCCGTAGGGGGCGGCGATCGCCCCGGCCGCGATGACGCCGGCGGCCGGGCCTGACTCGACCATGTACACGGGCCGGGCCTTGGCGGAGGCCGAGGTCATCACGCCGCCGTTGGACTGCATCACGTAGAACGGTGCTGCGGCGCCGAGCGTGTGCAGGCGGGATTCGAGGGCGTCGACGTAGCGGGAGACGATCGGCATGACGGCGGCGTTCACCGCGGTGGTGCTGGCGCGCAGGTACTCGCGGTACTCCGGGCACACGTCGGACGACACGGACAGGTAGACGCCCGGCAGCTCCTCGCGCACGACCGCGGCCACCGCGCGCTCGTGCGCCGCGTTCAGGTACGAGTGCAGGAGACAGACGACGACGGCCTCGACGCCCTCCTGGCGCAGCTGTCGCGCCGCCCGGCGCACCTCGTCCACGTCGATGGGCTGGAGCACCCGTCCCTCGTGGTCCAGCCGCTCGGTCACCTCCAGGCTGAAGCGGCGCTCGACGAGGGGCGCCGGCTTCTGCAGGTGGACGTCGTAGAGGCGCGAGCGGATCTGGCGGCCGATCTCGAGGATGTCGCGGAAGCCGCGCGTCACCAGCATGCCCACGCGCGCGATCTTGCCCTCGATGATCGCGTTGGTCGCCACCGTGGTCGCGTGGACCACCGCGGCCACGTCGCGCCCGCTCGACTGGCACTCGGCCAGGCCTCGCTCCAGCGCGCTCATGAAGCCGTGCGCCGGGTCCTCGGGCGTGGTCAGCACCTTGACCACGCGGATGGCACCGGTCTCGCCGTCGACCAGCGCGGCGTCCGTGAACGTCCCGCCGATGTCGATCCCGATGCGCAGGGCGCCCATCACGCCCTCCGGAGGCGCTCGGTAGCGGCGACGTCGAGCGTCGCGGTCGAGGGACCGACGACCACGCCGTAGACGGCACGGGCGCGCTCGGCCGAGATCTTGCCCAGCGCCACGTCGCGGGCGACGTCCTCGGCGGGACGCTGGCGCGGCGACTCGACCCCGCCGCCGCCGGGCGTCTGCACGCTGACCACGTCGTCCGGCGCCAGCTGGAAGGTGATCTTCGACGGCAGCTCGCGCGCGCCCGGCGTCTCCGGGTTCAGGATGTACTTCGCGGGCCGCGCGGCGTCGCCGCCGAAGAGGCCCCACGGGGCGAAGCGCGCCTTGTCGGAGAGGATCGAGAAGCTCGGCGCGTGGCCGGGGAAGGTGTAGTCGCGGCGGACGCCGAGGCCGCCCCGGTGGCGGCCGCCGCCTTCGGAGTTCTCGATCAGCTCGTAGCGCACGATCCGGACGGGGTAGCTGGCCTCGGTCTCCTCGACCGGCGCGTTCTCGGTGTTCTGGAAGTGCGCTTGCACGGCGTCCATCCCGTCGGTCGTCAGCGTGGCGCCGTAGCCGCCGGCGATGGTCTCGTAGTAGGTGAAGTACTCGCCGCTGGCTGGGTTCACGCCCCCGAACGCGATGTTGCAGACGCAGCCCTTGGTGCCCGCCACCACGCGGTCCGGCAGCGCGTCGGCGAACGCCTTGAAGAGCAGGTCGCAGAGCTGCATGGCGATCTCCCAGCCGGCCGCGACGGCGGCGGGATGCTGCGCGTGCACGACCGAGCCCGGGCGGCTCTTGATGTCGATCAGCCGGTAGAAGCCGTCGTTCACTGGAATATCGGGGTCGATGAGGCACTTCAGCACGTACACCACGCCCGAATAGGTCTGTGACGAGGTCGCGTTGGTGGGCGATTTTCGCTGTTCGTCACAGCCGGTCAGGTCGACGGATACGCGGCCCTGCTCGATCGCGACCGTGGCCGTCAGTCTCACCGGCTCGTCGGTGACGCCGTCGCCGTCCATGAGCATCTCGGCGGCGAAGCGGCCGTCGGGGAACTCGGCGAAGGCCGCGCGCGTGCGCCGCTCGGTGTAGCTCAGCAGCTCCTCGAGGTACTTCGCCAGCGTCGCGGCCCCGTGCTGCGCTACGAGCGCCTCGAGGCGCTGGGCGCCGAGGCGGTTGGCCGCGGTCTGCGCACGGAAGTCGCCGGAGATCTCGCGCGTGCCCCGGAAGTTCGAGCGGATCAGCGCGAAGATGTCGGGGTCGATCTGGCCGCCCTTCACGAAGCGGATGGGCGGGATGACGAGCCCCTCCTGGTAGATCTCGCTCGACACCCCGATGCTACCCGGCGCCCCGCCGCCCACGTCGACGTGGTGGGCGATGTTGGCCACGTAGCCGAGCAGGGCACCGTCGTGGAAGACCGGGGTGACGAGGGTGATGTCGTTCAGGTGCACGCCGCCCAGGTACGGGTCGTTGATCAGGATGCCGTCGCCCGGCGCGAGCTTCTCGGCGCCGTAGGTCTTGATCGCGCGGGGCACGATGTGGGCCAGCGAGCCCAGGTGCGACGGCTGGGCGAAGGCCTGGGCGATCGTGCGCAGCTCGCGGTCGAAGAACGCGCACGAGAAGTCGCCGCGCGTCTTGATGTTGGTGGAGTAGGCGGCGCGCCGGAGCGTCGCGCCCATCTCCTCGGTGATCGCGAGCAGGGCGTTGCGGATCACCTCGAACCGGACGGGATCGATCTCGGCGGCCAGCGCGCGGGTCGGCGGAGCGGACGGATCAGTCATGGGCGGCCTCTTCGGACCGCGATGTTACCTCAGGACGATGCGGGCTAGCGGGTCTTCTCGCCTCGTCCGGTCTCGGCCCAGCGCCGCGCCAGCGCGATCATGCCGGCCTCGTGATCGGGCCAGTCGTGAAGGATGGCAGGGTCGAAATCGGCGCCGTTCGGCCAGACGACCGTGTGGGCTTCCCGATCGAGTGAGACGGAGTTGAACCGATCGAGATCGCGCAGAGGACCGTAGAGCTCGCCCTCCAGGACCGGCCGGAAGTCGATCGTCCGGACGAGTCCGTCCTCGAACATCAGTCGGAGCCGGTGGGGCCCGACGATCTCGAGCGACGTGATCCTGTGGACGGGATGTTCCACGCTCTGCGCCCTCCTAGCGCAGTGGTTCGATCTTACCAGGCAGTTGCCCAGCCTGGAGACGGTCCCAGGCGAGAAGGAGCTCGGCTTGATGGAGCTCCGCCCATGCTTCGACCAACCGGCGTTGACGCGACGGCAAACTTCCTCCGATCAGTGCCAGCGGATCGACGGCGAAGATCCCGACATCATCCTGGTAATAGGCATGAAAGTGCGGGCGATGATGTGGGGCACCTGGCTCCGCGAACATGCGAATGACGATCCCGAAGAACCGGGCAAGCTCGGGCATCGCCTAGTCGATTGACGCCACCGCGCGCCGCATCACGCGACTCTGTGGCGCGATGTCTTCTCGGTCAACGCCACGAGTTGGATACGTCGTGTTTGACGTATAAAGGAGGCGCGGGGGAGGGTCCCATGCTCGAGCGGGTGGTGTGGCCGAGGGGGCGGCGGACGGTGACGGCGCGGGCGGTGGCGCCGCGGCTGGAGACGCTGGCGGGGAAGACGATCGGGCAGCTCTGGGACGATCTCTTCCGCGGCGACGAGATCTTCCCGATGCTCGAGTCCGCGCTGGCTGAGCGCTTCCCCGGCGTGAAGTTCGTCGGCTACCGCACCTTCGGCTCCACCCACGGGGCCGAGGAGCACGACGTGCTGAAGGGTCTGCCCGCGCGCATGCGGGAGCACGGGGTCGACGCCATCATCTCCGGGATGGCGTGTTGAGGGAGCTGCACGCCCGCCGTGTTGCGGGCCAGCGCAGCCGCGGAGGAAGCCGGCGTTCCCTCGGTCTCGCTCACGTGTGAGGGGTTCCTGGGCCAGGCGGCCACCACGGCGACCGGCCTCGGCCTCCCGAGCCTGCCGGTGGCCGTGGTGCCCGGCCACGTCGACGTGCAGACGGTGGACGAGCTGCGCGCCAACGTGCTCGCGGTCACCGTCGACGGGGTGGTGCAGGGGCTGACGGCGGCGCCGGAGAAGGCTTCCGAGCTCGTGGAGCCGGAGCCGGGCGAGGTCGTCTTCGAGGGCACGGCCGACGAGATCAACCGGTTCTTTTACGAGAACGGCTGGAGCGACGGGCTTCCGATCGTCCCGCCGACGGCGGCCCGCGTCGACGAGTTCCTGCGCCACACCGACCGCCGCGCCGACGAGGAGCTCGGCGTCCTGCTGCCCGACCGGCGGAGCGCCACCGTGCGCACGGTGGCCATCAACGGGGTGATGGCGGGCTGCCGACCGGAGTACATGCCGGTGCTCGTCGCGCTGATCGAGGCCATGGCCGACCCGCGGTACGGCGTGGAGCACAGCGGCAACACGCCGGGCGCCGAGACGCTCATCATCGTCAACGGGCCGATCGTGAGGCGGCTCGGCTTCAACTATCAACAGGGCGCGCTGCGCGACGGCTTCCAGGCCAACACGAGCATCGGCCGCTTCTGGCGGCTCTACCTGCGCAACGTCGCCGGCTTCCTGCCGCACAAGACGGACAAGGGGACGTTCGGGAACACGTGGCGCGTCGTGCTCGCCGAGAACGAGGACGCGCTGACCCGCATGGGCTGGACGACGATCGCCCAGGACCAGGGGCTGGCGGCCGGCGAGAGCGCCGTGACGATCTCGCGCTTCACCGGTGGCACCGTACTCGCGTCGGTCTTCGGCACGCGGCCCGAGGAGATGATTCCGTACCTGGCCGACGGGATCACGCGCCTGGTCGCGTGGGAGGTCATCTTCACCGTCGGCATGTCGGTCGGCGCCCAGCGGCCGCTGCTGGTGCTGAGCCCGATCCTGGCCCAGACCCTGGCGCGCGCCGGGCTCAGCAAGCAGGACGTCCAGCGCCGGCTCTTCGAGGCCGCCCGCATTCCCGCCAGCCGGTTCGAGCGCTACATGAGCGGGTGGACGAACCTGCTGCCCGGGCGGCCGTCCTTGCGCGACCTCGTCAAGCGAGGACGGGCCGCGCCGGTGTTCGCCGAATCGGACGACCCGGAGCGGCTCGTGCCGGTCGTGGAGAAGGCCGAGGACATCATGATCGCCGTCAGCGGCGACCCGCTGCGCACGAACGCCTACGTGTTCGGGCACAACGGGATCCTCGGCTACACGACCACGAAGCCGGTCCGGTTGCCCGCCCGCTGAGGTGGAGGCGCTCTGGGTCGTCCTGCCGACGGGCCAGCGCGCCTCCGGTGAGTGGATCGACGACACGCTGAGGCGGCGCGCGGAGGAGGCCGGGCTGCTCTCCCGGACGCCGCTCGCGGGGAAGTTCCCGCGCCACCGGGTCGAGGTCGTGCGTGCCGCCGACCCCGTCGAGGAGGTCAACGCGCTCTTCGAGGCGCGCGGCTGGACCGACGGCCTGCCGATCACGCCGCCCACCTTGCCCCGCGTGGAGGCGATGTGCGGCGCCACCGCCCGGGCGCCGGCGGAGGTGCTCGGCGAGGTCGAGCCGCTGCGCGGCGAGGCCACCGTCGAGAAGGTCGCGGCCAACGCGGTCATGGCGGGGTGCCGTCCGGAGCATTTTCCCGTCGTCCTCGCCGCCGTGGAGGCGTTGCTGGACCCGGCCTTCAACATGCGCGGCGTGCAGACGACCGACGAGAACGTCGCGCCGCTGCTCATCGTCAGCGGGCCCATCGCTGCGCGGCTGGGCATCAACGCAGGGTTCGGCACGCTCGGCCCCGGCTGGCGCGCCAACGCCGCCATCGGGCGCGCGGTGCGGCTGGTCATGCTGAATCTCGGTGGCGGCTGGCCGGGTGCGGTCTCGCTGGCCGGCCTCGGGCAGCCGGGGCGCTACACGCTCTGCCTGGCCGAGCGCGAGGACAGCCCGTGGCCGCCGCTGCACGTCGAGCTCGGCTACCGGCCGGAGCAGAGCACGGTCACCGTCCTGCGCGCGGAGACGGCGATCAACGTCACCGGCGGGCTGGCGGAGGTGGCCAGCGTCATGGCCAGTGCGGCGTCGGCGTTCACGATGGTGCACGAGGGGCGCGTCGCCGTCGTGGTGGCGCCGTTCGTGGCCCGACGGCTCGCTGCGGAGGGGCGCGGCAAGGACGACGTGCGGCGGTGGCTCCACGCCGAGGCCCGGGTGCCGGCGGCGGTCTGGCAGTCGTGGTGGCTACGCGCGACGGTACGCGAGTGGCCGGCCTGGGTCACCGAGTGCCCGGGCCCGGCGCCGGTCGTGAGGGAGCCGGACGACATCACGGTGGTGGTCGCCGGTGGCGACCTGGCGATCCCCCAGCTCGCCTACTTCCCGTCGTGGGGCTTCCCGCCCTGCCGGGTCACGCGTCTGATAGGATAGCGACCCACTGACGTCCGGAACCCACGCAGCCAGTCTGGAGGCTTGCATGCGACACAACGTCGGCCGCCTCGCTCTGCTCGCAGTGCTCGTGGTCGCTTCCCTCGGCGTGTCGCGCACGGCGCCCGCCCAGTCGAAGGTCACCGAGGTGCTCATCGGCTCGGTGCTGCCGCTGACGGGCACCTTCGCCAACTACGGGCAGCAGTACCTGTGGTCGGCGCAGACGGCCGAGGACATCGTCAACAACGACTACGCCGACCTCCAGGTGCCGCTCGGGCCGGGCAAGGGCTTCCCGGGGCTCGGCGGTGCGCCCATCAAGTTCATCGTGCGTGACGACCAGAGCCGCGGCGAGCAGGCGCGCACGATCGTCGAGCAGCTGATCTCGGTGAACAAGGTCCACTGGATCAACGGCGAGGGGACGAGCGGCATCACCTCGCTCATCCAGCCCGTAGTCGAGAGCGCGGGGCTGCCGATGACCTGCCACGCCTGCGCCTCGCCGACGCTGACCGAGAAGGGCCTCAAGTGGTTCTTCCGCACCGGCCCCAACGACAAGACGATGGTGGCCAGCGTCTTCACCTTCCTCAAGGAGTGGCGTGAGAAGGGCGGCCCCACCGATCTGAAGACGATCGCGTTCTTCACCTGCGACAACCTCTTCTGCCAGGACAACCGCAAAGTGGCCAGCGAGCTGGCGCCCAAGGCCGGCTACCAGGTCGTGCTCGACCTCACGTCGAAGACCGGCGCCACGACGCTCGCCTCCGAGGTGCAGCGGCTGCAGGCGGCGAACCCCGACGTCCTGTTCCTCGTGCAGTACACGGCCGACGCCACGGTATTCCAGAACGACGCCAAGCGCGCCGGGTGGAGCCCGAAGGTGATTGCCACCAGCAACGGCGCCTACTCCGACGAGACGTGGCTGCAGGCGCAGAAGAAGTCGAACGGCGGCGCCGGCTGGCTCGGGCGCGATCCCACGGCCATCGACCTCGTGCAGGACCGGCCGAGCTGGAAGAAGGTCAACGAGATCTACAAGAAGTACAGCCGCGGCCAGAACATGGGCGAGCTGGCGATGCGGGAGATCACCGGGCTCCTGTGGATGGCCGACGTCATCAACCGCGCAAAGTCGGTGGAGCCCGGCGCGCTCCAGAAGGCCGCGAACGAGACGAAGATGGGCCCCGAGCAGCTCATCATCGACTACAAGGGCGTGCAGTTCGAGAACGGGCAGAACGTGCTCGCCACCGGCGTCGTGACCCAGATCGGCTGGGACGGCGAGAAGCACACGCTCTGGCCGTGGGACCTCGCGAGCAAGGCCAACTTCAAGCCGCTCTTCCCGAACCCGGGCTGGCAGGAGCGCGACAGCAAGCCGAAGCCCACGAACTGAGCGACCCGGGCGCATGACCGAGCTCGCCCAGGCCGTCGTCAACGGCCTCCAGATGGGATTCCTCTACGCGCTCGTCGCCGTGGGCCTGACGATCATCTGGGGTCTCATGGAGATGATCAACTTCGCCCACGGCGAGTTCCTCATGCTGGGCATGTTCGGGGCGTGGTGGCTCAGCGCGAGCGTGGGGCTCGATCCGCTGCTGGCCATCGTGCCGATCGCGCTGGCGATGTACGCGTTCGGCGTGCTCGTCTACCGCCACCTCATGCGCCGGGTGCAGGGGGGCGACCCCTTCACGCAGATCTTCGCCACGATCGGCCTGCTCTTCCTGCTGCAGAACGCCGTCGTCGCCGGCTTCACCAGCGACTACCGCTTCGTGAACGACAGCGTGCTGGCGCGCCTCAGCGGCACCAAGCTGAGCCTCTTCGGCGTCACGCTCGGCGTACCGCTGCTGCTCGCCGCCGGGCTGGCGCTGCTCATCTTCGTCGCCCTCTATCTCTTGATCGAGCGCACGGAGTTCGGTCTGGCGCTGCAGGCCACCAGCGAGGACCGGGACGCGGCCCGGCTCGTGGGCATCCGCCCCGTGCGCATGTTCGCGGTGGCGTGGGGGCTCGGCGCGGCGCTCGTGGCGATCGCCGGCGCCATCCTGGTCAACTTCTTCGCCGTCTACCCGCAGGTGGGGCTGCAGTTCACCGTGCTGGCGTACGCCATCGTGGCGCTGGGCGGGTTCGGCAGCGTCCTCGGCACGCTGTTCGCCGCGCTCCTCGTCGGCGTCATCCAGAGCGTGACGGTCGTCTACCTCGAGCCCGCCTTCAAGGACGCCTTTGTCTTCGCGTCGTACCTTCTGATCGGCCTCTTCCGCCCCCAAGGCCTGTTCGGACGTTTCTAGTGGAGCTCGTGCATCGCGGTGGCGAGGTGGAGCGGGCGTCGTGCGGCCCGGGAGCGCGCCTGCATGGCTCGCCTCTCGCCGTAACTCGCGCAGAGCACGGCTCGCTCGGGCCCCCCATCCGTCTGGTGGACTGGGGGCGCCGAAATGGCCCCCAGTCCCCCGGGTCGCTCGGGACGCCCCGGCGAAGCCGTGGCGTCCCTCGGGAACCTGCCGAATCGTCGGTGGCTCGCTCGTCGCTTCCTCCGCTCGAACGGCGACCACGGCTCGCCATGATGGCGCGCCCGTGGCGGACGCATCCCGCCCCCAGCCTCGCCGTGTCCCACGGGGTTCACTAGCGTGGGGCGGATCGCTCTCGTCGTCGGGGCGCTGATCGCGATCGTCTATCCGATCCCACTTCAACTTCAGGGGTACACGTACTACCAGACCGTCGGTTTCCTGGTTCTGATCAACGCGATGCTCGGTGTGGGCTGGAACGTCATCGGGGGGTGGGCGGGGCAGTTCGACTTCGGTCCGCAGGTCTTCTTCGGGGTTGGGGCCTACACCGCGGCGCTGCTGTACGTGAAGCTCGGCGTCGATGCCTGGCTCGGCCTGCTGGGCGGTGCCGCCGTCGCGGTCGTGATCTGCGCGGTCCTGACGTATCCCCTCACGCGCCTGCGCGGGCACTATTTCGCCATCGCAACGGTCGCCATCTGGATGATCGCCCAGCCGATCGGGGCGGCGTGGGAGTACATCGGCGGCGCTCAGGGGTTGTTCATCCCGATGAAGCCGCGCAGCGGCGTCGTGGACTCGGCGCTGGGGCTGCAGTTCTCGGGACCGACGAAGGCGATGGGGTACTACTACGCGGCGCTCGTGCTCTTCGTGATCACGCTGGCCCTCATGGCGATGGTCGAGCGCTCCAAGCTCGGGTACTACTTCCGGGCGATCCGTGACGATCAGGAGGGCGCCGAGGGCATCGGCATCGACAGCCGGCTGTACAAGGTGATCGCCCGTAGCATCACCGCGGCCGTCTTCGCCGCCGCCGGCGTGCTCTACGCGTTCTGGGCGCTGTCGGTCTTCCCGGAGCAGGTGCTCGAGCTCAACTGGAGCACGCTGCCGATCATGGCCACGGTGGTGGGCGGCATCGGTCGCCTGTGGGGGCCGGTGCTGGGCGCCGTCATCCTGATCCCGATCTCCCAGATCATGAGCACGACGCTCGGCACCGGGCCGCTGGCCGGGCGCGGCATCGATCTCATCGTGTACGGCCTCATCATCATCGTCATCGCCGCCTTCCGTCCCACCGGGCTGCTCTCGCTGCCGTGGGGACGCTGGCTGCGGTGGCGGCGGGCGGCCCCGGCGTAGCCCGATGGCGCCGTTGCTCAGCGTCGAGTCGTCCACCAAGCGGTTCGGCGGCCTCATCGCCAACCGCGACGTGTCGCTGACGATCGACGCGGGCGAGATCGTCGGGCTCATCGGCCCCAACGGGGCGGGCAAGACGACGCTGTTCAACTGCATCACCGGCTACATGCACCCCGACGCCGGCCGCCTCGTCTTCGACGGCGCTGACGTCACCCACGCCCGGCCCGAGCGCATCTGCCGCCTGGGCGTAGCGCGCACGTGGCAGGTGGTGCGCGCGTTCGGCCGCATGACGGCGCTGGAGAACGTGATCTGCGGCGCGCTGCAGCGCACGAGCCGGGTGGCCGAGGCGCGCGCCCGGGCCACCGAGCTGCTCGAGTTCACCGAGCTCCGTGGCCGTGGCGACATGCCGGCCGCCACCCTGACCCTGGCCGACAAGAAACGGCTGGAGATCGCCCGCGCCCTGGCCACGCGGCCCAAGCTGCTGCTGCTCGACGAGGCGATGTCGGGCCTCACGCCCTTCGAGACCGCCGCCGCCGTGAGGCTGGTGCGACGGATCCACGAGGAGTTGAAAGTCACGATCTGCGTGGTGGAGCACGTGATGGAGGTCGTCATGCCGCTCTCCCATCGCGTCGTCGTGCTCGACTACGGCGTCAAGATCGCGGACGGCCCGCCGCAGGCCGTCGTGCGTGACGAGTCGGTGATCCGCGCGTATCTGGGCGAGCGTCGTGCCGCCCGCTAGTCTGCTCGAGGTCCGCGACGTCCACGTCTCCTACGGCGCCGGCGTACGCGCGCTGCAGGGGGTGTCGCTGCGCGTGCAGCCCGGCGAGGTGGTGGCGCTCATCGGTGCGAACGGCGCCGGCAAGACCACGCTGCTCAAGGCCATCGCCGGGCTGGTGGAGCCACAGGCCGGCGAAGTGCACTTCGACGGCCAGGCGCTCGGCGCCGTCGACGCCGCCGAGCGCGTCACGCGGGGCGTGGCGCTCGTGCCCGAGGGGCGCCGCCTGTTCAGCCGGCTGAGCGTCGCCGAGAACCTGACCCTGGGCAGCTTCACCAACGGCGACCCCGGCCACCGCCGCGAGATGCTCGAGCGGATCCACGCGCTGTTCCCCGTCCTGCGCGAGCGGGCGCGGCAGCGGGCGGGGACGCTCAGCGGCGGCGAGGCCCAGATGCTCGCCATCGCCCGGGCCCTCATGTCGCGGCCGCGCTTCCTGATGCTCGACGAGCCGAGCCTGGGCATCATGCCGCGCCTGGTCGACCAGGTCATGGACTCGCTCCGCCGGCTGCACGAGACGGAGGGCCTCACGATGTTCCTGGTCGAGCAGAACGTGCCGGCCGCCCTCGACCTCGCCGACCGCGGCTACGTGCTCCAGACCGGCCGGGTCGTTCTCGAGGGCCGGAGCCAGGAGCTGCGCGACAGCGACCTCGTCCGCAAGGCCTACCTCGGCATGTGACCGCCGCACGGGCTACTGAATCGCGTCGAGTCGAATAGAGTTCCGCCGCACGTCGTCTCACCTCCTGAAAGACAGCAACCACGATGGAGCCCCGGCGGCGTCCGGGGAGCCGCGTACTTTCTTCAATCGCGTCGTACGCGACCCGGACGGTGAGCCATGATCGGTGCAAGGCGGTTCGTGCTGCTGGGCGCTCTCTTCCTGCTCGCGCTCGCCCCCACCCACGCGCACGCCTTCGGCCTCGACGACGTCGCCGCACGTGCGGCCAAGCTCGCCGCCGCCCCGTACCAGAAGCCCGGCGCGACGCTGCCGAAGGCGATCAAGTCGCTCGACTACGACCAGTTCCGCGACATCCGCTTCCGGCCCGAGCGGGCGATGTGGCGCGGCACGAAGCTGCCGTTCGAGATCATGTTCTTCCACCGCGGCTGGTTCTACGAGGAGCCGGTCACGATCCACGAGGTCACCGCCGACGGCGTGCGGGAGGTCGCCTTCGACCCCGACGCCTTCGACTACGGCCGGAACACCATCGACGGCAAGGAGCTGCGGGGGCTGGGGTTCGCCGGTTTCCGCGTGCACTTCCCCGTCAACACGCCGGGCTACAAGGACGAGGTGCTGGTCTTCCTGGGCGCGAGCTACTTCCGCGGGCTCGGAAAAGGCCAGCGGTTCGGGCTGTCGGCGCGCGGGCTGGCCGTCGACACCGCGGAGGCCACCGGCGAGGAGTTCCCGCGATTCGTGGAGTTCTGGATCGAGCGCCCGCAGCCGGCGGCGCAGGAGCTGGTAGTCTACGCCCTGCTCGACTCGCCGCGCGCGACGGGGGCCTACCGCTTCGTCCTCAAGCCGGGCGCGACGACCGCGCTCGACGTCGACGGCCGGCTGTTCTTGAGGAAGAACGTCGCCAAGCTGGGGCTGGCGCCGCTGACCAGCATGTTCTACTTCGGCGCCAACCAGCGGCCCGGGCGCGAGGACTACCGGCCGCGGGTCCACGACTCGGACGGCCTCTCGATCCGGGAGGCGGGCGACAAGTGGACCTGGCGCCCGCTCGTCAATCCCAAGCGACTGCTGGTGACGTCCTTCGCGCTCAACGACCCGGCGGGGTTCGGCCTGATGCAGCGCGAGCGGGCGTTCAACCAGTACCAGGACCTGGAGGCGCGGTACGACCGGCGCCCCTCGGCGTGGATCGAGCCGAAGGGCTCGTGGGGGCCCGGGCGGGTCGAGCTCGTGCAGATCCCGGTGCCCGACGAGACGAACGACAACGTCGTTGCGTACTGGGTTCCGGACAAGCCGCCGAAGCCAGGCCAACCCTTCGGCTACAGCTATCGCGTGCTGTGGCAGAAGGACCGCGAGGCGCGGCCGTCGATCGGCTGGGTGAGCGACACGCGCCGTGGCCGGGGCTTCGCGAAGGACGACGACGGCAGCATCGAGCTGCACGTCGACTTCGAGGGGCCCACGCTCAGCCGCATGCCGTGGAACGCGGTCGTGGACACGACGTCGTCGGTCGACGCCAACGGCGAGGTCCTGGAGCGGCGCACGGAGCGCAATGGAATCACCGGGGGATGGCGGTTCGTGGTGCGGTTCCGCCGTCTCGACCGTGCCAAGCCAGTGGAGCTGCGGGCGCACCTGCACCGCGGCAGCGAGGTCCTGTCGGAGACGTGGAGCTACATCCTGCCCCCGGACTAGATTCGAGGAACGGCTCCCACGCCGCGGCGCTCGCGACGACGCCGCCGGTGCGGCGGACGCCCATGGCGTCGGAAGGGTGGCGTCCGCGGGCCACGCGGCGCCGCACGGCGCGCTCCGCCGACGGCTGGCGGCTGCGGTGGGCGGCGGTGTCCCGGCGCGCGCTCCTCGGCGGGCTCGTGCTGGCGCAGACCGGCGCGTTCGCCTACGGCCTGGTGACGAGCGTCCTGCCGTACCACGGACAGCGGCCGCTCGAGCTGGCGATCCTCAGCCTCTCCGTGATCCTGTTCGCGTGGGTCTCCCTCGGCTTCTGGACGGCGATCACCGGCTTCGTGCTCCTGTGCTGCGGCCGTGACCGGTACGCCATCACCGGATCGGTGGCGCCCGGGACCCCGCTGTCGCCCGACGCCCGCACCGCCGTGATCATGCCGATCTGCAACGAGCACGTCGCTCGGGTGTTCGCGGGACTGCGCGCCACCTACGAGTCGGTCGCGCGGGCCGGCACGCTGCGGTCCTTCGACTTCTTCGTCCTCAGCGACAGCAGCGAGCCGAACACGGTGGCGGCCGAGCGACTCGCGTGGCGCGAGCTCTGCGCAGTGGTCGAGGGGGCGGGCCGCATCTTCTACCGGTGGCGCCGGCACCGCATCAAGCGCAAGAGCGGCAACGTCGCCGACTTCTGCCGGCGCTGGGGCAGCCAGTACCGGTACATGGTCGTTCTCGACGCCGACAGCGTCATGACGGGCGAGTGCCTGACGACGCTGGTGCGGCTGATGGAGGCGAACCCGACCACCGGCATCATCCAGACCGCGCCACGCGGGGCCGGGCGCGAGACGCTCTACGCGCGGGTTCAGCAGTTCGCGACCCAGGTCTACGGGCCGCTGTTCACCGCTGGGCTGCACTTCTGGCAGCTCGGCGAGTCGTTCTACTGGGGCCACAACGCGATCATCCGGATCGCGCCGTTCATGCGCCACTGCGCGCTGGGGCGGTTGCCCGGGCGCGGCCCCTTCGCGGGCGAGGTCCTTTCCCACGATTTCGTGGAGGCGGCGCTCATGCGCCGGGCGGGCTGGAAGGTGTGGATGGCCTACGACCTGCCCGGCAGCTACGAGGAGATGCCGCCCAACCTGCTCGACGAGCTGAAGCGCGATCGGCGCTGGTGCCGTGGCAATCTCATCAACTCCCGGTTTTTTCTCTGGGCCGGCCTCCACCCGGCGCACCGGGCGGTGTTCATGACCGGCGTCATGGCCTACGTCTCCGCGCCGCTGTGGCTCCTCTCGCTGGCGCTGTCGAGCACCTTCGTCGTGCTCCACGCCGTGATCGGGCCGCAGTACTTCGTGCAGCCACGCCAGCTCTTCCCGATCTGGCCGCAGTGGGACGCGCAGGCCACGCTCATGTTCGCGATCGCGACGGGCGGCGTCCTCTTCCTCCCGAAGATCCTCGCGGCCATCCTCGTCTTGGCGCGCGGCGCCGACCGGTTCGGCGGCGCCGTCGGCGTGTCACTCAGCGTCCTGGTGGAGCTGGTCCTGGCGTCGGCCCTGGCGCCCGTGCGCATGGTCTTCCACACCCAGTTCGTGCTGGCCGCGCTGACGAACCTCCAGCTGCACTGGAAGAGCCCGCCGCGCGAGGACGCCGAGACGACGTGGGCCGAGGCCGCGCGCCGCCACGGCGTCCACACGTTCTTCGGGCTCGGCTGGGGTGTGGTCGTGTACTGGGTGGCGCCCTCGTACATCTGGTGGCTGCTGCCCGTGGTCGGCGCGCTCGTGCTGTCGATCCCGATCTCGGTGTACTCGAGCCGGGTGTCGCTCGGCCGCGCGCTGCGCCGCGCCCACCTCTTCGTGATCCCCGAGGAAGCCGACCCGCCCCGGGAGCTGTGGACCGTGCGGACCAGCGCCGAGCGCGCCGGGAAGGCGCCCGGCTTCGTGGACGCGGTGGTGGATCCGGAGCTGAACGCGGTCGCCGGCGCCGCCGTGCCGCGGCCCGGCCGGGCCTCCGAGCGCGCCCGCGCCCGCTGGTCTCGCACGATCGCGGCGGCGATGGCCCACGGTCCCGACACGCTCAGCGATCGCCAGAAGCGCCTCGTGCTCACGGATCCGGTCGTCCTGTCCCAGCTGCACCTGCAGGTGTCGACTTCGCCGGCGGCGCACCCCGCCTGGCGCGCCACCCGCGGCGGCGAGCCCGCTGGCGCTTGACCTCTTCCGGACCCGGGCGTAGTGTCGGGCCACTACTTTCCGACACGACGTCGGGCCTCTTACCTGTGGGGTCGGAATGCCCCTGGCTCGGGTCTCCCACCAGACCGCTCGATGGAGCGCGGACGGCTCGCATCGAGGTGGGCCGTGAGGGCCATCGACTGGGCCGAGTGTCTCTGCCGCGACTCGCTCTTCTCGACGAGGGATGAGACCACCGTCCGCTGGCTCGTCAGCGACGACGCGTCCACCGAGCACCGCTACGACGCGGGCGCCGTCATCCTGAGCGAGGGCGAGAACGGCGACTCGATCTATCTGATCGGATCCGGGTCGGCCGAGGCCGTTCTCTCGAGCGGCGACGAGGCGATCGTGCTGTCGGTCATGCGGCCGGGCGAAACGTTCGGGGAGATGGGCTTCTTCGAGCGGAAGCCGCGGTCGGCGACCGTGCGGGCGCGCGAGGAGTGTCTCGTCCTCGAGATCAAGGGGCAGGCGCTCCGGAGTCTCGCCGACGCGCACCCCGAGCTCGGGCTCAGGCTCCTGCTGCAGGTCAGCGAGCGTCTCCGGCACAAGAACGAGCAGATCCTGACGTTGCATCTCAAGGGCATGGAGGCCGCGAATCGAGCCAAGGACGAGTTCGTGGCGATGCTGGGCCACGAGCTGCGCAACCCGCTCGGCGCCATCACCACGGCCATTCACGTCCTCGACACCCGTGCCACCACGGGCGAGGTGGCGGCGCGACTCCGGGGGATCATCGCCCGGCAGACACAGCACCTCTCGCGTCTGGTCGACGATCTGCTCGACGTCTCGAAATTCGTCTCCGGGAAGATCAACCTCCAGCGGCAGGCCGAGGACCTCAGCGACGTGGCGACGCGGGCGCTCGCCGCGTTCCGCGAGGCCGGGAAGGCCGGCCGCCACGTCATCTCGCTGCAGGGCGCCCCGGCCCGGGTGTACGGTGACCCGACCCGTCTCGAGCAGGTCGTGACGAACCTCATCGACAACGCCGTGAAGTACACGCCGCCGGGCGGTCGCGTGGAGATCACCGTCGCGGTCGACGGAGACGACGCGCTGCTCACGGTGGCGGACACCGGGGCGGGCATCCCCCAAGAGGTCCTTCCCGTGATCTTCGATCTCTTCGTCCAGGGACGTCGCACCCTGGCTCGCTCCGAAGGGGGGCTCGGCCTCGGCCTGACGATCGTGAAGCGCCTGGTGGAGCTCCACGGCGGGAGGGTCTCGGCCTCGAGCCCAGGTCTGAACCGCGGGAGCGAGTTCATCGTGCGGCTGCCACGGATCACGGAGGCGGCCCTCGACGTCTCCGCGATCGCGGCCGAGCTCCCCACCTCCCGCGCTCGCCACATCCTGATCATCGAGGACAACGCGGACTTCCGGGAAGGGCTCCGCATGCTGCTCGAGTCGTGGGGGCACCGGGTCGAGGAAGCCGCGAGCGGGGCGGACGGTCTGGACGTGGTCCGCCGCGCAGGCCCCGAGATCGTCCTGGTCGACCTGGGCCTTCCCGGGATCGATGGCTACGAGGTCGCCCGGGCCGTCCGCGCCGCACCGGGAGGTGACGCGACGTTGCTCGTCGCGATCACCGGGTATGGACGCGCCAGCGACCAGCGGCGGGCCAGGGAGGCGGGGTTCGATGCGCACCTGACGAAGCCGGTGAGCCCCCTCGAGCTCGCTTCGACGCTCCTCTTGAAAGAGACGTAGGGCAGGAGTACGTTCCCGCGCACGGAGGTGAGCCATGGCCCACGGCGCCTTCAAGGTCCTCGACAGTGACATTCACATCATCGAGCCCCCCGACCTGTGGCCGCGGTACATCGACCCGGCGTTCCGGGCTCGCGCCCCGGTCGGGCTCACGGAGGACGAGGGCGACCTCCGCCTCGCCCTCGACGGCAAGCCCTGGGGCCGCGTGGCCATCGACGCGGACCGCAGCCAGCGCCGGCAAGGGCGTAACTACGCCCTGAACCAGGAGCGCTGGCGGCCGTACGCCGAGCGCGGCTGGACGTCCAAGGTCCAGCTCGAGGCGATGGATATCGAAGGGATCGACGTGGCGGTGGTCTATCCCTCGCGCGGCCTCTTCGCCCTGACCGTCCCCGACATGGACCCTCGGCTTGCCGCCGCCATGGCCCGTGCGTACAACGATTGGCTCCACGAGTTCTGCCAGGAGAACCCCGAGCGCCTGCTCGGCGCCGGCATGATCTCGCCGTTCGACGTCGGTGACGCCGTCGCCGAGGCCCGGCGCTGTGTGCGGGAGTTCGGATTCCGGGCGATGTTCCTGCGGCCGAACGAGGTGAACGGCCGGAACTGGCACGACCCGTACTACGAGCCGCTGTGGGCCGAGCTGGAGGAGCTGGAGGTTCCGCTGGGGTTCCACGAGGGGTCCGGGTCGCAGCTGCGGCAGGTGGGCGAGCAGTTCGGCGCCAACACGATGCTCAAGCACATCTATTCGCACCCCGTCGAGCAGATGCTGACGGCGGGCGCCTTCTGCGCAGGCGGCATCCTCGAGCGCCATCCGCGGCTGCGCGTGGCGTTTCTGGAGGGCAATTGCGGTTGGGTGCCCTTCCTGCTGTGGCGCATGGACGAGCACTGGGAGTGGCTCGGCGACATCTACGCGCGCGAGCTGACAATGGCGCCCAGCGCCTACTTCAAGCGGCAGTGCTTCGTGTCGGTCGAGTGCGACGAGGAGCCGGTGAAGCACGTCATCGACGCCATCGGCGACGACCGGATCGTGTTCTCGACCGACTTTCCGCACGGCGACTCGAAGTTTCCGCGGGCGGTGGAGTCATTCCTCCGACTGCCGATCTCCGAGGAGAGCAAACGCAAGATCCTGTGGGACAACTGCGCGGCGTACTACGGGCTCCCGTCCTGACCGGAGAGGAGAGCTGCGATGATGACGCACAAGCTCATCTCGGCCGATTCGCACATCGTCGAGCCGCCGGACCTGTACACGACCCGGATCGAGCCACGCTTCCGCGACCGCGCCCCACGCCTGGAGCGGCTGGAGACGCCCGCCGGCCGTAAGTTCGACGCGTGGGTGATCGACGGGCACCCGGCCGGCACGCTGGGCGCCGTGATCCAGGCCGGCCAGCGATTCGAGGACCCGTCCCAGATCGACTTCCTGGGTACGTGGGAGGACGTCAGGCTCGGCGGCTACGACCCGCAGGCGATGGTCAAGGAGAACGAGATGGACGGGGTGTGGGGCGCGTGCCTGCAGCCCAGCCAGGGCCTCTTCTGGTACCGCATCCCCGACAGCGCCATGCTGTCGGCCATCTGCCGCGTCTACAACGACTGGATCGCCGACTTCTGCAAGCCGTTTCCCGATCGCCTCAAGGGCATCGCGATGCTCAACCTGGACGACGTCGAGGAGGCCTCGCAGGAGCTCGAGCGCTGCGCCAAGCTTGGCTTGGTCGGCGCCTTCATCCCGGTCTCGCCGCTGCCCGACCGGCCGTATCGTCATCCGATCTACGACCGCTTCTGGTGGACCGCGCAAGACCTCGGCCTTCCGCTGCTGCTGCACATCGGCACGCCGCGGGGTGGCGTCCCCGGCTGCGAGTTCACGATGAACCTCGGGGAGCTCACCGGGGCGGGCCGTTCCACCACCGACTACTGGGTACGGTACTCGCTGTCGGCGATGATCTTCGCGGGCGTCTTCGATCGATATCCGAAGCTGAGGGTCGGCTCGGTCGAGCACGAGGCGGCCTGGATTCCTCACTGGCTCAAGCAGATGGACTTCACGTACCGCGAGCGCCCGGTCTTCACCAAGGGCTGGCGGTCGAAGGACGGCCTGCTGCCAACCGACTACTGGCGCCGCAACATGTTCGTGGAGTTCATGGAGGACGACCTCGGCGTCCAGCTCCGCGACGCGATCGGCGTCGACAACATGCTGTGGGGCAGCGACTTCCCGCACGCCGAGTCGACGTGGCCGAAGTCGCGAGACTTCCTCGACCGGATGTTCAGCGGCGTTCCCGAGCAGGATCTTCGCAAGATCACCTCGGAGAACGCCGCGCGACTGTTCGGCTTCGAGCTGAACTAGCTATGCCGGAATGTCGAGGGGCGCCACGGCTCCGCCGGGGCGCCGCCCTGAGTCTCCGGGGGGTCTGGGGGCCATGTCGGGGCCCCCAATGGCCACGCGTGAGGCCGAGGAGCGTCACGGCTTGGCCGGGGCGCTCCGAGCGTGTGGGGGTCTGGGGGCCATGTCGGGGCCCCCAATGGCCACGCGTGAGGCCGAGGAGCGTCACGGCTTGGCCGGGGCGCTCCGAGCGTGTGGGGGTCTGGGGGCCATGTCGGGGCCCCCAGTAAAACAAGACTTCGTGCCGGTGACCACGGCGTCCGCGCTGGCGCCCGGAGCGATGACGTGGGCGGTCGTCGATCGGGCTCGCGTGCTGATCGTCAACGTCGACGGCGCCTTCTACGCGCTCGAGGACGCGTGTGGTCATCGGCAGATGCCGCTGTCGAAGGGGCGGCTCGAGGGGCACGTCGTCGAGTGCCCGCTGCACTTCGCGACGTTCGACGTGCGCACCGGCACGCTGCTGAGCGGTCCCGCCTCGGCCAACGTGCCGACGTATGCGGTGCAGGTGAAGGACGACACGGTGTACGTGAAGCGAACCGCGTCGCGGTGAGAGCGCGACGCATGCTACGCGCCCGGGAGGACAGGCCATGACGACGAATCGCACATCCTATCTGTACGTCGGTCTGGCGGGTGAGACCGCCCCCGGTCGCCCCGTCCAGTCCGGCCTCTACCGCATGGCCGTGGGAGACGACCGGTGGGAGCTCGCGACGCGAGGCCTGCCGGACGCGCCCGCCATCCGGGCGATCGCCACGCACCCCACGCACCCCGACACCGTGTACGTGGGGACGCAGCACGGCCCCTACCGCAGCACGGACCACGGCGAGCACTGGGAGAAGCTCGACGTGCCGGATCACGGCCTGCCGGTGTGGTCTCTGATGATCGACCCGCGCGACCCGGACGTGCTGTACGCGGGCTACGAGAACTGCGAGATCTTCCGCAGTGACGACGGCGGCGAGCACTGGCGGCCGCTTCCCGTGACCGTCCGGTTCCCGGAAGTCAGCGTGGCGCCCGGGGCGAACCCGGCCAAGCGCGTGCTCGAGCTGGCGGCCAATCCCGCCGATCCCGACGAGCTCTATGGTGCCGTCGAGGTCGGCGGCGTCATCCGGAGCCTCGACGGCGGCGAGCACTGGGACAACCTGAGCCACGGCCAGTACGTGAACGACGACACGGTCGACACGCACGGCGTGCTCGTCGGGCGCTGGCGGCCGGGAACGGTCTTCGCCATCAGCCGGGCGGGCCTGTTCAGCAGCACGGACCAGGGCCGGCACTGGGCCAGCGCACGGCTCGAGCCACTGAACGCCAAGGGGCAGACCTACTGCCGCGACATCCACGAGGTTCCGGGCGATCCGAAGACGCTCTGGGTGGCCGCCGGGGCGGGGTTCCAGAGCGACGTCGGCGCGCTGTTCCGGAGCAAGGACGGCGGCTCGAGCTGGACGCGAGTGGACATGGGCGTCAAGCCCAGGGCCACCATGTTCTCCATCGTCTTCGATGAGCGGCAGCCGAAGCGGATGTTCTGTGCGACCGGCGGCGGCGAGGTGTTCGCCAGCGAGGATGGTGGCGCGAGCTGGGCCGAGCGGCCGCTGCCGTCGGGCGCCACGCAGGTCTACGCGATGGGCTGCGCCTAGCCGCGCGGCTCCGTCAGGTTGGCCGGCGCTCGCTGACCGTGCCGTCCCGCACGTCGCGGGCGTGCAGGGTCGGATCGCGCTCGGCCGGGAGGCCGTAGCCGCCCGCCCCCGGCGTCACGATCGTCACGGTGTCGCCGGGCCTCAGCCGCAGGCCGGCGATCTTCGAGCCGAGATCGCGGCGGTCCGGCGTCGAGTCGTTCAGCAGCAAGGCCCCGCGTCCGCCCTCGCCGCCGCCCACGAGCCCGAACGGCGCGACGCGCTGGCGCTCCAGCGTTCCCAGGAACGTCGCCTCGTGCCCGACCACGCGGACGGTGCGTCGGATCCCGAGCCCACCGCGAAAGCGCCCGGCACCGCCCGAGCCGGGCACCAGCGCGTATTCCTCGACGAAGAGCGGGTACTCCATCTCGAGGCACTCGACGGGGAGGTTGGAGGTGTTGGTGACGTGGACCTGGACGCCGTCGAGGCCGTCCTTGGTGGCCCGCGCGCCGGAACCGCCGCCGATGGTCTCGAGATAGACGTAGTACTGGCCGGTGACCGGGCTCGTGCCGCTGAACACCCAGGCGGAGTTGGCGCCGTTCGTGGCCGCCATCACGCGCGCGGGCAGCGCGGAGGCCAGCGCGCCCACGACGAGATCGGCGACGCGCTGGCACGTCTGCGTCCGCCACGCGACAGGCGCGGGCGGCCGCGCGTTCACGAGCGAGCCCTCGGGCGCCGTGATCTCGATGGCGCGATAGAAGCCGGCGTTGGCGGGAATGTCGGGGTCCAGCACGGCCTTGAGAACGTAGTAGACCGTGGCGACCAGCGCCAGGTAGACAACGTTGACGTCGCCGGGCACCTGGGGGCCGGTGCCGTCGAAGTCCAGCGCGATCCTCTCGCCCGCGACGGTCACGCGGACGCGCAGCGGCACCGGTGGCCCGCCGACCCCGTCGTCGTCCATCCAGTCCTCGAACGGGTAGACGCCGTCGGGGATGTCGCGGATCGCGGCCCGGATCTTGCGCTCCCCGTAGGCGAGGAGCTCGTCCATCGCCGCCGCACACGTCTGGCGGCCGTAGCGGTGCACGAGCTCCGTGAGACGGGCGGCGCCGAGCCGGTTCGCGGCGAACTGCGCACGGAAATCGCCGCGACGCTCGGCGGGCAGACGGAAGTTGAGGAGGATCAGCTCCATCACGTCCTCGCGCAGGCGTCCGCCATCGGCGATCCGGATCGGGGGGATCCGGAGCCCCTCGTCCCAGATGCTGTGCGTCTCCCGGCCGGAGCCGTCGGCGTGGTGGGCGATGTTGGCCACGAAGCCGACGGGGGCGCCGTCCACGAAGACGGGCGAGGCGACGGTGATGTCGGGCAGGTGCGTGCTGCCGCCGGTGTAGGGATCGTTGCCGACGAAGACGTCGCCGTCCCGCAGCTGCTCGAGGGGGTACCGCCGCAGGATCTCGCGGACGATCATGATGAGCGAGCCGAGGTGCATGGGGATGTGCTCGGCCTGGGCGACGACCTCGCCGCGGTCGTCGAAGAGGGCGGTCGAGCAGTCCTGGCGCTCCTTGATGTTGGTCGAGTACGAGGACTTGATGAGGGCCTCGCCCATCTCCTCCGCGATGGCGAGGAGAGCGGCGCCGATCACGTCCAGGGTGATCCGGTCCATCACGCGCCCGCGGTCGTGACGATCAGGTTCGCCTGCCCGTCCACCAGGGCCTCGTGGCCGACGGGGATGACCGTGGTCGAGTCCATCTGCTCCACGATGGCCGGGCCCTCGAGGCGATGGCCGGCCCGCAGCCGCTCGCGCCGGTAGACGGGCGTCGCCACGAAGCCGCGCGCCTCCTCGAAGTACACCTCGCGCTCGCCGGTGCGGGCCTCCTTGGGGTCGGTCGAGCCCGCGGCCGCGAGCCTGGGCACCGGAAGGGGCTCGCGGTCCCCGAAGGCGCTGAGGCGAAGCGCCACGATCTGCACGGGCTCGTCGGGCGCGGCGTAGCCGTACACGCGCTCGTGCTCCCGGAGGAAGGCGCGGCGGAGGGCCGAGGCGTCCAGCGGCGAGGAGCCGGAGGTCGGCGCCACCGTCAGCTCGAAGTTCTGGCCAACGTAGCGCACGTCGAACGCCCGGGCGAGCCGTCGTCGAGACGGCGGGACCCTTTCGTGATCGAGCCAGGCCGATGCCTGCCGCTCGAGGTCGTCGAACCCTCGAGCCAGCTCGTCGGCCGTCAGGGCGTCGAGGAGGGCGACGCGCGTGCGGACCAGGTCGAGGCGCAGCGGGGCGACAAGGAGTCCGAGCGCGCAGAGGATCCCGGGAGCGGGCGGGACCAGGACCCGCTCGATCCCGAGGTCGCGGGCGAGGGCGGCCGCGTGTAGGGGGCCCGCGCCGCCGAAGGCCACGAGCGTGTAGGCGCGCGGATCGTATCCCTTGCGCACCGACACGACACGGATGGCCCCGAGCATGTTGGTCTGCACCACGGAGAGGACGCCGCGCGCGGCCTCGACGGGGGACGTGCCGAGCTGTCGGGCGAGACTCGCGATGGCCTCCTCCGCCAGCGCTCGCCGCAACTCCATCCGACCGTCGAGGAGCCCGGTCGAGCTCAGCCGCCCCAGCACGACGTTCCCATCGGTCACGGTGGGGGCCGTGCCGCCGTGGCCGTAGCACGCCGGCCCCGGGCTCGCACCTGCGCTCTGTGGTCCCACCCGCAGCGCTCCACCAGAGTCGACCCAGGCGATGCTGCCGCCGCCGGCACCGACCGTCTCGATCTCGAGGCTGGGGACGCGCACGGGGTAGCCCGCGATCGTTCGCTGGGCGCCGATCACCGGCCGGCCGTTCTCCACCCGCGCGACGTCCATCGAGGTGCCGCCCATGTCGAAGGTGATGATCGAGTCGATGCCGGCCGCCGCGCTCACCCACGCGGCCCCCATCACACCCGCGCTGGGCCCGGACAGGAGGGTCCGGACCGGCTGCTCGGACGCCGCGGCGACGGAGATGATGCCGCCGTTGGACTGATTGACGTAGGGCGGGTGGCGGACGCCGAGTCGCCCGACCTCGACACCGAAGTCCTTCAGATATCGGCTGACGAGCGGACCCAGGTAGGCGTTGATCACGGTGGTGGAGAGCCGCTCGTACTCGCGGAACTCCGGGGACACGTCGGAGGACAGCGAGACGAACCACTGCGGGAACCGCGCGCGAACCTCGGCGGCGACGCTGCGCTCGTGGGCGGCGTCCACGAAGCTGTAGAGGAAGCACACGGCGAGCGCCTCGACCTCCTCGGACCGCAGCGCGTCGAGCGCCTGCCGCACGTCGTCCGCCGACAGCTTCTCGACCGTGGTCCCATCCCACGCGAGCCGCTCGCCGACCTCGTGTCGCAGGAAGCGCGGAACGAGCGCGGGCGGCTTGTTGGCCTGCAGGTCGTAGAGGTGCGGGCGCTTCTGGCGGGCGATCTCGAGGAGATCACGAAAGCCGCGAGTCGTCACCAGCGCCGTTCGCGCGCCCTTGCCCTCGAGGAGGGCGTTCGTCGCCACGGTGGTGCCGTGCGCGACGAACGTGAGGGCGTCCGGCCGGACGCCCTCGCGTGAGGTGAGCGTGCGCAGTCCACCGAGGATGCCCAGGGCCGGCTCGCGGGGCACCGAGGGCAGCTTGAAGACGGCGAGCGTGCCGCGCTCGCCGTCCCACAACGCGAGGTCGGTGAAGGTGCCGCCCACGTCGACGCCGATCGCTCGCACGGCGGCCTGGCTATCCAGCAAACTCAGCGGGCGGCGAGGGCGTGGGCCTCCTGCTCGAGGCTCCGGTCGATCTGCGCCGCGACCTCGAAGGTGCCGTCGATCAGGCCCCAGCTCGCCATCCACTCCCACGCCCAGCGCGCCTCGCTCTCCGGGATGGGCGTCGGTGCCTTCACCTGGATGCGGGCCAGGTTGAAATCCTCTGGCTGTAGCGCGTCCACCTCGGGGTGGCCGGCCCAGTCACGCTTGAAGTAGGTCACGTACCGTCGCTTGTCGGCGTTGATGTGGTGGACGGCGCGGGTGATGGCGCGCAGGAGCGCGGCGTAGGCCTCGGGACTGACGTCCTTGGTGGCCACCCAGGTTCCGTGGAAGAACGTGGTCGAGACCAGGCGACAGCCCGCCTTCTCGGCCACGGTGATCCAGGGCTCCTGCAGCACGGTCGCCGCGAAATCGCCGCGCATCAGTCCGGCGAAGCGCTCGGCGGGACTCGTCGCCGCGGCGCAGGTCGTGACGGCCTCGCGCGGCATCGCGCCCTCCAGCATCTGCAGGCCGGCGTAGGCGGTGCCGTTGCCGTAGTCGAGAGCGACGGGCTGGTACGCGAGCTCCTGCGGCGTGAACACGGTGGAGGTTGGAGGGACGACCAGGGCGCCACAGACGATGGTCGCGCGGCGTCCGACCTGCCGCGCGCCGACCGAGCTTTCCGCCACCCGGCGGTTATTGCCGCACTCTCAGGCCTGGAACATGTGGGACTCGCCGCGCGCCTGCAGCTTGCCCTGATTGGTCGTGGGCTTGGCGGGGGAGCCCTCGGCGGCGGACCGGACCTCGTCCGAGGGGAGCGCTACGATCCGGAGATCGAGACCCTCCGCCGCGAAGAGCCCCTCGTCCCGCGCGACCAGGACGTCGAGACCCATGAACGCCATCACCCGTTCGATCGTCAACGTCATGGCCATGGCTCACCTCCACGGGATCGCTGGCCCCCTTATACGCGGAAACCTCGCGGGGCGCCATTGACAGCGATGAGCGCCCTCCTTATAGTCCCGTCACCCATCGGGACCGTATAGGACCTCAGGAGGGACTCGCGATGAAGCGTCCGTCTCCTCTGATCGGGTTCGGGTTCCTTGCCCTCGCGGCGCTGGTCGCGGCGGGTCCGGGCAGCGCCGGTGCCGCCGACGTCATCAAGTTCGGGGTCTCCACACCCCTCTCCGGGCCGGCCGCGCCGTGGGGCATCCCCCACAAGAACGCCACCGAGCTGATCTTCGAGGAGATCAACGGTCAGGGCGGGCTGGAGGTGGGCGGCAAGAAGTACAAACTGGAGATCGTCGCCTACGACCACAAGTACGTGATCGCCGAGGGCGTGGCCACGGTGAACCGGCTCATCGCCAAGGACGGCGTGAAGTACATCTCGATCCTCGGCGGCTCGGTGGTGAAGGCCGCCGAAGAGACGGTGAACGAGGGCCGGGTGCTGAACCTGCCCCTGGCCTACGCCGACGGGCTGGTCAGCCCGAAGAACCCGCTCACCTTCCACGCCTTCCCGTCTCCGCCGGAGACGACCGCGTTCTGGAAGTGGATCAAGGAGAAGCATCCGCAGATCAAGCGGGTGGCGACGCTTTCACCGAACGACGACACCGGCTGGTGGTCGATCAAGGTCGAGACCGCCTACGTCCAGAAGCTCGGGTACGAGGTCGTGTCGAAGGAGTTCTTCGAGCGGACCATGACCGACTTCAATCCGGTGCTCCTGCGCATCCTGGCCCAGAAGCCCGACATCATCAGCGTGCTGGCTTCACCGGCCGGCAGCGTGGGCCTGATCATCAAGCAGGCCCGGGAGCTCGGCTTCAAGGGGCGCTTCATCCACGTGGGGCAGATCGACACGTCGGTCGTCGCCAACATCGCGGGCAAGGCGAACGTCGAGGGCACCTGGGTGCACGGCTACGTGCAGAACCCGCTGCCCGAGAAGATCAAGAGCTGGCAGGCGCGCTACACCAAGAAGTACGGCGAGTGGAACGCCACCAGCATCGACTTCGCCAACCCGGCCTACGCCTTCGTGGCCGCGGTGCGGAAGGCCCAGAGTCTCGACCAGAAGAAGATCGCCGAAGCGCTGCAGAGCGTCGAGTTCGACAACCTCTGGGGCAAGGCACGGTTCGGCGGCAAGGACTACTACGGCATCGGCAACCAGATTCTCTACCCGATGCCCTTCTCCGAGGTGAAGGACGGCGTGGCGAACCTCGTGGTGCAGCTCCCGCCGCCCCACAACTAGTGCGGTCTTGCGCCCCCCTCGCCCCCTCGGGGGCGACGGGGGCGTGACCAGACGCCATGACGGCCGCCCTCCTGCTGCAGAGCGCGATCATCGGAGTGTCCATCGGCTCGATCTACATCCTGATGGCGCTCGGGCTCACGCTCATGTTCGGCATGATGCACATCATCAACTTCGCCCACGGGGCCGTCTACATGCTGGGCGCGTTCGTCATCTACTACGTGTTCTTCCAGGGGGGCGTGCCGTACTTCGTGGCCTTCCTGGTGGCGATGGTCCTGCTCGGCGCGTTCGGCTACCTCGTCGAGCGCTCCGTCTATCGACCGATCAAGGGCGGGATCGAGCCGACACTGGTCGCCCTGCTGGCGCTCACGACGTTCCTGCAGGCCGCCGGCTACCCGGTCTTCGGCCAGCTCGACAAGCACGTGCCGCCGGTCTTCGAGGGCACCCGCAACATCCTCGGGGTGATGATCTCCGTGGAGCGGCTGATGATCATTCCGGTCGCCGCCGTCCTGGTCGTCGGGCTCTACCTCTTCATCAACAAGACCCGACTCGGCGCCGCCATGCGCGCCATCGAGCAGGACAAGGAGGCGGCCGCCCTGCAGGGGGTGAACGTGCACGTGGTCAACGGGCTGGCCTTCGCGATCGGCTTCGCGCTGGCCGCCGCGGCCGGCGCGCTCATGGCGCCGATCTTCAAGCTCGACCCGATGATGGGGGAGCAGCCGCTGCTGAAGGCGTTCATCATCATCATCCTCGGCGGGCTCGGCAGTATCCCGGGCGCCATCCTCGGGGGGCTCATGCTGGGGCTGATCGACTCGATCGTGGCGACCGCGCTCGGCGCCGAGCCGGCGTTCCTGCTGAGCTTCGTCTTCATCATCGGCCTGCTGCTGTTCAAGCCCACGGGTCTCTTCGGCCATGCTCCGTAGGGCCACCACGCCGACCGTCCTGGTGGTCGCGCTGGGGCTGGCCCTCCTGGTGCCGCTGCTCGGCGACTACTACATCCACGTGTTCGCGCTGGTCTTCACGAACATCATCCTCGCCGCGAGCCTGCGGCCGTCGCTCACGTGCGGCCAGCTCAACATCGGCCACTCGGCGTTCATGTGTCTGGGGGCCTACACGTCGGCGCTCCTCGCGAAGCACTACGGCGTCCCCTTCGAGCTGTCCCTGCTGAGCGGGGCGCTCCTGGCCACCGTCGTCGGGCTCGTCGTCGGCTACCCGGCGCTCCGGCTGCGCGGTGTGTACTTCGCGATGGTGACGGTGGCGTTCGTCGAGGTGATCCGGCTCGTGGCCGCGATCTGGGTACCGCTCACCCGCGGGAACAGCGGTCTCTCGGGTATCCCCAAACCCAATCTGCTGGGGGTCACGCTGGCGACGAAGCCGAGCCAGTACTACCTCGTCGTGGGCCTGACCGTCGTCACCCTCTTCATCCTCTGGCGACTGGAGCGGAGCCGTCTCGGGCTGACCTGGAAGAGCATCGGGCTGGCCGACAATCTCGCGCAGTCGCTCGGCGTGAACATCGCCGCCCACAAGCTCCTGGCCTTTGCCGTCGGCTGTTTCTTTGCGGGGGTGGCCGGCGCCTTCTACGCCCACTTCATCCGGTTCCTCTTCCCCCCCGAGTTTGGCTTCCTGGTGGCCACGAACATCCTCGTCTACAACTTCGTCGGTGGCCGCGGCCACTTCGTCGGCCCCATCGTCGGCGCGGTGTTCCTGTCCCTCCTCTCCGAGCCGTTTCGGGGCAGCGCGTACGAGACGATCTTCTTCTCGATCGCCATGCTCCTGACCATCCTGTTCCTGCCCGGCGGAATCATCACGCTGCCGGGGAAGCTCGCGGGACTGCGGTGGGGCCGGGCGGCGTCGGCGCCGACGCCGAGCCCGGCCGGCTGACCCATGCCGCTGCTGGAGACCCGCCGGCTCACCAAGCGCTTCGACGGACTCGCCGCGGTCAACGGCCTCGACCTCCTCGTCGAGGAGGGCGAGATCGTGGGTCTCATCGGCCCCAACGGCGCCGGCAAGACCACCTGCTTCAATCTGCTGTCGGGCTTCCTGCCACCCACCGCGGGGACGATCCGGTTCGCCGGCGAGGACATCACGGGACAGCGGTCGCACCGGATCGTCCGGCGCGGCCTGGTCAGGACGTTTCAGCTGACCACCCTGTTCCAAGAGATGACGGTGCTGGAGAACGTGCTCCTGGGTCTGCACCTGCACAGCCGGGGAAGCTTCCGGCAGGTCCTGTTCAGCCAGCAGCCGTTTCCGCGCGACGAGATCGACCGTGGCCACGAGGTGTTGGAGTTCGCGGGGCTGGGCCCCCACGCCACGCAGCCGGCGAAGAACCTGCCGCACGGGCATCAGCGCATCCTCGGGATCGCCATGGCCCTGGCGGCTCGACCGCGGCTCCTATTGCTCGACGAGCCGGTGACCGGGATGAACCTCGACGAGAGCGGCCGGGTGATGGCCCTGGTCAAGACGATCCGCGATCAGGGGACGACCATCCTCTTGGTCGAGCACAACATGAAGGCGGTGATGGGCACCTGCGAGCGCATCGTGGTGCTGAATTTCGGCGAGAAGTTGGCGGAGGGGACGCCGGCCGAGGTGGGCCGCAACACGAAGGTGATCGAGGCATACCTGGGGGCCGAGGTCGCGCATGCTCGAGGTTGAGGATCTTCGCGTCCGGTACGGCACGGTGGAGGCGGTCAAGGGGATCTCCTTCCACGTCTCCGCCGGCGCGATCATCAGCCTGATCGGCGCCAACGGCGCCGGGAAGACGACGAGCCTGCGCGCCATCACCGGCCTGGTCCGGCCGAGCGGCGGCGACGTGCGCTTCGAGGACCGGTCGCTGATCGGCCTGGCGCCGCACGACATCGTGCGGCTCGGGATCGCGCACGTGCCGGAGGGGCGGCGGCTCTTCCCGAAGATGACCGTCCTCGAGAACCTCAAGATGGGCGCGTACCTGCGAGGGCCCAAGGCCGGCGCCTCGACGACGCTGGAGATGATCTACGAGCACTTTCCGATCCTCCGACAGCGGGGACGACAGATCGCGGGATCGCTGTCCGGCGGCGAGCAGCAGATGCTGGCCATCGCCCGGGCGCTCATGAGCCGACCGAAGCTGCTCCTGCTGGACGAGCCCTCCATGGGCCTGTCCCCGATCATGACCGCCGAGATCGGCAAGATCATCCTGCAGATCAACGCGCTCAAGGTGTCGATCGTCCTCGTCGAGCAGAACGCGATGCTCGCGCTCACGCTGGCCCGGTACAGCTACGTGCTCGAGACGGGCAACCTCGCCCTGCACGGGCCCGCCGCCGACCTGCTGCGCGACGAGGGCGTGCGCAAGGCCTACCTTGGAATCTGAAGGCCCTGCCGCGTGAGAGCCCTCCTCATGGTTCTGGGCCTCACGCTCGGCCTCGCGGCGTGTGCGCCGGAGGTCGTGCGCCGGCCCGAGGCCCTGGCTCCCATGACCGGGTCGCCCGGCAGCTCGATCGAGATCCTCAAGGAAGCGAAGGTCGAGGTGGGGCCGGGCTACCGAAGGACCATCTGGGAAGGCAGCGTCTGGACGCGTGTCGGTCGCGTGAGCCAGGGCGAGGTGTATCGGCCCGTCACGCACGTGTTCACCGTCGAGGGCGCCCACGTCCACGAGGCCTACCTCGTCCTCGACGGCGATCGCGTCGTCGGCTTCTATCTGCCGGTGGAGCGGGCGTTCTCGCCCGCTCCGGACGGCCCGAGCACGAAACTGTCGATCCGCAGGAGGGAACCATGACGCTCAGGCGGGCCCTCGTCGCGTCGCTGCTGCTGGCCCTGCTGCTCCCCGCGTGCGCCAGCGGTCCCAAATACTCGTCGCTCGTGGCCACCCAGCCCGGCGTCGCGCCGGGCCAGGGGCGGATCTACTTCTATCGCCCCAGCGCGCTCGGCACGGCCGTGCAGCCGGACATCAACCTCAACGGTCAGAAGGTCGGCACGGCCAAGCCCCACGGGGTGTACTTCGTCGACCGGGCGCCGGGCGATTGCGTGGTGACCGCCGCCACCGAGACGGAGAAGAAGCTCACGTTCACGCTCGAGCCCGGCCAGACGCGCTACGTGCGACTGAAGATGCAGCTCGGCGTGCTCGTTGGGCGGGTCGTTCCGGAGCTCGTTGATCGCAACGAGGCCGAGGAAGAGATGCGCGATCTGAGCTTCATCGCCGACCCGCTGAAGTGAGCTCACCTGGCTCTTGACCTTCGTCCCCTCCCGCAGTAGCGTCAGCGAGTCGGCGTCACCCCGGACGCCGCCTGCGCTTGCCGAAAGCTTGGTGGGATGTCCAGGTATCAGGAGTCCGAAGCGCTTCTCACGGCCGCCCGTGATGCCGTGCTCGTCGTCGACGACGGGCGGACGTTCCTCGACGCCAATCCTGCCGCCTGCCGGCTGATAGGTCTGTCCTTGGCCGACCTCGCCGGTCGGCGACTCGACGAGGTCCTCGTCGAGCCGAACCTGGACCTCGAGGCCGCCTGGCGGACCTTTCTCGACGGCGGCGAGCAGACGGGCGAGCTGCAGATCCGTCGATCCGACGGCGAGATTCGTCGCGTCGAGTACAGCGCCACCGCGCGCTTCGCCGCCGGTCGGCATCTGGCGATCCTGCGCGACATCACCGAGCGCAAGCGTGCGGAGGCCGAGCGGGCGGAGCTCCTGCAACGGGAGCAGCGGCGCCTGCGCGAGAGCGAGACGCTGCTGGCGGTGAGCCGGGCGCTCAGCTCCACGCTCGACCCCATCGAGACGCTGCGGCGGGTCGCGCGCGAGATCGCCCACGCGCTCGGCGCCGACATGGTGGGCGCCTACCTCGCCGACGCGGCGAGAGAGAGCCTGCGGCCCGTGGCGGGCTATCACGTGCCGCCCCACATGATCGACGCCTTCCGCCGCGTGCCGATCCCGATCCGCAACCATCCGGCGATCGAGGAGGCGTGGGCCAACCGGCGCGCGGTGTGGACGGACGATATGCCGGGCGATCCGCGGGTCGACCCCGAGAGCTTCCGGCAGTTCCCCCACCAGTCGGACATGTTCGTGCCCATCCGGGTCAAGGACAAGCCGGTCGGCGGCTTCTTCGTGATCTGGTGGACGGAGCGGCGGTCGATCACCGAGAGCGAGGTGCGGCTGCTGCAGGGCATCAGCGACATGGCCGGCATCTTCCTCGACAACGCCCAGCTCTACCGCGAGGCCGCCGAGACCAACCGCGCCAAGGACGAGTTCCTCGCCACGCTCTCGCACGAGCTGCGCAACCCGCTCGGCGCCATTGCCAACGCCGTGGCCGCGCTGGAGCGTCGCGCGGGCGGCGAGGAGTCGGCGGCGCGGCTGCGACAGATCATCCAGCGCCAGACGCACCACCTGGCCCGTCTGGTCGACGACCTGCTCGACGTCGCGCGCGCCACGGCCGGCAAGATCGCCCTCGAGCGCCAGCCCATCGACCTCAGCGAGGTGGCCGGCGGGTGCGTCCGTACACTGCGCGAGAGCGGCCGGGCGCGTCGCCACCGCGTGACCTTCCGGGCCGAGTCGGTCGTCGTGAGCGCCGACGCCACGCGGCTCGCACAGGTCATTACGAACATGCTCGACAACGCCGTGAAGTTCACGCCCAGCGGCGGCTCGGTGGACGTCGACGTGTGGCGCGAAGGGCAGGAGGCGGTCCTGCGCGTCAGCGACACCGGCGTCGGCATCGGGCCCGAGATGCTGTCCCGTGTCTTCGAGCTGTTCGCGCAGGCGGAGCAGCCGATGGATCGCGCGGTCGGCGGGCTCGGCATCGGCCTCACGCTGAGCCGCCGCCTCGTGCAGATGCTCGGCGGCACCATCACGGCCACTAGCGACGGCCACGGGCGGGGCGCGCAGTTCACGGTGCGGCTCCCCGTCGAGGCGACCAGCATGCCGCTGGCGAAGCCGGCCGCCCCTGGGCCGGATCGCAGCCGCCGCATCCTCATCGTCGAGGACAACGACGACGCCCGCGAGTCGCTGCGGCTGCTGCTGGAGTCGCTGGGGCACCGCGTGCTCGAGGCGGGCGACGGCCAGCGCGGCCTGGCGCTGGCGCTGCACCATCAGCCCGAGGTCGTGCTGATCGACCTGGGCCTGCCGGAGCTGGACGGCTACGAGGTAGCGCGCGCGCTGCGCTCGAGCCCCATCTGCAAGACGGCCGCGCTCATCGCGGTGACCGGCTACGGCCAGGCCGACGACCGCCGGCGTTCGAAGGACGCCGGATTCGACGCGCACCTGGTGAAGCCGGTCTCGCAGGGCGTGCTGGCCAGCCTCCTGGCATCGCCCTGAGCCGCTAGCGCCGCTTCGTCGCGGGCCGCGGCTCGCCGGCCACGCGCCAGAGGTACCACGCCGCCGCCGACCGACACGGCGCCCACCGCTCGCCCAGCACGCGCAGCGCCTTCGGGGTCGGCCGAGTGCGCGTGCCGTAGGCGCGCCGGTAGCCCTCGCGCACGCCGAAGTCGTCCACGGGCAGCACGTCGGGGCGGCCCAGCGTGAAGATCAGCATCATCTCGACGGTCCACCGGCCCACCCCCCGGATGGGCAGGAGCCGCTCGATGATCGCCTCCTCGCTCAGCTTGGCCGCCGCGCGTCGCGTGGGCACCGTGCCCGCCAGCGCATGCCGCGCAATGTCCTTGATGGCCCGCACCTTCGCGCGCGAGAAGCCGGCACGGCGCAGCCGCGCGGGATGCGTGGCGAGCACCTGCGCCGGGGTGGGGAAGCGCCCGTTGTCGTAGAGCGCCACGAAGCGGCTGAGGATGGTCTGGGCGGCCCGCCCGTTGAGCTGCTGGTGCGCGATGGCTCGCGTCAGCGCCTCGTAGGGCGACCAGCGACGGCACTCGATCCCGCACGGCCCGTGCCGCTTGATCAACCGCCGCATCACGGGATCGCGCGCGAGGAGCCGGTGCTCGGCGGGCGTCATGGCGTCATCCTTTCACGCCGCCGGCGCCCCAGCCCTGGATCAGGTAGCGCTGGACGGCGACGAAGAAGGCGATCGTGGGCACGGTGATGACGACCCCGGCCGCCATGATCATGCCCCAGTCGACGATCGTGGCGTTGAAGAGGTCGTTGACCCCGACCGGCAGCGTCTTCAGCTCCTCGGAGGTGATCAGCACGAGGGCGAACAGGAAGTCGTTCCAGGCCAGGATGAACGTGAAGATCCCGGCCGCGATGATGCCGGGCAGGGCCAGTGGCAGCACGACGTACCAGACCGCGCGCCTGAGATCGGCGCCGTCGACCAGGGCGGCCTCCTCGAGCTCGAGCGGGATGCTGTGGAAGAACGAGCGCAGGAGCCACAGGCAGAACGGCAGGCAGAAGGTCGTGTACGACAGCACGAGCGCCAGCCGCGTGTTCACGAGGCCGAGCTGCTTCACCAGGATGTAGAAGGGGATGATGATCATGATCGGCGCGAACATGTACGTCATCAAGATCAGCCCGGCGACGCGCTCGCGGCCGGCGAAGGTGAAGCGGGTCAGCGCGTAGGCGCCCATGCTCGACACGGCCAGCGTCAGCAGCACGGTAGCCAGCGAGACGCCGACGCTGTTGGTGAAGTAGGTGAGGAAGTTCGTCTCCTGGAACAGCCGGTGGAAGTTCTCCAGCGTGACGACCCGCGGGATCAGCGTGGGCGGCGTCGCGAAGATCTCCCCCGAGGGCTTGAGCGAGGTCGATAGCATCCAGGCCAGCGGGAAGGCGCCGACGACGAGCAGCAGCACGCCGCCGGTGTAGAGCGCCAGCGCGCGCCTCACGCCGCGGCCTCCTCGTCGCGGAACGCGCGGAAATAGATGGCCGTCGCCGCCACCAGGAGCAGGAACATCAGCACCGCCAGGGCCGCGCCCATCCCCGCCTGCAGATACGTGAAGCTGCGCGCGTAGGCGTAGACGGGCAGCGTTCGGACGTAGCGGCTCACGCCGCCCTCGCCGGCCATGAGCCACACCGTGTCGAACTTGGTGAACATGAAGATCGACCGGAGCAGCACGATGACGAACAGCACGTTGGCCGTCTGGGGCAGCGTCACGTGCACGAAGCGCCGCCACGCAGTGGCGCCGTCCACCTTGGCCGCCTCGTAGAGCTCGGGCGGAATCGTCTGCAGCCGGGCCAGGTAGGTCACGACGACGAACGGGAAGAACTGCCAGACGCTGGTGAGGATCAGCGACCACATGATGTGGTCCTTGCCGAGCCAGGCCACCGGGGTCCGCACGAGGCCGACGCTCATCAGCAGGTGGTTCACGAGGCCGTAGGAGTCGTTGAGGAGCCACTTCCACAGGATGACTGCGACGATGGTCGGGATCATGTAGGGGAAGAGGACGACGCCGCGCAGGACATTGCGCCCGCGGAAGGCCTCGTTGAGCAGCAGGGCGGCGCTGACCCCGAGCAGGAGCTGGAGCACCAGGGTGGCGCCGGCGTAGATCGTCCCGTAGCGCACGCTCGACCAGAATTCGGCGTCGGAGGCGAAGTAGACGTAGTGGCGCAGCCCCACGAACGTCTGCACGGGCATGAAGGCGTGCTTGTCGTAGAGGCTCAGCCAGAAGTTGTAGAGGATCGGGAAGAGGACGAGGCCGCCGAGCAGCAGCAGGGACGGCGCCAGCAGCAGCCAGCCGACGAGCGGATGGCGGTTCACGCCGGCGCCGTCCCGTGGACGCCGCTTACCAGCGCTTGGCGTTGAGCTGCGTGAGCAGCTCCTCCGCCCGCTTCTGGGCGCGGTCGGCCTCGGCCTTCGGGTCCTTGCCGCCCATGACCTCGACGACCATGTCGGCCACGATGCCCGAGCCGTCGAGCTCGGCCAGGAAGGGGAGCACGTTGTCCTCCGGCCGCGTGAAGCCGATGGGCAAGAAGCGGTGCTCGTTCAGCCCGCGGACCATGAAGTCGTGCCACGAGCGCCACTTCTTGATGCGGGCGTTCGACAGGTACTCCGGGTCGTTGAGCATCGACTTGAAGATCGGCGTCAGGTGGATCGGCACCGAGTGGCAGTACTTGAGGTAGTACTCCTTCTTGTAGAAGAGTCGGAGGAACTCGAAGGCTTCGTTCGGGTACTTCGACTGCGTGAACACGGCCCAGTTCTCGCCGTCGAGCGCCGACATGCCGACGCGCCCCTGGGGCCCCCGCGGCCGGAACATCGGCTGGAAGTGGTCCGAGTCGCGCATGTTCTCGGGCGCGTAGCGCTCGATGTAGCCGATGGTGCGGGCGCCGCTCAGGTACGCCATCGCGATCTTGCCGGTCGACAGCGCGGCCAGGGTGTCGAGGTACTTCTGGCCGGCCCAGCCGGCCGGCATGAACTTCGCCAGCTTCTGGGCGTAGTCGAGCGCCTCGAGCATGGGCTTGCCGTTGAGCTGGGGCCGCCACGTCTTGGCGTCGACCCAGGAGCCGTTGTTGCCGGCGAGCCACTCGGCGGGGTGCACGAAGCCCATGTAGAGCTTCTCGCCCGGCATCTGCGTCGCCCAGCGCTTGCCCTCCTCGGTGAGCGCCGCCGCCAGGGTCAGCATGTCGGCGTAGGTCTCCGGCGGCTTGAGCCCCTTCTGCTCGCGCAGGTCGCGGCGCTCGGCGAAGTAGGTGGCGCCCATGGCGTGGGTGACGCCGTAGTACTTGCCGTCGAAGTACTGGAGCTTCAGCGTCGCCTCGTGGATGTCCTTCTCGCCGATGGCCCGTACGAGCTCGTCCATCGGCCGGAGGAGCTTCTTCGTGTAGAGCGAGGCCGTCATGAACGGGTTGAGCTGCGTGAGGTCGGGCGGGCTGCCGGCCGCGAGCGCCGAGAGCAGCTTGGTGTTCAGGTCACCCCAGCCGAGGGCCTGCTGCTTGACCTTGAAGCCGGGGAACTTTTTCTCGAACTCCGCGATGCTCGTGTCGGCGATCGTCTTGACGGTCTGCGGCTCGACCTCGGTGTGCCAGACCTGCAGCTCGCGGACCTGCTGGCCGAGGGCGGCCGGCGCGCGGCCGAGCAGCGCGGTGGTCGCGACGCTCCCGGCGAGGAAGTGGCGGCGTGACATCTGACCCATGGCGGGCTCCTTTGCACACGACGGGATCGATGAGGCCGTTGCTGCCGCGAGTCTAGCGCAGGCGATAGAACCGGAACAACGGATTGTCGATCGACAGGACCTCGCAGCGCGCGAAGCCGGCGTCGCGCGCGCAGCGCTGCACGATCTCCGGCCGGATGGCGGTGCCGATGGCCTCCGAGGGCTGCTCGATCATCGACACGGGCAGGCAGTGCACGACGCTCCAGCCGTACATCATGCGCTCGACGTCGTCGCCGGGGGCGGTGAAGCGCTCGCCCACACGCTCGTCGGCGATCAGCACCGAGCCGCCGGGCGCCAGCGCCGCGCGGAACGCCGCCAGGGCCCTTGTGGGCCGCGCCATGTCGTGCAGGGCCTCCAGCACGACGATGAGGTCCTGGCCGGCCTCCACCGCCTCCGCGCCCTTCTGCTCGAAGCGCACCGCGAGCCCCTCGGCCGCGGCGCGCGCGCGGGCCGCCGCGATCGACGCGGCGTCCAGGTCGTAGCCGACGACGTTCGCCTTCGGATACGCACGCGCCAGCGCCAGCGTCGACCAGCCCACGCCGCAGCCCACGTCGGCGACGCGCGCCGGCGGGTCGGCGCCCAGGCGCGCGTGGAGGTCGGGGACGGCGGGCAGCCACGACCCCGTGAGGTCCTGCTGGAAGGCCGGGCGATTGATGCCGCCCTGGCCGCTGACGAAGGCCGCGCCGTACGCCTCGTAGGGCACGCCGGCGCCGCTCCGGTAGGCCTCGATCACGTGCTCGAGCGCGCCGCCGATGCCTGCCGCCATCTCGGCGAACGGCGCCAGGTGCGCGGCGTGGTCGGGGTCGACGAGGACGCCGACGTGCTCGGCCGGCATCCGGTAGCGCCGCTCGGCGGCCGGCTTGGCGGCGTCGTCGACCGCGATCAGCCCCGCCACCGCTTGTTGCTCCAGCCACTCGCGCGCGTACCGCTCGGCGATCCCCGCCGCGCTCGCGAACCCGCTCGGGGTGAGGGGGCCCCTCGCCTGGAGCGTGGCGTAGAGCCCCAGCCGCTTTCCGAGGTACACGCCGAAGAGCTCCAGCGTCTGGATCATCGCCTGGAACAGGCGATCGGTGAGCCGCTCCTCCGAGAACGACGGTGTCGTCACGCGCGGCGGTGGTTCCCGTGACGCCCGGTCAACGGGGCGGAATCCTCCAGAGATACGCGCGGTGCGTGCGCGTCAGCGAGACCTCGACCGTCTTCTCCGGCTGCCAGTCGCCCATCGCGAAGTCGTGCGAGACGACCGGGGTGCCGGGCTTGAGCTCCTTCAGCAGGGTGGGCCGCAGGCGCTCGTTGAGCTCGGGCAGCAGGTAGAGCGTCACCACCGTCGCTTTGCTGATGTCGGTCTTGAAGAGGTCTTGCTCGTAGAACGTGATCTTGTCGGCGACACCCTCCCGCTTGGCGTTGGCGCGGGCGTTCTTGATCCGCGCCGGGTCGAGATCGATTCCGACGCCGCGCGCGCCGCGCTTGGCGGCGGCGATGAGGATCTCGCCCTCGCCGCAGCCCAGGTCGTAGACGGTGTCCTTGGGCCCGACGTTCGCCAGGTCGAGCATGACGGCGATGACCTCGGGCGGGGTCGGGACCCAGACCACGTCGAGCTTGGGCGCCGGCTTGGACGCGGGCGCCGAGGCACAGCCAGCGAGCAGCGTGACAGCGAGCAGCCAGGTCGTCGTGAGGTGTGCACGGGTTCGCATAGGTTCCAGTCTTATCCCCCCAAGGCCGGCCGGTGTCAACGGTTCGGTGGCTACCGGAGTGATGTACCCTCCCAGCCATGGGAGGACCTATGAGCCGCCTCGATCCCGTCTGGGCCACCGTCGCCGAGCTGTCGAACGCCTTCGGCGCGCGCACGCTGTCGCCGGTCGACGCCGTGGAGGCGCTGCTCGAGCGCATCCGCAAGCGCGGCCCCGCGCTGCACGCCTACATCGCCGTCTACGAGGCCGAGGCCCGCCTGGCCGCCGAGGCCGCCGACAAGGCGATCCGCTCGGGCCACCGCGTCGGCCCGCTGCACGGCGTGCCCATCGCGCTCAAGGACCTCGTCGACATGCAGGGACGGGTGACGACCGGCGGCTCCAAGGTCTGGAAGGACCGCGTCTCCTCGGTCACCGCCACGCTGGCCGAGCGCCTGATCGCGGCGGGGATGATCGTGATCGGCAAGACGCACACGGTCGAGTTCGCGATGGGCAGCTTCGGCACCAACACCCACCTCGGCACTCCGCGTAACCCGTGGGATCTCGCCGTGCACCGCACGCCGGGCGGCTCGTCGAGCGGCTCGGCGGTCGCGGTCGCGGCCGGTCTGGCGCCGGTGGCAATCGGGACCGACACCGGCGGCTCGGTGCGCCTGCCGGCCGGCTGGTGCGGGATCGTCGGGCTGAAGGTCACGGCCGGGCGCATCAGCACCTTCGGCGTGCTGCCGCTCAGCTTCACGCTCGACACGCCGGGTCCGATGGCCCGCTCGGTCGAGGACGCCGCGCTGATCTTCCGCGTGCTGAACGGTCCCGACCCGCGGGATCCCCAGACGCTGGCGTGGACGCCGGCCGATCCGCTGCCGACCCTGCGCCGCGGCGTGGGCGGCCTCACGCTGGCCGTCATGCCCGAGGCCGAGCGCGCCGGCGTGGCCGACGACGTGCTGGCCGCGTACGACGCCTCCGTCGAGGCGCTGGCGCGGCTCGGCGCGCGCATCGTGCGGCCGGCGCTGCCGCACCGCTTCACCGAGTACGCGGCGGCAACGGGGCGGATCATCGGCGCCGAGGGCTACCGCTTCGTGGGCGAGCTCGTCGACGACATGAGCTTGCCGGTCGATCCGCACATCCGTCCGCGCATCCAGCTGGGCCGCAACGTCTCCGCGCGCGACTACCTGCTGACCCTGGCCGAGATGGCCGAGCGCCGCCGCGAGTTCGCCGCCGCCCTGGCCGACGTCGACGCGCTGCTGACCCCCACGGCCCAGACCGCCGCCATCCCCATCGACAAAGTCGACCAGTCCGGCACCGCCGCGTTCTTCACGCGGGTGGGGAACTATCTCGGGCTCTGCGGCCTGGCCGTGCCGAACGGCTTCACGCCGGGCGGGCTGCCGACGTCGCTCCAGATCCTCTGTCACCCCGGCGCCGAGGCCACCGCCCTCCGCATCGGCTGGGCCTACGAGCAGGCCACCGACTGGACGTCGCGTCGCCCGCCGGAGGCCTAGCGCGCGGACGGCTAGCTGCCCTGCGGGCGTTCCTCGTACTGCGGGCGGGGCGGCGAGGGGCGGCGGTCGGGCTTGAGGGCGACGACGAACGTGAGCTGGATGGATTCGCCGGTGGCGATGGTGACGGGCTTGGCGGTCTTGTCGGGCTCGCCCCGCATGCGCGGGTGCCACACGCGGGCCTCGTAGGCGCCGGGCGGGACGTCGGCCACGCGCGTCCGTCCATCCTCGGCGGTCTTCGCGAAGTAGGGCGTGTCGGCCACGTAGACGTAGCCCACCATCCAGTCGTGGATGTTGCAGCCCAGCACGATGACGCCGGCCTTGTCGAAGACGACCGGCGCGGCCGGCGTGCCGATGTAGAGCGGCAGCTCGAAGCGCTTGGGCGCCGAGAACGAGTACACGTGGTGCCGGATGTTGTCGCGGTTGGGGAACGTCACCGGCGTGCCGACCGGGACCGCCAGCACCAGCGGGACGAACGTCTTGTTCTGCTGGTCCATCACGGCGGCGGGGGGCCTCGGTCCGGTCGGCGACGTGCCCGTCGCCGTCAGCGACACGACGACGTCGGCCAGCGGCTTGCCCCCGTCGTCGCGCACCGTGGTCTCGAGCGCGCCCGCGGCGGACACCGGCGCCGGCGGGTGAGGGACGAGCAGGACGAGGGCGGCGCCGACCGCCAGCGCGAGCCAGCGCCTCACGTGGTGGCGCCGACCACCGTCGGTGTCGGCTCGGGTCTCAGGCCGAGGACGTCGTAGACCGGTACCGGCTTGGCGAAGCCGCGCAGGGCGAGCGGGCCCACCGCCTTGGCCTCGACCAGCGACTCGATCTCGACGTAGACCTGCTGGCTCACGAGGATCTGGCCGTCGCGCGCCTCCTGGCACAGCCGCGCGCTCAGGTTGGTGACGGTACCGATCGCCGCGTAGTCGAAGCGCCCCTCGAAGCCGATGCGCCCGATCGTCGCGTAGCCCATCGCGATGCCGGCGCCGAAGCCGAGCAGGTGGCCGCGCCGTCGCCACGTCTGCAGCAGGCTCGCCACGGCGTCCCGCATGGCCACGGCCATGCGCACCGCGCGGGCGGCGGGGTCGGGACAGGGCACGGGGTCGTTGAAGAAGACCATCAGGCCGTCGCCGGTGAAGCGCTCCAGCGTGCCCTCGTAGCGGAACACGAGCGGCCCGACGGCCTCGTGGTACTCGCGCAGCAGCCGCATGACCTCCTCGGCGTCGGCCGCCTCGGCGAACGCCGTGAAGCCGCGCAGGTCGCAGAACACGACCGTGATCTCGCGCCGGTGCGAGGTCAGGAGCGACTCGTCGCCAGCCGAGAGCGCGTCGGCGAGCGGCGGCGAGAAGAAGCGCTTGAGGCGGGCCGTGCGCTCCAGCTCGTCGCGGACCCGCTCGCGCTCGCGCAGGCCGCCGACCATCTCGTTGAAGGTCGAGGCCAGCTCGCCGAGCTCGTCGCGCTGCCGGATCGCCACCGACGTCGTGAAGTCGCCGGCAGCCACGCGTCGGGCGCCCTGCGCCAGCGTGAGCACGGGGCGGCTCACGCGGCGCGCGACCAGCGTGGCGCCGAGCAGCGCCAGCAGCACGCCGGCGACGGCGACGACGAGGAGGATGAGCAGCAGGCGGTCGTAGGGCGCGAGCGCCTGGGCGAGCGGACGCTGGAGCACGACGACCACGTTCTGGCCGACGGGCTCGATCCGTAGCAGGTGCTCGCCGCCGTCGAGCTCGAGCACGCCGGCCTTCCGTCCGGACGGCAGCTGCCGAGCGAGCGCCTCGCGGTCGGCGGCCGCGAGCGTGGAGGCCTGGACGGCCGCCTGGCCGCCCTCGTGCGCGACGAACGAGACCTGCAGCCCGCTCAGACGGGCGAGGTCGGCGGCGATCCGGTCGTCGATGGCGAAGCCGGCCGCGAGCCAGGCGATGGGCTCCGGCGCCATCAGGGGGACGACCGTGAGCCGGTAGAGCCGGCCATCGATGGCGACGACGTCCGAGCCCTGGCGCCCCGCCTCGGCTTCCTCGAGGAGCCGCGGCGCGGGGAAGGGCGCGCCGTGGCGCGCCGGCCGCTGGGTATCGGCGACGACGGCGCCGTCGAGCGAGGCCAGGATGAGGATGTCCGCGTCCACGCGCTGGCGGTGGTTGTCGAGCACGGAGGCGGTTGTCGCGTGATCGGCGGTGGCGACCGCGGTCTTGAGCGCGAAGTCGCCGGAGAGCAGCCGCGTCGCCGCGACGAGCTGGCGGGTGCGGTCGTCGAGCTGACGCGCGAAGAGGGTGCTCGCCAGGCGGAGCTCGTCCTCGACGTGCTGGCGGGCGGTGCTGCGCACGAACGCCGCCACGACCGCGTACCCGGTGGCCTGGATCACCACGAACAGCCCGAGGAAGACCGCGACCAGACGGCTGCGGAAGCTCTGGAATTGCATCTTCTTCATCGCCAACCGACCCCGTCACGCTACAGCGGTTGGGGCGGGCGGGCAAGCGACCCGACGGCGTCAGCGGGTGCCTTTGGGCAGGGCGGACTCGCCGTTCCCGTTCCCGTTTCCGTGACCGTTGCCGTTCCCGTTCCCATTCCCGTGCGTCGCCCCGTTACTGCGCAGGGCGGTGCGGGCCTGGGCGAGCAGATCGGGCTCGGTCGCTCCCGAGGCGCTCAGTCGACGGTAGATCGCCTCCGCGGAGGCGCGGTCGCCGGTGGCGACGAGACACTTCAGCACGCCGACGAGCGCGCGCCGCTCGGCCGGCAACCCGGCGGTGAAGTGCGCCGAGGTCACGAACATGTCGAGCGCGTCCTCGTGCACGCCGGCACCCGCCAGGATCTCCCCGGCTCGATACGCCGCCTCGCCGCTGGCCTCACGGTCCGCCGGGGGGTCGACCCCGGGGCGCGCCGGCAGGAGTTTTCGGTAGACGGCCAGCGCTTCCTTCTTCTCGTCCAGCGTGGTGAGCGAGGCCCCGGCGCCGAGGAGCGAGAGCCGGGACCAGCGCGAGCCCTCGGCCATGTACGAGGCGGTCAGGAACCACTCGACGGCGGCCGCGTGCTGGCCCTCGGCGCGCAGGCCCTGGGCCAGTCGATAGGCGGCCTCTGACGCGGCCTCGCCCTTCGACACCTCGACCAGTCGACGCAGGACGGGACGCATGCGGTCGGCCTGACCGAACTCCTCGAGCAGCCGCGCGTGCGTCTGCAGGCTGGCCGGCGTCCGGTCCGCTCGCGGGTACTCCTGCAGCAGACGCTCGTAGACCACCAGAGCCGTGCGTCGCTCGCCCGCAGACTCGTGGATCTCGGCCAGCAGGAGCAGCGCGCGAGGCGCCTCGTCGCCGCCGCCGGCGGCCGCGGACTGCGCCATGCCTCGGGCCTCGGTGGCGGCGCCCGTGCGGAACAGCGACTCGGCAAGGCCGATGCGGGCGTCCCGCGCCATCGCCGACGCCGGCGCCTTGGCGGCCAGGGTCTCCCAGGCACGCCGGGCGACCGGCCACTGGCCGGCGGCCGCCGCCGCCGTGGCGACCCTCGTGATGAGGGCGGCCGAGGGCGGGTAGGCCGGGAAGTCGTCGACCAGTCGCGAGGCGAGCCGGACCGCGAGGACGTCGGCCCAGCCACGATCGGAGGCCGTCAGCAGCACGAGCCCGTGCAGGGTGTACGGCGCCGGTTCGCGATGCGCGCGGTCGAGGAACGGCGTTGCGAATCGATCCAGCGCGCCCTCCCCATCGCCACCATTGCCGGATCGTGGCAGCGTGGCCTCGAGCTGAGCCTCGCCGCCGGGGACCGCCAGTGCCTCACCGAGCTTGCGACGCGTCTCGATGGCCGCCGGTCCGCTCGCGCGGACGACCTCCTCGAGGTCGCGCAAGGCCTCAGGCTCCTGCTGCTGTCGCATGGCGAGTCCAGACCGTGCCAGTCTTGCGATGCCAGCATATGGACTTGTGGCGTACTGGGTGATGATGCGGTCGAGCAGCTTCTGGCTCGCCGCCCGGTCACCAGACCTACTCGCGAGCTCGGCCGCGAGGATGAGGAGCATGGGCGCTCGCGTGTCGCCTGGGTAGGCGTCGGAGAAGGCGACCCATGCGAGACGGGCCTGATCGCGCTGACCCGCACGCAGCTCGGCCCAGCCCAGCGCCTCGGCGGCCCGAGCGCTGTCCGGCATCCCGCGATAGCTCGCCCGATACTCGCGGTATCGGGACGCGGCGGCCGCGTACATCTGCATGCCGTAGGCGGCGTCCGCTGCCAGGAGCAGTGCGCCGGCCCGGATGGCGGGCGGTGCCTTCGACAGCATGATCGTCTCGGCCTGGCGCTGAGCGGACAGGAAGTTACGAGCCTTCAGCTCATTCTGAGCACGAGCGAGCTGGGACTCCCAGGTCGAGCGCGCAGCGGTCGCCGCAGCCGGTCCCGTCGTGCCAGCCGGGCCGGGGCCCGTCACGCCATCGCCGCCTCCGCCGCCCGACGTCCCAGCCGCGCCAGCACCGCTCGAAGCACCGGCTCCCGACGCACCAGCACCGGCCCCGGCACCACCGCCCGCTCCAGCGCCGCCGCCGGCCCCGGCACCACCACCAGCCCCGGGACCACCGCCCGCACCGGCACCGCCGCCGGCTCCAGCACCGCCGCCGGCTCCAGCACCACCGCCTGCTCCGGCACCACCGCCCGCACCGGCACCACCGCCAGCACCGGTACCACCGCCGGCGCCAGCGCCACCACCCGCA
>Ga0209382_10000655_pt1 | contig 56261 bp, 53 predicted proteins | sample SoiMetdeltSBSDD5_FD_187599 | JGI IMG/M metagenome (GOLD analysis project Ga0209382, IMG submission 187599) | Bulk soil microbial communities from a Populus tree surrounding site in Tennessee, USA - Soil MetaG P. deltoides SBSDD5 (SPAdes) (version 2) | ecosystem: Environmental > Terrestrial >...
CTCCCTCTCGATCGAGACGTTGCGCCCGGACGGGATCAGGTCGATCACCCGTCGCTCCATGATGTAGGCGCCGGCGGAGATCTCGTCGGTGTCGATCGCGTCGGGGTCGGGTTTCTCGAGGAACTCGAGAACCTCGCCCGTCGGCGCATCGGGGGTCGCGCCGCGGCGCTCGGGCCCGCCGGCACGACGGACGAGCCCGTAGGCGGTTGGATCGTCCGCGGGGTGGAGGGCGAGCGTCGCAACGGCTCCGCTCGCCTCGTGCGCGCGAACGAGCTCCCCCAGATCGAGGTCGGCGAGGACGTCGCCGTTGAGAACGAGGAACCGCTCGCCCAGGATCCCCTCGTCGGCCGCGAGACGCACGGGGCCGGCGGTGCCCAGCGGCTCCTCCTCGGTGATGTAGGTGATGCTCGGGCCACCCGAGTCCCCTGTCCCCAGCGCGGCGCGCAACTCATCGGCGCCAAAGCCCGAGGCGACCACCAGCCCGTCGACATCGTGGCTCGCGAGCCAGTCGATCGTAAAGCGCAGGAACGGGCGATCCACGAGCTGCATCGCGGGCTTCGGCATCGTGAGCGTCAGCGGCCGCAGGCGCGTTCCCTCGCCGCCAGCGAGGATGAGCGCGTGCATCAGCGCGAAGCGGCTTCAGCCGACTCCGCCGGTGCGGGCTCGGGTGCCTGGGCGTCGTCGTGCGCGAGGCCGATGCCCTCGTAGACGAAGCCGGCCTGCCGCAGCGCTTGCGCGTCCAGGAAGTTTCGCCCGTCGACGATCACCGCGTTCGCCATCCGCTCCCGCAGCGCGCTCCAGTCGAGCTCGGCGAACTCGGACCACTCCGTGACGATCACGGCCGCGTCGGCGTCCTGCAGCGCAGCCTCGGCCGACTCGCACAACCGGACGCTCGGCAGGAGCTCCGCTGCCGCCTCGCGCGCGACCGGGTCGTATCCGCGAACCCGGGCTCCCTCACCCTGAAGGCGCGAGGCGAGCACCAGGCTCGATGCCTCGCGCATGTCGTCGGTATCAGGCTTGAACGCGAGCCCGAGCAGCGCGATCGTCTTGCCCGCGAGCGGGCCCAGGTGCTTCTGCAGCTTCCCGATCAGGCGGCGCTTCTGAAGCTCGTTGACCTCGATCACAGCGGTCAGGAGCTGGAAGTGGTAGCCGGTGTTCCCGGCGAGCTGCTTGAGGGCCTTGGTGTCCTTCGGGAAGCAGGAGCCACCGAAGCCGACACCCGCGCGAAGGAACGAACCGCCGATTCGCTTGTCCAGGCCCATCCCGCGGGCGACCTCGGTGACGTCGGCGCCCACCTCCTCGCAGACGTTCGCGATCTCGTTGATGAACGAGATCTTCGTCGCGAGGAACGCGTTGGCCGCCAGCTTGATCATCTCCGCCGAGGCCACGTCCGTGCGCACGATCGCGCCGCCCAGCGGGCGATAGAGGGCCTCGACGCCGTCGGCGGCCCATTCGTCTCCCGGGTCGGCGCCGATGACCACCCGATCGGGGTGCAGGAAGTCCCGGACCGCCGTTCCCTCCTTCAGGAATTCGGGGCAGGCGACGTAGGCGATGCCCGGCGCGTCGCGGCGGATCGCCCGGCCGGTGCCCGACGGGACGGTGCTCTTCATGACGAGCGCGTAATCGCCATCCGCGGGCAGTCGCGACACCACGGCCTGAACGCGTGAGAGGTCCGCATCGCCCGAGTAGGTGGGCGGGGTGTCGACGCAGCAGAAGAGCAGGCGCGCCGACTCCAGAACGTCCTCCATCGCCGTGGTGAAGGTCAGGCGCTCGGCATTTCGCTCGAGCAGCTCGTCGACCGCCGGCTCGTGGAACGGAACCCGGCCGCGGGATAGCGCGCGGGCCTTCTGCGCGTCGATGTCCATGGCGATCACCGGGTGGCCCATCTCCGCGAAGCAGGTCGCGGTCACGAGACCCACCCAGCCGACGCCGATGACTCCGATTGGTCGTTCGTCGCTCATTGGGGCCAGCATGATGGCGCCTGAGCGCCGGACGGTGTCGTCAGCCCGTGTACTTCCGCATGGACTGCGCGATCGCGAACATCTGGCCGGGCGTCAACGTGTTCAGCAGCGTGTTGTCCACCCAATAGGAGCCCTGGTCCGTCTTCCAGCCGATCAGCCGCAACTGCGGGCCGTCCCACGACAGGAGGTAGTCGCGCCCATCGAGCGTCCTCGTCTCGTCCGGGTGCTCGAGGATCGGGGGGTTCTTCCAGTCCGTGCCCGAGACTCCGTAGTACGCCGTGTATCCGTCGGTCAGCATCTGAGCGACGATCTTGTACCCGCGATACACCTCATTGCCCGGCCCGTCGATGAGGAAGGCGCGCGAGTCGGTCGTCATCGTCGAACCGGGGGCCAGCTTGGTCGGGTAGTACAGCGGGAAGTCCAACATCTTCTCCCCGCTCTTGGTCTTCGTCGCCTCGAGCCGCCCGGCGAAGTCCAGCCCCGAGCTCGTGGCATCGATCAGCGGCGCGGGTGGCGCCGGGGACGGTGAGGATCCCTGCGAGCTCGAGCCACCGCCCGAGCTCGAGCCGCCGCCGGATTTGCCGCCCGACCCACCGCTCGATCCGGACCCCCCAGAGGTCTGTCCGGGAACCGTTTCCGGCGTCTGGCCCTCGAACTTCGCCACGGCCTGCTTGATCGAGGACTTCGACGCGGTGACGTAGGACGCGTAGGGGCCGCCGAGGTTGGCCGGGAAGTGGACCTGGACCACGGGGGCGCTCTTGGCCGAGAGGATCAGCTGCGTGAGCGCAATGAGATCGCTTGGCTTGTTGATGTCCAGCGTGACGTACTTGTGCAGGATGTCAACGAGGTTGTTGTACTCGGCAGCGATGCGAGAAGCCGGAAGCTCCTGGCGCAGCTCGCGCAGGAACTCCTGCTGACGCGCGGAGCGCACGAGATCGTTGTCGTCGTGCCGGTAGCGGACGTACTGGAGCGCGTTGTACCCGCACATCCGCTGGTAACCGGCCGGGATGTCGATCTCGGCGTACTGCTCGCTGGCCGCCAGTCCCACGTTGGAGTGGTAGTAGTGGTGGTCGACGTCGACGTAGACGCAGCCGATCGCGTTCACGGCATCCGCGAAGCCGGTGAAGTTCACGTTGACGACGTGGTTGATGTCCGTGATGCCGGTGAGCTGCTTGACGACCTTGAGGGTCAGCCGGGGACCCCCGTACGTGTAGGCGGCGTTGAACCTGTCGATCCCGTGCCCGGGGATGTTCACCTTCAGGTCGCGCGGGATCGACATCACCGTGATCTGATCCGAGGCGATCCGCAAGAGAAGCGTGGTGTCGGAGTGAGCGACCTCCTGACCATGCGGGCGCTTGTCCGACCCGAGGACGAGGATCGTCTGCGGATCGCCCGGGTTGGCGACGGTCAACTCGTTGCGAACGGAGTCGAGGCCGTGGAAGTCGGCCAGCACGCCCTTGAGGAAGAACAGGAGGCTGACCGAGGTGGCGGTCGCCATCGCCACGATGATCAGAAGCGAGCCGGCGACGAACCGGGGCCATATCCCCCGTCGCGGCGGCTTCCCCTCGGCCTCCACCGCCGAGGCGGACGGGGGCTCCTCGGGGGGTGATCCTCCGGCGGGCTCGTTCCCGTCGGTCGGCGCCTGGCTCGGCGCCGGCGCCTTCGGAGGCGGTGCCGTTATCGATTCGGTCCCGTGCTTCGTGGCGTGCTCGGCCGCCCGCGCCCGCAGCCCCGCCAGGGCCGCCTCGCGCGCGGCCTCCCGATCGCCCAGCGCGAGGGTGTCGGCCTCCACGGTGTCCTCGGCCACCGGCTCGGCGGTCTCGGATCCCGCCTCCTCCCCGCTCTCGGCGGCCGGCTCCGTCGCATCGCCGCCGTGCCGGTCGGCGGAAGCCGATCCCTCGGCCTCATCGGGCGGTGGTTGACCGTCCTCGCCGCCCCCGTCGTCGCCGGTGGTTCGCTGGCGGCCGGCCCAGGTCGCGGGGGTCGGCCCCGTCGGAGGCGATCCTTCCGCGGACGCGGACTCGTCCGCCGGCGCCCCGCTCTCCGGCTCACGCGGGTCGTCGTGTTCTCGCTCGCTCAACGCCTTTCCCCGATGCCTATCCGCTCAACGCTCTGCGGCAGCTGGTTTACGAATTCGGTGATCGAGCGCCGGTACCTCTCGAGCGACGGCACCGACACCCATTCCTCCGGACCGTGATGACCGCCCCCGACGGGGCCGAACTCGACCGCGGGCACCCCGGCGCGCAGGAACGAGACCGCGTCGGACGCCCCGTCGCGCCCGACCACTCCCTGGGCCGTCCCGTCACCCTGCGACCCGGCCGCCTCCCGGAGCGCCACGACATATGGCAGGTCCGGGTCGACGACCGCGGGCGGGCGGGAGAAGGTCGAGATCACGCGCGTCCCCGGAAGCTGACGAACCTGAGCGAGTATCTCGCCCGGGTCCTGCTCGGGCAGGTAGCGCACGTCGACATCGATGACACAGGAATCGGGAACCTTGTTCAGAGCGTCGCCGCCCAGGATCCGGCCGAGGTTGATCGACGGCCGATCGAAGAGCTCCGAGCTTTGGTCCGCAAACGGTAGCGATTCGAGCGCACGAAACACCTCGTAGGCACGGAGAATCGCGTTCTCGCCGAGCCACGGCGACGCGCCGTGCGCTGCGCGGCCGCTCACCAGGAGCCGCATCGCCAGGACGCCCTTCGCAGCGACACCGACGTGAAGGTCGGTCGGCTCGCCCGTGATCGCGAAATCGCCGACGAACCCCGCCTCCACCAGCCGATCCCCACCGCGGTCGGTCTCCTCCTCCGATTCCTCGTCCGGAACGATGCCCAGCCGCACCCGGACCCGCTCCTGGTCCCGGAGGTCGGCGAGCGCGAGGAGGAGGCAGGCGAGGGCTCCCTTCATGTCATACGCACCGCGGCCGTAGAGTCGATCGCCGTCGACCCGGGGCATGAACTGCTCCTGGCGGCCGGGCACCACGTCGATGTGGCCGTGCAGCAGGACGACGGGCTTGCCATCAGCCGGCCCCACCTCGGCCATGGTGACCGGAAGGCCCCGCACGCCCAGCTGCTCGGCGACGATGTCTCGTGCCTCCAGCCAGCCCCTGACGAACCCCGCGCAGAGCTTGATCCCCTCGGCCGTCGAGGTGTCGTAGGCGATGAGCTCCTCCGTGAGGGCGCGGACTTCCATGTTCAGCAGGCAGCTTGCAGCATGCAGCATGCGGACTGTGGCCTGATCGATCCGCCGCCTCGGTCCTGCGTGCTGCTGGCCGCGTGCTGCGTGCTAGCCCTCGGCGATCTGAAGGAACGTCTCGAACCTGCGCTTCTCGCGCTCGGCCATGTCGTGCGCCGAGGAGCCCTCCTCCGCGTCGCTCAGGCGCTGCTCGGCCTCCTCCAGGCGCTCGCGCAGATCGCCGGCGTCGAGCTGGTCCGGAGGGACCGCCTCGGCGATCAGGACGCGAGCGCGGTTTGCGAACACCTCGAGCCACCCCTCGCCCTGCGCGTAACGCTGGACCTCCTCGCCGGGCCGATGCAGGCGCAGCTCCGCGGGAACGAGGCGCGCGACCATCGGCGCGTGCCTGGCGAGGATCCCGATCTCCCCCATCGTGGTGCGGGTGGACAGCTGGGTGAGCTCCCCGCTGAACACCTCCCCCTCGGGGGTGAGGACCTGAGCCTCGAGGGTGTCGCGTCCGTCGGCCACGGCGACGGCGCCTACTGGTCCGCCTCGCGGCCGGCCGTGTCCTCGCTTTCGGGCTCCTCGTTGCCGCCCTCGCGCTCCTCGCCGTTCTCGGACTCCTCGCCTTCCTCGCGCTCCTCGCCCTCCTCCTCTCGATCGGCGGGCCGATCCCGCCGCTCGCTCCGAGCGTCCTCGGTCACCTGGTCGATCGTGCCCTTCATGTAGAAGGCCTGCTCGGGTAGGTCGTCGTGGTTGCCGTCCAGGATCTCGCGGAAACCGCGAACCGTCTCCTCGACCGGGACGTAGACGCCGTCCCGACCGGTGAACGCCTCCGCCACGAAGAAGGGTTGCGACAGGAATCGCTCCATCTTTCGAGCGCGATTCACCGTCAGCCGGTCCTCGTCGGAGAGCTCCTCGATCCCGAGGATGGCGATGATGTCCTGCAGCTCCTTGTAGCGCTGAAGGACCTCCTGCACCTCGGTCGCCGTCCGGTAGTGGTCCTCGCCGAGAATCTCGGGCTTGAGGATCGTCGAGGTCGAGTCGAGCGGGTCAACGGCCGGGTAGATCCCCTTCTCGGAGATCTGGCGCGAGAGCACCGTCGTCGCGTTCAGATGCGCGAACACGGACGCCGGAGCGGGGTCGGTGAGGTCGTCCGCCGGCACGTAGATCGCCTGCACGGACGTCACCGAGCCCTGCTGTGTGGACGTGATCCGCTCCTGGAGCTCGCCCATCTCGGTCTCCAGCGTCGGCTGATAGCCGACCGCCGACGGCATCCGGCCGAGGAGCGCCGACACCTCAGAGCCCGCCTGGACGAACCGGAAGATGTTGTCGATGAAGAGCAGCACGTCCTGGCCGCCCTCCTCGCGGAAGTACTCGGCCATCGTGAGCCCCGACAGCGCGACGCGGAGGCGCGCGCCCGGCGGCTCGTTCATCTGGCCGAACACGAGCATCGTGCGCTCGAGCACGCCCGATTCCTTCATCTCGAGCCAGAGGTCGTTGCCCTCGCGTGTGCGCTCACCGACACCGCAGAAGGCCGACCGGCCCTCGTGCTCCTCGGCGATGTTGCGGATCAGCTCCTGGATCAGGACCGTCTTGCCGACACCCGCGCCGCCGAACAGGCCGACCTTGCCGCCCTTGGCGTACGGCGCGAGCAGGTCGACGACCTTGATCCCCGTCTCCAGGATCTCCTGGGTCGGCGTGAGGTCCTCGACCTCGGGGGCCGCACGGTGAATGGGCCAGCGCGTGTCGCCCTCGACCGGCTCCCCCTCGTCGATGGGCTCGCCCAAGAGGTTGAAGATGCGGCCCAGTGTCTGCTCACCAACCGGGACCGTGATCGGCCCGCCCGTGTCCACGACCTTGTCGCCGCGGCGCAGGCCGTCGGTGGCGTCCATCGCGACCGCCTTGATCCGGTCGTCGCCGAGGTGCTGCTCGACCTCGAGCACGAGGTCGATCGCGTCGCGACCGTCGCCCTCCGGGACCTCGATCTTGAGCGCGTGGTAGATCTCGGGCAGGTCCTCGTCGGGGAAGGCGACGTCCACGACGACGCCAAGCACCTGCTCGACGGTCCCCTCTCGCCGCCCCTTTCCGTTGTTCTCAGCCATTGGTCTCCTTATCCGAGGGCTTCCGCGCCCGCTACGACTTCCAAGATTTCCTGCGTGATCTCCGCCTGACGCACTCGATTCATCTCGAGGGTGAGATTCTGGATCATGTCCTGCGCGTTCTCCGCGGCGTTTCGCATCGCGGTCATCCGCGCGCCGTGCTCGGACGCCGCCGACTCGAGGAGCGCCCTGTACACCGACAGCGACGCGTACTCCTCGAACAGCATCGGGAGCAGCTCCTCGGGCTCCGGCTCGTACATCCACGAACCGCGCATGTGCGCCTCGGCAAGCTCCTCGTCGGCCGGCTTCTCCGGCTCGGGCACACCCTCGCCGTAGACCTCCGCCTCCTCGAGTGGCATGAGCGTCTGGCGGCGCACGTACTGGGTCAGCGGGGACACGTAGCGGTTGTAGACCAGGTCCACCCGGTCGACCTCACCGTCGACGTAGGCCTGGATCAGGTCGTGCGAGATCTCGCGGGCGTTGGTGAACCCGGGTCGATCGGTGAAGCCGACATACGAGTTGGCCACGGCCTCGCCCCGGAATTGCATCGTCGAGTTTCCGCGCCGCCCGACGACCGCGAAGACGACGTTCGAGCCGTCGTCCCGGAACTCTCGCTTGAGCCGCACGCCCTCGCGGATGATCTGGGTGTTGAAGGAGCCGGCGAGGCCGCGGTCGCCCGTGACCAGAAGGACGCCCACGGTCTCCGTGCGATCCCGCTTCTCGAGGAGCGGGATACGCGGGATCGTCCCCAGCGCGGCCTCCGAGACCTGCCGCGCCATCTTCCGGATCGCCTGTGCATATGGCCGCAGCGCGTCGATGCGCTGCTCGGCGCGCCGGAGGCGCGCCGCCGCGACCATCTCCATCGCCCGGGTGATCTTGTGGATGTTCTTGACCGACCCGATGCGGTTCTTGACTTCCTTCTGAGTGGCTATCGGTGCCTCCTTCCGCGGCAGTGCGGCTCAGACGCCGAAAACCAAGCCAGGCAAGGACGCAGGTCGCGTGGCGCACTTGAAAAGTGCGCGAGCGACCGAGGACGCCGCCTGGCGAAGCTTTGCAGGCGGCTGAGGCGCACTGGCGTGGGAGGAGTCACCGATGTCATGCCGGGACCTCCTCGCGGTCAGGCTCCTCCTGCTCCTGCCCTTCGGCCTCCTTGCCGTCCTCGCCTTCCTCCGTTTCTCCTTCCTCGTCGCGGTGCTCGCGAACGCGGTCGGATTCGCCCTCCTCGAGCGGCTGCCCCTCCTCGTCGAAGTTGGGGCCGAAGTCGTCGATCGCCTCGGCGATCGCGTCGCCCAGAGCATTCTCGTCCTCGTCGGAGAGCTCACCGGAGTCGTTGATGCGCTTCATCAGGTCGCCCTGCTCGGAGTGGAGGCCGGACAGCAGCCGGTCGAGGAACTCCTGCACGCGGTCGGTCCTGATGCGATCGAGATAGCCGCCGGTGCCGGCGTAGATCGAGGCGACCTGGTCGGCCACGGACAGCGGGTGGCGCTCCTTTTGGTTGAGCATCTCCACCAGCCGCTCTCCGCGCGCCAGCGAACGCTGCGTCTCCGGATCGAGCTCGGAGCCGAACTGGGCGAACGCCTCGAGGTCGCGGTACTGCGAGAGGTCGAGGCGAAGCTTGCCGGCGACCGACTTCATCGCCTTGGTCTGCGCGTTGCCGCCGACGCGCGAGACCGAGATGCCGACGTTGATCGCGGGACGCGTCCCCTTGTAGAAGAGGTCGGCCTCCAGGAAGATCTGGCCGTCGGTGATCGAGATGACGTTCGTCGGGATGTACGCCGAGACGTCGTTCGCCTGCGTCTCGATGATGGGCAGCGCGGTGAGCGACCCGCCACCGTGGTCCTCGTTCAGCCGCACCGCGCGCTCCAGGAGGCGGGAGTGCAGGTAGAACACGTCGCCCGGATAGGCCTCGCGGCCCGGCGGGCGCCGCAGGAGCAGCGACATCTGGCGGTACGCGTACGCGTGCTTGGTGAGGTCGTCGTAGACGCACAGGGCGTCGCGACCGTTGTAGAGGAAATACTCCCCCATCGCGCATCCGGCGTACGGCGCCATGTACTTGATCGGCGCCGCCTCGTCGGCGGCCGCGGCGACGATGATCGTGTTGTCCATCGCGCCGTTCTCCTCGAGCACCCCGGCCACCTGGACGACGGTTGACATGCGCTGGCCGACCGCGACGTAGATGCAGACTAGGTCCTTGTCCTTGTTGTTGATGATCGTGTCGAGCGCGACCGACGTCTTCCCCGTCTGGCGGTCACCGATGATCAGCTCCCGCTGGCCGCGGCCGATCGGGATCATCCCGTCGATCGACTTGAGGCCGGTCTGGACCGGCGTGTTCACCGGCTGGCGCAGCACGACCCCCGGCGCCTTGAACTCTGCTGGGCGCGTCTCGCTTGCGTTGACGTCGCCCTTGTCGTCGAGCGGACGTCCCAGCGGGTCGACCAGGCGGCCCAGGAGCTCCTCGCCGACGGGGATCTGCAGCAGCCTGCCCGTTCGCTTGACCGTGTCGCCCTCGACGATCTTGTCCCACTCGCCGAAGAGGACGGCCCCGACGTTGTCCTCCTCGAGGTTCAGCGCGAGCCCGGTCACGTCGTGCGGCAGCTCGAGCATCTCGAGCGACATGCAGTTGTCCAGGCCGTGCACGCGGGCGATCCCGTCGGCGACGGACAGCACCGTGCCGACCTCCGCGAGGTCCGCGCCCTCCGTCTCGAGACCCTCGATCCGTTCGCGAAGGATGCTCGCAATCTCGTCCGGCTTGATCTCCAAAGTCGCTTTCTCCTTAGTCGCGGCCCCTGCGAACCTTCGCGGTTTCGGAGCCGTTTGTCACACCAAATCTCTTGCGGCCGCCTTCGGCGGCCCTACATGCTGCTTACGGGGCCAGGGGGCCCCTCACCATCATCTATGCCTTCGCGACTTCCTTCCTCAATCGCTCGAGCTTGTTGCGGACGCTTGCGTCCAAGACCATGTTGCCAACCTGCAGCACGAGGCCGCCGAGGATGTTCTCGTCGACGTCCGTGGAGAGCTCGATCGTCTGGCCCGTCTGCTCCTCGATCTCCTTCCCGACCTGCTTGACCACATTCGAGGGCAGCTGGACGGCGCTCGTGAGCCGTACGGCGAGCCGCCGCTTCTCCTTCGCCCACATGTCGTCGAACCGCTGGCGGATTCGGAAGATGGCCGGCATCCGGTGCTTCTCGGCCAGGAGCTCGAGGAAGTTCGTGAGCTCGGGCTCCGCGCCTGTGATGGCACGGCTGATCCCCTCGCGCTTCTCGGCCGACGAGAAGTAGGGACTGAACAGGAAGACCTGCAGGTCGCGGTTCTCCGCGATCGCGTCGGCGACCTCGTCGAGCTGGTCGTGGATCTCGTCGAGCTTGCCCTTGTCCTGGGCGACCTCGAAGAGCGCCTCGGCGTATACGCGAGCAATCTCTTCCATTACCGGCCGCGTCCCCCCACATATGCCCCGCGGCTGCTCCGCTCCCGCAGACACCCGCTGCCCTCGCCCTTCGGGCTCGGGCTCTTCCATTCTGCTCCCGCGTCCGCGCCGCGGGGGTTTCCGGCTAGCTCATTCATCGCGAGCCGACATCGCTTTCCTCCGCTTCCACCGGTGCGAGCGTCGAGAAGTCCACGTCCCTCAGCGCCTCCTCGATAAGGCGTCGGTGGTCCTCGTCATCGAGCGACTTTCGGGTCAGCTTCTCGGTTGCGAACACCGTCAGGTCCGCGACCTCCTTGCGGATCCGCTCCAGCGCTCGGCGGGTCTCCATGTCGATGTCTCGCCGCGCCGCCCCCACGAGCTCCTCGCGCTTCTCACGCCCCTCGGCGGCCGCCTCGGCCTCCAGGGCCTCCGCGGCCTTGCGCGCCCGGGCGACGATCTCGTCCGCCTGCTCGCGCGCCTCCTTGAGGCGCTGCCGGTATTCCTGGAGCAGCTTGTCGGCCTCCCCGCGCTGACGCTCCGCCGCGTCGATGCTCTCCCGGATCGCATTGGCCCGCTTCTCCAGGGCCTCGCCGATCCTGGGCAGCGCCACCCGAGACAGGACGAACAGCGTCGCGCCGAACGCGATCAGCGTCCAGATCATCAACCCCAGCTCGGGGGAGACAAGGAAGCTGCCGCCGGAGGCGAGTGGTAGTTGCGGTGCCATGTGACCGATCGACTCCACCCCGCCTAGAGGAAGAAGGCGATCAGCCCGAAGATGAAGGTGTAGAAGGCGACGGCCTCGGTGAGCGCAAAGCCGAGCCACCGGATCGCCTGCAGCTCGTCCTTCATCTCCGGCTGGCGGGCGACGGACTCGATCTCCTTGCCGAAGATGAAGCCGATGCCCACACCGGCGCCGATCGAGCCCAGCCCCGCCCCGACGCCGAGCGCGATCGCCTTCCCTGCATCGGTGATGCCGGTGTCGGTGATGCCACTCGATTGGGCAATGAGGTCAACCATGAGTTAGCTCCTTCGTTTCTTGATGCATCTAATGGGCCGCGGAGGTCGCGCCCCCGAGGTAGATAGCCGTGAGGATCGAGAAGATGAACGCCTGTAGGGTCGCAATCAGGACGACCTCGAAGATGAAGAATGCGAACGCCAGCGGGAACGTGAGCGCCCCGAGCGCCGCGAGCCCGAGGAGAACGGCGAGCCCGCCCCCCATGAACAGGATCAGCAGGTGACCGGCGAGGATGTTCGCGAACAGCCGGACGGACAGCGAGATCAATCGCACGAAGTGCGAGATCACCTCGATCCCGAAGATCGCGGCCTTGCCGAACGGGTTCATGTCCTCGAGGCCGGGTGGGAGCCAGGTCCGGAGGTAGCCGAAGAATCCGTGCGTGCGGACCCCCTCCACGTTGTACGAGATCCACACGATGAGCGTGAGCATCAGCGGAACCGAGATGTTCGCGGTCGCGGCGTAGATCGCGAAGGTCGGTACCTCGAGCCCGAAGATGTTCACGCTCTCCCCGGTGTTCGTGGGAAGCGGTACGTAGCCGAGCATGTTCGAGAACCAGATGAAGAAGAACAGCGTGGCGCAGAACGGGAACCACTTCGCCGCCAGGCGCCCCTCGAGGTTCTGGCCGGCGATCTGGTTGCGGGTGAGGTCGTAGGCGGCCTCGATCGCCATCTGCACCTGGTTCGGCTTCTGCTGCATCCGGTTCGCGATCCAGGTCATCGTCCCGATGGTCAGGCCGCTCGCGAGGGCGAGATAGAGCACCGCCTTGTTGATCGAGAGGTCGATGCCTCCGATCTGGATCGGGATCCAGGCGTCGAGCTCGAACTCGTTCTGAGGCTTGAACTCGTCGTTCTTGCCGGCGCTGCCGAAGATGACGCCGAGCAGGATGAGGACCAGCAGGTAGACGCCGACGGCGATGAGGACCTTGGTGCGTGTCTTCATCGCGCGTCCTCCGGGTGGAGAAGGCGATCCAGCACCCGGATGCCGAGGTACAGGGTGAACAGTGCCGCGCTGAGCAGCGCGGCGGCGAGCCCCGCCTCACGGTCGGCCAACCCCACGATCAGGACCGCGAGCGCGATCAGCCACACCCGGCCGAGCGTCGTCGCGCCCATGACCCCGAGCGCGGCGCGCCGGTCACCACTGGCGAGCGAACTGCGCACGCGCTGGGTGGCGAGGTGCTGGATCACCCGCGTCGCCACCCACGCCCCGGCGGCCACGCCGTAGCCGAGGAGCGGCCAGCCGGCGACGATGAAGACGGGCAGCGCGACCGCGAGCAGGACGAGGTCGCCGTACCGGAATGCCATTCCGAACGTCCCTCGTTCGCCCAGGCGCCTAGAGCGGCTTAACGCGAGCGTAGACAAGGCCAACCCCCACGAGAAGCCCCAAAAAGACACCGTCTCTCGAAATCGGGACGAAACAATCGAACTGCTCCAAAGGAAGAGATAGCCGCGCAGGTCCCGGTCGGCCCGGTGCCAGGCGGCGACGCGAATATATCCAAAACGGTAGTGGCCCGACCGGGGCAGCTAGTGCCCGATGACGCAAGCCAGAGCGGTTTCAGGCGTCTCGGTCGTGCTCCGGGACCGGCTCGATCGCCGCGAACTCCCCCGTCTCCGGGTCCACCGCGGGAAAGGTGCCGGTCTCGAGCTCGGTCGCCACACCGCGATCGACCTCTTCCGGCGTCGACACGGGAACGCCAAGCCCGACGAGCTCCCGGAATCGCGACAGGCGCAGCTTGAGGATCTCGAGCGCGAGCAGCAGGTAGACGCTCGCGGCCACGGCGGCGACGCCGCAGGCGACCATGACCGCGGTCCACGCGGCGTCGAAGTGGCCATGGTTGTCGCTGTAGGGGACGAACCGAAGCGCCAGGGCCAGCCCCGCGAGGACGAGCGCCCAGCCGTAGAGGTACACGAGCGTGCGGCGCTGCGAGAACCCGATGTTCGCCATCCGGTGGTGGAAGTGCGACCGGTCCGCCACGTAGATGGGGCGCCGGTGCTTGATCCGCTTCGCGATCACGAAGCCGGAGTCGAGGATCGGCACCGCGAGGATGCAGAGGGGGAAGAACAGGGCGACGACCGCGTTTGTCTTCAGGGACCCCAGGACGGCGACCGCCGCGAGGAGATAGCCGAGGAGGTTGGATCCGGTGTCGCCCATGAAGCTCGCGGCCGGTGGAAATCCGCGCCGGAGGAAGCCCAGCGAGCCGCCGGCCGTGAGTGCCGCCAGGACCCCCGCCCCGGTGCGATTCAGCGACAGGGCGATGATCGCGAACGTCCCGGAGGCGATGACACACACTCCGGCGGCGAGGCCATCCACGCCGTCGATGAAGTTGACGACGTTCATGACCGCGACGAAGCCCAGGACGGTCAGGATGTGCCCCACCTTCACGTTTCCGAGGATCACCACGTTGTGAATCAGCACGTGGTCGAGGCCCACGCGCCCGAGAAACGGCAGCGTGAAGCTGAATACGGCGATGCCGGCGAACACCGGAAACATCGCCGCGGCGATCTGCCCGATGAGCTTTGGCGCCGCGCCGAGCTCGAAGAGGTCGTCCGCCACGCCGACCGCGGCGATCAGCACGGCCCCGGCGATGAGCGCCCGCGTCGAGGGGACCCACGGCAGGAACAGCGCGATGGCCGCGACCGTTCCCGCGAGGATGGCCAGACCGCCCAACTTGGGGGTCGGGATCCGATGGAGGCTGCGCTCGCGAGGCAGGTCGATCGCGCCGACTCGGCGGGCAAGTCGCTCCGTCAGCGGGACGAGCAGCCAGGAGAGCGCGAGCGCAACGGCAAACGCGAACAGGGCGTCGAGGGCGCTCGGTCTCCCCTCGATCAGCATCTCACGTACCGGCCGGGACGCCGCCGTACATGTCCGTCCACAGGGTGAGCGTCATGAGACCCCAGATCTGGCGACTCAGGTCCTCGCGGCGGTCGACGTGGGCGTTCAGGAGGCCGAGGACCCTCTCGGGCTGGAGCAGGCCCTGGCGGCGCAGGGTGTCCGGGTCGAGAACCTCGCGGGCGAACGGCTCCAGGTCCCCACGCAGCCACGCGGCGAGTGGAATCGAGAAGCCCTGCTTGCGCCCGCCGACGATCGACCGCGGGAGGAGCGGCGCAACCGCCCGGCGCAGGAGGCGCTTCTTCGCGAATCCCCGGACCTTGAGCCGGGACGGCAGCGCGAGGGCGAGCTCGGCCACGACCGGGTCGCAAAATGGAACTCGCGCCTCGAGCGAGTGCGCCATGCTCGCGCGATCGGTCTTGACGAGCAGGTCGTCGACGAGGTAGATCCCGAAATCCAGATCCTGTAGGCGGGACAGCGGCTCCGCTCCTTCGGTCTCCGCGTACCGGGCGCGGTAGAGGTCGAGCGGATCCGCGATGCCATCCCGTTTCCGGTCGACGAGCTCCGCGCGGAGGTCGCGGGAGAAGATCTCCTTCCACGCATGGTGACGCTCGACGGGCGGAAGGTGCGCCCCGCGGACGAAGCGCTTCGCCTTGTAGTCGAAGCTCACCTTGGCGGAGGAGCTCGGCAGCCACTCGACGAACCGGCGAAGCGGTCGGACCGCGGGGCCGATGCGCGGCGCCAGCTGGTCCGCGACATAGGTGTAGTAGCCACCGAACAGCTCGTCACCGCCCTCGCCCGATAGCGCGACCTTGACCGAGCCGGCGGCCAGCTCCGATACCAGGTAGGTGGGCAGGGCCGACGAGTCGGCGAACGGCTCGTCGAACGCCTGGACCAGTCGTGGCAGGAGCTGCGCCGCGTCGGGGCGCACGACGAGCTCGTGATGCTCCGTCCCGTAGCGCTCCGCCACGATGCGCGCCGCGTCCAGCTCGTCGAACGATTCCTCCTCGAACCCGATCGAAAAGGTGCTGACCGGGCGCGGGCTCTCCTGCGCGGCGAGCGCGGTGAGCGCCGACGAGTCGATCCCGCCGGACAGCAGGACACCCACCGGCACATCGGAGACGAGGTGGGCACGGACGGAATCTCGCAGCCGCTCGAGGAGCTCCGCGGCGAGCTCCTCCTCGGGCTCCGAGCGCAGATCGCCGGCTGGATTCGGTCGCGGGCGTGCATAGGGCACCACGGACGCGTCCCCTCGGTCACAGACCAGGAGATGACCGGCCGGGAGCTTCCGGATCCCGGCGAAGATCGTCAGCGGAGCGGGAATCGCGTTGAACGCGAGGTAGCTCTCGACCGCATCGAGATCGAGCGCGCGCGGGACGCCGGGCTTCAAGAGCAGCGACTTGAGCTCGGAGGCAAATGCGAGCTCCTCCTCGGTGAGGCGGTAATAGAGCGGCTTGATACCGAAGCGATCCCGCGCCAGGACGAGACGCTGATTCTCCGGATCCCAGAGCGCGATCGCGAACATGCCACGCAGCTCGTGGACGAAGTCCAGCCCGCGCTCCTGGTACAGGTGGACGAGAACCTCCGTATCGCTGCGCGTGGCGAACCTGTGGCCTCCCCGCTCGAGTCGCGCACGCAGGTCCCGGTAGTTGTAGATCTCACCGTTCTGGACGACCTGGACCCGCCGATCCTCGTCCGCGATGGGCTGGTCCCCATGCTCCAGGTCGATGATCGCGAGCCGTCTGACCGCCAGGCCCACGGGCCCGTCGATGAGCAGCCCGTCGCTGTCCGGGCCGCGGTGGGCGATCGCGTCGCTCATCGCCTGAAGCACTGCGGGGTCCGGGCTCGACTCGTCGCGAGTCATCACGCCGCAGATGCCGCACATAGCGCCGCAGTCTAGGGTCGCGCGCCCACGCCTCCAGGGCGGTTGCTCACAGGTCGAGCGGCGGTGGCGGTTCCTCGCGTCGCGCGACCCTGGCCAGCACGCGCCCGATCGTCGCCAGGATCACCCGGAAGTACAGGCTCACCGAGCGATCCGCGATGTACTCCATGTCGTGCGCGAGCTTGTCCGCCCAGGTCTCCTCGCGAGCAATCCTCGTCTGGGCGAATCCGGTGACACCCGGCCGGATGACCAGCCGCTGCCAGTACTGGGGGATTCGCACGCAGAGCTCCGCGAAGAACGGAGGCCGGATCGGACGCGGGCCCACGATGCTCATCTCCCCTCGAAGCACGTTCCAGAGCTGCGGGATCTCGTCCAGGTGGGTCGCTCTGAGGAGCCTTCCGACGGACGTCGCCTCGGATTGGGTCCGGACCGTGAGCTCCGGACCCAGGTAGGGGCCGAGGCGTCGCTCGGCATCGGGGACGAGCGTCCTGAACTTGTACATCCGGAAGATCTCCCCGGCCCGGCCGACGCGCTCTCCCCGATACACGACCGGCCGTCCCGATACGACCCGGATCGCCAGCGCCACCAGGGCGAGGACCGGGGACAGGAGGAGCAGGGTCGTCCCCGAGATCAGGACGTCGAGACCGCGCAGGGCCGCGTCGACCCTCCGGCCCTCGTACGCGTGAGCCATTCGCGCGTACTGCTCCGCCAGCGCCTCACCGTCGCTCGTCCCGGCGTCAGGCATCCCGCGCCCCGGGCTGACATCCGGTGCGGCGTTCACTCCAGGGTCCCCAGGACGAGATCGACCAGGAGCTGCGGATCGCGGCGGGTTCGCTCGGGCTCGCCGGTCCGCTTCGCGAACTCGAGCGCCCGCGGGTCCGTCAGGGGCCGGAGGCGGCCGGACCGGATCAGCCACTCGTCGACGCCGCCCAGGCGGCCGCCGTAGGTCGTGTACACCGGCGTGCCGAGCGCGACTGCCTCTCGGTTCATCGTCCCACCCGCGGATACCACGAGATCGGCGAGCGCGACGAGGCTCTGCGCCTCGACCGCGTGGTCCGGCACGATCACGGAGGGCAGGGCGAGCCCCCGCACGTACCGCCGCTGCGCGTCCGTTCGCGGGAGGACGATCGCGGAGACCCCCTCCTGGCGACCCACGTGCGCGAGAACCTGCGGGAACAGCGGGTTCGACTTCCGGTGGTAGAGGGAGACGTCGGGCGGCGGCCGGACGACCACGACCACGGACGACCTGTCCACACCGAGGCGCTCGAAGATCCCCTCGTCGGGTGCGAAGTCGTGGAGGTAGTACTCCTCCTTTAGCCCCGGATACCGGCGAAGCTTGTCCGGCCCGACGCCGAAGCGACGCAGGCGCTCCGGTGGCACCGCCTCAGGGAAGATGACCCTGGTGGCGAGGCGGCAGCCGATCCGGTGTTGCATGACCGCGAACTCGTAGTCGTGCATGTTCGCCTCTGGGATCCCGGCCCGGCGCGCTGCGATCGCGAGATCGTTGGAGCCGTGCGCGAGAGCCAGGTGAAACCCCCTGCCCCGCCCGAAACGCCGCATTCCGGCCGACCGCTGAATCAGCCGGAGCAGCTTCTGGATCCGCGACGCGCCGCCGTGGCGGCCGATCAGCGTGTATTCGATGCCGTGCAGCTCGAGGAGCTCGACGGTCTGCGTGTACTCACGCGCGGTGATCTCGACGTCGTGGCCGGCCTGGCGCAGCCGGTCGATGACCGGCCGCAGCACCAGCACATGAGCCGGTGCGCTCATGTCGACCCAGATCTTCACCCGCTCCCGAGCGCAGGCTAGCTCACGTGTTGGCGTGTTCCGACGGCCCGAGCTGCGCGAGGTCTGCCGGTGGCGGGCTGTAGGTGTGCCAGTAGAGCACCGGGCCTTCGCCGAACGCGCCACGGCGGTTCAGCTCCAGGAGAGCCGCCACGGCCTTGCCCGTGTACACGGGGTCGAGCTCGACTCCCGCCCGCTCTCGAAGGAGCCTGCGCGCCCGTTCCCCCTCGGGCGTCGGCTGTCCGTAGCCGGTGCCCAGCCAGCCATCCTCGATCTCGAGCTCGGCGGGCGACGGCGCCGGTCCCCTCGCAACGGCCCCGTTGCGGCGGCGCATCGCCAGTGAACGCCGGGCGAGCCACGCAACCCTGCGAGGCCCTACCGGGGCGACGTCGCTGACTCGGATGCAGACGAGCCGCGAGCGCAGCCCCGCCAGTCGCATCCCCGCCAGCAGCCCCGCGGAGGTACCGCCGCTTCCGAGGGCCACCACGACGTGGGCGGGCTCCGGCAGCTCGTCCCTCGCGACCTGATCGGCCAGCTCGAGAGCTGCCTCGACGTACCCGAGGGTGCCGAGCGGGTTCGAGCCGCCCGGCGGGATTGGATAGGGCATCCCGCCCGCACCCGTGGAACGGGTCGCCATGAGCCACCCCGCGCGAAGGTACGAGGTCGCGAGGCCGCGAGCGAAGTGAAGCTCCGCCCCCGACGCCCGCAACCGCGCGAGCTGTGCGCTGACATGGTCGGTCTGCGGCTGCGGGGCCAGGACCAGGACGGTGCGCAGGCCGAGCCGGCGAGCGAGGACCGCCGTCGCCAACCCGTGATTGGTCCCGTACGCCCCGCCGGTCAGGATCACCCGCTTTCGCCGTCGCCGCGCGTCGGCCAGCAGCCACTCGAGCTTGCGCGCCTTGTTGCCGCCGATCTCGCAGTACGCGCCGTCGTCCTTCATCCAGACGGGCGCGACGCCGGCTTCGTGCCCGAGCTCGGTCAGCTCCCGGACCGGGGTCGGCCCGCTGCCCAGGGGCACGCGCTCGAGGTCCATCTCCACTCCCATCCAGGGTGAGGCTACGGCTACGAGCAGGTCGGGCGCGCCGTGCTCGAGAGCGGCTTGGCACCCTGCGGCGTGAGATCGAACCCGATGGGCTCGGCTGCCGACGGAATGGGGACCTGTCTCCCATTCAGCACGATCCGGACCTGGCCGTTCCCCAGGGTGAGCTTCAAATCGCTGTCCTTGAACGGCCCACGGTCGTCGCCCACGCCGAGCGTCTCGCCGTTCACGAGCGGCGTCCCCGCGTGGTTGACGAGGCAGACCCAGACCGTGCCGGTCGGTTGCAGCGACACGGACGCCTCCGTGGGCGTCGAGGTCGTGGTGGTTGTCGTCGACTTCGCCTGGGCGCCGTCCTTGCCGCCGTGGTGGTGCCGATCGCCGCCGCCCCCCTTCTTCTCCGACCCGCCGGTGATGCCCAGGACCACGAAGAGGACCACGAGCGCCGCGACGATCCCAATCGTGATCGGCACCGCTCGCCGCCAGAATCCGCTCGCCGCGGCATGCGGCGGCTCGAATGGCGCCTCGACCGGATGCTCCGGCTCCGCGCCTCGTTCCACCCGGTCGTATTCGTGGACGAGCGCCGCGCCGTCGAGGCCGAGGTAGTCGCCGTAGGTGTGCAGGAACCCGCGCACGTACGTCTCCCCGGGGAGCACCCCCCAGTCCTCGTTCTCGAGCGCCGCGAGGTAGCGGCTCCGGATCCGGATCGTGCGCTCGACCTCGTCCAGCTCGATCCCGGCACCTCGCCGGTTCTCGCGCAGCGTCTCGCCGATTCCCGCGGGCATACGCACATTGTCCAATGACGGGCCCCTCGGGGGCCCGGTGACCGTGTTCTTGGGCCCGCTAGACCGGGGTCGCCGATAGCTGCGGGTAGAGGGGGTGGCGCTCCATGAGCGCCCGCGTGCGGTCCGCAAGGGAGTCCCGCTCCAATTCGAACCGCTCCGAGAGCGCCACGGAGATCACCTGCGCGACCTCCCGAAGGTCGTCCTCGACCAGGCCGCGCGTGGTGAGGGCCGGGGTGCCGATGCGAAGGCCGGAGGGGTTCATCGGGGGACGCTCGTCGAACGGGATCGCATTGCGGTTCACGGTGATGCCGACCTCCTCGAGCCGGCTCTCCGCCGTCTTTCCGTCGAGGCCGGTCGGGCCCAGATCGACAAGCACCAGGTGAACGTCGGTTCCACCCGTGAGCACGTCGATCCCACCGGCGATCAGCTCATCGGCCAGCGCCTTCGCGTTCGCGATCGTCTGGCGCTGACGCGCGCGGAAGGGCTCCGATTGGGCGATCCCGAGGGCGACGGCCTTGGAGGCGATTATGTGCATAAGCGGTCCCCCCTGCTGGCCGGGGAACACGGAGCGGTCGATGTCCTTGGCCAGCTCCTCCTTGCACAGGATCATCCCGCTGCGGGGGCCGCACAGAGTCTTGTGGATCGTCGTGGTCGTCACGTCGGCATAGGGCACCGGGCTCGGGTGCTCGCCCGCGGCCACCAGCCCCGCGAAGTGAGCCATGTCGACCATCAGCTTCGCGCCGACGCTGTCGGCGATCTCGCGAAAGGCCGCGAAGTCGAGATGCCGCGGATACGCCGACCAGCCGGCCACGATCACCTTGGGCCGGTGCTCATTCGCGAGCCGCGCGACCTCCTCCATGTCGCAGCGAAGGTCCTCGCGGCGCACGTGGTATGCGACCACCTCATAGAGCTTGCCCGAGAGGTTCAGCTTCATCCCGTGCGTGAGGTGTCCGCCGTGGTCGAGCGCCATTCCCATGATCACGTCGCCCGGGTCGAGCATCGCCATGTACGCCGCGTTGTTCGCCTGCGCGCCCGCGTGGGGCTGGACGTTCGCGTGCTCGGCCCCGAAGAGCTCCTTCGCGCGATCGATCGCTAGCTGCTCGGCGACATCCACCTCCTCGCAGCCGCCGTAGTAGCGGCGGCCCGGGTAGCCCTCGGCGTACTTGTTGGTCAGCACCGAGGCCGCCGCGTCCAGCACGGCCTGTGGCACGAAGTTCTCCGAGGCGATCATCTCCAGCGTGTTCTGCTGGCGGTGGAGCTCGCGCCGCAGGACCTCGGCGATCGCGGGATCGACCTCCGCCAGTGGTGCCGTCTGGAAGTCGTCCGGGAGCTCCGGCATCGCCTGCCGACGATAGCAACGGCCCTGGCGGGTGATACTGATGCGGATGGCCGCGAGCAACGTGGCGTTGGTCCGGCGGGGCTTCGAGGCGCTCCGCGACGGAGACGTGGAGAAGCTGGTACCGCTGATACACCCGGAGTTCGAGGCGACCACGCCCCCGGGCCTGGCGGCCGAACCGGACACCTATCGCGGCCCGGACGGAATCCGGCGCTACTTCGAGTCCTTCTACGAGGCGATGGACCGCGTGCGGTTCGAGGCGGAGGACTTCATCCCCGTGGGCGAACGCGTGGTGGTCCCCCTGACCCTATGGGCCAGGGGCCGCACCACTGGCATCGAGACCGCCCAGAAGGTCGTCCAGGTCTGGGACATCAAGGACGAGAAGGCCTTCCGGGTCGAGGTTTACGCGACGCTCGAGGAGGCGATGGCCGCGGCGCGGGGTGGCGCCTGAGCCGCCCGCCGCTCCCAGGCATCCAGGGCAGCGCGAACCCGGTCTGGATCGCTTTGACGGGGTTAGGGGCCCTATAGCGCCCTTAACCCCGTCAATGCTGGTTGGACGGGGTCCGGAGGCGGGTCTCCAGCTCCGCGGCGCTGACGGCGCCCTCGCGCAGCACCTCCCACGTGCCCCGCTCCTCCAGCGCCGTCAGGTCCACCACCGTCGACGGCGCGCCGCCGAGCTCGCCGCCGTCGATCGCGAGGTCGACGCCGGCGAGGATCGTGGTGTCGATGTCCTCGAACCGGCTCGGCGCGGGCTCGGCGCTTCGGTTCGCACTGGTCTGGAAGAGTGCGCACCGGGCGCCCGCCAGGGGGCCCGCGATCAGCCGCAGGCCGAGTCGCTCGGGATCGTCGCGGCAGGCGAGGGGATAGCGGTGAGAAGGGTTGGGCACGATTGTCGTGACCGGCCCCGGCAGGAGCGACCCGAGCGCGTCGCGCGTTCGCGGGCCCAGCGTCGAGAGGATCTCCCGCATGGCGAGCGGTGCCAGGAACATGACCGCCGACGGCCTCCCCTCGTCGCGGCCCTTGAGGGCATGGATCCGCTGGATCGCGGGCTCGTTCTGCGGATCGCATGCGAGCCCGTAAACGGTGTCGGCCGGAAAGACGGCGACCCCCCCGCCGGCGATCCAGCGCTCGAGCTCCGCTCGCGCCCGCTCCGCTCCGTCGCGCGCGATCTGTACGACCATCAGCCGCCCATGCGGCCGAGCACGACTCGCGGAACCCCCGCGAGGTCCTGGCGCCCCTCGACCTGGGCGAACCCCAGATCGACGAGGAGCTCCGCCACCTCACCGGCCTGTCCGGCACCCACCTCGAGGGCCAGCGCGCCGCGGTCGGTCAGCGCGGCGCACGATGCGGCCGCCACCACGGCGATCGACTCGAGCCCGTCGGCTCCGGCCACGACGGCCTGGCGCGGCTCGTACTCGGTGATCTCCGGCTCGAGCGAGGCGAGCTCGCCCTCGCGGACGTACGGCAGGTTCGCCAGCACCAGATCGAAGCGCCGCGTCGCCGGCACCGTTCCGCGCTCGAACGACACGCGGGCCGCGAGCCCGAGGCGCTCGGCGTTCTCGCCCGCGACCTCGAGGGCGTCACCGGAGGTATCGGTTGCGACCACGGCGCACTCGGGCAGCTCCGCCGCGACCGCCAGCGCGATCGCTCCCGACCCGGTGCCGACGTCGAGGACGCTTTCCGGCTCGAGCTCCAGGGCGACCTCGACCAGCAGCTCGCTCTCGGGCCTCGGGATGAGAACCCGGCGGTCGACCCTCAGCTCGATGCCTCGAAAGCCCTTCCGCCCGAGGATGTAGGCGACCGGCTCGCGGCGGATCCGGCGCCTGATCATCTCGCCGAACCGGCGCGCGGCCGCGGCGTCCACCGGCGCCTCCGGCTCGGCGGCGAGCCCGGTCCGGTCCCGGTCCATCGCCTCCGCCAGGAGGACGTCCGCGTCCAGGCGCGGCGTATCCACCCCCGCGGCAGTCAACGCGTCCGTCGCCGCCAACAGGGCCTCGCGGACCTGTCCCGCCGTCGCCGCGGGCGGCATCACGAGGGGGCTTCCGCGGTCTGCGCTTCCAGGCGCCTGCGCTTCTCCTCGGCCGCGAGCGCATCCGTGAACTCGCGCAGGTCGCCGCCGAGGACCTCATCCAGATTGTGCGCTGTGACCTTCACCCGATGGTCGGTGACCCGGCCCTGGGGAAAGTTGTAGGTGCGGATCTTCTCCGAGCGCTCGCCGGAGCCGACCTGCGAGCGGCGCTCGGATGCGATCTCCGCCTGCTGGGCCGCGAGCTTCTGCTCATACAGGCGGGCCCGCAGGACGCGCATCGCCTTCTCCCGGTTCTGGAGCTGGGACTTCTCGTCCTGCATCGACACCACGATTCCCGTCGGGACGTGCGTGATGCGGACCGCGGAGTCGGTCGTGTTCACCGACTGGCCGCCCGGCCCCGAGGAGCGATAGACATCGACCTGCAGGTCGGATGGGTCGATGTCGACCTCGACGTCCTCCGCCTCCGGGAGGACCGCGACCGTCGCGGTCGACGTGTGGATTCGACCCTGAGACTCCGTCTTCGGCACCCGCTGCACGCGGTGGGTGCCGCCCTCGTACTTGAAGATGGAGTACGCGCCCTCGCCCTTGATGGCGAAGGTGACCTCCTTGAACCCGCCGACCTCGGCGGGCGACATCGAGATGGCCTCGGTGGAGAAGCCGCGGAGCTCGGCGTATCGCGTGAGCATCTTGAAGAGGTCGCCTGCGAACAGAGCCGCCTCGTCACCGCCGGCACCAGCCCTGATCTCGACCAGGACGTTCTTGTCGTCGTTGGGGTCGCGCTCGACCATCGCCAGGCGGATCTCCTCGGCGAGCCGCTCGAGCCGCTCCGGGGCGTCGGACACGAGACTGCGAAGCTCCGGATCGTCCCCGTCCTCGGCGAGGAGCTCGCGGGCGCCCTCGAGATCGTCGCGCAGGCGTGCGTACTCCTCCGCCAGCTCGTGCGCGGGCTCGAGCTCGCGGTACTCCCGCCCCACTTCCGCGTACCGCTCGCGATCGCCGATCACCTCGGGATCGGACATCTGCCGCTGAAGGTCCGCGAAGCGACCCTCGATCTGCTCGACGAGCTCGTCGATCATGTTCATGGGTTCAAGAGTGTGACGTGGCCACCGCGGATCGCGGGATCTCGGTCGCTAGGCGACGATCTCGATGTCGCCCTCGCGTGCGGCCTGCTCCGGGTTTTCGACGGCGAGGACGGCGTCGAGCGCCGCGATGGCAACCGTGAGCTGGTCGCGATCGGGCTCGCGGGTCGTCAGGTTCTGGAGCATCAGCCCCGGATACATGATCGCCCGCACCCAACGCTTCCGGCGGTTGCGGCCCGCCCACTTGATCACCTCGTAGGAGATGCCGGCGATCAGCGGGATCCCGAGGATCCGCGAGGCCAGCAGCCAGTACCAGGCCGGGAGGCCGAGCGGGGCGAAGACGAAGATCGCCACCACCATGACGACGAGCAGGAAGCTCGTGCCGCAGCGGGGGTGAAGGCGCGAGTAGCGCTCGGCCCTGGCCGGGGTGAGGCGGTCGCCCGCCTCGTAGCACGAGATCGTCTTGTGCTCCGCGCCGTGGTACTCGAAGACTCGCCGCAGGTCGGCGAGCCGGCTGATCAGCGCGAGGTAGCCGATGAAGATCGCCGTCCGCAGGATGCCCTCGACGAGCCAGAACAGGATCGACGAGCCGAGCTGGTCCTTGATCAGGCTGGTCGCGCCGACGGGAACGACGAAGAAGAGGCCCACCGCGAGCACGAGCGACAGCACGATCGTCGCGCCCCAGGTGAATCCGCCGATCTGTGGCGGCTCCTCCTCCCCCTCCTCGGGCTCGAGCTGCGCGTTGGCGGAGATCGCCAGGGCGCGGAACCCGATCTTCAGCGACTCCGCGAGCGCCACCACGCCGCGGATCACGGGCAACCGCAGCAGCCCGTGGCGCTTCGCCCAGGAGACGAGCGGCTCCGAGCTCATCGCGATCTCGCCATCCGGCTTCCGGACCGCGACGGCCCAGGTGGAGACGCCGCGCATCATGACGCCCTCCAGCACCGCCTGCCCGCCGACCGGCGCGTCGCGCCGGGCGACCGGCATGCCGTCGGGCATCCTGGCCTCGGCGAGCTGCGGACGCCCGTTCAGCTCCGGAGCGCCGGCGGTCAGGTTCGGCTGCGGCACCCCCTCCCGGGCCACGACCGGGGCAGTCCTAGCGGCGGCTTCGGGCTGCGCGGCGCTTGAACCGCTCCACCCGGCCCCCGGTGTCGACCAGCTTCTGCTTCCCGGTGTAGAACGGATGGCAGGCCGAGCAGATCTCGACGTGAAGCTCCGGCTTGGTGGAACGCGTGTAGAACTCGTTGCCGCAGGAGCATCGGACGTGCGCGAGCGCGTATTCGGGGTGGATCCCAGCCTTCATCCCCTTGGATTCTAGTGCCACCCGCACGTAACAAATCGCGCGAGGAGGAGCCCATGACCGTCGTCGGACCGGAACACAAAGCAGTCGAGCTCGATGCCGGGCGGATCCACTACCGCGAAGCCGGCTCCGGTCCCGCGATCGTCTTCGCGCACGGCCTGCTGGTGGACGGCACGCTGTGGCGCAAGGTGACGCCGCTCCTCACCGACCGGTTCCGCTGTGTCGTCCCGGACCTCCCGCTCGGCTCCCACCGGGAGCCGATGATGCGCGACGCCGACCTGACACCGCCCGGGGTGGCACGGCTCCTCGCCGAGTTCGTGTCCTCGCTCGACCTCCGGGACGTGACGCTGGTGGGCAACGACACCGGCGGGGCGATCTCGCAGCTCGTCGCCGCGAACCACCCCGAGCGGCTCGGCCGACTCGTTCTGACGCCCTGCGACGCCTACGAGAACTTCCTGCCACCGTTCTTCCGCCCGCTTCAGTATGCCGCCGGGGTCCCGGGGCTCCTCACCGCCCTGGTGCAGCCCATGCGCTTTCGGGCCCTGCAGCGAGGTCCGCTGGCGTTCGGCCTCTTGATCTCGCCGGATTCGATCGACCCCGACGTCCTCGACTCGTGGGTTCGCCCGTTCCTGGGCAACGGCGGGGTCCGCAGGGACACGATCAAGTTCCTGCGATCGATCTCGAATCGATACACGCTCGAGGCGGCCGAGAAGCTCCGGCGCTTCGACCGCCCGACCCTGATCGCCTGGGCGCCGGAGGACCGCTTCTTCAAGCTCCGCTACGCGGAGCGGCTGGCGGCCGAGATTCCGAATGCCCGTCTCGTGCGAATCGAGAACTCGCGAACGTTCGTATCCGAGGACCAGCCCGAGCGCCTGGCCGCCGAGATCGCGTCGTTCGTCGACGAGACGAGGGGGACACCGGCGAGTCCGTGACGTCACCATTTGGCGAGTTGTTCTCGCATAGCGACGACAAACCGCCAAGCACCGCCGACTCAGCGGTTCGTCGGGCCGGGCCGGCGGATGCCGGGGCGATCGGCCGGCTCCTCCACGACTTCAACGAGGAGTTCGAGGAGCCCAGCCCCGGTCCGCAAGCGGTCGCCGACCGCGTTCGCGCGTTGATGGGCTCCGAGGACTTCGCGGTGCTCCTGGTGGGGAGCGAGCCGAACGGGCTCGCGGTCCTCCGCTTCCGCCCGTCGATCTATAGCTCGGCGCTCGAGTGCAACCTGGCCGAGCTGTACGTGAAGCCCGACCACCGTGGTCAGGGCCTCGGCCGTGCCCTGCTCGAGGCAACGATGGATCTCGCGCGCGAGCGCGGTGCCGACTTCATGGATCTTGGGACCAGCGAGGACGACGTCGCGGCTCGGGCGCTGTATGAGCGCATGGGCTTCGTCAACCGCGAGCGGGGACCCGACGGTCCGGTGATGTACGTGTACGAGCGAGAGCTCTAGCCTCGCGCTCGCGCGACCCACGCCTCGTATGGGGACTCGAAGACTCCCGCCTCGGTGATCACGGCAGTTACGAGCTCCGCCGGGGTGACGTCGAATGCGGGGTTGAATCCGTCACCGTCCGCGCTCACCTCGGCCGGGTCGCGCTCCTCGATCGCGATCTCCGCGCCGCTCGGCGTCGCCGGATCCATCGTCGACAGGGGCGCAGCGACATAGAAGGGGACGCAATGCCGGGCCGCGAGCACCGCGAGCGGGTAGGTCCCGACCTTGTTTGCCACATCACCGTTCGCCGCGATTCGATCGGCGCCGACGACGACGCGGTCAACCAGCCCCCGGGCCATCAACCCGCCCGCCGCCGAGTCCGCGATCACCCGAAACGGAATTCCCACCCTGCGCAGCTCCCACGCCGTCAGCCGCGCCCCCTGGAGCCGCGGCCTCGTCTCGTCCACCCAGACTCGGGCGAGGCGTCCGCGCTCCCATGCGGCCCGGAGCACCCCGCCGGCCGTCCCGAAGCCGCCCGTCGCGAGCGGCCCGGTGTTGCAGTGCGTCAGGGCCCGATCGCCCTCCGCGAACCGCTCGGCCCCCAGCTCCGACATCCGGCGGTCCGCCTCCCGCTGCTCGCGGTGCAGGCGCACCGCGAGCGACAGCGGATCGTCCGCAACCACGGCCTGATCCACTGCCCAGGTCAGGTTCACGGCCGTCGGGCGCGTGTCGCGCAAGAGCTCCGCCGCGGTGGCCAAGTCCTCACCGGCTCGAGCGGCCAGCGCGACGCCGTAGGCCGCCGCGAGACCGATCGCGGGCGCTCCCCGGACCGCCATCGAGCTGATGCAATCCGCGACCTCGGCGGCCCCGCGGCAGCGAAGCCAGACCTCCTCGTCCGGCAGGCGCCGCTGGTCGAGAACGAGCAGCTCGCCGTCCTCCCAGCGCAATGGCATGACGTCGCTCCCCACGACGTCGAAGCTACTACGGGGCGCGGTGGTGGCTAGGTCTCCTGATACAGCGGGCCGTCGCCGCCCTCGGGCGGCGTCAGGCGCCCGCCCTTCGCCGTGATCGCGCCGCACTGGACGCAGTTCGACGGCGTGATGTTCAGGTCGACCTCGGACCCGCCGCCCTGGAGCTGGTCCTCGGGGATCTCGTAGACCTGAGCCGGGCACATCGAGACCCAGGTCTGAGCCACCTCGCGCGGGACATGCCGCTGGACCTTGATGTGATTCGGAGCGTCGTCGCGGGTCGCGTTGCCCGACGCGAAGACCGACGACAGCTTGTCGAACGTGTACTTGTTGTCCGGCTTCGGATACCGGTTTGCCGCGCCGTCGGTCTCCATCGGCTCCTCGGCGTCGGGATGCTGATGCCAGCGCCCGCCGGGGAAGGCTCCCTTGGTGATCGTCATCGCGCTGGCAATGGCGCCGCCCACGAAGAACCCGCGCGAGAACGGCTGGCGCATGTTTCGCGAGCGGTAGAGGTCCTTGCCGATCAGGCCGTTGCGGACACGCTCGTCGTACGCGTCGAAGTTCACCGAGTCCCGCTTCAGGGCCTCGACGATCGCCTCGGCTGCGTACATGCCGGCGTGCATCGCGTAGTGAATGCCCTTGAGCTCCGGGACGTTCACCATCCCGGCGCCGTCGCCGGCGATGACCATGCCCGGCACGGTGAGCGTGCGCGGAAGCGCCCAGTAGCCACCCGACGGGATCGTCTTCGCGCCCCAGCCGACGCGCTTGCCGCCGTCGAGGATCTTGCGGACGAACGGATGCGTCTTCAGCTCCTGGAGCGCGTCGTGGACCGAGAACGTCGCGTCCGTGTAGTCGAGCCCGACGACGAGCCCGATCGAGACCTTGTCCTCGCCCATCGGGTAGATGAAGCTGCCCCCGAACTCGTTCCACTTCGGCGCCTTGCGGAGTGGCCAGCCCATCGTGTGGATGACGCGGTCGAGTGGCCGCTCCACCTCCCACACCTCCTTTACGCCAAGCTCCCAGCGCTGGGGAAGCAGGCCCTCCAGCTCGAAGAAGTCGATCGCCGCGCCGGTGAGATGCCCCTGCGTCCCCTCGGCCAGCACCGTCGCCTTCGCGACGACATCCGAGCCCGGCTCGAAGTTCGAGAGCTCCTCGCCCTCTCGGCCGCGTCCCTTGTCACCCGAGCGCACACCGCGCACGATGCGGTCCTCGACGAGGAGCTTGTCGGCCGTGGTCTCCGTCAGCAGGTAGGCGCCGGCCGCCTCGGCCTGCTCGGCCAGGAAGCGGCCGAGCTTCGCCACCGAGGTGACGTAGTTGCCGTGGTTGCGGAAGTTCGGCGGCATCGGAACCAGGGGAAGGGCACGGCTCTTCGTCAGCAGGTAGACGGCGTCCTTGGTGACCTCCTGATAAACCGGCCAGTCGGACGGGTCGAGGTCGGGAAAGAGCTCCCGCATCGCCGACGGGCGCAGGTTGGCGCCGGACAGCAGATGAGCGCCGCAGACCTTGCCCTTCTCGATGACCGCGACCGGTACCTCCCCGAGCCTCTCGGCCAGCTCCGGCTCGGACTCGAGGAGCTGCATCGTCTTGATCGCGCACGCGAGCCCTGCCGGGCCGCCCCCGGCGATCGCGACGCCGACCTCGATCCGCTCCTCCACGGGATCCGTGGGTTCGGCGACGTATTCGGCCGCCGGGTCGACAGGCGGCGGGAAATCGGCCGGCGCTACGGCCATCAAACGCTCGCGGCCACGGGTCTAGCCGCCCTTCTTCGCCTTCACGGCCTCGGTGAGCTTCGGCAGGATCTTGTGCAGGTCGCCGACGACCCCCAGGTCGCAGAACTCGAAGATGGGCGCGTTCGGGTCCTTGTTGATCGCGAGGATGCTCTCGGAGTTCTGCATCCCGACCTTGTGCTGGATCGCGCCGGAGATGCCGGCGGCCAGGTAGAGCTTCGGCGCGACCGTCTTCCCGGTCTGGCCGATCTGGGCTGCGTACGGGTACCACCCCGCGTCGACCACCGCGCGAGTCGCCGCGACCGCGCCGCCCAGCGCATCCGCGAGATCCTCGGCGAGCTTGAAGTTGTCCTTCTCGCCGAGCCCGCGGCCGCCGCCCACGAGGATCTCGGCGTCCTCGATGTTCACGTCCGCGCCGCGCTGTTCGCCGCGCGTGATCATCCGCGCCTTCGTGGACCACTCGGAGAGGTCGACGTCGACGTCCACAACATCGGCCGAGGCGCCATCGACCTCGTTCGTGTCGAAGGCGTTCAGGCGCCCGATGATGATTCCCGGCTCGCCGACGTAGCCGACGTCCACGACGGCGGAGTCCTGGAGCACCGGCCGCACCGCGACGAGCTTGCCGTCCTGGACCTTGACCTCGGTGACCTCCATGGTCACGCCGGCGTTGAGGCGGGCGGTGAGCCCGGCGCCGATCTCAAAGCCGAGGAGGCCGCCGCCGAACAGCGCGTACGTGAAGCCCTCGTCCGCGATGACCTTGGCCATCACGTCGACGATCGGCTGGGCGAGGCCCTCCGAGGCCCCCTTCGCGCGGAAGACGCGCTTGGCGCCGTACGCACCGAGGCCGGCGCACGCGTCGTCGGCGACGTCGCCGACGACCACCGCGGCCGCCTCGGAGGAGAGCTCCGAGGCCAGCTTCGAGGCCTCCGAGATCGCCCCCAGCGAGTTCTTGTTGAAGTTGCCCTCGTCGTCGTGCAGGGCATAGACAAGGATTCCGGCCATCAGAGAAGCTTCCTTTCGTCGAGCCAGGCGACGATCTTCTCGACCGTCTCGTTCGTGTCCTCGTCCTCGACGATCTCGCCCGGCTGCTTCTCGGGCGGTGGGTTGATCGCGAGAACCTGGGTCTTCGATCCGCTCTCACCGACCTGGTCGGACTCGATCCCGACGTCGCTCGTCGCGTGCGTGGAGAGCGCCTTCTTCTTCGCCCCCATGATCGCCTTCAGGCTCGGGTAACGGGGCTCGTTGATCGCGTCCCCGACCGAGATGACCGCGGGGAGCTCGACCTCGACCGTGTCGTAGCCGTACTCGGCCTGGCGCTCGCAAGTGAGCTTGCCGTCGGCGACGTCGATCTTGATCACCTGCGTCAGCGAGGGCATCTTGAGGTGATCCGCGACGACGGCTCCGATCGTGTAGCACTCGCCGTCGTCCGACTGCTGACCGAGCAGGACCAGGTCCGGCTGCTCGGACTCGAGCACCTTGGCGAGCGCGTAACCGGTCGCGCAGACGTCCGACCCGGCGAGTGTCTCGTCAGTCAGGTGGACGCTCCGGTCGGCGCCCAGCGCGACGGCCTTGTGGAGCGCGCGGACGGCCGACTCGGGGCCCATCGTCACGGCGACGATCTCGTCGACCTCGGCAACGTCGCCCTCGCGGATCTGCATCGCGGCTTCGATGCCGTGCGTATCGAACGGGTTGAGGTTCTTCTCCCCGGAGCGATCCAGGCGCTTCGTGCCGGAGTCGATGCGCTTTTGAACCGCGGCGTCTGGAACCTCTTTGACCAGGCAACAGATCTTCAAGTCGTCCCTCCTTCAAGGGGAATGGCGCGCGGCATATTAGCGATTGAGGCCCGCTGACTGACCAGTCAATCAGGAGGGTTCCCGTTCGCAGTGAGCTGAAGCGAAGCGGGCGGGGAGGCTCGGCCGGCGTCGCGCGGTGCGGCTCAGGAGGCCTGGGCCGACAGGGTGCGGCGCTCCTCGATGGCGCCGCGAATGAACTCGACGATCTCGTCGGTGGAGGCTCCGGGCGTGAAGACCTCGGCGACGCCCAGCTTCTTCAGCTCGGGCGCATCATCCGTGGGAATCGTCCCGCCCACGGTCACGACCACGTCATCCACGCCCTGCCCGCGGAGCAGTTCGACCACCTTCGGGACGAGCGTCATGTGCGCGCCGGACAGGATCGACAGCCCCACCGCGTCCGCATCCTCCTGGATGACCGTCGCCGCGATCTGCTCCGGGGTCTGGTGAAGGCCGGTGTAGATCACCTCCATGCCGGCGTCGCGAAGCGCCCGCGCGATGATCTTCGCCCCGCGGTCGTGCCCGTCGAGGCCGGGCTTGGCGACGACCACTCGGATCTTGCGAGTGGTCCCGGGCGCTTTGGCTTCCGTGGCTTCCATGTGTGGTCGGCCGGCACCGGACGTCCCACCGGCGGCATTCGCTGTTGCTGGACTGCGGAGCTTAGTGCCGCACGGGCGAGGCGCGGCCGGACTAGCCGCCGCCCGGGAGCGTCCAGTGCGCCAGCAGGGATGTGATCACGATGATCGCCATGATCACCGCCAGCAGTCCCAACAGCGCGATGATGTAGGCCTTCATCCCGCGCCCGGTGTCATCGATCCCGTGGACCTCATCCTCGTGGACGACGACCTCGCCCTCGTCGCCCTCGTCGGCGAGGAACATCTTGGCGGCCTCGATGGCGCTCTCCTTGTTGGGGGTGTTGGTCAGGGATTGCGGGTCGCCCTCCCGGATGACGTCCCAGCCATCGACCTCGTCTCGAACGACGATCAGGTTCGACATGTCAGGGTTCTACCCCCGGGAACGGCTCAGAAAACGGGCTGCTCCGTGTAGCGGCCGAACACCTCCTGGAGGGCGGCGACCATCTCGCCCTCCGAGGCGCGAGCGCGCGCGGCGTCCAGAAAGCGTCGCATCAGGTTCTCGCCACTCGCCGCGGCCGACCTGAGCTCGGCCAGCGCCCGCTCGACCGCCTCGGCGTCGCGGGCCGCGCGGGTGGCATCGAGGCGACCGGCCTGCTTTCGCTCGCTCGTCGGATCGGGCCGATGGAGCTCGATTCCCTCCTCGCGCTCCAGCCGATACTCGTTCACGCCCACGACGACCCGGCTGCCCGAGTCCACCTCCTGCTGGTAGCGGAACGAGGCGTCCGCGATCTCGCGCTGCGGAAAGCCCCGCTTGATCGCCTCCACCATCCCGCCGAGCTCGTCGATCCGTGCGAAGTACTCGTACGCGGCGCGCTCCATCTCGTCCGTCAGCGCCTCCAGGAAGTACGAGCCGCCCAACGGGTCGATCGTGTTCGTCACCCCCGTCTCGTGGGCGATCACCTGCTGGGTGCGAAGGGCGATGCGCACAGCCTCCTGCGTGGGCAGCGCGAGCGCCTCGTCATACGAGTTGGTATGCAGCGACTGGGTCCCGCCGAGCACCCCGGCCAGCGCCTCGATCGCGGTCCGCACGATGTTCAGGAGCGGCTGCTGGGCCGTCAGCGAGACGCCCGCCGTCTGGGTGTGAAACCGCATGAGCAGGGATTCCGCCCGGCGCGCGCCGTAGGTCTCGCTCATCTCCCGGGCCCAGATCCGTCTCGCCGCGCGGTACTTGGCGATCTCCTCGAAGAAGTCGATGTGCGCGTTGAAGAAGAAGGAGAGGCGCGGGGCGAAATCATCCACATCCATGCCGCGCGCGACCGCCTCCTCGACGTAGGTGAACCCGTCCTTGAGCGTGAAGGCGAGCTCCTGCTGGGCGGTCGAGCCGGCCTCACGAATGTGGTACCCCGAGATCGAGATCGGGTGCCACCGCGGCATGCGCTCGGTGCACCACTCGATCATGTCCGTCACCAGGCGCATCGCCGGATCGATCGGGAAGCACCACTCCTTCTGGGCGATGTACTCCTTGAGGATGTCCGTCTGGATGGTCCCGCCCAGGGCCTCGGGCGGAACCCCCTGCTCCTCGGCGGCGCAGACGTAGAAGGCGAGCAGGATCGCGGCGGGCGCGTTGATCGTCATCGACGTCGTGACCCGGTCGAGGGGGATCCCGCGGAACAGGTCGACCATGTCGTCCAGGGTGTCGATGGCGACGCCCTCGACGCCGACCTCCCCGCGGCTGCGCCCGTCGTTGGAGTCCAGGCCCATGAGGGTGGGCATGTCGAACGCCGTCGAAAGGCCGGTCTGGCCATGATCGAGGAGATACCGGAACCGCTCGTTCGTCTCGTCGGCGGTGCCGAAGCCGGCGAACTGGCGCATCGTCCACAGCCGCCCGCGATACATCGACGGATAGACGCCGCGCGTGTACGGATACTCACCGGGAAACCCGAGCTCGCGGTCCGGATCCCATCCCGCCAGGTCCTCCGCCGTGTACAGCGGTTCGATCGGCTCGCCCGAGATGGTCTCGAAGAGCGCGTCGCGCTCGGCTCGGCGTGAATAGATCTCCTCGCGCCACCGGCGGGCGCCGTGCCCGGCTTCGGGCTCGGGTGGGTCCTGGCGTCCCTTGGTGCTCGCCCTCCTGACTCGCTCCGTCGCCATGCTCGAAGTCTAGGTGCGCGGGCGCTTCCTTGGCCGCTATCGGCGAAGCGACGAGCGGTAGCCCCGGCGCTCCGGGCGTCGGCGTGCAAGGACCGTGCCGGTGCCACCGACCGCGGCCGCCACGAGGGTCGCGCCGGCGATCGCGAGCTGGCGGCCGAGCCGCTCGAAGCGCATCACGCGCCATTCCTCCGCGTTTGCGATCTCGGCGAGCGCCGCGTCCGGATTCACCGCGACGGGATGGCCCACGGCGCGGAGCATCGGCAGATCCGAGGCCGAGTCGGAATAGGCCCAGGAGGCACCGAGATCGATGTCATGCTCCTCCGCGAACCCGCGCATCGCGGCGACCTTCCCCTCGCCGTAGACGAACGGTTCGACGATGTGCCCGGTGAGGAGCCCGTCGCCGTCCACCTCGTACTGCGTCCCGATCCCGCCCTCCATGCCCAGAACGCGGGCCAGCATCTCGACGAGATCGTTGCCCGCCGCGCTGACGATGAACGTCGGCCTGTCGGCGTCCTGGTGGCTGCGAACCTCGTCGAGCATCTGCGGGTAGATGCGGGGGAGCACGCCGGCGAGAAGCCCCGGTGCGAGGCGCTTGATGTCGCGGGCCGGGAGACCGGAGAGAAGCTCCCTCACCTGCGACAGGAGCTGCGAGGTGCGCTCGTCCGTGGAGCCCCGCAGCCGGTAGTGGAGGTGCTCCAGGCCCCATCGCATTAGCTGGCGACGGCCCACCATGCCACTGCCGTAGGCGGCGCGGGCGAAGTGCATCCCGCTCGAGCCCGCCATGAGCGTGCGGTCGAGGTCGAAGAACGCCGCGCCCCGTTGCATGCGGTCGGAGGCTAGCTGCCCGGGAACCATCGGTGCTTACGCGGCACGCCGCGACGTGCCTCACAGCTCGCGCAGAATCTCCCCCGCCGCGCGCTCTCCGGACCGGACGGCCCCGTCCATGTAACCGTTCCAGTACGTGGACGTCTCCGTCCCCGCCCAGTGGATTCGTCCAACCGGACGCCGCAGCGCCTGGCCGTATGCGACCAGGACCCCCGGCCCCGGGACCGCGACGGGACAGCCGCGCGTCCACGCCTCGTGGGTCCAGTTGGTCTGGAAATACTCCCGCGGCTTGCCCGCCTTTGCCCCGAAGAACGCTTTGAAGTTCCGGATCACGGCGGCTCGCCGCTCAGCCGCGGTCAACCGCATGAACCCGCGCGCCGCGTCACCGCCGACGAACCCGAAGATCACCCCCGGCTTGCCCCCTGGCGGCGAGTCGTCGAAGGTCGCGTTCACGGGGCCGTTCAGCGACAGGGCGGTGCCGTTCAGCCCGTCCTCCCGCCAGAACGGCGTGTCGTAGACGCATGCCACCTTGATCAGCGTCCCCTGCGGGAGCCGCTGAGTGAGCTGATCGCGAGTGGTGGGCATCTCCGGCTGGTAGTGGATGCGCCCGGCGAGCGTCGGCGGAACCGCGACGATCACCCGCTTCGCGCGGAGGTCGCGGTGGGCGGACTCCACGGTCACGTAGTGCTGGCGCTGGACGATTCGCCTGACCGGCGTGCCGAGGACGACCCCGTGGCCGAGCCGACTCGCCATCCGCTGGGTGATCAACTGGGAGCCGCCGTGAAAGCGCCACATCTGGGCGCCATTGCGGGTGCTGAAGTTGCGCTCGAAGGTGCCCGGATGCCTCTCGTCGCCCGAGGCGGCGATGTAGAAGAGGGTGAACAGGAACGAGATCTCGCGCGGGTCGGCGCCGAAGATCGGACGTGTCGCTACCGCGACCAGGCGCCGGAAACTCTCGTTCACGCGGTAGCTCGAATTCTCTCGTGCCCACGACTCGAGCGTCTGACCGTCCCACTTCGATGCGTGCCGGGCCTTCCATGGTGCGTGAACCGGGACCTTGGTCGAGAGGCGGTCGATGCGGGTTACGATCGCAGCCGCATCCGCATCGATCGTTGGGTCGGGCGGCACGATTCCCGTGGCGGTCTTGTCGCTGTACGTGGTTCGCATTCCGTCCCGGTAATAGACGTTGTCGCCAACGTCATAGGTCGGAAACCTGCCCACCCCGAACCGCTCGGCCAGCGCGATGATGTGCCCCTGAGTTGGCCCGACGAATGTCGCCCCGGCCTCGGAGACCCGTCCCCCGGCGAGGTGGTGGTTGAGCGCGCGCCCGCCGACACGATCGCGCGCCTCGAGCACGACCACCGACTTGCCTTGGCGATGCAGCTCGATCGCGGCAGTCAGGCCCGCAAACCCGGCGCCGACGATCGCGACGTCGACCTCAGGGCGTCGCCCCGGGCGCGAATGCGCCAGAGCACCGGGCGCACTGGCAAGCAAAGCCCCCGCCCCGGCGGCGGCCGCCGATCCCACGAGCTTGCGCCTGGTGAGCCTTGAACCCTCCGCCAAGCGGAAAATTCTCGCAACGGCGGCCACCCAAGGCAACCGACAACCGGGGGTTGCGGAGTACTGCCGAGGCCGCGTAACGGTCGAGTGCGCGATCGAGCTGCATATATCGGCCGAATCACTCACTCGACGAGACCTGCTTGCCGAGAGAAGGATTCGCCCCGATATAGGGGGTCAATCCTTCTCCTCGAGGCAGCGGACGGCTCAGCTTCCCTTACCCAGCCCCGACCGCCATGGGCCAGGCGCCGGCCCGGGCGCCTACGCCCCGTCGACCTCCAGCACGATGGCATCGCCCTGCCCACCGCCGGAGCAGATCGCGGCGCAGCCGAGCCCGCCGCCGCGGCGGCGAAGCTCGTGGACGAGGGCGCCCACGATGCGCGCCCCCGAGGCGCCGATCGGATGGCCCAGGGCGATGGCGCCGCCGTTCACGTTGACCTTGTCCTCGTCGATGCCGAGCATCCTCATCGAATTGATCGCGACCGACGCGAACGCCTCGTTGATCTCCCAGAGGTCGACGTCCTCGGGGCCCTTGCCGATCTTGTCGAGCGCCTGCTTGGCGGCGCGGGCAGGGGTGCGCGCGAGGTACGGGAAGTCGTCTGCGACCGTTCCGTACGCGAGCACGCGCGCGATCGGCTCATGACCCCCGCGAGCGGCCCACTCCTCGGACGCGACGATGACGGCGCCCGCCCCGTCGTTGACGCCGGGTGAGTTCCCGGCCGTGTGGGTGGCGCCGTCGCCCCCGACCGCCGGAAGCTTTGCGAGGACCTCCATGCTCGTATCCGGCCGGATCCCTTCGTCGGCGACGACCTCGACCTCGTCCTTCCTGCGCTTCACCGTCACCGCCACGATCTCCTCCGCGAGCGTGCCCTCATCGGTCGCCTTCGCCGCCAGCTGGTGCGAGCGGGCCGCGAAGCGGTCCATGTCGGGGCGGGTGATCTCCAGCTCGTTCGAGACCTCGGACGCCTCGTTGATCATCTGCTTGCCGGTGAACGGGTTCGTGAGGCCGTCGTGCGTCATCGAGTCGACCGCCTTGACGTCGCCCATCCGGAAGCCGAACCTGGCGCCGGGGAGCAGATACGGCGCCTGGCTCATGGACTCCATTCCGCCGGTCACGACGATGTCGACGTCCCCGGCGCGGATCGCCTGGTCGGCGATGCCGAGGGTTCGCATCCCCGAGGCGCAGACCTTGTTGACGGTCTCGGAGGGCACCTCGCGCGGGATGCCGGCCTTGATCTGCGCCTGGCGCGAAGGGATCTGCCCTTGACCGCCCTGGAGCACCTGCCCGTAGATGACCGCCTGAACCTGGTCGGGCTGGACCTCCGACCGCTCGAGCGCGGCCTCGATCGCCTTGGCGCCGAGGTCGGGCGCCTCCAGTGAGGAGAGTCCCCCGCCCATCTTTCCGAAGGGGGTCCGGGCGGTGCCAAGGATCACGGTCTTCGACATCTGAGCCTTTCTGGACGGGCGGCCGGCCGGTGGCCGCGAGCTTGTCCTCTGTCCGCTGGATGCTAGTGACCCCCAGCGCCCGTCCGGACCGCTGCCTGGATTTGCGCGAGGCCTGACTAGACTCGCCGCCCGTGGACATCGAGGTCACCGGAGAGCCGCTCGAGGCGGTCGGAGCCGATCTCCATGTCATCGGGCTCGCGGAGGGCGCGGAGCTCGACCCGACCTGGCGGAACCTGCCCGGCGCACAGGACGTCAGGCGAGCGTTCCGCAAGCACGCGCTCCTCCGCCCCGATCCGACGCGCAGGCTGCTGGTGATCGGCCTCGGCAAGCTCGAGGAACTCGATCCTGAGCGACTTCGGATCGCCGCGGCCATCGCCGTCGAGCAGGCCGCAGGCTTCGAAGCGACCGCGCTCGCCTGGGCACTTCCGGATTCCGCTCGCTCGGCGGGCAATCGGGACGCGTTCGCGATCGCGATCGTCGACGGCACCGTTCTCGCGTCGTTTCGCTTCGACCGCTTCAAATCGCGCGATCCGGACGACCCGCCGCCGCCCCGCGTCGAGCGCCTGCTGATCTGCGCCCCCGGCGAGGACCAGGCGCTCGCGGAGCCCGTCGCGTCGGCGACGGTGGCCGCGAACGCGGTCAACCGCGCGCGAGAGCTGCAGGCGCTGCCGGCGAACGTCGTCACGCCCAGCTACCTGGCTGACCGCGCGCGGGAGATCGCCAACGCCCACGACGCCGTGGAAGTCGAGGTGCTGGGGCGCGACGAGATCACCGGACGCGGCCTGGGTGGGCTGGCCGCCGTAGGGAAGGGCAGCGCTCAGGAGCCGCAGCTCATCTCCCTGCGCTACTCGGGCGGCACCTCCGATGGCGAGAGGCTGGGGCTCGTCGGCAAGGCCGTGACCTTCGACACCGGCGGGATCTCGATCAAGCCCGCGGCCCGGATGGAGGAGATGAAGATGGACATGTCCGGTGGCGCGGCGGTGCTCGAGACGGTCGCCGCGGTCGCCGAGCTGCGGCTTCCCGTGAACGTCGTGGCGTGCGTCCCCTCGGCCGAGAACATGCCCGGCGGAAGGGCCACGCGCCCCGGCGACATCATCACCCAGCTCAATGGCAAGACGGTGGAGATCACGAACACCGACGCCGAGGGCCGCCTGATCCTGGCGGACGCCCTGACCTACTGCGTGCGCGAGCTCGGCGCCGATCGCCTCGTGGACATCGCGACGCTCACGGGCGCGGTGATCGTCGCGCTTGGCTCGACGTACGCCGCTCTCGTGGCGAGCGACGACGAGTGGGCCGAGCGGGTCGTCGCCGCCGGCGAGCGGACCGGTGAGCTCCTCTGGCGCCTGCCTCTGCATCCCGAGTACAGGGAGCTCGTGCGCGGCAGGGACGCGGACCTGGTCAACAGCTCCTCGAAGCGGAAGGCGTCGACGATCTACGCCGCGGAGTTCCTGAGGGAGTTCACGGACGAGGTCCCGTGGGCGCACCTGGACATCGCCGGCACCGCCTGGGACGTCGGTCGCGCCTATGTGGGCACCGGCCCGACCGGGTTCGGGGTGCGCCTCCTCGTCGACCTGCTCAGGGCAAGCGCCGACTGACGTGGACCTCGAGCTACGAGAGGAGCAACGCCTCTTGCGCGACACGGTTCGCGACTTCGCCCGCCAGGAGATCGCGCCGGTGGCGGAGGAGCTCGACCGGGCGAGGGCCTTTCCCTACGAGATCGTCCGCAAGATGGGCGTGCTCGGCCTGATGGGGATCCCGTTTCCCGAGGAGTACGGCGGGGGCGGGGCCGACACGCTCACCTACGCGCTTGCGGTGGAGGAGCTCGCGCGGGTCGATTCGTCCGTCTCCATCACCATGGCCGCGCACACGTCGCTCGGGACGATGCCGATCCACCTCTGGGGGACGGCGGAACAGAAGGCCGAGTGGCTCCCGGAGCTGACCAGCGGGCGCAAGCTCGCGGCGTTCGGGCTGACCGAACCGGAGGCGGGGTCAGACGCGGGCGCCACCCGCACGCGGGCGAGCCTCGAGGACGGCGACTGGGTCATCGACGGCGCCAAGCAGTTCATCACCAACGCCGGCACGGACATCTCCGGCTGCGTCACGATCACCGCGCGCACCAACGGGGACGGCGAGATCTCCAACATCATCGTGCCGAACGACACGCCGGGCTACGAGCGCGGTGAGCCGTATCGAAAGATGGGTTGGAACGCGTCGGACACGCGCCCGCTGAGCTTCGACGGATGCCGGGTGCCCGAGGCCAATCTGCTCGGGCGCCGCGGGGAGGGGTTCAAGCAGTTCCTGCACATCCTCGACGGTGGCCGGATCGGGGTGGCCGCCATGGGAGTCGGGCTGGCCCAGGGGGCCCTGGACGAGGCGCTCGCCTACGCGAGGGAACGACGTGCGTTCGGCCAGCCGATCTCGAGGTTCCAGGCGATTCAGATGAAGATCGCCGATATCTCGGCCGAGGTCGAGGCGGGGCGGCTCCTCACCTACAGGGCGGCGATCCTCAAGGACCGCGGTGAGCCGTTCACCCTCGCCGCGGCGCAGGCGAAGCTGAAGACCGGGCGGGTCGCCGTACGCGCGACGGAGGAGGCGGTGCAGATCCACGGCGGCTACGGCTACATCGAGGAGTACCCGGTGTGCCGCTTCTACAGGGACGCGAAGATCCTCACCATCGGCGAGGGAACCGACGAGATCCAGCAGATGGTGATCGCCCGCCTGTTGGGATGCTGACCCGCTCGTCGAGGTTTTCGCAATTTGGGAGTTGATTCGCGCGCTTTGTCACTCTCCGCACGATTCCGGCCGAAGGGCGGCGTAAAGTCGCGGCGTCGTCGGAACCTTCGAGCTGGGGGATCCAGTGGAGAGAAAGCCGAACGGGCGCAAGCGTGAGCCGTCCCGGCTAGCCGTGCAACTGACCGAGGCCTTCGCGCCGTGCGCGGAGTGGTCACAGGTCAGGGTACGGCGTGGGGCGAGCGGGCGCCGGACCCGCGTGGTCGTGGCCGTTGACGGCGCGGGCGCTGGGGCTGGGGCGCCGACGCCATTCGACTGGTCGACCGGAGCGCTCTAGCAGCACAAGCTGTATCGATCGCAACGAGCGCGCCGCGATGGTCGCGGCGGCGTCGTCAGCCGTCTTCGATCATCCCCAACAGCCTGCCCGCCGCCGTGGCGGGATCCGTTTCGCGACGCGTGACGCTCTGCAGCAGCTCCTCCCAACCCGGATCGCTCGACGACCGCTCCTCGAGCCGGCGGCGAAGCCGCGCGGCGGCGATCCCCAGCACCTCCGCGCGCAGGTTGCGCGCCCGCCGCTCGGCCAGCGTGCCGGTCTCGGTGATGTGGTCACGATGGGCGTCGATCCGGCCGAGGAGGTCGGCGATCCCCTCCCCCTTCGCGGCCTCGGTCTTGATGACCGGGACCCTCCAGGGCCCCTGCGGGCCGAGGCCGAGCGCCGAACGAACCTCCCGGACCATCGTGTCGGCGAGCGGGTGGTCGGCCTTGTTCACAACGATGACGTCGGGGATCTCCATCACGCCCGCCTTGAGAGCCTGGATGGAGTCGCCCGAGCCCGGCATCAACGCGAGCACGATGGTGTCCGCATGGTCGACGATGTCGATCTCGCCCTGGCCCACCCCCACCGTCTCGAGCAGGACGTCGTCCTTGCCTGAGGCGTCCATCAGTAGCGCCGCCTGTAGCGCGGCCTCGGCGAGACCCCCGAGGGACCCCCGCGTCGCCATCGAGCGGATGAACACTTCCGCGTCGAGGAAATGCTCGGCGAGGCGTATCCGATCGCCGAGCATCGCCCCCTGCGTGAAGGGGCTGGAGGGATCCATCGAGAGCACTCCCACGGCGCGGCCGGCCTCGCGCAGCTCCTTCGTCAGCGCGCCGATCAGGGTGCTCTTGCCGACTCCGGGAGGGCCGGTCATGCCCACCACGCGCGCGTTGCCGGTGCGGGGAAACAGCTCGGCGACCAGCCGATCGCCCTCGGGATCGCGGTTCTCCACCAGGCTGATCGCCCGCGCGAGCGCCCGCTTGTCACCAGCGACCACGCGCTCTGCGAGCGGAGCCTGTGCGGATTGCGCGGCCTCAGGCATGGAGGGCGGAGTCTAGTCTCGGGTCTACGGCACGGATTTCGGACGGGTTTCGAGTTCAAAGAGATCGAGTGAAGGATTGAGCCGATATATGCGGCCAAATCACTCTCTCGACGGATCGAGCCGGTGATTCAACGAAACTCGCCCCATACACGCGCTCGCCCCCGCGCGCAATCGTCGAGGGAAGGATTCGCCACGTATAGCGTGGTCAAGTCCACACTCGAATCTGGTAGCCGTTGTCGGGACGGTCAATCCTGCCGGGACTCTCCCTCGCTGCGACCCGTTCCGCCAACTAGTCCAGGGCAACAGCTCGCTGGATTCCCCGGCACTAGAGTCTCCGCGCGTGCTTCGACTGCTCAGGTTCCTCGCGGGCAACCGGATGTTCACGCCGAAGTACGCGCGGCTCGCGTATCGGTACGCGTGGCGGCGATTCCTCACGGCCGCGGGGTGGCGCTGGCGGACCGATGGCCCCCTCTTCCTCGGCAAGCGGCTTCAAATACAGATCGGCCCCAAGGGGACGGTCCGGTTCGGGCGGTTCGTCTGGCTTGGCGACGGTACGAAGATCCGCTGCCACGAGGGCGAGGTCATCATCGGGCCGAAGACCGTCCTCGGTCAGGAGTGCACGATCTCGGCGTATCAGCACGTCCGGATCGGGCAGCAGTGCGTGATCGCCGATCGGGCGATGTTCATCGACTTCGATCATGGGGCCGCGGAGGTCGATCGCCCGATCCGGGTCCAGGGCATCTACAAGCGCGACGTGGACGTCGGCTCGAACGTGTGGGTGGGGTATGGCGCGTGCGTCCTTCGTGGGGTGCGAGTCGGCGACAACGCCGTGGTCGGCACGAACTCCGTCGTGACGCGGGATGTCCCGGCCAACGCGGTGGTCGGCGGCGTCCCCGCCCGGATCCTGCGCATGCGAGAGGCGCCGCGGACGCTCAGCTGGCCGGACCCCGTGGAGCCCGAGCCGGAGGGGGCACCGTCGCCGCCGGACGACGATGGATCTGAGACCAGGCCAGCTCGCCCGTGAGCCCGTGGTAGAGGGCCGCGGTCCGCTCCGCCACGTCGAGCCAGTCGAAGCGACGAACGTGCTCGTACGCCTCCGCCACGAGGCGGCGCCCGAGCTCGTCGTCGGATAGGACACGGGCGGCCACGTCGACCAGGGCCTCCGGGTCGCGGGCGCGGAACCTGAGTCCGGCCTCCTCGTGCGGCACCACCTCGCGCAGCCCGCCGGTGTCCGCGACGATGCACGGGCACCCGGACGCCATGGCCTCCAGCGCGACGAGGCCGAACGGCTCGTAGATCGACGGGACGACGCAGACGTCCGCGATCGGATAGAGCGAATGCAGCACGTCATCGCCGATCCAGCCGAGGAAGGTGCCGTGGTCCATCAGTCCCAGCTCGTCCGCCTGGCGGCGGAGCTCGTGCTCGTGGGTGCCGGAGCCTGCGACGAGGAAGCGCGTGCGCGGCAGCCGCTCGATCAGCGCGGGCATCGCCTCAAGTGCCAGCTGGAACCCCTTCTCGTAGACGAGGCGCCCGATCAGGAGCACGAGCTTCTCGTCGGGCCTGGCGAACTGCAGCCGCAGCTCCTCGAGCTCGCTCTGCGACTGTGGCCGCAGGTCACCCGGATCGATCCCGTTGGGGATCACCGCGACCCTGGAGTCCTCGACGCCGAAGATGTCCGCGATCTGCTCGCGCATGTAGTACGAGCAGGCGATCACGCGGTCGGCGCGGTTCGCGATCCAATGCTCGACGCCGTGGATGTGTGACTGCGGATGCTTGTCCACCCAGCCCTGGTGGCGTCCGTGCTCAGTGGCGTGAATGGTCGTGACGAGGGGCGATGCGAACCGGCGCGCCAGGTGGTCGCATGCCATCGCGACGAGCCAGTCATGGCCGTGAACCACGTCGAAGTCGTGGCGATCCCCGAGCTCCACGCCCGCGGCCAGCATGTCCGCGTTCATCCGCTCGACCCAGGCGACGAACTCGCCGAGGTCCGTGGGCCGCCGCGGCTCGCGCACCCGGTGAATCGACACCCCCGCGACGACCTCCTCCGCGGGCGACTCCTCACCGCCGCGCGTGAGCACATGCACGTCGACGTCGAACTCGACGAGCGCCTCCGAGAGCTTGCGCACGTGCCGCGCCAGGCCGCCCTCGATCAGCGGCGGATACTCCCAGGAGAGGATCAGGGTCGAGGTCACGGCCGGGTGCGGATCACGGCTCGAGCAGCGGGGCGAGGCTCAGGTCTGGTGCCAGGTTTCGCATGCGGGGGTCGAAATCGCCTGCGCGCGCCGCACCCGAAGCGTGCCGGCGCGCGCCGGAGTTTATGGCCTCCAGCAGGGCGCGCGCGTGGGCGGTCGAGCGCTGAAACGGATAGTCGCCGGCCTGCTCGCGGCGGTCGAGGAACGCCCAGTCGCTCGCCTGGAGGGCGAGAAGCTCGCGAGCCGCCCTCTCACCCGCCCGGGCCGTGAGCTCGCCGGCCGCGAGCGCGTTCACGAGTCGCAGCTCGAGCCTGCGAGCCGCCCACGCCATGTCCCCCACCGCCGGCGAGTCCCAGGTCCGAAGGTCCTTTCCGTCCCCCCATGTCGACTCCTGCAGTTGGCGCACCTCCGGCTCGTGTCGCTCCAGCGCCTCCGGCAGCGTCACCAGCCGGATTCCTCGGTCGTGCGCCCCGTCCAGCACGGCGGCGAGCCAGGCCGGCCCCTCGGACCACCAGTGGCCCAGGAGCTCGGTGTCGACCGCGAAGGTGAGAAGGCCCGGACGATCGCGCTCGGCACGGAATCGGGCGAGCCTCGCAGCCACCCGCTCGAGGAAGTCCGCCGCATGCGCCGCCGTCCGATCCAGCGCCGCGCGCGGGTCGTACGGATTCCCGGAGACCGCCCACAGCCTCGTGCCCTCCATCGAGAGGCGGTGGAACTCGGCATACGCGCCGCCGGCGGGGTAACCCCGGTCGGACCACACGAGCTCCACGGCCCCCCAGTCGATCGTGAAGGCGACGAGGCCATCGCCGGCTCGAATCGGGGCCAGCGCATCGAGCGATCGCTCGTGCCTGCTCTGGTCGACGCAGAAGAAGCGCAGGTCGCGCTCGGCGAGGAGGGGCGCGATGCCGCTGCGGTACGCGCACTCGGGGAGCCAGAAGCCGGTCACGGAGCCGAACCGCCTGCGGTGCGAGCGCAGGGCGGCATCGATCTGAAGCCGGCGCCCCGGGGCGGTGGCCACCAGCGGAAGCACGGCATGGCTCGCGGCCGTGGGGATCAGCGCGACGTTTCGCTCGGCGGCCGCGCCGCGGAATGCCGCCAGCACCTCACCGTCGAGCTTCGAGATCGAATGCAGCGCCTCGCGGTAGCGCTCGGCCTCGGCCTCCGCCGCAGCCCGAAGCTCCTCCGGAGCGGCGCGGGCGTCGCGCTCGGCCGCCTCCAGCCGAAACCGTCGCAGGAATTCCTCCATGCGACGCGAGGCTCCCCGAGCCTCGAGCTGGTCGGCCAGCACCGGCGACACCGTCATCGTGATGTCGTGAACCTCGGCGAGCAGCGGAAGGTAGGAGCGGGCGACGGCGTCGAACAGCCACTCCTCGCCGAACGGATACGTGCCGAAGCCCTCGACGTAGGGCATGTGCGAGTGGAGCACGATCGCGAGGTCGCCCGTCGGCTCAGGCACGGCAGATGGCCAGGAAGTCGAGCGCGCTCTCCGGATCGCCGCGTTCCGTCAGCCGGAAGTCGGACGAGGCGATGGCGGGCACGAAGCGCGAGTAGAACGGGTGCGTCAGTCCGAGCGCCGAATGGACGCGGTCCCAGCCGTACCTGAGGGCGAGCTCGTGCGCGCGCAGCTTGCGGGCGTGGAACACCCCCAGGATCGCGATCCGGCTGAAGTTGGGCTCGAGCACCTCACGGTACTCGGCGACGGTGTACTCGCGCAGGTGCCACGGGTTCTCGGACTTCTCGGCGCCGGGCGGCGCCAGGGTCAGCCGGTTGGGCGTCGAGATGTAGGCGATCGGTGCGATCCGGGCAAAGCGCTGAAGCAGCGCCCCCGGCTCGTGGATGTGCTCGATCGTCTGCAGGAACGTGATCGCGTCGCATGGCTCGTCGAACTCCTCCACCAGGCCCCTCGCGAATCGGAGGTTCGCGCGCCGGTAACGAAGGCGGGCATGCTCGTGCGCTTCTGGGTTGGCGTCGACGCCCACGACCTCAGCCGCGGCTCGCGCGAGGACGTCGGACCCGTACCCCTCGCCGCAGGCGAGGTCGGCGACCCGCAGGCCCCGAACGCGCTTCGCTATCCACTCATAGACGGCGAGATGTCGCCGGAACCAGTAGTTCTCCTCGGGCACGTCCGGAAGCGTTCGCTCGCCGGTGAGTGCGAGCGGTGGCACCCCGGGGGGCTGGTTGTGTTGGACGTGCTCCACGGTTGGGGCGCTGGCGAGGCAGGGCGGCGGGCTGGGGGAGGACCCTAGCTGCGCGCCGGCCCCGCGCGCTTCCGTACAGTGCCGCGGGATGCCCGCGCGGTCGCCCGTCACCCCCGAATACATCAAGCAGGTCAACACGCTCTACCACGACGCCGCGGCACCGGATTACGATTCGAAGTGGGGGATCGACTTCGGCCCGATCGGCCGGCGGCAGGTGCGCGAGAAGCTCGTCAAGGCGTTGGGACGCTGGCCGGAGATGCCCTTCGGCGAGGCGCTCGAGATCGGATCGGGGACCGGTTATTTCGCGCTGAACCTGCTGCAGCTCGGCGCGATCGAGCGCGTCGTCGCGACCGACATATCGCCCGCGATGCTCGCCACGCTCGCGCGGACCGCGGGGAGGCTCGGGGTGGATGCGAGGACCAGGCTCGCCGATGCCGAGAGGCTGCCGTTCGCCGACGAGCGTTTCGATCTCGTCTTCGGGCACGCCGTGCTGCACCATCTGCCCGATCTCGACCGGGCGCTCGCGGAGTTCCATCGCGTGCTCCGACCCGGCGGCGCGGTCGCCTTCTGCGGCGAGCCCTCCCGCTACGGCGACCTCATCGCCGCCCTGCCGAAGCGCGGCGCCCAGCTCGCGGCTCCACTCTGGCGCCTGGCTCTCGGCGCTTCGGCGCGCCGGCCGGAGGCCGAGGAGAACGGCCACGGTCACGACCTCGAGCACGAAGTCGACGTGCACTCCTTCGCGCCATCGCGCCTCGCGCGGTTGCTCGGCGAGTCCGGGTTTCAGGGCGTACGGATTGCGGGCGAGGAGCTCCTCGCGAACGTCTACGGGTGGGCCGTGCGAACGCTGGAGAGCTCAGCGGATCCGGCCGACGTCCCCTACCGCTGGCGCGAGCTTGCCTTTCGCGGCTACCTCGCCCTTCAACGAATCGACACCGCACTGCTGGAACCCCGGCTGCCGCCGTCGATCTTCTACAACCTCGTGCTGTCGGCCCGCAAGCCGGCGTGACTCGCACCCAGTACTACGCCGCGGTGTCGCTCGATGGCTTCATCGCCGAGGCGGACGACACGCTCCGATGGCTGACGGAGTACCAGGGGAGCTACGGGGGCCCGGACGCGGTGCCGATGAAGGGCACCTACGACGAGTTCTACGACGGCGTCGGCGCGCTCGTCAGCGGATCGGTGACCTACGAGTTCGTCCTGAACGAGGTGGGCGAGTGGCCGTATGGTGGGAAGCCCTGCTTCGTCCTCACTTCCCGGGACCTGCCGAAGCCTGAAGGCGACGGGGTCGACGTCAGGTTCGCCCGCGGCGCCGTCCGCGGGGTCTATGACGAGATGATCGAGTCCGCAGGTGACCGGAGCCTCTGGGTCATCGGTGGGGGGAACGTCGCGTCGCAGTTCGCCGACGAGGGCCTTCTGGACGAAGTGATCGCGACGGTGGTTCCCGTCGTGCTCGGAACCGGCAAGCCCCTGTTCGACCGGCGCCTCCCCGGCGGGCCGATGCGCCTGGCGGGAACGCGGGCCTTCGACAGCGGGATGGTCGAGCTCCGCTACGAGATCGATCGAGGACGCTAGCCGAGGACCTCGGCGAAGATGGACAGCGCGCCTTCGATGTCGGCGCGCGTCACGTCGAGGTGGGTGACGGCGCGAACGTGTGCGACATCCACCGCCTGAAGCTCCACCCGGTCGGCCAGTCGCCTCACGAGTCCGGGTGCGTCGTCGACCTCGAAGATCACGATGTTCGTCTCGATCGAGGCGGGGTCGAGTCGAACCCCGGAGAGCTCGGCGAGTCCCTCGGCCAGGACGCGCGCGTTCTCATGGTCCTCGGCCAGGCGCTCCACATGGTGCTCCAGCGCATACAGGCATCCGGCAGCGACGATCCCGGACTGGCGGAAAGCCCCGCCGAGCATCTGCTTCCACCGCCAGGCTTCCTCGATCAGGTCGCTGGATCCGGCCAGGACCGCGCCGACCGGCGCACCCAGGCCCTTGGTGAAATCGATCCACGCCGTATCGAATCCGCCGGCGTAGTCGCGCGCCGGGACGCCGGAGGCCACGACCGCGTTCATCAGCCGCGCGCCGTCGAGGTGCGCCCGGAGGTCGTGGGCCCGCGCGGTCTCGAGGACCCCGCGAATCGTCTCGACGGGCCAGACCCGTCCACCGCCGATGTTCGTCGTCTGCTCAACCGACACGAGCCGCGAGCGGGGCGCGTAGCGATTGCCCGGAGCTCTGATCGCGGCCTCGAGCTGCTCCGCCGTAAAGATGCCCCCCTCGCCCTCCACCGTGCGGATCATCGCCCCCGCGACCTGAGCCGGACCGCCGGCCTCGTAGTTCACCGGGTGGGCGGTCCGATCGAGGATCACCTCGTCGCCTCCGGGGCGCACGTGGAGCCGCAATGCGATCTCGTTGCACATCGTGCCGCTCGGCAGGAACAGAGCGGCCTCGTGTCCCACCAGCCGGGCTACCCGCTCCTGCAGCCTGCGCGTCGTCGGGTCGAGCCCGCGCTGTTCGTCCCCCACCTCAGCCGCGGCGATCGCCGAGCGCATTCCCTTCGTGGGGCGAGTCTGCGTGTCGCTATAGAGGTTGAGGGGGCGCAGGCGCCGCAGCTTAGATGCCCGGTCGCCGGCTAGCCGAACGTGAACGCGTACCCGTCGATGCCCGCCTGGGGGCGCAGCGTCAGGACGTGGCGGCCAGGGTGTGGCAGGTCCACCAGGCGGTAGAGGCGCTGGTTCGAGATCTCGGCGCCACCGTCATGGACGTCAGGACCGGCGAGGGAGTTCGGGATCGGCTTGCCGTCGAGCAGGACTCGCATGGCGCGGGGCTCGCCGTGTGAGCCGAGGACGAGGAAGACGCGGCGTGCCGAGAAGTTGAGCTCCAGGCTCGCGCCGGGGCCCGCGGTCGCCGAGTCGGGGCGGATCGTCCAGCCACCGCCGTAGGCGAGCTGCTCGTCCGCGAGCTGGGAGGCGGGGATCTCGTCGAATTCCTGTGCACCCGGCTGGATGGGCCCATTCGCGAAGCGAGCGGCTCGCGCCGCGCCGAGGTAGCTCTCGGGCGTGGAGTGCGGGTCCGGTCGCTGGACCCGCGCCCGGGCTCTGGGACCGAGGTGGCGGTTGCCCGCATCCGCGAGCAGGCCGCGGATGGCGGCCTCGGTCTCAGCGTAAGCGCCCTCGCCGAAGTGCACCAGCCGCACTCTTCCGCGCGCGTCGATCAGGTAGTCCGCCGGCCAGTACTGGTTGTGGTACGCGTTCCAGGTGGCCGAGTCGTTGTCCTGGACCACGGGATAGGTGATGCCGAAGTCGCCGATCGCGCGCTGAACGTTCGCGGCCTCGCGCTCGAAGGGGAACTCGGGAGTGTGGACGCCGACGACCTCGAGGCCATCGCGGTGGTACCTGCGGTACCACGCCTCGAGGTACGGCAGGGTCCGGATGCAGTTGATGCACGTGTAGGTCCAGAAGTCGACCAGGACGACCTGGCCGCGGAGGCCCCCGATGCTCAGCGACCTGCCGTCCGGCGTGTTGAACCACCCCTGGGTGCCGGTGAAGTTCGGAGCGTCGAAGTAGACCGGCAACCGCTCGCCCGCCGCGGCCTGGGCGGTTCCCACCTCGTGGCTCGCCGGACCGCCGCCGCGAAGGGCGGCGATGTCGTTGGAGATGGCGGAGCTCGACTCGATGCGGCTCGTCGGATCGACCAGCGCCTGCGGCAGGTGGCGCGCGATTGCGCCCTCGAAGCGGACGTCCAGGTTGGCGATCATCACCACCGCCACGGCGATCATGACCGCTCCCATCGCGACCTGAACTCGTCCGCGCAGCGAGCCGAGGCGATCGGTGATGCGGCGACCCCCCAGCATGAGGACGTAGAGGACGATCGACGAGCCGAGCGAGTAGGCCAGCGCGACGGCAAGCTTGCCCACCGTGAACGACTGGGCCGCCGACACGGTGATGACGCCGGCCAGGATCGGCCCGGCGCATGGAGCGTAGACCAGGCCGAGGCTCGCACCGAGCATCAGGCCTGACCCGAAGCCGTCACCGCCGCGCCGAGCGGGCTTCGGAACGACCCGAGAGATCCAGGCCTCCAGGCGATCGGCGAGCGGTTGCACGCAGAGCAGGACCCCGAAGACGAGCAGCGTGGCGATCGCGATGTCGCGCGTCAGGTCATTGGGGAGGCCGAGCGCGTCGATCACATAGACGAGCGCCACCGTGGCGAAGGTGAACGAGAGCCCCAGGCCGAGCGCTATGCCCAGCGGGCGGCGTCGCCCCCCCGTGACGCCCGCCGACAGCACAGCGGGCAGGACCGGAAGCACGCACGGTGACAGCGCGGTTCCCGCACCCGCGAGCAGAGCGAACAAGACGAGAAGGGCCATCGAATCGAGAGGGTCACCAATTGACGTTAATCGGACGTAAGTCCAATACCTGCGGCGGGCGTTTCGTCCCCGCTCGCGTCAGCTCTGCTCGTCGCGCCGGGCCCGGAAGAGTCGCGCCCTTCCCTCGATGCCCTTCAATCGCCGTTCACCCGCGAAGGACCAGCGAAAGCCCTCGCCGGCCGCGTCCCTGACCTCCTTGCTCGCCAGCACGCTGGCCGGGTAGGCGATCGCGGTGATGCGGCTCGCCAGATTGATCGGGCGCCCGTACCAGTCGCCCGCGCGGGCGAGGGCGGGGCCCTGCGCCAGACCGGCGCGGAGCGGCGGGAAGCCCTCGCCCTCTTCCTCGGATCGCTCGACCAGGTCCAGCGCCGCGTTCAGCACGGCGTCCGTCTCGTTCGACACGAGCATCGCGGCGTCGCCGATCATCTTCACCAGGCGGACGGGCGGATCCGCCACATCGCTCGCGAGCTCGGCCAGCCTCCCGGTCAGCGCTCCGAGCTCCTCGGGTGGAAGCTGCTCGCCCAGCTTCGTGAACCCGACCATGTCCGCGAAGCATGCGGTCACCTCCTGCGCGCCCGGGAGGCGACCCGCCCTGATCTCTGCGCGCCCGATCACATCGCTGCGCACCTGCTCGCGCAGATGCAGATTGAGGACGTATTCGAGCAATGGGCCCATCATCGGTCCGAGCTCGCGTGCGCCCTCCGCGAGGCGACGGCCGACCTCCAGCTCGTTTTGACCCTCGGCGAGGGTGGACTCCGCCACGAGCGCTCGGCTGGCGGCGGCCACCTGTGCGAGAGCTAGTCCGATGACACGCGATACCTCCAGGAGGCCCTCGTCGGGCAGATCCGCCTCCCGCAGGGCGCCGATCCGCTTCGCGGCCTCGATGTCCTGGTCGATGAAGGCGCGCTCGTCGGGTCCGGGGTCGGGGAGGCCGAGAGCGAGCCGAACGCGCCGAAGGAAGTCCTCGGGCACACCCGCTCGCTCCGCAACCTCGGCCGCCGTGTAGCGGGCGCCCTCCCCTTCGAGCACTCGTTCCACCGGCAGCAGTGCGAGTCGGTCCTCCTCGACCGCGCGGCGCAGGTCCTCGAGTCGGACGCCATCCGCGGCCAGGTGCTCGAGGAGCTCCCTCCGCGCGTCGCGGGCCTTTCCGCGCGTCCCCTTCAGCAACCCCTCGCCCTCGAAGTCGATCGCCACGGCGCGATTGTTCCAGGGCCGCCCGCCGCAGGCACTTAGAATTCGCCCATGGCGGACGATGGCGTTGAGCTGCCGATCTTCGAGCTTCCGGTCGTGATCCTCCCGGGCGAGCTGCTCCCGCTCCACATCTTCGAGGAGCGGTACCAGCGGATGATCGGGCACTGCCTCGAGAGCGCGGAGCCGTTCGGCGTCGTCTTCCGCGACGACGAGGGGACCGCCCACCGCACCGGGTGCACGGCCCGCGTCACGGAGGTGCTCGAACGCTTCGACGACGGCCGGATGAACATCGTCGTGACGGGCGAGCAGCCGTTCCACGTTCTGGAGCGGTTCGAGGCCTCCGAGTACCCGGCCGGTGAGGTCGCGCCGATCACGCCCGAGGACGAGTCGGAAGAGGAGGATCCCGAGGCCGCCGATATGGCGAGGCAGGCCTTCGCCGAGCTCGTCAACAGGGTCGCCGGCGAGCAACCGGACGAGCTGGACATCGAGGCGGAGGACTCGTACGGCATCGCCTCCCGGGTCGAGCTCCCCGTGGAGACGAAGCAGGCGCTGCTCGAGCAGCGCTCGGAGCCTGAGCGGATGCGCATGCTGGGCAACGCGCTGCGCGCGCTCGTGGCCGCCGTGGCGCGGTCATCGGAGATCGCCGAGCGGGCGAAGCTGAACGGCAAGGTCGTGGTCGGTTAGAGCCCGCAGGCCTCGATCGGCCGCGACGATCCACGGATCAACAGCCTCCACGGCATCGGATCGGCGTCGGGCGGGATCCTCAACAGTGCGATCCTGGTCGACCGTGCCGGTTCCAACGGCACCGCGTAATCGCCGAATCTGGCGAGCGCCAGCTGCGTTCTCTGCTGGTTCGCGCCGACCAGCGCCGCGCCTCCCGGGGGCAGCTCGAGTTGAACGGAGCGGGACGGACCGCTGGACCGAATCGTCCTGCAGCCGCGCCGCGACGATGGGCGGGCCGTGGCGGTCGCCGCCAGGACGCGGGGGGGCTGATCGCCGGTGGGCGGCATGCTCGGGACGGGGGACAGATGCAGCGCGAGAGCCCGCGCGAGAACAAAATCGGCCGCTTGGCGGACCGCAGGCGGCTCCAGGCGGAGCTGAGCGGGAGTGAGCGCCGGTGAGCCGAAGTCGTTCTCGGTCGCGAAATATCCCATCGCGGTCAGGCCGAAGGACCGGGTCTGATTCGGCGCCGGAACGGTCGGATCCTCCGCCCGAAACAGCCCACCGACGTGCCCGCGGGCGAGGTCCAGGGCGGTCAGCTCGGCGCGCAGCTGCGACCCGGCCGCGGCCCACATCCGAGCGTTCTGCTCCAGGACGATGGCGTTGCAGACGATCGCAAACAGGAGCACGGCCGCCACCGCGCCGCCTGCGAAGCGGGCTCGAAGAGTGCCGAAACTCACGTCTCGCGCCAGCTCCGCGAGCAGGAGGAGCAGCATGACCACCCCGGGAAAGATGTATCGCGTTGCCTCCGGCGTGCGGGCGCCGCCCGGCGCGAACGCCGGGGCGCCAAGGAGGACGATCAGGGCCGCGAGGACCGCCCAGAACTCGGCCGGCACCCTCGTCGTCAGCGCCCTGGCGGCCGTCACCCCCACGATCGCTCCAGCGATCGCGTAGCTGAGCGGGGTGAGGAGATGCCCGGTCGGCCAGTGGAACACGCCGGTCGCCGCGGCGGCCATCACGGCCAGCGACTGGATCTCGAACCGTGGCAGTTCCCGCAGTTGCTCGCCGAGGGAGGGACCCACGGGAAACGGCTCGCGAAGGGTGACGTACCAGGCGGCGAAGACGACCAGGGGTGCTCCGAACACCCAGGCCCGCCGCCATCGCTCCGGGGCCGGGCGCGAGAGCACGAGCACCGCCGCGGCTACGGCAAACGCCGTACCCAGCGGATGAGACGTGATCGAGACGAGCAAGAGCCCACACGCGGCGAGGTCCGCCCGCAGGTCGCGTCGCTCGAGAAGGAGGAGCATCCCGAGGCCGGCCACGAGGGCGACCTGCGTCGGGATCCGCAGGGCGGTCGAGGTGACCTCGCCGCTCGAGCCAAGGAACAGGATGAGGACGGCGCCCGGCAGCGCCATCAGGGAGCCCACGCGGCGCGCCGCGAGGACCAGGAAGAGAGCGGCGGTGGCGGCGGTGAGCGCCATGCCGACTGCTCGGTAGGGCAGGTAATCGCCAATCCCGATCGTGCTGAACGCGACCTTGTAGAAGACCGTCGGCAGGACGATCAGGTACTTGCCGGGTGGGGCGTGGAGGATCGCGTGGAGCAAGGGCTCGGTGGCCAGCCGATCGGCGATGCCCCATTCGTCGCCCTTCAGCGTCTGCCCGCTGCCCGCGACAACGATCACCACGATCGAGATCACGGCCGCGACCGCGAACACGATCCAGGCGACCCGCGCCTGCCCCTCCTCGCGGCTGACGGACGCGATGCGACTGGACCCTCGCACAGGCGCGCGGAGGCTACTCGCGGATTCGATCAGGCGCTCTTCGCGCCCGCGAGCACCTCGTCGGACCTCGCCACTCGCGCGCCCGCGGCGCGCATCTCCTGGAGCGCGCGGTCTCCGTCTCCGGGAGTGACGTCCACGGCCCGGACCGCGTCCCCGATCACCGTGACCTCGAAGCCCTCCCCGCACGCATCGATCGCCGAAGCGCGGACGCAGTAGTCCGTCGCCAGGCCGCAGATGTAGACGTCGTCCGCGTCGTTGTCATGAAGGATCCGCGCGAGGTCGGACTTCTCGAAGCCCGAATATCCCTCGTCTTCCCGGCTCTGTCCGACGTTGACCACCGCATCCACGCGGATGCCCCGCATGGCGGAGTGGAATTCCGCGCCGTGCGTGCCCTGAACGCAGTGGACCGGCCACGGGCCACCCTCGGTCTCGAACGACGCGTGGTCGGGCGGGTGCCAGTCCCGGGTCGCCGCGATGAAGTCGAAGTGCTCTGCGAGCCGCTTGACCGGACCGGCGATCTCGTCCCCTCCGGGCACCGCGAGGGCGCCGCCCGAGGTGAAGTCGTTCTGGAAGTCGATGATGAGCAGCGCCTTGGCCATCACTTCCCCTCTCGAGGTTCGTCGGTGCCGATGGTACTCCGGCACTACGCGTAGGCCACGGCGCCGCCGCGGCGTGGGTCGCCGCCACCGCTGAGCTCGCCCGTGGCGGGATCCCGGGCGACGGCGTGGACGCCGCCGAAGAAGAGATTCCGCTCCTGCCAGTTGACGAGCTGAAAGCCGCGCCCGGCGAGCGTGTCCAGCCCCTGCTCGTCGATGCCGGGCTCGGCCTGCACGGCGCCGGCCTCGAAGTGGACGCGCGGCGCATCCACCGCCTCCCGAGCGTCCATGCCGTCTGCGATCACGCGGATGATCGTCTGCAGGACCGCCGAGCGGATCCGGTTCGAGCCCCCGCTTCCGAGGCCCATCTCGAGCTCGCCGTCGCGGAGCACGACCGTCGGCGACATCATCGACGGGACTCGGCGGCCCCACGGTGTGGTGTGGAAGCCGAGCGGGTTCAGGTCCTCCTCTCCCAGCATGTTGTTCACGTGTACGCCGGTGCCGGGGACGATCATGCCCGAGCCCGTGCCGTTGGAGCAGGTGACCGCGGCACAGCGCCCCTCGCGATCGACGGCCGTGATGTGGGTGGTCGAGCCGAGTCGGTCGCCTGGTCCGTGCTGCCCCGGCTCGCGCGGCCGGGTCCCGGAGCGGACCCGACCCGCGGCATCCTCGATGCGCCCGGGCATGAGGAACTCCCTGACGAATCCGTCCTCATAGAGACCATGGAAGAAGGCCTCCGTTCGCGCGAGCTGGGCCTCCTCCATCGCGGCGACCACGGTCGCGAGATCGGAGGCGCCCGCCGCATCCAGGAGCGCCAGCGCGAGCGCGATCAGCACGCCACCGGAGGACGGGGGCGGATTCGTGAGCACGTCCCGCCCTCGGTAGCGGGCGCCGACGGGCTCGCGGACCTCCGGCTCATAGGCCGCCAGGTCGTCGGCTCCAAGCGTCCCGCCCCGCTCCACGACCCAGTCCGAGATCCTCAGCGCCACTTCGCCGCGATAGAAGGGCTCTGGCCCCTCCGCGCCGTAGCGC
>Ga0209382_10000656_pt1 | contig 56256 bp, 55 predicted proteins | sample SoiMetdeltSBSDD5_FD_187599 | JGI IMG/M metagenome (GOLD analysis project Ga0209382, IMG submission 187599) | Bulk soil microbial communities from a Populus tree surrounding site in Tennessee, USA - Soil MetaG P. deltoides SBSDD5 (SPAdes) (version 2) | ecosystem: Environmental > Terrestrial >...
CGATTCGCGCGATCCCCGCGGTGACCTCCGCGTGCCTGGTGAAGTTTCAGTGAGGCGCTAGTTCTGAAGCACGAGGCGTCTGATGCGACCGGTGGAGCCATCCTTCATCTCCACCGCGTCGCTTCCAATCGACGTCACCGTGTAGCGGCCGACGATGACCGAGCCGACGTCGGCCATGATCAGATCCTCACCGGTGCTGCTGATCGCCGCTGAACGTACCAGCACGTCACCATTGCGGCGTTCGGCGAGTCCGACCAGCAGCAGCGGGACGTCCGGGATCACCATCTCGACCGGTGCGGTCGTCGGAACGGGGACGGCTGCCCGGGAAACCGGTGCAACGCGGATGTCGGGTGCGGGTCGGAACGCGAAAGGATTCCTGATGGGTTGCTGCGGGAGGGGGGCCACCGCGAGCCGCTCCTTCAGCCGCTTCGCCTGAGTCTGCACGCTTACGGCGAGGGCCTGCGCCGGCGCGCTGTCGCCGACGCCCTGCGGCGCGCGGCGCGGGTTCCGCGCCACCGACATCGATGCCGCGGAAGAGAACCACGCCACGAGCAGGGTCCCGCCGGCGACGTAGAGGGTGGCTCGGCGCAAGGTCATCGGACTGTTCGGATCCTACACCTCTTCCGGCCCGCTGGCGAACCGAACGCCCGCCGGCTCCGTGCAGCCGTGTGTAGCTGTGGTAGGATTTGCCGTGCACCCTGTTTCGAGTCCCGGGCTTGCCCTCGATTCTGATTCAGGCCCCGTCATCGCCATCATCCCCGCGAGATATCAGTCGTCACGGCTCCCGGGCAAGGCCCTAGCCGACATCGGCGGCCGCCCGATGATCGAGCACGTCTACCGGCGCGCCGCTGCTGCCTCGTCTGTGTCGTCCGTGCTGGTCGCCACCGACGACGAGCGGATTCTCGAGGCCGTCCGCGGGTTCGGCGGCGTGGCGTGCCTGACGTCTCCCGATCATCTCAGCGGGACAGATCGGCTTGCCGAAGTGGCAGCGGAGCTCGGATCCGAAATCATCGTCAATGTGCAGGGAGACGAGCCGCTCATCGAGCCGTCGATGATCGACGAAGCGGTCGAGCCGCTTCTTGGAGATCCGATGGTCCTGATGTCGACCCTGCGCCGGCGCATCGATGACGCCGCCGAACTGCAGAATCCGAATGTCACCAAGGTCGTCGTGGATCGCGACGGCTACGCGCTCTATTTCTCGCGCGCCCCGATTCCCTTCACGCGTGACGGCAGCCCGGCCGCCAGGGCGTGGCGCCACGTGGGCCTGTACGTCTATCGCCGAGACTGCCTGCTCCAGCTGGCCTCGTTGCCGCCCACGGAGCTGGAACGATCGGAAGCTCTCGAACAACTCCGGGCGCTCGAGCACGGCATTCGCATCCTCGCCGTGGAAACCAACCACGATTCGATCGGCGTCGACACGCCGGAAGACCTTGATCGCGTCAGGCGCCTGATGGACGGCGCCCTGCGCGCGTAGGAGAACGGATACGCACGCATGAACACCACACGGCCTGTGAAGTACATCCTGGTAACCGGCGGAGTCGTCTCATCGCTCGGCAAGGGTCTGGCCGCCGCCTCGATCGGCGCGCTGCTCGAGGGGCACGGCTACAAGGTCGCGCTGCAGAAGTTCGACCCTTACATCAATGTCGATCCGGGCACGATGAGCCCCTACCAGCACGGCGAGGTGTACGTCACAGACGATGGCGCCGAGACCGATCTCGACCTCGGGCACTACGAGCGCTTCACCAACCAGACGACGACCCGGAACAACAACTGGACGACCGGCAAGATCTACCTGTCCGTGATCCAGAAAGAGCGGCGCGGCGACTACCTGGGACGGACGGTCCAGGTCATTCCGCACATCACCAACGAGATCAAGGACAGCATCCGGGCAATCGCGCGCGACGCGGACATCGTGATCGTCGAAATCGGCGGCACGGTCGGCGACATCGAGAGCCAGCCGTTCCTCGAGGCGATCCGGCAGCTGCGGCAGGACGTCGGGCGCGAGAACACGCTCTACATCCATCTGACGCTGGTGCCGTTCATCGGCGCGGCCGGCGAGCTCAAGACCAAGCCGACACAGCACAGCGTGCGCGATCTGCGGTCGATCGGCATCCAGCCCGACATCCTGCTCTGCCGGACCGATCGATTCCTGGACCAGGACATCAAGCGCAAGATCGCGCTCTTCTGCGACGTCGACGAGGAGGCCGTGATCACGGCCAAGGACGTCTCGAGCATCTACGAGGTCCCGCTGGTGCTCGCCGCTGAAGGACTCGATCGGATCCTGCTGCAGCGCCTTCACCTGCCGCAGACCGAAGCGCGGATGGACGAATGGGTCGATCTCGTGGATCGAATCAAGCATCCCACCGACGAGGTCACGATCCACGTGGTCGGCAAGTATGTCGGCTACGAGGACTCGTACAAGAGCCTGAACGAAGCGCTGTATCACGGCGGCTTCAAGCACCGGCTCCGCGTGAACATCCGCTGGGTCGAGGCCGAGGCGCTCGAGCAGGCCGGCGGCGAGCAGCTGCTCGACGGCGCTGACGGGATCCTCGTTCCCGGCGGCTTCGGCGACCGCGGCACACGCGGCATGATGCGCGCCGCAACGATCGCGCGCGAGCGAGGCATCCCCTATTTCGGGATCTGCTACGGCTTTCAGTGGGCCACGGTCGAATACGCCCGCAACGTCTGCGGGATCGCCGATGCCGACTCCACCGAGTGCAGCCCGGACACGCCGAACAAGGTGATTTACAAGCTGCGCGATCTGCTCGGCGTCGACGATCTCGGTGGCACCATGCGCCTCGGCAGCTATCCCTGCGAGCTCAGAGCCGGATCGCGGTCTCGCGGGCTCTATGGCGCGGATGTGATCACCGAGCGGCATCGCCACCGCTACGAGTTCAACTGCCTGTTCGAACGGACGCTGACCGAATCCGGCCTCGAGATTGTCGGCCGATCGCACGACGGCAAGTTCGTCGAGATCGTGGAGCTGCCGTCGCATCCGTGGTACGTCGCGGTGCAGTTCCACCCTGAGTTCAAGTCGAAGCCGCTCGTGCCCCATCCCCTCTTTGCCGGGTTCATCGACGCGAGCCACAAGCACAAGCTCGCCGGCCGGCACGCCGCGACCGCGACGGTTGCCGGGTAAGCCTCAGTGGGCCGGGTGCAGATCGGCGGCGTAGCGATTGGCGACGGGCCATTGCTGCTGATCGCGGGACCGTGTGTCATCGAGAGCGAGGCACATGCCGTCGGCATCGCTCGCGCCATTCGCGACATCGCGGCCCGCTGTGGGGTACCGTACGTGTTCAAGGCGTCGTACGACAAGGCCAACAGGACTTCACTCGGCTCGTTTCGTGGCCCCGGCCTGGCCGAAGGTCTCCGCATCCTCCGGAAAGTGCGGGAGGACGTCAACGTCCCGGTGCTGACCGACATCCACGAACCGGCACACGCAGCGCCGGTAGCCGCGGTCGCGGACGTGCTGCAGATCCCCGCTTTCCTCTGCCGGCAGACCGACCTGCTGGTAGCGGCGGCGCAGACCGGCAGGGCCGTGAACATCAAGAAAGGTCAGTTCCTCGCCCCTTCCGACATGCGGCACGCGGCGGCGAAGGTCGCCGCCGCCGGCAACGATCGCGTGATCCTGACCGAGCGTGGCACCTCGTTCGGCTACCACAACCTGGTCGTGGACATGCGCTCGCTGCCGATGATGCGCAGCCTCGGGTATCCCGTGATCTACGACGTGACCCACAGCCTGCAACTGCCAGGCGCAGGGGACGGCGTCACCGCCGGCCAGGCCGAGTTCATCGAGCCGTTGGCGAGAGCCGGCGTCGCTGCCGGCGTCGACGGCGTGTTCATGGAGGTCCACGAGCGGCCTGAAGAGGCCAAGAGCGATGCGCAGAACGCCCTGAAGCTCGATCTGCTGGAACCCCTGCTCACCCGGTTGACCAGGATCCATGCGATTGCGGCAGCCGCCACGAGCGTGACCACCGTGTCGGGCCACGGCTGATCGCCCATGTCCAGAACGCCTGCTGCGTCGCTGCTCGATCTCGCCCGCACGGTGCTGCGCACCGAGGCAACGGCGATTCTGCGCCTGGTCGACACGATCGACCGGGACTTCGAACGGGCCATCGAGGTGCTGTTCGAGTGCCGCGGCCGGGTCGTCGTGACCGGGATGGGCAAGTCCGGGATCATCTGCCGCAAGATCGCCGCAACGCTCTCGAGCACCGGGACGCCCGCGTTCTTCCTGCACCCGGCCGAGGCCATCCACGGCGATTTGGGAGCGCTCCGAGACGACGACGTCGTGATTGCGATGTCGCGCAGCGGCGAGACCGAAGAAGTCATCCGGTTGCTCGAATCGATCCGGCGGCTCGGCGCCAGACTGATCGCGATCACTGGAGATCCTCGATCAACACTGGGGAAGGCCGCGGATGTCACGCTGGACTGCGGCATCTCCGAAGAGGCCTGCCCGTTCAACCTTGCTCCCACCGCCAGCACGACGGCCGCGCTGGCGCTTGGAGACGCGCTGGCGATGACCCTGCTCGTTCGCAAGGGCTTTCGAGAGGAGGATTTCGCGTCCCTCCATCCGGGCGGCCGCCTCGGGCGGCGCCTGATGCGGGTCGAACAGGCGATGCACGCGGGCGACGCCGCGCCCCTGGTGCGCGAGTCCACGGTGATGCCGGAAATCTTTCATGAGATGTCGAGCAAGCGCCTGGGCATGACCTGCGTCGTCGATGAGGACGGACGGCTCACCGGTGTGTTCACGGATGGCGATCTGCGGCGGCTCCTGACGAGAACCACCGACGTCCTGACGCTGACAGCCGTCCAGGTGATGACCCGGAACCCGCTCACCATCGATCGGCGGCTGCTGGCGGTCGAAGCCCTGAAGATCATGGAAGCGCGAAAGGTGACCTCGGTTGTCGTCGTGGACGGCGAACGTCGCGTCGAGGGAGTCGTGCACCTGCACGATCTCTGGCGAACCCAGATGGTATGAGCGCATCGCCACCAGAGATGCCCCTCGAGGATCGGGCGCGCCGGATCCGGCTCGTGCTCTTCGACGTCGACGGGGTGCTGACCGATGGCGTCGTGGTGATGCACGCCGACGGCAGCGAATCGAAGGGCTTTCACATCAAGGATGGCGCGGCGATCGTCTGGGCGCAGCGGGCTGGCGTGCAGGTCGGCCTGCTGTCTGCGCGGTCGTCGGGCGCGACGACCCATCGGGCCGCCCAACTCGCGGTCCGAATCGTCCAGCAGGGTGTCACCAGCAAGGCCTCCGCCCTGGATACGATCCTGAAATCGTCGGGGCTGACGGAGGAAGCGGTGTGTTACATGGGCGATGACCTGCTCGATCTTCCGGTGCTCGAGCGGGTCGGCCTCTCCGCCGCCCCTGCCGACGCCGCGCGTGAGGTGCGCCAGCGGGTGCACTGGGTCAGCGAGGCGCCAGGCGGGCGCGGCGCCGCGCGCGAATTAATCGAGCTCGTGCTGCGCGCGCAGGGTCGCTGGGACGAGATCGTCGGCGGATTGTCGGGGCGGCACTGATGGACGGATCGATCGGATTCCTTGCCGTCCTGCTGGCCCTGCTCGCCGGCCTGGCGATTGGCAAGGCCTGGGAACGATACAAGCTGCACGACGGCCGCTGGATCGACCGGCGCCGGGGCCGGGAGTCGCCGCACTTCATCCTCGGGCTCAACTTTCTCGTCGCCAACCAGATCGATCGGGCGATCGACGAGCTGACGAAAGCCGCCGAGCTCGCCGGCGATCCGCTGGAAATCCGGCTCGTGCTCGGCAATCTCTATCGTGAGAAGGGACAGGTCGGGCGCGCCATTCAGGAGCATCAGGCGCTGCTGCAGCGCCCGAGCCTGCGCAAGCTCGAGCACGCCAACGCGCTCCTCTGCCTCGGCCTCGACTACAAGAGTGGTGGATTCGTCGATCGCGCCCTGTCGGCGTTCAGCGACGTGCTGCGGCTCGATCCCGACAACGAGTACGCGCTGTCGAATCTCGAGAAGCTCTACGAAGAGCAACACCAGTGGGACGACGCTTATCGGACGCGCCAGAAGCTGGCAGCGCTCGACGGACCTGCAGCCCAGCCCGGCCACCTCACGATTCTCGGTTTCCTGGAAAACGAGCTGGGCACGCAGGCACTCAAGCGGATGGATTTCTCGGAGGCGGCGCGCCGGTTCGAAGCCGCGATCGAGCTCGATGCGACCAACACGCCTGCCCAACTGAACCTGGGCGACGTCCACCTGCAGCGGGGCGACGTCCCTGCGGCCGTGGCTGCATGGGAGCAGCTCGTGGAACGGTCGCCGGATCGCGCCTACCTGGCCTTCGCCAGGCTCGAGAATGCCTACCCACACCTCGGCGACACGCAGCGATTTCCCGATCTCTGCAGGCGATTGATCGCCGGGAACCCGCAGGACTGGCGCGCCCGGCTGGCGCTCGCCCGCCATCTCGCGAGCCAGGGCCAGCCTCGCGAGGCGCTCGACCTGCTGTTCGATGCGCTCGTCCAGAATCCCCACGCGCTCTCGCTGCACCAGGCAATCTGGCAGATGCTTTCGCGGCTGCAGCTGCCGGCAGCGCTGGTGAATCAGTACGGCGACCTCACCCGCGGCGCGATCTTCTACGCCGACCCGCACATCTGCGTTCGCTGCCGCTATCGCAGCACCGAGCTGCTCTGGCAGTGCCCCAACTGTCACGACTGGAACACGTTCGTCGAGGAACGGATCGCGCCAGCGAAAGACTCAGAAGCGAGTCTCACCTCGTAGGCATCACCTCAGGCCTGCCTGGCCAGCTTTCGGTAGATCCGCTCGATCTCCTCATCGGTCTGCGGGAAGCCGATATCGGTGCGGATCACGAACTGCGCACGCCGGACCTTCTCGTCGATCGGTGACTGGGCTTCGAGGCGCGCGCGCGCGTCGGTCTCCGACAATCCATCCCGCGCCACCAGCCGGCGGAGCTGTTCCTCCGGCGTGCACGCGGCGACGACAACCGCGTCGAAATCGTGCTCGTGTCCCGTCTCGAACAACAGGGGGATGTCGGCCATGGCGACCGGCGTGCCGTGTGGCAGCTGGGCGAACCACTCGCGAATCCGGCGATACACGTCGGGATGCACGATCGCCTCGAGGTCGGCCCGGGCGGTGCGATCGGAGAAGACGATTCTTGCCAGGGCCGCTCGATCGAGGGTGTCGTCCTCCCGTACGATGTGCGCGCCGAATCGCTGCGCGACCGCGGCCAGCCCCGGAGAGCCAGGAGCCACGGCCTCCCGCGCCAGCCGGTCGGCATCGATGGTGGGAACGCCAAGCGCGGCGAATCGGCCGAGGCAGTACGACTTTCCCGTTGCGATACCGCCGGTCAGCGCAACTTGCAGCACGTTCAATGCCTAGACGCCAGCCCGTGCGCGAGCGGCCGCGACCGTGTTCTTCAGGAGCATCGCGATCGTCAGCGGACCGACCCCGCCCGGGACCGGCGTGAGCGCCGAGGCGACGTCCGCCACCTCGGGGTGCACATCGCCGACGACCACGGATCCGCGACGATCGAAGTCCGCGACGCGTGGCGAGTGTTCACCGAGAAGTGCCGCGGCTTCGGCGCGATCGGTGATGCGATTGATGCCGACGTCAATCACCGCCGCCCCTGGCTTGATGAACTCGCGCGTGACGAACCCCGCCCGGCCGATCGCCGCCACCACGATATCCGCTTCCGCTGCGACCGCGGCGATCCCCTTCGTTTTCGAGTGACAGACCGTGACCGTCGCGTCGCGGGCCAGCAGCAGCAATGCCATGGGTCTTCCGACGATGTCGCTGCGGCCGAGCACGACCGCCCGCGCACCGGCGATGGGAATGCCGAAGTGATCGAGCATCACCATGACACCCGACGGGGTACAGGGAGCGAGAAAGGGTCGGCCCTGGGCGAGCCGGCCGACGTTCAGCGGATTGAATCCATCAACGTCCTTGGCCGGGTTGATCGCATCGAAGACGCGCTGTGCGGCTCCGCGCCCCATTCCTGCCGGAAGTGGCGACTGCACCAGGATGCCGTCGTGGTCGGGGCTCTCATTCAGCTCGCGAACGAGTACGAGCAGTTGGTCGATCGTCGCGGTGGCCGGGAGGCGTTGCAGATCCACTCGAAGTCCCGAGTCGCCTCCGGCCTTGACCTTGTTGCGGACGTAAATCTCGGATGCGGGATCGTCGCCGACGAGCACGATGCCGAGCGCCGGCGGACGCCCGGCCGCGGCGGTGAAGCTCTGAACCTCGGGAGCAACGGAAGTGCGGATGGCCGCGGCAACCGAGGGTCCATCGAGAACGCGCGCCGGCATCGACGTCTCAGTGCCGGACTGGCGCGGGCTCGCCCGCTGCAGCTTCGAGAGCCCGCAGCTTGTCCAGATGGCCCAGCACCACGAGATGATCGCCCGCCCGCATCACCGAGTCGGGCGATGGATTGAATTCCATGCGACCGTCGCTGCGCTGGATCCCGACCACGACCACTCCGAAACGCTGGCGGAGATTCGCTTCGAGGATGGACCGTCCCGCCAGCACGGCGCCCTCCCTGATTTGGACCTGCTCCATGTTCAGCTCGATGTTCTCCGAGCTGGTTGCAATCTGGACGAAGTCGACCACCGCGGGCCGCAGCGCCGTCTGGGCGAGCTGGAGTCCGCCGATCTGATACGGCGACACGACTCGATCAGCGCCGGCGCGCACCAGCTTGACCTTGGCGTCTTCCGTTTCGGCGCGGCCGATGATGTAGAGATCGGGTTTCAGCAGCCGCGCGGTCAACACCGCATAGACATTCTCGGCGTCGGTACTCACGGCGGCAATGAAACCACGCGCCCGGTCGATCTGCACGCGTTTCAGCACCTGCTCGCTGCTGGCATCCGCCTCGACCGCGAGGAAACCGGCATCGACGGCCTGCTGCATCCGTTCCGAATCGCGTTCGATGATGACGAAAGGAATTCCCTGCCGGGTGAACTCCTGGGCGATGATCAGCCCCATCCGGCCGAAACCGCAGACGATGAAGTGGTTCGTCAGCTCGTCGAGCATGCGTTCACGGCGGCGGCGTCCCCAGCGGCTCTCGAGGTCCCCCTCGACGACCCGCGCCATTACAAACGAGAAGCTGTAGAGAACGGTGGCCACGCCAACGGTGAGCACGACCATCGTGAAGAGCTCGCCGGCCCGCGACATCGGGTGGACTTCCTTGTAGCCGGCGGTCGTCACCGAGATGACCGTCATATACAAGGCGTCCCACACGTTCCATCCCTCGATCAGCATGTAGCCGATCGTTCCGAAGACCACGACACTGAGGAGCAGGACGATCGATCGGCGCAGCCGAATCGCGGCCTGGCTTTCGTTCAGCAGTCCCTGCGGAAGCGCCCAGCTTTTCCTCCGCTCGGACGCGGCGCGTCCGGGGACAGGCTCGAGTGCCTGGTGATCCCGTGATGAACGGGCCTCTGGCACGCGTCAGACTCAGTGGGCAGCGAGCCGGCTGTGCTTCCGTCCGTAGCCACCGTAGATGATCAGGCCGACGGCCAGCCAGGCGATCAAACGCAGCCAGTTCGTCCAGCCCAGACCGTAAATCATCGCGCCGCACACTACCATCCCGGCTATCGCCACGAAGGGCAGCGCCGGCACCGTAAACCCGCGTTCGAGGTCCGGACGCTTGTAACGCATGATCCACACGCCTGCGCAAACCAGGATGAAAGCGAACAGCGTCCCGATGCTCGTCATCTCTCCAACGATGTCCCCGGGGATGAAGGCCCCGAACACCGCGGTGAACCCGAAGAACAGCAGGTTGGACTTGTGAGGGGTGCGATAGGTCGGATGCACCTCGGAAAAGACCTTCGGGACCAGGCCGTCGCGGCTCATCGAATAGAACACCCGTGACTGGCCGAGCAGCATCACCAGGATCACCGAGGAGAAGCCGGCCAGGATCGCGACCGTGACCGCGCGCGAGAGCCACTCGTATCCGGCCATGTACTTCGAAATCGCGAAGGCGACTGACGCTTCCCGTCCGGTCGAGCGGAAATCCTCTACCGTGGCCACGCCGCTCAGGACGTACGAGAACAGGACGTAGAGGATCGTGCAGACCACGAGCGACCCGAGGATCCCGATCGGCATGTCACGCTTGGGATTCTTCGCTTCCTGTGCTGCGGTCGACACCGCGTCGAACCCGATGTAAGCAAAGAACACGACGCCCGCGGCCCCGAGGATGCCCATGATGCCGCCGTAGTTGTGAGCGACCCCCTGCGGCGTGACATAAGTCGTCGACGCTGGAATCATCGGCGTGTGGTTGGCGGGATTGATGTAAGCCCAGCCGAGGCCGATGACCAGCAGGACGATGCTGACCTTGACGATGACGATGACCCCGTTGAGGAGCGCAGACTCCCTGGTGCCCCGGATCAGCACCGCCGTCAGGATCCCGAGGATGATGACGGCCGGGATGTTCATCATCCCGCGAGTGCCCGTCTCGGCCATGACTTCGAACGGTGAGTGCGACCATTCGTAAGGTATCCGCAGGCCGAACCACTCGAGGACGCGGTTGAGGTATTCGCTCCACGCGATCGCCACGGTGGCGGCCCCCACCGCGTACTCGAGCACGAGGTCCCAGCCGATGATCCACGCGACAAACTCCCCCATCGTCGCGTAGGAGTACGTGTAGGCGCTCCCGGCGACGGGGATCATCGAGGCGAACTCGGCATAACAGAGCCCGGCGAACGCGCATCCGACGCCGGCGACAATGAACGCCAGCGTGACCGAGGGGCCGGCGCGATCCGCGATAGCCGCAGCGGTGCGCACGAAGAGCCCGGCCCCGATGATGGCGCCGATCCCGAGCGCGACCAGCGCCCAGGGACCGAGTGTTCGTTTGAGTGAGCCCGCACCCGTTTCACGGGAGTCGGCGAGAAGCGATTCGATGGACTTGGTCCGGAACAAGTCAGCCACTCGTATCCTCGTGTCCTTTCTCACCGGGGGACTTCGTCCCCCGGACCCCCTTACACGCTCGCTCGCGGGGGCCCCATGCCCCGCTCCGCTCACGTGGCTCGCTCGCTCCGCTCGCTCGCGTATGACCGCGATTAACGCTCACGCTCTCAACCCTGCAGTTGCCTGCCGGCCATCGAACGGGCATCGGCGGAGCGACCGGTTCGCTACGGGATGAATGGGAGCGGGGCTCCCTGTTGGTAGATGGGAACAGACCGACCGAATTATACGCGCTGGCCCGAAGCTCGACCAAGCCCTGACGGGGTGATTGAATCGGCCGGGGTCATTCGTCATGCGAGAGCGCGAAGGTAATCGCGCGCGCGAGTTTCCGGGTCACCGCCAGTCAGGAGGTCCGTAATCACCGCGACCGATGCCGCGCCGGCGCCGATGACCGACGGGGCACGCTCGAGCGTAATCCCGCCGATCGCGACGATCGGCTTCCCGCGACCGGCGGCATGCTCGACGAGCCCCAGTCCGCGGGCGTCGTACCCGGTATCCTTCGTCGCGGTTCCGAAGATTGGACCGACGGCGATGTAGTCGGCCCCCGAGGCCAGACCACGGGTGACCTGTTCGGGGTTGTGAGTCGAGAGTCCGACAACCGTGTGACCGGCGACGGCGCGGACCTCGGTCGGCGTCAGATCTTCCTGGCCGACATGGACGCCCCCGGCTCCCGACATGCGTGCGATGTCAGCGCGGTCATTGACGATGACAGTCGCCCCGAACTGCGCGGCATCACCCACCACACCGGTGGCCAGCGCCAGGAACTCTGCGGACGAAGCGGACTTCACGCGGAGCTGCAGGATCCTGGCCCCCGCCCGGAAACAGTCTGCGGCAACGGCGCGGGGATCGAGGCCCCTTCCGCGGCAGATGTCGGCGTCGACGATCGGATAGAACCGGCCGGCTGTCCCCGAGAACAACTAGACGGCCTCGGCGAGACCACTGCGGGCGGCCGGCTTGGGTTCTAGGAGATACCGGTCCATGAAGGACGTGCTCAGGCGTCCGGCAATGAAGTCGGGCTCGCTGAGGATGCGCAGGTGCAGCGGGATCGACGTCTTGATGCCTTCGATCACGGTCATCTCGAGCGTGCGGCGCATGCGTGCGATCGCCTCCTGGCGGTCCCGGCCGTGAACGATGATCTTGGCAATCATCGAATCGTAGTACGGCGAAATCGTGCACTCGGCGTGTGCAAACGTGTCGACGCGGACACCGGGGCCGCCCGGAACGCTGAACGCGTGAATCACGCCGGGTGACGGGGCGAAGGTCACCGGATCCTCAGCGTTGATCCGGCACTCGATCGAGTGGCCGGTGAAGGTCACGTCTCCCTGCTTCATCGACAGCCGCTCGCCGGCCGCGATCCGGATCTGTTCTTTGACGATGTCGACGCCGGTGATGAACTCGGTGACCGGATGCTCGACCTGCACCCGGGTGTTGACCTCGAGGAAGAAGAAGTTGCCCTTGTCGTCGAGGAGGAACTCGAAGGTGCCCGCGTTGGTGTACTGGACCGCGCGGGCGGCGTCCACGACCGTGCTCCCGAGCTTGCGGCGCATTTTCTCCGTTACCGCAACCGACGGGCCTTCTTCGAGCAGCTTCTGGTGGCGCCGCTGAATCGAGCACTCGCGCTCGCCAAGATGGACCACGGCGCCGTGGTGATCCCCGAGCACCTGGAACTCGATGTGCCGGGGATGCTCGACGTACTTTTCGATGTAGACGTCACCCACGCCGAAGGCGGCCTCGGCCTCGCGCTGCGCTGTTTTGAGCGCCTTTGAAAGCTCTCCCTGGCTGCGGATGACCCGCATCCCGCGGCCGCCGCCACCGGCCACGGCCTTGATGATTACGGGATACCCCAGCTCGCGCGCGACCCTCTGGGCCTTGTCCTCGCTGTCCACCGGGCCGTCGCTCCCGGGAAGGATCGGCACGCCGGCCTTCTTCATCGCACGCCGGGCCCGGGCCTTGTCGCCGAGCAGCCGGATCACGTTCGGCGTGGGACCAATGAACTTGATGTGGCAGGCCTCGCAGACCTCGGCGAGATACGCGCTCTCGGACAGGAACCCGTAGCCGGGATGGATGGCGTCGGCGCCGGTGATCTCCGCGGCGCTCAGGACCGCCGGCACGCTCAGATAACTGTCGGCGCTGCGCGGGGGCCCGATGCAGACGTCCTCGTCGGCAAACCGGACGTGCAGCGAGTTTTCATCCGCCTCGGAGTAGACCGCGACGGTCTTGATTCCGAGCTCACGGCACGCGCAGATGACGCGCAGCGCGATTTCCCCACGGTTCGCGATCAGGATTTTCTTGAACATGGCCGGTTACGCAGTCTTGATGGCGAACAGACGCTCGCCGTACTGCACCGGCTTGCCGTTCTCGACGTAGACGCTCACGATTTCTCCTTCGTACTCCGAAGTGATCTCGTTCATGAGCTTCATCGCCTCGATGATGCAGAGGACTTGATCCTTCTTCACCTGATCGCCGATATCCACAAACGCCTCGGCGCCGGGCTCCGACGAGCGGTAGAAGGTGCCGACGATCGGTGACTTCACCACCGCCAGTTCCACCGTATCGTCTGCTTCGATCGGTGCCGGCGCCGATGGCCCGGCGGCGGCAACGGCGGGCGGCTGATACAGGACCGGCGACGGCGCCAGCGGCAACGGTGCGGCCGGAGCCGACGCCGGCACCAGGTGCGCTGTCCCGGTGGCGCTCTTCCGCACCCGGAGTTTCAATCCTTCACGTTCAAGCTCGAACTCGGCGAGGTCGTGCGCACGGACCAGTTCGAGGATCCGCTCGATATCTTCGAATTCCATCACTCTCCAGCCGGGCCACGCCGGCCGGCGGCTCCGCCCGGGTTCCCTGACGCCCGCCCGTCGACTTCGCTCAGGGGCGCCCGGGGCATCGTCGAGGGGTGGACCCTGATCGGGTCTATCGGCACGCTGGTCAGCACTTCACAGCCCCCCGCGGTTACCACCACGTCGTCTTCAATCCTGACGCCGTGCATGCCCGGCAGATACGCACCAGGCTCGACCGTGAAGACCATCCCCGGCTGCAGCACCTCGTCCAAAATCGGCGAGCCTGGCTTCGTTACTCGTGGCTCCTCATGGACTTCCAGGCCGAGGCCATGCCCGGTGCCGTGCACGAACGCCTCCCCCAGTCCCCGGGCCACAAGCACGTCGCGGGCCGCCGAATCGACCAGGCTCGCCCTCACACCCGGCCGAATCGCCGCAATCGCCGCGTCGTGCGCGGCACGGACCGCGCCGAACGTCCTCGCGAACGCGTCACTCGCGGGCGGCAGCTGAACTGTGCGCGTCAAATCCACGCAGTATCCGTCGTAGACACCTCCGAAGTCCAGCACCACGCTGTCTCCCGGGCCGAGCCGCCGTGCCCCGGGCCGGGCGTGCGGAAGGGCGCTGTTCGGGCCGGATGCGACGATCGTGTCGAATGCCGGCTTCGAAAACCCCGCCTGGCGCAGAAAGCTGTCCACATCAGCGGCAATCTCGAGCTCCGCCCGGCCGGGGGTGACGACCTCGAGCGCACGCGCGGCCACTTCGGAGAGGAGGCCCGCCGCCTTCCGGAGGGTGCCGACCTCGAAGGCATCCTTTATCAGTCGGGCGCGCTCGACGATTCGCTCGATCGGAATCAGCCTGACCCCCTTCAGGTCTGTCCCCCGGCCAGCGGCAAGCAGGCCGCTCAGCCGCTCGAATCGACTGAGTGTCATCGCCGCGGCTTCAACGCCTACCGCCCCGGCTTGAAATTCCAGGACGGCGTCGATCAGCCGCTCTTCCAGGCTTCGCGATGCCAGCTCGACCTCTATCCACTGTAACTCTTTGGAGGACCCGGCTCGTTCGCGGGTCGTCGTGATGTACCGTCCGTCCACAATCAGCGCCGCCCTGGTCGGAGCAAGCAGGAGGATCCCCAGACTGCCGTCGAAACCTGAGAGATATCGCAGGTTCGGCGGATGCGTGACGATCAGGGCATCAAGACCGGTCTCGGCAAGCGTGCGGCGAACCGTTTCCGCCCGCTGCGAGTACAAGGGGCCCGGACTGAGGGGGGCGTGTATCAACGCGCGACGCGGTTCGCCGAGGCCCGGACCGCGACGATCGCCGACAGGAAAGCCTCGAGCGCTGGAAGCGCGACCTCGTCGGGATGCGACGCCCGCGGCACGGGAGCCGGCGAGAGAGCAACCACCGCCGCACTCGTTGCTGTCCGAAATGTGGACTCCTGGCGTGATAGCGGAGCCGCGATCATCGGTGCTGCCGGAATTGCCGGTGAAGGCGCTGACGACGTGAGTGGCGCCGCGGCTACTGGCGTTGCGGGCGAGGGGGCCAGAGGAACTGCAGCCTGCTGGTGTATCGGGGGTGCCGTCGCGGTCACGATCGGCGTAGCCAAATCGGCCACGGAAGGCGGCGTTGCCGGTGCGGCCGGGACAACACTCAACGGGATGCCGCTGGCGGTCGGGACCGGAGGCGCCTGCGGCGCGGCCACGGGCTCATCGGCAGCGGGTTGCGCGTCGGATTCCTGGAAGTGGTGTTCGGACTCGGGCAGCTCTCCGGCCCGATGGTGAATTTCCGCGAGCGCCCTGATCGCCGCCAGATTCTCTGGAGCCGAGCGGAGCACCTGTTCGAGCTCCTGGCGCGCTTCGTCGTAGCGGCCGATCTCCAGGAGGGATCGGCCCAGGGTGACGCGAGCCGAGAGGTACGCCGGATGGCGTTGCAGGCCCGTCCTGCACGTGGCAATCGCGTCGTCGAAGTGACCCGCGCGGCGGTATTCCTCGGCCAGCGCCGCGAACGCGATCGACGCCGGATCCGTCTGGACCCGGCGTCTCAATTCTTCAATGCGAGCGGTGTCGGCCATGTTGGCTGAGCTGGCCGCAGTTTATCACCGCGATTAGCGCAGAGCCGTCGGCTTGGTGACGGATATCGTCTTGGTCGTCGAGTCGGTCCGGCCGCGATCGTCCGTCACCGTGAGCGTCACCGTATAGCTCCGCAGCTCGGGGAACACCGTGCTCGGGGCCAGGCCGGTGCCGGTCTGACCATTCCCGAAGTCCCACGTGTAACCGACGATGGTCCGGCCTGGCGTTGGCGTCGAGGTCGACGCGTTGAAGCGCACGACGTCACCCGGCGCCGGGTTGCTCGGCGAGAACACGAAGTCCGCTTCCGGCAGCGGCGGTCCTGCGACCGTGATGTTGCTCGAGGCGCGACCGGTCCGGCCGATAGTGTCCTCAGCGACCGCCATCACCACGAAGGAGCCGGGCGACCGGAACACGTGGGTCGCGCTCGGCAACCCGGTTGTCGTGCTGCTGCCGTCGCCGAAGTTCCAGGTGTAACGAACGATGGTGACGCCGGGCGGCGGGATCACGGTAAAGATCGCGGAGTCATCCACGGTGGTGGTCGTGGTGGTGCCCGCATCGGCAAACGACAGAACGAGATCGCTCGGCGCCTGGATTTTTCCGGGAGGCAGCAGCCGCAACGAGACGAAGCGGGTCGACGAATTCGCGAAGTCGGATTCACTCGGTGTGACGCCGATCTGCACGACGGTCTGCGCGTCGGTGGCGAGACCAGAAGGTGTCGGGGGCGACGTATACACGAACGTCGCCTTTCCGGCGCCGTTCGTGACGACGTTGCGGGCCGACAGCGTGCCGAAGTCAACCAGGATCCCGTTGACGCGAATCTCCGCGCGGAGCGAGAGGTTCGGAAGCGGCTCGCCATTCAGGCCTGTCGCGGTGGCGGTGACGATGCTCTGCGACGCACCGTCCTGCTGGATCGAATCGGGCGTCACGGAAACGCTGAGCGACTTGGCGAACTCGGAAGGCCCGGTCAGTGACGGGGCTTCCTGCTTCTTCATCGTGCAGGCGGCCACGACCGCCGCGAACGCGAGCACCACTCCGCTCCGGAAAATGAACTGCTTCATGTCGGCATTCCCGATGTGTCGGGCCCTCTCGAGATCAGGACGGGTCGGCAAAGTTTCCAAAGGCCACCGTGAGATGACCGACGACGCTCACCTCGTGCCCGGTCAGGTCGCGGCCGAAGAACGTGATCTCGGCCACCGTCGAAATGACGGTGAAGTTGTTGGCCAGCGCGCCAAGCGGGGCCTCTGCCTTGGCGACGTGACGCACGAGCTCGAACGTGGCCTGCGATTCGCCGGTGACCGTCAACGTGAAGGCGCCGTCAAACCCGTAAGGCACGTCGACGCCCGGGGTGTTGCGACCGTCAGAACGGATGAACCGCACCCGGTACCGGTTGACCGTAATCGCCTGGTTCTGCGTCGGCTCGAGCGGAGATCCGGCGGGTCCCGGATCCTTGAGCGCGAGCCGGAACGTGACCCGGCCGTTGTCGCTGAACACGGTCGGGTGGTTGTCCACTACCGTGATCACGTCGGACTGCAGCAGTCCGCCGAACTCGTCCGGCTCGGCGCCCGATGCCCCTTCCAGGTTTCCGATGACGAGGAACGACGTGCCGGTGCCTTCGCGCACGGCGCTTCCGCACGAGGCCGACGCCGCAGCGAGCGTCAGGATTGCGATTCGAACGATCTGCGTTGCCTTCATTCTGCTCAACCCTTTTGAATGCGCGGCGTGATGAAGATCAGCAGTTCCCGGCTGCTGTCGGTCTGGTCGTCACGCTTGAACAACCAACTGAGGAAGGGAATGCGGTGCAGCACCGGGGTGCGATCCTGGGTGAACTGCTCGCGGCTGACGAAGATGCCGCCCATCACGGTGGTCATGCCGTCGTTCACCTGGACCCGGGTGATGGCGCGCTGGGTGTCGATCGATGGAATCAGGTTGGGACCGACGGGCGTGCCGGGCGAGGCATTTTCCAGCGTGATCTGCATGATCACGGTGTTGGCCGCCGTGATCTGCGGCGTCACTTTGAGCGTGAGGGCCGCGTCCTTGAACGTGACCGTCACGGTGTTGTTGGCTTCGGTCTGCACCGGAATCTGGACGCCCTGCGTGATCTCGGCCTCGACGTTGTTCTGCGTCGTGATTCGCGGCGTGGACAGGATCCGGCCCTTGCCGGAGCGTTCGAGCGCCGACAGCGCGACGTCGAGGTTGAACGCGCCGTTGATCGCCCCGAGCGCCAGACCCACCGCGCTCGGTGCGCCAGGCACCCCCAGGCCGACGCCTGTCCCGACATCGTTGAGGCCGGAGTCCCTGACGTCGGATCCCTGAGTGCCGGAGCCGCTGAGGCCGCCGACGCGGCCGCCGAGCGACCCGTTGTTCGGGAACGCCAGGCCGGTGGTGTTACCGATGGTGGAGTTGACCCGGCCGTTGAAGCCCCACTGCACCCCGAGCGCCCTCGCATAGTCGCGGGTCGTGGTGATGATCCGTGCCTCGATCTCGACCTGCGGCTCCGCGCGATCGATCGTGCTGAGCAACTGCTGCACCGTGTCGAGACGTGCGGGAAGGTCGGTGATGATCAGCGTGTTCGTGCGCGGATCGATCTGAACGTTTCCGCGCGGTGACAGCACCGACGTCTTGACCAGCGGCGCCGCCTGGTCGGCCTTGGCGTAGCTCAGCGCGTAGGTGCGGACCGCGAGCGTGCCCGCATTGGCGGCAGACTGCGCCAGCTGGGTCCGGGCATCCTGTTCCTTCCGCAGCGTGTCGATCTTCGCGATCCGCACGATCGTGCCGTCGACGGTGTAGTCGAGGGAATTACCGCGCAGGATGACTTCGAGGGCCTGGTCCCACGGCACGTCGGTGAGCACGATGTCGACCGTGCCCTGGACGTCAGGATCGATGACCATGTTCAGGCCGCTGATCTCGGCAAAGGTCCGAAGAACCGACCGCAGATCGACACCCTGAAAGTCCATGCTGACCGGATGACCGACGTACTTCTTTTCCTGGCCGCTGACGATCTGCTGGCTCTGTGGTCCGGTCAGCACCGGCGCCGGAGCTGACGGCGGAGCCGCGGGTGGCTTGTGCGGCGCCGGCGGAGCCGGCGCAGCCGGCTTCGGTGCCGACGGTTTCGCGGTCGAGGGTGCCTGCCTGGTCGGCGGCGGAGCCTGGACGGGCGCCGCGACAGCCGGCGACGCGTTTGGCGTGGCGGGGGTGCCGCCGGTGGTCTTCAGCGCCGACATCGCATCGGTGCCGCTGGTGTCGGTCGGCGCGAGTGGTGCGCCATTCGCAATCGCCTCAGCGAGCGTGATCGTCTCGGCGCCCAGCACGGCCAACGCCTCGTCTTCCTTTGCCGGCGTGGTCCTGGCCGCGGTGGCCGTGACCGGCGCTTTTGCACTTCGACTATCGCTCGGGGCGCCCCGACCGTCGTCAGTCGGCGGCGCATTGAACACGAGCGTCACGTCGCGCTCGGTCGGCGAGTTGCGCTGCACGGTATACGTGGCGCCCTCGGCGATCTCCATCACGACGCGTGTCACGAGCGGTGTGTTGTTGTTCAGTCCCACGCGCACCCGGCGCACGAGCGTGCCGTCGCCCTGCGGCTGCGGCGCGACGTTCGACGCCACGTTGGGAAAGTCGAGGATGACGCGGCGCGGGAGGTCCCGGGATTCGCTGACGCCGGTCGGCGTCAGGCGGCCATTGCCGCTGATGGTGACGAGCGTCGAGCCGCTCTTCCGTGAGGTCCGGACGCGCTCGATCGTGGTGGCCGCGACAGGCGGCGTTGCCGGATCGGCCGCGGTGTCGGGGGCACTCACCGACGGCCGTGCGACCTCGCGCTTCGGAGCCGGACGCACAGCACTGACCGGAGTCAACGATGCCGTCGCGACCTCGGCCGCCACTGGCGGCGCAATCGCCGGTGCGGGCGCCGTTCCCTTTGCTGCTGCCGCGCCATCCAACTCCACGCGGATGGTGTTCCGGGTGCTCCGGACCCTGTATTCGGTCGCGCGTGCAAGCGAAATGCGAACGCGGGCCACGCCGAGACCGTCGGCGGCAGTGGCCTGCTCCAGACGAACACCCGTCACCACGCCCCTGGGCTCTACACGTGCGACCGCGTCGGCCACGGCGGCGTTGCGGAGATCGACGACCAGCGTCAGCGGATCGGGACGGTTGACGGTGTAGGCCACCGGTTCGGTCGCTTCGATGACGACTGCGGGTCCCTGAGTGGTGACACTCAGCAGCCGGACAGAAGCGGACGCCGCGCTCAGGATGATGCTGCCGGCCACGGCGGCCGACACGACCGTCGCGGCGGCGAGGGTCGAGGCCGCACGCCTGAGGGCGGCGGACGCATGTGATGTCTTCTGCGCCATCATCGGTTGGGCTCTTTCGACTTGAAACACTCGCACCGCGCGCCGCCTACTCCCGCCCGTCGGCCGGGCGAACCGTCTTCCGCACTTCTTTCTGCTTCACCATCGAGAGGGGATCGTTGACATCCTGCGAGAACACGACGCTGTCGTTCGTGATCGCCTTGACCGAGCCGTCCATCAGCTTCTCCCCCGGGCGCACAATGAACGTCTTCGTGCCGGTCCCCTGCACCATCGCGATCAAGCCGCTGCGATCACGCACGATGCCCTTGACCGCCACTTCCGAAATCAGCAGTCCTGGAAGCCCGGGCGGCCTGGAGTTCGCCGATCCGGGATCGCTGCCGCGCGCGACCAGGCTGACGAACGGATCGCGGCGGCCCTGAGGGTCGTAGCTATAGGGCGCTGCCACCGCCGCCGCCGGCGCCGCAGGCGCGGGCGTTCCGCTCGTCGCCTTCCCTTTCTCGATCGGCTGGGACGCCCCAGGCGCCGCGCCGGGCGGCTGCCCGGCCACGAGCGATGCGGGCACGGACAGCAGGCACACGACAGCGATTGCGGGAACGATGCAGGTCATGATTCGCAGAGCTCTCTGAAGGCGCGCCGCCGGAATCACTGGCTGAGCGACGGTTGCTTGGGCACCGCCCCTCCCCCTCTGCCGGCCATCGCGCCTTCCTGAAGGACGAACGTCGTCGCCGTGCACTCGGCCACGATCGTGCGGTTCTGCTCGGGCGGCGCCTTGGACTTGATCGATATCTCGCCGACGTTGATGATGCGGGGGAACTTGCTGATCTGATCGAAGAACGCGCCGAGGTTGTGGTACGTGCCTTCCGCTTCCAGCCGGTACGGGATCTCCGCGTAGAGCTTCTGCTGCACGACCTTGGTCGGCTGGAACCGCTGGATCCTCAGGTTCGACTTCACCGCGAGGCCCTCGATGCGCCGCAGGATGTCGGCCACGTCCTTCTCGTCGGGCAGCACCTGACGGAGGTTCTCGAGCCGGCTCTGGAGCTCGGCCACCTGCTGCTGGAATTGCGGCAGCTGGCGGGCCGTCGTGTTCCCCTTGGCGATGTCGGTGCGCATCGCGGTCAGGCGCGACTGCCGCAACTCGATGTCGGCGTTGAGCTCGGAGACGTAGAAGTTCCAGAAGCCGAACACGGCGCCCGCCGACACGAGCACGAATGCGCCAATCTGCGCGTACCAGGGAAGCTTGCTGAGCGACAGTTCCATTTGCTGCGTCCTCGCCTGCGATCGCTTACTTGGCCGGCGCGGCGCCGCGGCCCGGACCGGCCTTGGCCGGGGCCTCCGCCGCCGCCGTCGGATCGACGAACTGCGCCTTGATCTGAAACTTGATCAGGTCGCCGGCCTTCGCGTCCGTCTGCACCTGGCTGTCGAGGATCTCGACCGGCTTCTTGAACCACCGGGTCCCTTCGAGGTTCGCGACGAAGTCGGACACGGCGGTCAACGAGTCGGTCATGCCGCCGATCGTGAAGTCGGCGCCGGTTTGTGTCAGGTCGCTGAGCCAGAGCCGATCCGGCAGGCTCTTGCTGACTTCGTCGAGCAGATGCACCGGAGCGTACTGCCCCTTCCGCAGCTGCTCGATCAGGGTGACGCGCTGCTGCAGCATCGCCTTCTGCGACTCGAACTTCCGTACCTGTTCGAGCACCGATCGAACCTGGCGGGTCTCGGTTTCCGCCTGCGCGAGATCGATGTCGAGCTGCGCCGACTGCTGCCGGAGCGTCAGGAACCACCAGCCGATCAGCGCCGCCGTCCCGACCAGAATCACGGTGGCACCGATGGTGACGCGGTGTGCGGCGGGAATGAGCACGACGCGCTTGCGCACGCGCTCCCGCTCGACCGCGAGAAGGTTGATGCGAATCATCGGTCCGCCCCCCTTCGCAGCGCGAGCCCCACGGCCACCGCGGCGGTTGGCGCAATCGCGTCCACCGCGTCCACCTGGAAACGCTTGGCGTCGAATGCCACGTTCTTGAACGGGTCGAAGAGCTCGACCGGGGCCTCGAACCGCTCCGTCAGCATTTCGAGAAAGCCCTCGGCCCGCGACGCACCGCCGCTCACGACGATTCGATCGATCCGATCGGAGGCGGCAGTCGCCTTGAAGAAGTCGAACGTCTTCTGGATTTCCAGCATGACGTTCTCGGTGACCGCGCGGAGCACGGGCCGGGCATCCTCGAAGGTCACGCCATCGACCGGCTCACCGCGTTTCAGCTGATCGGCCAGCTCGAACGGCAGGTTCAGTTCCTTCTGCAGCGCCTCGGTGTAGGCATTCCCCCCGATCGAGATGTCGCGGGTGAACACCGACTGATCGCCCTGCAGGATGTTGATGTTGGTGGCGCTCGCCCCGGCATTGAGCAGGACCACCACCTTCCCTGCCTCGATGCCGTAGTTCACCTCGAAGGCGTTCTGCAGCGCGAAGACATCGACGTCGACGACCACCGCGGTACGGCCGGCCTGAGCGATCACGCCGGTGTAATCGGCGATCTTTTCCTTCTTCGCCGCCACGAGCAGCACATCCATCGTCGCCTTGCCGTTGGCGGCGTCGCCGGGATCGAGAATCTGATAGTCCAGGTTGACGTCCTGGATATCGAACGGGATGTACTGCTCGGCCTCCCAGTAGATCGACTCGGCGAGCTCCGCGTCGGTCATTACCGGCAGGGTGATCTTCTTGACGATCACCGCGTTGCCCGAAAGCGAGGCGGCGACGTCCTTGGTTTGAATCTTGTTGCTGTCGAAGAGACGGCGGATCGCATCCGCGACCGCCGCACCATCGATGATGGCGCCCTCGACGATGCTGTCGGGTGGTACGGACTCGGCGCCGAAGGCCGTCACTTTGTAACCCTTGCCTGCCTGCTTCAGCTCGACCGCCTTGACGGCGCTCGAGCCGATGTCCAGACCGACGAGAGACTTGGCTCTACCAAACACCGGCGTTCCTATCCTGCGAGTTGTCGCAATTGGTTGATCGGGCCGGACGCGCGAGCGCCTCCCGACGGGCAGCCGAGGGGCAAGGCGAATGCCACAGGACGCGCGATCCCAGTTTTCGCGGCTTTCCGGCGCTTTCGGTAATGGCCAGGTGGCGGGGACCTCGGGGGGCGTTGAACAGATTCGTGCGTCGCACACGATTCTGTAAGGCAGAATCTGCGACGTGCGCGATCGGGCGAGTCCGACCGCCTCCGCGGCCAGCTTGACAGGATGGGTGATCGCCGGTATCCTCTTGGTTTGCCGTCCTTTGAAAAGACGCTGACTGTCGCGGGGTACGCCGGCAGCAGCATCCCGAGGTTCACCGTCCCGCGATAGCCAGGTCTCGAGACCGGGCACCCATCAACGACCGGGAAGCGGCTTCCGAAACTTGGGACGAGACGTGAGAGAGGTCGAAAGGATCACATGGGTTCGTTTGTTCCCACTGCCGGAACTGTGGAGCGGCAGTGGCATGTCATCGACGCCGAGGGCCAGGTGCTCGGGCGCATCGCCAGCGATGCCGCGCGGCTGCTGCAGGGCAAGCACAAGGCGGTCTACACCCCCCATATTGATACCGGCGACCACGTGGTGATCGTCAACGCCGCGAAGGTCCGGCTGACCGGCCGCAAGGAAGAGCAGAAGCTGTACCGGTATCACAGCGGCTACGAGGGCGGGCTGCGCGAGGAGCGCGCCAAGGACGTCCGTCAGAAGAACCCGATCCGCATGGTTGAGGAAGCGGTGCGCGGCATGCTGCCGAAGACGAAGCTCGGTGAGGCGATGTGGCGCAAGTTGAAGGTGTACGTGGACGCGGAACATCCGCACAAGGCGCAGAAGCCCCGTCCCGTCGCCAACGTCACCAAGTCGAGCAAGCGCGAGGTCGCATAAACGTGGCAGCAGCAGGAACTCAGTATTACGGAACCGGTCGCCGCAAGACGTCCACCGCCCGCGTTTTCCTTCGCCCCGGAACCGGGGGCATCACCATCAACCGCAAGCCCATCGAGCAGGCGTTCCCCACCGAGGCCTTGCGGACCCAGATCAAGCAGCCGCTGGCGGTCACCGAGACCGCGGACAAGTTCGACGTGCTGGCAACGATTGCCGGCGGCGGCATTGCCGGGCAGGCCGGCGCACTGCGGCTCGGCATCGCCCGCGCGCTGGTCGAGTTCAACCTCGAGCTGCGCCAGCGCCTGAAGAAGGCCGGCTTCCTGACGCGCGACGCGCGCATCAAGGAGCGCAAGAAGTACGGACAGAAGGGGGCGCGCAAGCGCTTCCAGTTCAGCAAGCGGTAAGAAAAGCGTCCCGCTTCCGGCTTCCAGTGTCCAGCTGGGAGCTGGCGGCTGGCAGCTGGGAGCGTTTTATGGAGGTAGCTTGAGCGGCATCGCGTTGAAGGATTTGCTCGAGGCGGGCGTCCACTTCGGACACCAGACCAAGCGCTGGAACCCGAAGATGAAGGCCTACATCTTCGGCGAGCGGAACGGGATCTACATCATCGACCTGGCGAAGACGGCGAAGCTGTTCCGCGAGGCGGAGCAGTTTGCGACCAACCTCGCCGCCGAGGGCAAGACCGTGCTGTTCGTCGGCACCAAGCGGCAGGCCCAGGACGCGATCGCCGAAGAGGCTCAGCGCAGCGGGATGTTCTTCGTGAACCAGCGGTGGCTCGGCGGCCTGCTGACCAACTTCACGACCATTCAGCGCAGCCTTGCTCGGCTGCGCGACCTCGAGGCGATGGAGACCGACGGCCGCTACGAGACACTCTCGAAGAAGGAAATCGCCCAGCTCGAGAAAGAGAAGCGCAAGCTCCAGAAGAACCTCGAAGGCATCCGCAACATGTCGCGTCTGCCCGATGCGCTGTTCGTGGTCGATACCCGCAAGGAGAAGATCGCGGTCGACGAGGCTCGCAAGCTGAAGATTCCGGTCATCGGCGTGGTCGACACCAATTGCGATCCGGACGAGGTCGATTTCGTCATTCCCGGCAACGACGACGCGCTGCGGGCGATTCGGCTCTTCGCCTCGCGCATCGCCGATGCGGTGGTCTCGGGCCGTGGCGTCCGCGAGTCGGCGCACGCCGACGAGGGCGGCGAGGGCGATGCCGACGAGCGCGCCCGCCGCGGCCGTCCGTCGCGTCAGCCGCGTTCCGAGCAGGCCTCCCCCGCGTCGGTCTGATCGGCGCGATCCCAGACTCACCGACGCCGGCCTGATTCCCTGGCCGGCGTTGTTACGTACACCAGCTTTTGATACCGAACGGGCCGCGCCGACGGCGCGCCCACTCGTGAAAACAGCAGCAGGAGCAAACAGCGAAATGGCAGAGATCACCGCAGCAACAGTCAAGAAACTGCGCGACCTTACCGGTGCCGGGATGATGGAGTGCAAAGCCGCACTGACCGAGGCCAACGGCAACATCGACGAAGCCACGACCCTCCTCCGCAAGCGCGGTCTCGCCCAGGCCACCAAGAAGGCCGGCCGTTCGACCAACGAAGGCCTGATCGGCAGCTACATCCACATGGGCGGCAAGATCGGCGTGCTCGTGGAAGTGAACTGTGAGTCGGACTTCGTCGCGCGCACCGAGGACTTCCAGAACCTGGCCCGCGAGATCGCCATGCACATCGCCGCGGCGAGCCCGCAATACGTGAAGCGCGAAGACGTGCCCGCCGACATCCTCGAGCGCGAGAAGGACATCTATCGCAGCCAGATGGCCGGTCAGAACAAGCCGGCCGCCGTGATCGACAAGATCGTCGAAGGCAAGCTCGGAAGCTTCTTCGAACAGGTCTGCCTGATCGATCAGCCCTCGATCCGCGATCCGAAAGTGACCATCGGCCAGACCGTGCAGGCGGCGATCGCCAAGCTGGGCGAGAACATCTCGGTGGCGCGGTTCATTCGCTTCAAGCTGGGCGAGGCGGCGTAGTCCGGCCTACCGGAAAGATATAATCGTCCGGATATGCCCGAGCCCGCCTACCGACGTGTACTCCTCAAGCTTTCCGGTGAAGCATTGATGGGGGAACAGCCGTTCGGCATCGACCCTGCCGTCACCACACAGATTGCAAAGGAAGTCGCAGAAATCCAGCAGCTTGGCGTCGAGACTGCCGTCGTGATCGGCGGCGGCAACCTGTTCCGCGGCCTGGCGGCCAGCGCCAAGGGCATGGATCGCGCGACCGCCGACTACATGGGCATGCTGGCCACCGTCATCAACGCCCTTGCGCTGCAGGACGCGCTCGAGCACCAGGGCGTCTTGACCCGCGTGGCGAGCGCGATCGAAATGCGGGCCGTTGCCGAGCCGTTCATCCGCCGCCGCGCCGTCCGCCATCTCGAAAAGGGCCGGGTGGTCGTGTTCGCCGCCGGGACCGGTAATCCCTACTTCACGACCGACACGGCCGCCGCCCTGCGGGCGATGGAGATCAAGGCCGACGTGATCCTCAAGGGCACCAAGGTGGACGGCATCTACACGGCCGACCCGATGCTCGACAAGAGTGCGACGAAGTACGACGACATTTCGTACCTGACCGTGATCGAACGCCAGCTCAAAGTCATGGACACCACGGCGATCTCGCTCTGCATGGACAACAAGCTCCCCATCGTCGTGTTCAATCTGCGGACGGCGGGGAACGTCCGGCGAGTGATTATGGGCGAACCGGTTGGCACCACCGTTCGGGCGTAACCTTTCTCCTTGCCAACATTGCCAACCTTGCCAACATTGACTGGTTCGGGGCGACTTGATCGTTCGCGTATTCCATCAAATCAGCACTGTCCCTGGTGTGAATGTTGGCAATCTTGGCAATGTTGGCACTGCCAGTGAGGACCTATGGACGTAAGTGATTTGAAAACCCTGGCCGCCGAAGTCAAGAAGCGTATGGACTCGCAGCTCGATCACGTCAGGCGGGAGTTTTCCGGCGTGCGCACGGGGCGGGCGTCGGTCACGATTCTCGACTCGGTTCACGTCGAGGCGTACGGCTCGCACATGCCGGTGAACCAGGTCGCCTCCCTGTCGATCCCCGAGCCAACCCTGATCGTGGCCCAGCCGTTCGATCCATCACTGATGGGAGCCATCGAGAAGGCGATCCGCAGCTCGAATCTCGGGCTCAATCCGACCAATGATGGCAAGGTCGTACGGATCCCGATCCCGGCGCTGACCGACGAGCGGCGCAAGGAGCTGTCCAAGCTCGTTCACAAGTACGCGGAAGAGGGGCGGAATGGCGTCCGCCAGGTGCGCCGGGACGCCAACGATCGGCTGAAGAAGCTGCTCAAAGACCACAAGATCTCCGAAGACGACGAGCGGCGGGGGCTGGAGGACGTTCAGAAGATCACCGACCAGCACGTGGCGCTGATCGACGACCTGCAGAAGAAGAAGGATAGCGAGCTGCTCAGTAAGTAGATCCCAGTTTCCAGTTGCCACTCTCCAGTTGCCAGGCACCGGTCGTCGAAGAACTGGGCTCGCCTGGTAACTGGAAGCTGGAACCTGCCGACACCCACCGAGCCCCCGCCATGTCGTATTTCACCCACCTCGAATGCAGCGCCCCGTGCGGCGCGCCGGCTTACGATCCACGCACCGAGCAGCACCTGTGCGTCTGTGGCGCTCCCCTGCTCGCCCGCTACGATCTCGAGAGGGCGCGGGCCTGGCAGAAGAACACGCTCGTCGGACGCGACCCGAACATGTGGCGGTATCGCGAGCTCATGCCCCTGTTCGACGGCGAGGCTCCGGTCACGCTTGGCGAAGGCTGGACGCCCTTGATCCACGCCACCCGCATCGGCGCCGATCTGGGACTGTCGCGGGTGTTCGTCAAGGACGAATCGCTGAATCCGACCAATTCGTTCAAGGCGCGCGGATTGTCCGCCGCTGTGACCCGCGCGGCGCGCCTCGGGGCCCGGGTCCTCTCAGTGCCCTCCGCCGGCAACGCCGCCAATGCGATGGCCGCGTACGCCGCTGCGGCGGGACTGTCGGCGAAAGTCTTCATGCCTCGTGATGTCAAAGTGCCCTTCATTCGCGAGTGCGAACTGTATGGCGCCGACGTCACGCTGGTCGACGGTCTGATCACCGATGCCGGCCGCATCGCCGCCGAAACGGGCAAGCCGCTCGGCTGGTACGACATGTCCACGCTCAAGGAGCCGTACCGGATCGAGGGCAAAAAGACGATGGCCTACGAGCTTGGAGAACAGCTCGACTGGCAGATGCCCGACTGGATCATCTATCCAACCGGCGGGGGCACCGGCATGGTCGGCATGTGGAAGGCATTCGACGAGCTCGAGCGAATTGGCTGGATGGGAGGCGGGACACGGCCCCGGATGGTTTCCGTTCAGGCCGAGCACTGCGCCCCCATTGTGAAGGCCTTCGAGCAGGGGGCCGAGCGATCGGAGCTTTGGGTGAACGCGCGCACGATTGCCGACGGGCTGCGCGTGCCCAAGGCCGTCGGCGATTTCCTGGTCCTGCGGGCGGTGCGCGAGAGCGGCGGCACTGCGCTCGCGGTCACCGATGCCGAGATGGTTTCTGCGATGCGCGAGCTCGGCAACCGCGAGGGCATCTCGGCCGCGCCCGAAGGCGGCGCATCACTCCAGGCGTTGAAACAGCTGGTGGCCGAGGGGCGGGTCGGGGCCGCCGAGACCGTGGTGCTCTTCAACACTGGCGGCGCGCTCAAGTATCTCGACGTCCTCATTTAGCAAATAGCCATGGAAGCACTGATCGATTTCGTCGTCCACTTCGACCGGCACCTCAAGGAATTCGTCGACCTGTATGGCGTCTGGGTCTACGCATTCCTCTTTCTGATCATCTTTGCGGAGACCGGCCTCGTGGTCACGCCGTTCCTGCCGGGAGACTCGCTGCTGTTCGCGGCGGGGGCGATGGCGGCGACTGGTGCGTTCAACATCTGGATTCTGGTCCCGTTGCTGATGGTGGCGGCGATCCTCGGCGATGCCGTGAACTACGCTGTCGGAGACGCCGTCGGTCCCAGAGTCTTCACCTCGGTCGATCGCACCAGCTTCTGGCAGCGCGCGCTCAACCGTGATCACCTCGCCAAGGCCCACGCCTTCTTCGAGAGATACGGCGGGAAGGCGATCATTCTCGGCCGGTTCGTGCCAATCGTCCGTACCTTCGTCCCGTTCGTTGCCGGCGCCGGAACCATGACCTATGCGACATTCGCGCTTTACAACGTCACAGGTGGCGTGATCTGGGTAGGTATCTGCACGCTGGCCGGCTATGCCTTCGGCAACGTGCCGATCGTGCGCGACAACTTCACCCTGGTCGCGCTCGGCATCGTGTTGGTATCGGTGCTGCCGATTCTCGTGGAGTTTCTGCGGCACCGGGGTCAGCCGGCCGCGTAGAAGACTGCGTCCCTGCGCTCGCGCGCATTGCCGGGTCGGAAGTCGCGTGTTAGAATTGGGAGTTTCCTGACAGGCCACGATTGCGTTCCGGGCGATCGATCGCAGGGAAACACATCCAAGCCGTGGGCGGCTAGCTCAGCTGGGAGAGCGCCGCGTTCGCAACGCGGAGGTCGGGAGTTCGAGCCTCCTGCCGTCCACCAACACTTTTTTCATCCCGTTCCCGCTGTTCTGCCCCGTTTCTGCCCATCGGGCTGAACGTCTCCAAGGCATCCACCTTCCGGGCGATCGTCGGGTGCGTGTACCGCTCTAGCATCCGAGTCGAGCTGTGGCCGCTGATAGCCATCACGGTGTGATCATCGATACCGGCGGCAATCATCCGGCTCAGAGCCGTATGCCGCAGGGTGTGCAGGCTCACGTCCCCCGTGGTGATGTCGGCCCGCAGCACGGCCCGCTTGAAAACGTGGGCCGCCATTGACCGTGTACGCGGCGTGCGTCCTGGGGTTCGTAAAGACCCACGGTGAGCGGCCCCGGACGCAGGACTTGAGCACCGCATCGATCGCCGGGCTCGCGGTAGGCGCCGCGAGCGCCCGTTCTTCGTCTCCAGCAACAGCAGCTCCGTCGTCAGCACGTCGTCCCACGTCAGCGCCAGGATTTCCCCGATGCGCGCCCCGGTGATGAGCGCCAGCCGGACGATCTTCCCGAGCTTCTTGGGACAAGCGGCCAGCAGTGCGGTCTGCTCCGCTTCGCTAAGAATCCGCGTCCGGCGGTTGTCCAGCTTCAACCGCTTCACCTTCCGCATGGGGTCCTCGCGAATCTGCCCCCACTCGAGCGCCTGAGAGAACAGGCTGCGCAGGGTATCCATCTCGCGGTTGACGGTGCCCGGCTTGATGGACTTCGCGGCACTCTTGTAGCGGTGGCCGCGCCACTTCCCCGCCAGCCGATCGCGCTTGTACTGCTCGATGCGGTGGGCGGTGATCTCGTGGAGGATCAGCGATCCAAAAGCGTGATTGAGCACCTTCAGAATCTCCCGATCGCGCTCCACGCTTTTCTTGTGCAGCTCGGCATAGTCGCGGAGGTACGTGGTGCTGAATTGCGCAAAGGTGATGTCCGGCAGCAGACGAATCTGCTGCCGGCCTTCGAGCACCCGTGTCCGTTCCTTCGCCTCAAACTGCTTCGCCTGTTGCTTGTTCGCCGTTTCCGCGGTGTTCCGATATCGCCGCCGATTCACCCGGAAGTCATAGAACCAGTGGTGATCACACTGCGGGGAATCCGGGCAGTGCATCGGGTGGGCGTCGGGCAACGTCGGACTACAGAACTTTCGCAGACTCATCGCTACTGTCTCCCCCTCTACGAAAACGACGGCCGCTCGCCGTTCCACTTCGCGTCCATGTCTGCTTTGAAGGCCGGATCGGCCTGCTTGCGAAGGATGTCATCTACGAGGATCTCGACGCTCTCCACGTGGTCGGGGCTGAGCACCGCGAGCTGCTGCAACTTGGCAATCAGCGGATGCACTGGCGGTTGCGGCCGTGGCTGAAAGAGGAGCACCCTGAGTTTGGCCGCCATCACTGCACCGCCTTCGACGCCGGCGGAGTCGAGATCGGCTGCAACGACGCCACGCTGTCCGCGACCAACTGTTGGTTCTCGGGCTCGAGCCGCGCATAGGCTTTCGCCATCCATTGGCGCTCAGCGCGCGACAGGGGTGCCCTGGATGGACGCGGCCAGACGGTGGGGAGTTTGCGCTTTGCCATTTGCCTTCTCCTCGCGGGAAGGCCGAACGTAGGCTTGCTAAAATGCTTGGCCGTTCGGCTGTTCACGCAGCTGACGGTTTAGGGGCGCCGGCTCTCGCTTCCAACGCGGCCGACGCCCCGAGCTCTACCACAAATCCCCCCGTGGTCCTTGTCCCGCTGCACCCGACCGCTCGCCCTGTTCAAGACGGGACAGACCCGCCGCCGCCGAACGGTTACGCTCGCTGCGCTATGAAGAACTCCCAGCGGCGCGCGCTCCCACGGATCACCGCAGCCGGGAAGGGTGAAGAACGAGCCTTGCAGATTCAGCACATCCAAGAGCGCATGGCCCGGCTTCAGCGCGTGCATGAACAGATCGCCTCAGAAATCCGGCAGCTCACGGACGATGTGAAGACGCTCGCAGACGAACCCGCTCCGCCGGCGCCGCCGTCGAAAGAGCCCAACTGGCCAGCACCGTCGGCCCTCCGCTGACAAGCCCGCGCATGGCATCAGGGCGCAATCATCAGCGCGTTGAACGTGGGAGCGGCGCCACCCGTCGTCGTCTGCAACACTTCCACCCACATGTTGGTCAGACGGACGTCGGCGCCACTGGCCGACACCACCTTGAGTCCAAACTCGGCGTTGTCGACATCGCTTTTCGTCCACGTCGCCGAATCGCTTGGGCGCGTTTCCCAGATTTGCTGCAGCAGCTCGTAGCTGGTCGAGGGGACCGTTTGCGTGCCGCCGTCCTAGTCCGTTCCGCCGAGCCTCGCGACAATGGCCGCTGTCGCGGTGCCGGCCGTTTTCCGCACGCGCGCTGTGGCCTGCACGGCGAACACAGCCTTGTTGATGGACAGGTTCGTAAAGTTGTAGGTGTCCTTGAGGCCCGCTGACGATCCGACGTTGTAGGTCGTATCGGTATCGTGCGGGAAGTCTCCAACCAGCGCGCCGTGGTCGCTACCGGTCGACGTGGTGAGTCCGGTGTTCGCACCGTTGCCGGTCTGCGGCGTCAGGCAGGAAACGGTTGCATCCCCAATGAAGTCATTGAGCGGCGCGCTGCCGGATGAATCGAGCACGTAGTAATCGTCGATCGCGTTGCCGTCGCCGCCGAAGCTGGTGAGGGTGCCGATTCTGCCGAGCGCGGATGACGATGCCTCCTGCGTATCGGCGCCGCCGCTGAGGACAGACGTCCCGTTGCATTTGATGTCGGTGATACTTTCGGAGGAAACCGTTCAGCGCGAGCAGAGCGCGGACAACACGAACTGCCGGCGAACGCCGGGCTCCGTTCATCGCAGCTCCGACACTACCGTACTTGGTTCGCCTCACGTTGCGGCAGCCTTGGCTTACGTCCGATGCTAACGGGAATCGATGGCTAAAGCCCGCGGGCGAGCGGAGGAAGCCACCACACGTCCCCTCTCGCGGTGAGCGCGACATTCAGTGTGGCAGCAGCTTTGTCCAGTCGAGTACAACTGTGATCGGAGAAACGGTTCCGGCCGGCACTGCCAGAAGAAATCTCTGGCCGTCCCCGGTCACGACGTATCGTGCCGTAATCAGCGAGGGCGATTCGATCGGCGTCTGGAACAGCATGGTCGGGCCGCCGAAGTCCGCTGATTCCGGATTCACCAGCACTGACATCAGCTTGCCGTCACGCGACATGTAAAAGAGTTCCCGTCCGTCCCCGCGCCACCAGGGCACGCCTCCCCCACCCAGCGATATCGCCCTTCGTTTCTCGAACTCGGGAAACGATGCGACATAGACCTCAGCTCTGCCGCTTTCGTCGGAGCTGTACGCGACCCACTTTCCGTCTGGCGAGAAATGGGGTTCGTCTTTGCTGGCCGGGGAGTCGATGCGACGAAGCAGTTCCGCCGGTCCAACGTTCGAGAACGCAAGGATCGAGTGGACATTGTGTGCGAGCAAATACCTTCCGTCGCGGGACCAATTGCCCAGGTATATGGGCGTTTGCGACTGATACATCACACGGTCAGCCGAACTCCCCAGCGTCGTTTCGTAGATGCCAAACGTGCCGCTCCGATCGGACCAGTACGTCAGCGCACGTCCGTTGGCCGACCATGCGGCGTCGTCCTCGTTGGCTGGATCGACGGTGACACGCGTCGGCACGCCGGTGGAAAGGTCGACCGTCCAGACATCCCTGCCCTGTTGTGGGTCCTGGCGTGTGACCGCCAGCTGTTTCTCGTCCGGAGATAGTGCCATTCCCCAAAACACGGCGGGCTGGCCAATCTCGTCGAGCGGCTTGCCCGTCCGATCGAACCATTGAAGCCGAGCGGAGGCGTTGCCCGGTTGACCATCACGATAAATGATCGGGCCGCTCGCCGAGACCGCAAACGCGGCCAGTCCGGCGAATCTGTGCACCGCAGTCACGAACGGCACGGCGACGCTCTCGGCAATGCGGACCGCCGTTCCCTCAACACTCAATCCCGTCGCATTGAACGGCTGCGCCATCAGCGCGCCCGCTTTCTGGTAGATCAAGTAACCGGGTTCCACGTAAGCGCCCAGTGAGACGGCATCGAGCACCCGCTTTCGATCGGAGAGGTCCGGCGCTCCGACGTACAGACCGGCAGTCGCGGGATCGGTGCTCAGGATTGAATAGATGAAATGGCGGCCGTCAGGCAGAAACGCAGGATACCGGTGCGCCGCCTCACCCCGACTCCGGTCCAGAGTGGTAATCGGTGTCGGCTGTCCGCCGTCCGCAGCGACTCGCAGGAGCGCGAGCCCCGACGAAAACACGATCGCATTGTTCCGATTCCACGTGCCCCCGAAATAATCTCCACCGGGCACCTCACACACGGTGCGAGGTAAGCCCCCAGCCGGGTCAACCCGCTTGATCGTTCCACGAGCGCCGAATCCGATGTTCTGGCTGTCGGGCGACCAGAAGGGCCCCGTAGCTCCGTCGGTGCCGGGGAGCGGCTGCGCCAGCGTCGCGGCGAGCGGCCGCAGCCAGAGCACCTCCTCATTGCGATCAGGAGCTCTGGCCACATACACGACCTGGCGCCCATCGGGCGAAATGGACAAAGAGAATCCTGAGGCGTGTGGCGTAGCGATCTCGAAACGCACATCAGGCTGTCTGGCAGCGGACGGAGACTTGACATACACGCCCACGGCCGTGGCGGACAAGATGGTCAGCATGCCCACAAGCGTCCAGGCGAGCGTTTCCCGGCGCCAAATCGTCGTGAGCCATCCAGCTGCCGGCGGCGCTGCCAACTGTGACCCATTTCCCCGAGCAATCCACTCGAGCTGACTCATGACGTCTTGCGCCGACTGCCATCGATCGTCCGGATCCTTCGCGACGCATTTGTGCAGGACAAAATCCAGAGCGGGCGGTGATAGTTTCTGAATGGAGGAAATCGGCGGTGGGTCGTCCCTCAGGATCGCCCCGATGATGCTGCCTTGCGATTGGCCAGGAAACGCCTTTTGACCCGTAACGGTCTCGTAGATTACGGCACCGAGCGCAAAGATGTCGGTTCGCGTATCGGCGACCCGGCCCTCGACCTGCTCCGGGGCCATGTACTGAACGGTACCGATGATGGCTCCCGTGGCGGTGAGCTCTGTCGCTTCGGGCGCCCGATACGGAGGATTGTTCGTCGTCAGCGACGAATCGGACGGACGCGGACTCACACCAGCGTGCGTTTTAGCGATGCCAAAATCCAGCAGCTTGGCGCCCGTCCTCGTCAGCAGCACGTTCGATGGTTTCAGATCACGATGCACGATCCCGTGACGATGGGCGTGCGCCAGCGCGGCGGCGATGTCGATGCCGATCTGGAGTGCCTGATTCAGCGGCACTCGTCCATTCTCGATGCGAGCCGCCAGACTCTTCCCGTCGACGTACTCCATTACCAGGAAGTCGACGGCACCCTCGCGGCCGACGTCGTGCAGCGTGCAGATATTCGGATGCGCAAACTGCGACACCAGGCGTGCCTCGCGCTCGAAGCGGGCCTGCAGCTCCGGTAACTGGCGTAGCTGCGGCGGCAGGATCTTGATTGCGACGGTCCGGTCGAGCCGGGTGTCCCGCGCGCGGTACACCTCGCCCATGCCGCCGGCGCCGATCAGCGATTCGATCCGGTACGCGCCAAGCCGCGTGCCGGGGACAAGCTCGAGGTCCGCGGCAGCTGCGACGGGAGCATTACCGAACCCGCTGCCATTTTCGTGTGCCGCGATCATCGCCTCTACGTCGGCGCGCAGTGACGGATCGGCCTCGCACGCTCCGGACAGATAGGTCTCGCGATCCTGGGCGGCGCGCGCGATGGCGCCGTGAAAGATCTCGGTGATCGCGTGCCAGCGCTCAGGCGTCACGTCCCACCGCGCCTTTCATCGCAGCGAGCAGCCAGGCGCGCGCTGCCTGCCAGTCTCGTTCCACGGTTGCGATCGACAAGCCGAGCACATGACCGGTCTCCTGGAGCGACAGGCCACCCAAAAAACGCAGCTCGGCGATCTGGCTCTTTCGGGGGTCGAACGCCGCCAGCCGAGTCAGCGCGGCATCGAGATCGAGGAGCGCGACATTCGAGGTAGGCGTCTCAGCGACGCGTTCGTCAAGCGTGACACGGACCCACTGGCCCGACCGTTTCGCCATCTTTCGCCGTCGCGCGTGGTCCACCAGGACGCGCCGCATCATCTGCGCCGCCACGCCCAGGAACTGGGCGCGATTCTTCCAGGCGACGCGCTGATCGACGAGCCGGAGGTAGGCCTCGTGCACGAGCGCCGTTGGCTGCAGCGTGTGGTCGCGGCGCTCTCGGCGCAGACGGGCGGCTGCGCGGCGGTGAAGCTCCCCATACACCACCGGCATCAACTGATCACGGGCACGAAGATCCCCTTCGCTCCATGCCCTCAGGAGGATGGTCACGTCGCTGGGACCCAATCTGGCCTCCGATTCGACGAATCCTGCCCGCTCACCTACCGCCCGTCAAGCGGCGCGTCATGAACCGCCACGGCCGTGAGCAAGTCTCCTCAGCGCTCTCGCGTCACCCGCTGAGGAGGCAAACCATGGGCTCGTCCGGACGCGCGCCTCCCGACGGAAGGCGCCATGCGCACCGCAGCCACCCTCTTGATGTGGGTCATTGTTTCATGGTTCTCAGCGGCCCCGGTTGCGCAGGTGCCGGGTGGCCCCGCCGCAAAGGCTCTCAGTTTCTTCCGCGCCCTGCCCACGCGTAATCCCGACACCGCACTGCGCTTGCTGCGTCCTCCGCCTGTCGGCGCCGACGAACGCGTCAGGGCACTGGCCGTTCTGCCGGAGCGAGGCGAGCTACAGCCCGACCGACACGAGCGCGTCAAGCTCGCGACGTTCGACGACGTGCTCGCCTACCATGAGCGCGGGCGGATCTTCGAGACGAAAGTGATCGACGTCCCTCAAGTGGTCGTGGCCCTTCACCAGCGGACGGTGCTGCTCATTTCGCGACCGGCCCTGCGGCTTCTGTCGGGCGCCGAGCTGCAGGCGTTGGTTGCACACGAGGTCGGTCACGACTACTTCTGGCCGGAGTTCGAGCGCACGCTCGCACGGGGCGACCGTTTGGGGCGGCAGGAACTGGAACTGAAATGCGATGGCATTGCAGTGCTGACGCTGGCGGCGCTGGGGCTCGATCTGGCCCGGCTCGCGGATGGCCTGCGGAAGCAGGCACGATTCAACGAGACCTTGGGAGCGAATGCGAACGCTGCCGACTACCCACATCTCGACGAGCGGCAGCAATTCATCAGGGCGCTTCGCGGTTTCGCGAGCTCAGGGCAGGACTGAATCCAGCCAGGGCCAGACGCGGGACGGAATCGGGCACGGCGTCAGCGTATGTGAACGTGCGTTCCGGCCGAGGCAGGCTTGTCTTCAGGCCGCGGTGCTGGACGCAAAACAGCTGTCGCATCACTGAGCGCATGGCGTTATTCCGCCGCCGAGACCGACCACCCGGGCTCGGGCAGCGGCGGGGGCGAATTACTCCGCGGTGGTCCGCAGCGCTTGATCGCACAGCGCAAGGCCGGCGGCCACATAATCGGCGTCCTTCATGACAGCTCCGGTGAGCGTCCCACGTCGGCGCATCCCGTCGAACGCTGCGGCGCTCCGCCGGTACCATGCGCGGGCATCGCGCCAGGCCGCAACCTTCTCGGTCGCTGACCTGACGTGGCCAGCCATCTCCACATACGCATCGCCGATCAGTTGGCAGGTATTGGCTACGTTGTACGTATAACTCTCGTTGGCGGGATCGGCGTGTGCGACGCTCTCGAGCAGCGTCAGCGCTTTGAGATGGAGACCCACCGCTTCGGCTTCGCGATGCATGTCCTTGAGGATGACGCCACCAAAATTGAGCTGGAGCCCTTGCAGCCACCGTGCTTGCGCATTGCTCGGATCGGTCGCGGCCATCGAGGCCGTAATCGTCTCGGCCCGGCGCAGACTTTCCAGCGCATCTTCTAGGTTGCCAAGACGCCGATGGGCGCGGCCCACTTCCCAGTGAGTCATGGCGACCTCGTTCCGGATCGTCATGTTCAGCGGGTCGGCGAGAGTCAATGCGTCGATCAGCCGAAGCGCCTCCTGCTCCAGAGCCAGACTTGCCTTGTGATCGCCTTGGGCCGCGCGCGCGAGGCCTAACGTCTTCTGAGCGCGCGCGAGCGCGAATCGTGAATCGACGTCCGATACGTCCACGGCAAGTGGCGTGAGAATGGCGATGGCCCGCTGCAGGCTGCTGTTGGCGCCTTCATGCTCGTTGAGCTGGCTCAGTGACTTGGCGAGCCGGTAATGGCTGAGGGCGAGATCCCGCTGCGCGCCGCGATCACTTGGCTCCGCCGCAACGAGCGTCTCGGAGATCGACAAGGCGCGGCGATAGCTGCCGATCCCGGACGAGAACTCGCGCATCATCACCTGTACGTCGCCGAGGCCGCGGAGGGTCCGCGCAAGATCCGCCTGCAACGACCGGTCGAGCGGTCGAGCCGTAACCAGTGGCTCCTGTAGCGTGAGCGCTTTGCGGTAGCTCGCGAGCGCGCCCGGCCGGTCGCCGAGATTTGCTTCACGCACGTCGCCTTGTACCTCGGCCAGCTTCTGATAGGCACGCGCCAGCTCCGCGCTGAGTGTCGGGTCGTCCGCAGCTTCTCCGGCCAGGCCGTCGAGGTATTCGAGCGCTCGGTTCGTGACGAGCTCGCGGGCCCGGGTGGATCCAGGAAGAGACTTGATGGCGTCGTGAAACTCGAACAGGAAGGACCCTGCGAGCCTCCGCACATCATTGAACCGCCGTTCGGCACGTTGACGCTGGGCCTCGGCGATCCGCGACTGCCGGACTAACAGGGCCATCGCTCCAAGCAGACTCGCCAGGAAGAGGGCCGCCACGAGCGCGGCCGCGCGATGGCGGGCAATGAATTTGGCCAGCCGGTAGGTGACCGCGTCGCCGCGCGCCTTCACGGGCTGTCCGTCGAGGTACCTCTGGACGTCGTCCGACAACGCCTCAGCAGACAGATAACGGCGTTCGGGTTCCTTGCGGAGGGCCTTCAACACGATGGTGTCGAGATCGCCTTGCAGCTCTTTCGGGGAACGGACGGCGGCGGCCGATTCGGTGCCCATTTCACGCAACGCAGCGCTGGGCGAGGTCGGTTCCTGTTCACAAATCGCGGTCGCGAGCTCGTGGGCTGCATCTGACTCGAGCCGGTAGGGACTGCGGTCGGTCAGCAGCTTGTAGAGGATGACGCCGAGCGCGTACACGTCGGTCGCCGTCGTGACCGGCTCACGCCGAACCTGTTCGGGGCTCGCATACGCGGGCGTCAGAAGTAGCCCGGTATTCGACCCTGGACCGGTCGACGGGCCCTCCTGCGCCCCGTGATCCATCAGCTTCGCAATGCCGAAATCCAGGAGCTTTGGCACGCCATCGGTCACGAGGATGTTGCGCGGCTTGAGGTCGCGATGCACGACCAGACTGCGATGCGCGAAATCGACGGCGCAGCAAATCTGGCGGAACAAACGAAGCCGCTCGTTGAGATTCAGCCGGTTGGCCGTGCAGTACTCATCGAGCGGAACGCCTTCGACGTACTCCATCACGAGGTACGGAAGCCCGTCGACGGTCGTCCCGCCATCCATGAGCCGCGCGATATTTGGATGGTCGAGCGTTGCGAGAATCTGCCGTTCGTCACGAAATCGTTCGAGAATGCTCGGCGATCGCGCGTCATACGCGATCTTCAGCGCGACCCGTTGCCGATACTCGTCGTCGGCACGCTCCACCAGGAAGACCGTCCCCATCCCGCCGCGGCCGATCTCCCGAATGATGCGATACGAGCCGATGCGCGCGCCGATACGCGTGGAAAGCGGTCGGGTGGCATCGTCCAAAACGACCGTCGCTCCATAAGCCGAAAACGCGGGCGCCTCAAACAGTTCGGAGGCGAGGAGAGCGGAGGACAGCAGCGAGCGCACCTCGCGCTCGAGCTCGCCATCACCCTGACACAGGCTCGCGACGTATTCATCCCGAGTGGCGCCGGGTTCACTGAGGGCCGCTCCTGCGACGCTCTTTACTCGCTGCCACTGCTCTCGGTTCATGGTTTCAGTCGGCGCGTAGGATCAGGCTTCGGCGGCATGTGCCACTGTGCAGTCAAGCCGGCTCATAGGGGTACGCGCGTTATCGTTGCGATCGGGGTCATAGTCCCTCCGGTCCACTGACGCCTCCGGTCAACTCGCGATAGAGCCAGCCCTTCGCGAGCACCCAGTCGCGCTTGACGGTTCGGGCCGAGATCCCGAGGGCTGCCGCGGTTTCTTCAACCGTCAGCCCGCCGAAAAACCGCAATTCCACGATGCGGCCCTGCTCCGGGTCCAGTGCTTCGAGCTTCTGAAGCGCCAGATCGAGCGCGAGCGCGTCGACGGCATCAACCGTCGCCGCAGGCTGCTCCTCCGCGTTCTGCAACTCCAGATGGATGCCGCCGCCGCCACGCTTCTCGGAATGCTCGCGCCGCGCATGGTCGACGAGGATCCGCCGCATCATCTGCGCGGCGATGGCGAAAAAATGCCCACGATTCTGCCAATCGACCTCGCGTTGACCGAACAGCTTGACGTACGCCTCGCTCACCACTGCCGTCGTTTGCATGCGGTCCTGGCGCCATTCGCGCGCCAGTTGCCTTGACGCGAGCACTCGCAGCTCGTCGTAGACAATCGGCATCAGCCGATCGAGCGCCTCGCGGCTCCCTGCCTGCCATTCGTGCAGGATGCGCGTGATCTCCGCGGGGGTCGGGGCGTCCTGCATCTGGAGACCGTGAGTTTACGCACCCCAAGCTCTTCAGTAAAGCAAAAGCGAAAGCGAGCGACCGCGCCACACACATCTGTGCGAAGTCTCCCTTCGCGTTGACAACGCGCCTGTGAACCGGCCTGGCCCGGTTTCAAGGCGTTCTCCGCGTACATATCGGAGCGCATCGTGGCGCGCGAGCTCAGACGTGTCCGGCTTTCGCTGGACCTCCGGCTGTCGGCAACCGACATCACCAGTCAGTCTCGCGAGAGGCACGCGGACCTCGCTCAAAGGAAATCAGATGACCCGTCGGAATGGATCCCGGCTGTTCTTCACGAGTCCAGCACTCCTGCTCGCGGTCATCGGTGCGTTGATCGGGGCCGCTTCACTCACATCCGCCCAGGTCAATCAGCCACCCTTGGCGCGCACGGGAGTAGTGACAACGTCTGAAGGCGTGGCGGTGAGCGCATTGCTGCCGGCGTCCGATCCGGACGGGGACGCGCTGACGTTCGCCGTTGCGAGCGCGCCGACGCTCGGCACGGTCGTGGTGACGGATGCGTCGACCGGCGCGTTCACCTTTACGCCGAACCCGGGAGCCATGGGCTATGACACGTTCACCTTCGAGGCCAGCGACGGCGAAGCGTCGAGCGTCGGGACGCAGATGATCTTCATCGTCGCGGGCACACCGCGATGGCCGGGCGAGACGCGGCGCGTGAGCGTAGCCAGCGGCGGCACGCAGGCGAATAGCGCCAGCCTGGAGGCCTCGCTGAGCGCAGACGGACGCTACGTCGCGTTCTCGTCGTTCGCCACCACGCTGGTGGCGGGCGACACGAACGGCGCGTCTGACGTATTCGTGCACGACCGGCAGACCGGCGAAACGCGGCGCGTCAGCGTGGCCAGCGACGGCACTCAGGGGAACAGTCAGAGCAATGAGCCCTCGCTGAGCGCGGACGGGCGCTACGTGGCGTTCTCGTCGGTCTCCAGCACGCTGGTGGCGGGCGACACGAACGGCACGTATGACGTGTTCGTGCACGACCGGCAGACCGGCGAGACGCAGCGCGTCAGCGTGTCCAGCAACGGGGCGCAGGGGAACCTCGAGAGCCACCAACCATCTCTGAGCGCGGACGGGCGCTACGTCGCGTTCCCATCGGTCGCCACCACCCTGGTCGCGGGCGACACCAATGGCGCGCGGGACGTGTTCGTGCACGACCGCCAGACCGGCGAGACGCGGCGCGTCAGCGTGGCCAGCGACGGCACTCAGGGGAACGGGTCCAGCGGCACGACGGCGAATGGCACCACCGAGCGGCCCTCGCTGAGCGCAGACGGGCGCTACGTGGCGTTCTCATCAAACGCCAGCACGCTGGTGGCGGGCGACTCGAATGGCGCCCTCGACGTGTTCGTGCACGACCGGCAGACCGGCGAGACGGAACGTGTGAGCGTGGCCATAGACGGTACGCAGGGCAACGGCGCCAGCGACCGGCCCTCGCTGAGCGCGGACGGGCGCTACGTGGCGTTCTCCTCGCTCGCCAGGACGCTGGTGCCGGGCGGCACAAGTGGCCCGCAGCACGTGTTCGTGAAGGACCGGCAGACTGGCGAGACGGGGCTCGTCAGCGTGTCCAGCAACGGCACCCACGGCAATAGCACCAGCATTCAAGCGTCGTTGAGCGCGGACGGGCGCTACGTCGCGTTCGCGTCGCTCTCCAGCACTCTGGTCGCCGGCGACACGAACGTCGTCTTTGACGTGTTCGCGCACGACCGGCAGACCGGCGAGACGCGCCGCGTGAGCGTGGCCAGAGACGGTACGCAGGGCAACGGCTCCAGCCAACTGCCCTCGCTGAGCGCGGACGGGCGGTCCGTCGCGTTCCAGTCGGACGCCACGTTGGTGGCCGGCGACACCAACATCGCGATTGACGTGTTCGTCGTCGGGATTGCTCCCCCGAGCGCATTGGATGGCGCGCTGACCACGGTCGAGGACACGCCGGGGACTGGTACGCTGAACGGCTCGGATCCGTACGGCGACCCGCTGACCTACGCCATCGTCTCGAACGGCATGCGCGGGACGGCGGTCATCACCGATCCGACGACCGGCGCCTTTGTCTACATGCCGAACGCGAACGCAAACGGTTCAGATGCGTTCACCTTCAAGGTGAACGACGGCACGTCCGACTCGAACGTCGCGACGGTGGCGGTCACGATCACGCCGGTGAACGACGCGCCGGTGGCAACGGACCAGACCCCGACGACGGCGGAGGATGCCGCGCAACCGGTCACGCTGTCTGGCTCGGATGTCGAAGGCGACCCGCTGGTCTTCTCGATCGTCACGGGACCGAGCCATGGCGTCCTGAGCGGTGCAGCGCCCTCTCTGATCTACACTCCTGCCGCCGACTACAACGGCAGCGACAGCTTCACGTTCACCGCGAATGACGGTCTGGCCGACTCGAACGTCGCGACCGTGACGGTCACGATCACGCCGGTGAACGACGCGCCGGCGGCAACGGGCCAGAGCGTGACGACGGCGGAGGATACCGCGCGGCCGGTCACGCTGACCGGCTCAGATGTCGACGGCGATTCCCTGGCCTTCTCGGTCGTTGCCGGTCCAACTCATGGCGCCCTGAGCGGCGTAACGCCCAGCCTCACCTACACGCCTGCCACCAACTACAACGGCAGCGACAGCTTCACGTTCAAGGTGAACGACGGCACCGCCGACTCGAACGTCGCGACGGTGACGGTCACCGTCACCGCGGTGAACGATGTGCCGGTGGCCCAGAACGGCACGGCGTCAGTGTTCAGCGGGGGTTCAGTGACGGGAACACTCGTGGCCGGCGACGTCGACAGCCCGTCACTGAGCTACGCCCTCGTCGCAAACGGAACGAAAGGCTCGGCGATCGTGAACGCGTCGACCGGCGGGTACACCTATACCTCGAACGCAGGTGCGACTGGGACCGACGCGTTCACGTTCAAGGCGAATGACGGCAGCCTGGATTCGAACGTCGCGACGATCACGGTGACGATCGCGGCGAACCGTCCCCCGGTCGCAAACAGCCAATCGCTGACGACGCTCGAGGACAAATCCGCGAACGGGACACTCGGCGCAACTGACGCCGACGGCAACCGCCTCACATTCTCCATCGTTGCCAACGGCTCGAAGGGAACGGCCACCATCTCGAACAGCTCGACTGGCCGATTCGCTTACATACCGAGCGCAAACGCGAACGGCACCGACACATTTACGTTCAAGGCAAACGATGGGATGACGGACTCGAACGTGGCCACCGTCACCGTCTCGATCACCCCCGTCAATGACCCGCCCGTCGCTCAAGGCGCGACTTACACGACCTTGATGAACACCGCTGTCAACGGCACGCTGATCGCCGTCGATGTCGACGGCAATCCGTTGACCTACGCCGTCAGCAAGGCGCCACGTCGCGGCACCATCACAGCTCTCAATCCATCGACGGGAGCATTCACCTACACGCCCGCTGCGGGATTCACCGGAAGCGATTCTTTCACGTTCAAGGCATCGGATGGCAGCGCGACGTCGATGACGGCAACAGTTTCGATCACTGTTCAATAGAGTCGGGCAACTGACCCGATTTCAAGGACGTAGTGCGCGTACGTGCTCGAGCGCGTCTCTTTGCGCTTATCGCAGCGGCCACTGGAGAGAGAACTTTGACCATGACACATCACCCAATGCATCAGCCGTTCGACTGGGCGACGACGATGAGGTAGCCGGATTTCGCACTGGTGATGGGATTGACTGTGAAACGCGCACTGAACTTCGCTCGAGATCGATCTTGCTACTCAATGTTTTGACGCAGCAGTTCTCGATACAGCCAGGCCTTGGCGATCCGCCACTCTCGCTTGATGGTTCGCGCTGATCGTTCCATCACGTGAGCAGTTTCCTCTACGCTCAGGCCGCCAAAGAACCGCAGCTCTACAATCCGCGCTTGATCGGGATCGCGCGCGGCCAGACGGCCCAACGCCTGGTCTACGGCCAGCACTTCCGCGGCGACCGGGTCCACCATCGCGTCGGGACCCTCGGGCTCGAGCGGCAGCTTCGTTACACCACCGCCGCGTTTGAGCGCCTCCCGGCCTCGGGCATGATCGACCAGAATGCGGCGCATGAGGCGGGCGGCGACAGCAAAAAACTGAGTTCGGTTCTCCCAGGTTGCGCTTCGCTGACCCACGAGCTGGAGGAAGAGTTCGTGCACCAGCGCTGTGGGTTGCAGCGTGTGATCCGAGCGTTCGTGACGTAATTGCCGACCGGCGATGCGTCGCAGCTCCGGATAAATGAGGGGCACGAGCCGATCGAGGGCCGACCGGTCCCCGCGACTCCACTGCGCCAGGACTTCCGTCACCGCGGCCGAACCACTGCCCTCCGGCGAATCAGCCACCAATCACTCGAGTCCAACGCGACGAAGCAGATCCCGGTACCTGGGATCGGAGCCCACGGCATCACGCGTGTCGTCGACTGCAATGTATGCCATGTAATTCGACTGTTCACGATACGCGCGCTCCATCCACGGAAACGCCCGGTCGGCCTCGCCGAGGGCCAGATAAACGCTCGCGAACAGACCGGGTGACACGTACCGTGTCCTGGCGACGATCAAGAGATCGCCGAGGATTCTTCGTGCGTCTGTGGGCCTGCCCGCTTTCGCATGAAGCTGGGCCAATCCCCCGAGACTCGATGGATTGTTGTCGCTGAGCTTTACGACGATTTGTTGCTCGGCAATCGCCTCGTCGAATCGACCAACACCTCCGTAGGCATCCGCGAGTCTGCGGTGCGCCTGTTGATAATTTGGATCGAGCTTCAGCGTGCGCTCGAGCTGCACAATTGCCTCATCGTATCGCCGTGCCATGTTCAGGATCCATCCGACATTCGTGTTGACGATGAGCGACAGCGGATCGAGATCGCGAGCCAGGAACACTTCTCGCAGCGCTTCGTCAAAACGGCGCTGCGATCCAAGCAGGTTCGCGTACCAGACGTGTGCGAGCGCGTAGCTCGGATTCAGTTCGATCGCACGCGTGAACTCCTTTTCCGCATCCCTCCACTGCCATTCGTAATGGCGAACGTACCCCAGCGTGGCGTGGGCTTCGGCGAGCTCCGAATCAATCTGAAGGGCCTTGATCGTGGCCGCCGCGGCCTTCGGTCGCCATTCCTGTGGGGATCCAGTACTCAGAATGAGCGTGGCGAGCTGGTTGTAGCAGTCGGCGACCGCCGCATAGGGTGGAGCGTACGTGGGATCCAGCGCAATGGCGCTGTCAAAGTATGTGATCGCCGTCTTGATTGAGATCTCGCTGCGCTGGTTCCAGTAGTAGCGCCCCTTCAAGTACGCCTCGTAGACATCGGGGTCTACGGCTCGTGTGGCTGACAATCTCGTTCGCGCGCTGCTCGTCATGCGCATCGCGCCAGACGCGGCCACGGCTCGCACGATATCGTTTGCAACAGCGGGTGTCTCCCGGAAACTGCGATCGTAGCTGTTGCTCCAGAGGGTCTGTCCCGTTGATGTGCTCGTGAGGCGGGCCTGCACGCGAAGGCGGTCACCGTCGCGTTGGACGGATCCGTCGAGAACGGCGTCGGCTCCGAGCTCACGGCCGATGTCCTGCGGCGGCTTCGGCGACGCGCGGTATTTCATCACCGTTGTCCGTGACAGCACTCGCACGCCATCGATGTTGCCCATCGATCCGATGAGTGTCTCGGTCATGCCGTCAGTGAAATAGTCCTGCGCCGGATCATTGGACACATTGGCCAATGGCAGCACCGCAACGGTTTGTATTTGATCGGTGGCCGGTGCGGCCGGCTGCTCACGTCGCACGATACCCACGAGTACGACCGCCACGATCGCTGTAAGTCCCGAACCGACGGCCAGCCGGCGGCCGTATCGTCTGAGCAGCAGCTGGCTGGTCAGGACGAGTCGCTCGCGACGCTCAACGGCCTCGAGCGCCATGCGCACCTCAGTCGCCGTGTCGTATCGCCGACTTGGATCTTTTTCGAGACATCGTTGAACGACGAGCCGCAGCGCGAGGGGTACCCGCGATGGCAGTGGCGCCGGATTGCTGTGGAGGATGGCACTGCTGGTCTCGAACGAGGTCTCTCCCTTGAATGGCAGTTTCCCCGAAGCCATCTCATAGAGGAGGACGCCGAGCGCCCAAATATCCCCTTTCGGATTCGGCTGATGGCCGAGGAGCACCTCCGGCGCCATATGACTGAGAGTGCCTGCAACCGTTGTCTCGGTAACGGCCGACACCGACGTGTGATTCGTCAAAGGATCCGGCAGCCGCGTCGCCAGTCCAAAATCGAGGACTTTCGCTGGACCATCCGCCGCGACGACGACGTTCGCACTTTTGAGGTCGCGATGAATGACTCCGCGCTGGTGCGCGTGGTCCAGTGCGTCAGCAATCTGGCCCCCGAGGCGCAAAAGATCTGGAAGTTCCACCGCGCCATCGCGAACCAGGTCGCGGAGGGTTCGTCCTGAGACGTACTCCATGACGATGAAGGGCCGTCCGGCTGCTTCATTGACTTCGTGGATGGTGCAGATATACGGGTGAGCGAGGCTCGACGCGTGCCGCGCTTCTCGCACGAGGCGCCGATCCGCGCGTGGATCCGACTCCGCTCCGCCGACCACCTTTATTGCGACTATCCGGCCAAGCCGTGAATCCCGGGCCCGATAGACCTGGCTCATTCCGCCAGCTCCGACGAACCCAAGAATCTCGTACGGCCCGAGAAACGTGCCCGCTGCCAGATCGGGCAACTCCGATTGTTCGAGTGGTGCCTGACCCAGGAGAGCCGCCGCGGGCGTTTCGATGAAGCTGCCGGCTTGACGATCACTGTCGAGGAGCGATTCGACGTCCATTCGCATCGACTCATCGTCCCCGCACGCCTCGCCCACGAACGCCGTGCGTTCGGAGGGCGGACGGTCGAGCGCGTCGGAGAACACGCTCTTGACACGGTTCCATCGGTCCAAGACGCCACGGGTCATGGTTTTGCAGGGATGCGCACAGCATAAAGGGGTGGCCACCCGCCATGCAAGCTGGCCCCGTTTGCACCCGGATTCCGCGTACTCCACTGGGCGAGTGTCCTCGAGCATGCCAGGGGCGCGCGCGTAACCACACATTCAGGGGGACTCATGCGAGTTCAAGCCTACGGGCCGCTCAGAAATGCGCTTTTTGCCCTGTTCGTCGGTCTGATGGTCTGCATTGGCCCGCGTCTTCTGGCGCTCGGCGTCGCCGACGACCCCGACACGATGCAAGACCCGATGGAGGATATGTGCGCCGGCGAGATGCAGTGGATGATCGGCTGGTGCATCGACATGATGACCGCCGGTGAGATGCCCGGTTCAATGATCCAGACGGCTCTCACGGCCCCGACATCCAATATCGGCGTCTTCGAATCGATCGACAAGCCCGGCGCGACGGGAACACGAGCGATGGGCATCAACCCCCAAGGCGATATCGTCGGATCGTACACCGACCGCACCGGCACGCACGGCTACGTCTTGAGTCAAGGTGTCTTCACGACCCTTGACTACCCTGGTGCGGCAACGACGGAAGCGTGGGGGATCAATGCTCGCGGCGACATCATTGGCCGGTACACGCGCGCGGGGATTGGGGGAGTGCGAGGGTTCCTTCTGCGTGACGGTTCTTACCGCGATATTTCGATCGGCAACCATCTAATCACACTGCCGACGAAGATCGGCGCGTCGGGTGAGATCGTTGGCTGCTTCCACGACATCAGTGGCTTGGTCGACATGTACGGGTACGTGCAGCGGGAGAATGACGTCCAGGTGTTCACGCTACCATCCAGCGTGGCACCCGCCGGATCCGCCGCCATGCACAACGGCGTCATGCCTGGAGGCCGCACAATCGTGGGGCTCATCAATGCTGCGCCTGGACAAGCACGAGGTTATGTAGTCACGGATGACGTCCTCACCTATATTGACGCCCCAGGATCAACCTTTACCCAGGCATGGGACGTCAGCCCGCGCGGGCGCATCGTTGGCCAGTACAACGCCGGCGGAAGGACTCACGGTTTCACGCTCTATGACGGCGCCTTCGTTACGCTCGATGTTCCGGGATCGCTGCTCACCACGGCGTTTGGTGTGAATCCTGAGGGGCAGATTGTCGGCGTGTTCAACGATGCCGCGGGTGCACACGGTTACCTGTTGAGAAAATAGGCGCGGTTCAGACCGGGGCGGATAGCAGCCATTTCTAAGGGACGGCGCTCGCGGCGGCCGAACGGTATAATGCGTCGCCGACCCGCCAATGAGTACTGTCAAGAGCGACACGGGCTTTGTCCGCTCCGGTCGGACCCTGCACGAGACGGATCTGGTCGTCCGTCTGCTGGCGGCGGTGTTCATTGCGATACTGGCGGCATCAATCGCCGCGCAGGAGTCCCTCCCGCCTCAGCCCACATCGATTGAAGGCGCAGCGGCGCACGTCTACAAAACGGTCTCCGGCAGCGAGCTTCGCCTTCACGTGTTTTCCCCGCGGAACAGCACTTCGAAATCCAGACCCGCGGTCATCTTCTTCTTCGGCGGCGGGTGGACGTCGGGGACCGTGACACAGTTCGTGCCTCAGGTGAAACATTTCGCCGACCGCGGGATGGTGGCCGTCGTGGCCGACTACCGTGTGTTCGGGCGCCACCAGACGAGTCCGTTTGAGGCCGTCGCCGACGCGAAGTCCGCCATTCGGTGGTTGCGTGCCCACGCGGTGGAATTCAGCGTGGATCCGTCCCGGATCGTGGCGTCCGGAGGATCCTCCGGCGGGCACATCGCGCTCAGCGCTGCGACCTTCGATGGCTTCGACGAGCCGGGCGAGAACACGAAGGTCAGCTCGACACCGAACGCGCTGGTGCTCTTCAACCCGGCGGTTGACACCAGCCATGAGACTCCGCCTGTCCTCGTGCAACGCTTCGGCGGCCGGGGTCGAGAGCTGTCGCCATTGCACGCCATCCGGCGCGGTCTTCCGCCGACGCTGATTCTGCATGGCAAGGCCGACGCGACCGTTCCGTACTCGGATGTCGAGCGCTTCTGCACCGACTCCCGCGCGCTGGGCAACCAATGCGAGCTGATTGGGTATGAGGGGGCGCCGCACGGGTTCTTCAACCCGGGGCGCGGCGACACGTGGCACTCGGACACGCTGCAGGAGATGGACGGCTTTCTCACCCGGCTTGGGTATCTGACAGCAGGCTCCCCACCGCGGCGCTGATCGTTTCTACCTATTGTGCGCGAGTCAGTTTGCTCCGGCTATACACCTCGAAGTCCTTCCCCGGTTCGGCGATCTCAAAGATCAATGGGGTGGCGTGAGGATCGAGGCCCACGACAAGGCGGCGGGCCACATGCCGCTCGTACTTCGTTGCTGACATGTGCCGTTGAGAGCCGTCGTCAATGCTTCTGTCCGTGCCGCGTGTACACGTCGACCGACCACATCCACGTCTCGCGCCGAGTGGACAGCTCGAAGCCAGCCGACCGAATCACGTCTTCCATCCGCGCAGCTGGATGAACGTACGTGCGGAATGGGTTTTTCGTCAGACGACGTTGGGCGTTTTCCAGCAGGACTCCAAGTCGCACGTACCACACATCGCGTGGGTATGACAGTGCAAAGCACTTCTCCGCGTGCCGGAGTGCCGGATTCAGAAGCGCTTCATAGGACGGATAGCAACACACGACGCGGTCGAGCGTGACCAGAGCTGCCGCGGGCAGCTGGGACGCGACGGACACAAAGTCGGCATGGACAAAACGCACCGCGTCTGCGCGGTCGAGCCGTTCCGCCTCTTGGCGCGCCAACGCGTTATACGCCGACGATGCATCGACCGCGACGGCATGGGTAGCGCCGCGCTCGAGCAAACCAAATGTCAGCGAGCCGATCCCGGATCCGATATCGAGCAGCGTTCCGTTCAGCGTTCCTGTTTGCTCGATGCTTTCCTGGAGCAAGCGCGTCGTGGGCCTCGGACCCTTCGTGCGGTAGCGCCTCAGTTCTCCGGTTGCCTTCTTTTCATTGAACTGTTGATCCGCCGCGCATTCGAACGGCGAGCAACACGATGACATTGGCCTACCTCACTGCGCAGTCACGGCCCAAGCGCCTGCACGTTCACGCCCCTGACACCGTACTTGCGCGCGACACGCTCTTTCGAGGTGCCGCCAAACGGATCGAAATACTCCGCTATGCGAACGGACGTGAAACCGACCGACTCCAGCACGAACAGGCGCTCTGCCTCCGGCAGGGCGCCCGCGATTCAACCAGTCCACAGGTCAATATCACGTCTGATCGACTCGGAAAGCTCGCTTTCCACGATGATGTCTCCGGAGAGGAACTGACCACCAGGCTTGAGGATTCGGAAGACTTCGCCGAATGCCTGTCGCTTGTCAGGCGCCAGGTTGAGCACGCCGTTGCTGATAACAAAGTCGACGCTCTTCGAATCGACCGGCACGTCCAGGACATCCCCTGGCCGCACGTCGACGTGGCCAAAACCAAGGGCGCGTGCTGACGCTCGCGCCCGCTCGACCGTGGGTTCCGTCATGTCGATACCGATCGCGTGACCATCCGGCCCGACGGCTCTCGCGGCGAGCATCAGATCCATGCCGGCGCCACACCCGATGTCCACGACGGTGGCGCCTGGTGACAGCGTAGCCATCCGAAGCGGATTTGCGACGCCCGCGAAGGAAGCGGTCGCGTCAGGGGGCAGTGCGGCCAACGCGGTGGAGTCGTATCCGAGTCTCTCGGCAGCACAGGCGGGACCACGATGAACGTGAAATTCGGTCGAGGGGTCGTGGCGACCCGCGCGTAGATCGCTCGAATCTCGACTCGAAGTCTGCTGGTGTCGAGATCGATGGGGCATGTAGTTGTCATGCGACGTCCTTTCAGCGTCCCGACGGAGCGACGGATCCACGAGAGTGCGCGTCCCTGAAGGTTCCGGATTTGCGCTTGTCAACCGACAACCGCACATGCGGCAGCGCGCGTGCGGTACCGTTGGGTTCACCGCACCCTGGTGAACCGCTGGTACCCGAATTCTTGAACAGTCTCGAACGGGGTCTGATGGCTCTCGCGAACCCATTCGTCGAGTCGAAATCCCTCCCCTAGTTCTCGGAGCAGTGAATCAGGGGAATAGCGCACGCACGGCAACCCGCTGCACTTCTCCGGTCCGTCCGCGGCAAATGTGGCGATGATGGCCGAACCGCCCGGCCGGAGAGCCGTTCGCAGGTGAGCAACATAGCGGACCCGGTCGTCCGCGTTGGTCAGGAAATGAAAAACGGCACGATCGTGCCAGATGTCAACGAAAGGGACATGCCAGTCGCCGGTCACGTCCGCCTCGATCCACGTCACGCGCCGGGCATTCTCGCCCAAGCGTGCTCGGGCCTTATCCAGGGCGGCGGCGGAAATGTCGAGGACGCAGAGGCAGCCGACGGCTTTGCTGAGGAGGAAGTCCACGAGGCGGGAATCCCCGCCCCCAATGTCGATGATTCAGGTGCTCGGTCCGAGGCCTGCCGATTCGAGGAGGCGCGCGGACACCGTGGGCATCGACTGAAACCAACTTACCGCATCGGGTGCCTTGGTCTCGTAGACGCGTTCCCAGTGGGACTTTCGATCCATCGTCTCGCGCTTTCCCTTCACGTGCCGCCCTGGCCACGAACCGAGTGCACCGAGGAATGATCCCCGAGTGCGTACTTTTACTACCAGGAATCGTTAGAGGCAACTGCTGGTCCCGGAAAAACCATCTGGCTTGGTTCGCCGCCTCCGTCTCGTGGACGCGTTCCCAGTGTTCTTTGCGATCCATGTTCGCTGCGCTCCTACATGCAAGCCGGTGGCGGCCGAATCGCGTAAAGCGTACCGGCTGGCGTTCCGACCAGCAGCGTCTCGTCAGTTCCTCCGATCGACCGAATTGGCGCCCTCCCCAGCTGGTAAGACCAGCCCACGGATCCGTCGGCAGCGCAGTACGCCGTCACCTCGCCAGAAGGACTGCCGACAATCACCGTGCGCGGCGTTGCGAAAACCCGGCTGGTGGTCCATCGATCCGGCGCAGTCTGGCGCCACCTGACGCGCGCCAGCGCCGGATCAAGCGAGACGACCGCCTGATAGTTCGCTTCCTTGTCCGCGAGCAGCACGAGGACGGCATTCTTCCCAACGACCGGCGCGGACGCGGGTTTGAGAACCGAGTCGAGGTCAAGAGATGCTCGCACGTCGCCGTTGCTCGGGGCGAGCCGATAGACTTTCCCGTCTGCCGTGCCGGCGTAAATGTCGGACGCCGTAGCGGCGATAGACGTGGCGATGGGTGCCCCGAGTTTGTGGTGCCATTGGACCCGGCCGGTTTGGCTATCGAACGCATAGACTGAACCGTCGGTCGAGCCCGCAAGGACACGACCGTCCAGGATGGCGGGGCTTTCCCATGGTCCCGCCTTCAGCGCGTAGGTCCACTCCGGTTTACCGGATGCGAGATTGAGGGCAATCAAGTCGCCGGTGGCCGTATGAGCGAACACCCGGCCGCCGGAACCGACGACCGCGCCCAGAACACCTCGGCCCGCGGCGTACTTCCAAAGCTGACGGCCAGTGCCGAGGTCGAAGGCATGCACGCCGGCTTCCGCTCCTGTCGTCGTATCGACGTCCGAGCTGGCGACAATCCGATCAGCAGCGATGAAGATGTCGCCGTGGAAAAAATACTGCTTCGCCCGGCCGTCGCGGACGTTCGTTTCCCACTGCACCCTGCCGGTTGTGACGTCCAGGCGGCGGAAGAAACCATTGCACGATCCGAAGTACACGCTATCGCCCGCGACCGCGGGTGTGTGCGCAAGTCATCCTCCGGCTTCGAATTGCCAAAGGATTTCGGGTTTCTGAGTCTGGCCGTGCGGCGTTGAAACCAGCACCGCCAGGAGAGCTGACGCGCAAAACCTCGGGCGTGTGACCATGCAGCCCTCCGGGGAATTGCAAGACAGAAGCATCTGACGTGAACAAACCTCAGGTGTCAACCACGAGCGCGCAACCTAACGCTCGACGGCAAGACTCCTTGACAAGTCGACTTGGTTAGTAATAACTTACCGTTAGTGGCTACTAACCGAGAGCGGGACGCCTGGGCAGCGCTCGGGGATGGGACGCGGCGGGCCATTGTGCTGATGCTCGCCGCCGGCCCCCTGTCGGTCGGCGATCTGGCGGCGCGGCTGCCGGTCACGCGTCCGGCGGTATCGCAGCACCTCAAGGTCCTCAAGGCCGCGGGGCTGGTCAGCGAAGAGCCCGCGGGCACTCGTCGGATCTACCGCCTCGATGCCGCCGGAGTGGCAGCGTTACGTGAACAGCTCGACGACTTCTGGGATCGGGCCCTGGGCGGCTTTCGGCACATGGTCGAGCGATCGAGGAGAGGCAAGAAATGACGCAGTCCGCAACGACGACCGTTCGACGTCACGTCTTGGTGAACGCGCCGATCAGCGAAGCGTTCAAGGTATTCACCGAGCGCTTCGGCGACTTCAAGCCCCGCGAACACAACCTGCTCCGGGCCCCGATCGCCGAGACCGTATTCGAGCCGCGAGTGGGTGGCAACATCTACGATCGGGCCGTCGACGGTACTGAGTGCCGCTGGGCGCGGATCCTTGCGTTCGAGCCCCCGGACCGCGTCGTCTTCAGCTGGGACATCAGCCCACGGTGGCAGCTCGAGACCGACCCCGATCTGACAAGCGAGGTTGAGGTGCGTTTCTTCGCGGAGGCGCCACAGCGCACGCGCGTGGAACTCGAGCACCGCAACATCGACCGTCACGGCCCCGGATGGGAGTCCGTTCGCGACGGGGTCGACCACGAAGCCGGTTGGCCGCTGTACCTGCAGCGCTACGCGGCGCTGTTCGAGCGAAACGCCTGACGCGGGCTTACCGGATCGCCTCGCAGCGACACCCTCATGATCGGGTCCTCGATCGATGCGACGGAAGCGGCTCCCGTTGAGAGTGCCGCCGATGAAACGCTGCCGGCGGTGGTCTGGTCGGCGGATCCGTTTCAGCCTGACGCGGAGTACAGCTCGAAAATGTTTGTCGGCCTGAGCAAGCTCGACGACCTCGATGCTCCTCCTCTGTCCGCTTCAAACCGCTGCATACAAACCCCACCTGTTCACCGCTCTGCGCCCCGGGGGTTGGTGATCATGGCGACGTGCCGGCCCGAAGGCCCGCACCTCTGCAGCGACCTCCCGACCCTGCGGTATTCGCCGGAGGCGCTGACGGCGAACGGGAGAGTCGTTCAAACTGAAGAGGACCGGCGGGAAACACACCCGACGCCCTTCGGTTCGACGCAGGAGTTCTGGAACAGCAGGCTGGTCCTCGGAGAGGGACGCGAGGCCAGTTCGTGCCGGGTCAACTACCGCACGGACGCCGGAACGCCCTTTTGGATACGATCGGTCAAAGGCGCCGTTCGCTCGATTGGAGGCGGCGCGGACATTCGGCGGATTGGCACCAGAAGTGGCGGTCTCTACGCACTGGATGCGCCCCGCACGTGCCGTGCGAAGTAAGGCACTCGACTGCGATCGAGGATGCGTGCACGATGGCTATCAGATCAGGCTATGGCAGCCGCGAGCTTCTGCTTTGAGGAGGACGTGATGAAACGAGTGCGAACCTCGTATCTACTCGCAATGTTGACGGGGGTGACTGCTCTATGGACAGGGACCATCCTCGGGGCACAAGAAACAAAGAAAGCCCACGTCATGGTCACGCCGGCGACGACGAAGTGGGCGGCGGGTCCAGCTTCTCTGCCGCCAGGTGCTCAGGCGTCCGCTCTCGAAGGTGATCCGTCTAAGCCCGGGCCGTTTACGCTGCGCATCAAGATGCCAGATGGTTACCGTATTCCGCCACATTGGCACCCAGCAGATGAGCACGTGACCGTCGTGCAGGGCACCTTCGTCATGGGCGTCGGCGAGAAATTCGAGCAGACCGGCGGTCACGAGCTCCCCGCGGGCGCCTTCGCCCTGATGCCGTCCGGCACCCGCCATTTCGCATGGACAAAGGGAGAGACGGTCGTTCAGCTCCATGGCACCGGCCCATGGGGCATCAACTACGTCAATGCCGCTGACGATCCGCGCAAGAAGCCTGGCCTGCAGTAGCCGCTTCTAACCGGGCCGGCATGATAAACCCCAGCCCTCGCGTCGAGTTACGAGCACCAGGCTGTTCTGCGTTCGTATCGAACAGCAGCGAATGATCGGACCGGGACTGGTATCGATTTGCGTTCGCCGCGCCCGATCGAGAGTGTCGTCGCCGGAACCAGCGGATTGCATTTCGCCGGACGTGAGATCGTTCTTCAGCGCCCGAAGATCATGGCGGAGGTCCTTGGCCGACTGGTCGCGATCCTCGGGATCCTTGGCGAGGCAGTTACGGTTTTGATGAACTCGCGCGGCAGGCCGGCACGGCGTTCGCCGATCGGCGTCGGAGTGTCCTTGATGATCGATGACAGTGTCGACATCTGCGTGTCACCTTCGAACGGACGTACGCCGGTGGCCATCTCGTACAGAATCACGCCGAGTGAAAACACGTCGGAGCGTTGATCGACCGCCTTCGCTTCCGCCTGCTCGGGCGCCAGGTACTTCACCGTGCCGACGATCCGTCCTTCGCCGGTGAGCGCGGCCGTCGGCGGCGCTGGTTCGTCAGCGCGCAGATCCTCCTTGATCTTTGCCCGTAGTGTAAGCGGCGGCGTGCTGAGCCGGCGACGGCAACCTCGGCGAGGAAGCGTGCTTATTTGCGGGGCGCCTCGGCGAGCGACTGGATGGTCAGGACGTTGTACCCGCCTCGAACGGTCACCGTCATCTCCTTGCCATCATCCACCGGCATCTTCAACTCCAGCGGGTCTTTCTTGCGAACCGCGATGCCTTCGGCACTGACCCGCTTCTGATGGAAACGCGTGAGGCGGCCGTTGCCGTCGGCGGCGAAATACATCTGTCCGTCGGCCTCGCTGATGATCGCAAGCGGAACGCCTCGCGCCAGGCACGCCTCACCGCAATCCTTGTGCGACGGG